>ENA-ORCS01000303-ORCS01000303.1-marine-metagenome-genome-assembly--contig:-NODE-303-length-42812-cov-6.894747_pt1 | contig 42812 bp, 36 predicted proteins | sample MGYA00237781_ERZ508513 | MGnify/ENA primary metagenome ERZ508513 (study PRJEB26184, sample SAMN06268793) | marine metagenome | isolation source: Eden Landing Ponds, San Francisco, CA, USA | place...
TCGCCTATTAAAGGAGGTCGTGAGCTGGGTTTAGACCGTCGTGAGACAGGTCGGCTGCTATCTATTGGGGGTGTTATGGTATCTGACGGGAACGCCCGTATAGTACGAGAGGAACTACGGGTGGTCGCCACTGGTGTACCGGTCGTTCGAGAGAGCGCTGCCGGGCAGCCACGCGACATGGGGTAAGAGCTGAACGCATCTAAGCTCGAAACCCACCTGGAAAAGAGATACCGCCGAGGCTGCTCGTAGAAGACGAGATCGATAGACTCGGGGTGTGCGCGTCGAGGCAACGAGACGTTCAGCCCGCGAGCACTAACAGCCAAAGCCACCATTCATACGCACTGTGGCTCGACGAAACGAGTCCAGGCGCAATCTGGATCGCACGTATACGCGGTGGTAACCAACCGACTATGGTACGATGTCGCGGTTCGAGTCCGCGAGTCGGCGTTAAGGCGGCCACAGCGGCGGGGCAACTCCCGTACCCATCCCGAACACGGAAGATAAGCCCGCCTGCGTTCCGGGGAGTACTGGAGTGCGCGAGCCTCTGGGAAATCCGGTTCGCCGCCTGCCATTCATACTTTCACCCTCACACAGCGACTGCTGTGTGGGGGTTCTTTGCGTTATCGATAGGTGTGTCACACTCAGCAGCCGATCGTGGTGACGAAAAACGCCTATATCACTGGCAGCCTAATGGCTGGTATCTGTGAGTGAACGTGCCGGAATCGTCCTCGCCGGCGGGTTCGCACGTCGGTTCGGCGACCGTGACAAGACACTTGCCGAACTCCGCGGCAAGCCCCTGATCGCACACGCGGTCCAGTCACTCCGGCCAGTCGTTGATCAAGTGGTCGTTAGCTGCCGCCACGAGCAACGGTCGTCGTTCGAACGTGTCCTCTCGAACGTCACGTATCGGCCAGACCCCACTCCAGACGAGGGACCACTCGCGGGGTTAGACACTGCCCTCGACGGACTCGACGCAACAGCAGTGGCCGTCTCGACTGCCGATCGACCGCTGGTTCCCACAGACCTGTACCGGCACTTCTTTGATGCACGTTCCACAGAGGCGATTGTGATCCGATCGGAGGGGATCGATCAACCAGTCCCCGCAGTTTTCGGCGTTTCAGCGCTTCGAACTGCAGTTGGCGGCCAGCGAGCACGTGGGACGCGACGCCTGCGAGCCGTCCTCGATGCGGTCGATTACACGACCATTCCAGCGACGATGGTGAAGCGACGCTGGGGGGAGCACGTTCTCGTCGACATCAATACGCCAGCACAGCTAGATCAGCTCCACGAGTCCCTGTGAGCGCGTGCCTGGGAAAGACAATTACCTGGCGACGGCGGCAGAACCCGCGCGTTCACGAACCTCTTTGAGTACGAGGGTTGTTTTTCCACTCGCTATGCCGACACGCAACGCAGAAGCAACCTGGCGCGGTGACCTCCAGAGTGGAAGCGGTGACCTCGCTCTCGGAAGTGGACTGTACGAAGGGCCGTATTCATTCGCGTCGAGATTCGAGGATGGGGACGAGACCAATCCCGAGGAACTCATCGGCGCGGCTCACGCCGGCTGTTTCGTGATGGCGCTGTCGAACGAACTCAGCGAGGCCGGCTACGAGTCCGAAGAACTGCACGCCGACGCCGACGTTCACCTCGATGCCGAGGCACTCGAGATCGACTGGATCGAACTCACGCTCGAAGCGACGGTACCCGATATCGACGCAGAAACGTTCCAAGAGATTGCCGCCGGCGCCAAAGAGAACTGCCCGGTCTCGAAAGCGCTAGCCGGTGTCGACATCCGTCTCGACGCGACGCTCTTGTAGCCGGAACGAACGGGGCTGTTTCAGTCGTCACCGGTCGTCGTGCGACCTGACGTTCCCCCGAGTTGAATCTCAGGTGCAGCCAGATTGGGTGCTTCCAGTACGCCGCCGGTCGCTGCACTCGTCGCGAGTGCGGCGAAGCGCTCAATGACCCCGCTGGCCTCGATTGTTGGCGCCTCCCACTCAGCTGCTCGCCGCTGTAGTTCCTCTTGTGGAACGTCCAGTGTCAACTCACCAGTGTCCACGTCAATCCGGATCGTATCGCCATCTTCGACAAGCGCTATCGGGCCGCCAGCAGCCGCTTCGGGGCTGATGTGACCGATCGCTGCACCACGAGTGCCACCGGAGAACCGACCGTCGGTCAGCAGCGCAACCTCACCCGAGAGCGTGGGCGAGCCGCTAATTTTCGACGTCGGTTCGAGCATCTCCGGCATTCCCGGACCGCCTTTCGGCCCCTCATAGCGGATCACGACCACGTCTCCCTGCTCGATTTCGCCGTCGTCATAGGCTTGTAACATCGCCTGCTGTGATTCATACACCTTTGCACGCCCCTCGAACTGTCGCATCGAGTCGTCCATCGCGCCGGCCTTGACGACCGAGCCCTCGGGAGCTAGATTGCCGCGTAGCACTGCAAGCCCACCCACTTCGTGGACGGGGTTGTCCCGGTCGCGGATGACCTGCCCGCCAGGCTGGCAATCACCCATCCGGCCACCGATCGTCCGCCCGTCAACTGTCGGCGTGTCTAGGTTGAGCAAGTCGTCTATCCGGTGATACAGTGCAGGGAGTCCGCCGTCGTCCCGAAGGTGCTCCATCCGCCAGGGGCCGGCAGGACTCATATGCGCCAGATGGGGCGTTCGCTCGGCAATCTCCTCGAAGTCCGTCAACGTCAGGTCGAGTCCGGCTTCCTGAGCGATTGCCGGCAGGTGTAACATCGTGTTTGTCGAGCCACCGAGTGCCAGATCGACGGCAACGGCGTTTTCGAAGCTTTCTCGGGTGAAAAACTCGGATGGCCGGACATCGTTTTGTACGAGTTCGAGGATCTGGCGGCCGCTCTGGCGTGCGATCTCGAATTTTCGCTCGTCAGTCGCACCGTAGGTCGCACACTCCGTCCAGGACAGCCCCAGCGTCTCGGTCACGCAGGCCATCGTGTTCGCGGTGAACATCCCCGCGCAAGATCCCTCACCGGGACAGGCGGTACATTCGAGTTCGTAGAGTTCGTCCTCGTCCATCTCGCCTTCTGCGTGCTGGCTGACGCCCTCGAAGACATCGACTAGATCGACCGGATCGCCCTCGTACTCGCCGGCTTCCATATGCCCGCCGGTGACGACGATTGCCGGGATGTCCAGTCGGGCGATAGCCATCAACATCCCGGGGACGATCTTGTCACAGGACGCCAGTGCGACGATCCCATCGAACTGATGCGCATTGGCCATCAGTTCAACCGAATCGGCGATAACCTCCCTGGACGGTAACGAGGACCGCATCCCGTCGTGCCCCATCGCGATCCCGTCGTCGACGGCGATCGTGTTGAACTCAAGCGGCGTTCCCCCCGCTTCGCGGACGCCTTCTTTCACGTATTCGGCCAGTTCGTCAAGGTGGACGTGACCGGGAACGATCTCGTTCCAGGAGTTGGCAATTCCGATATGTGGGTTGTGGATCTCTTCGTCGCTCAGTCCCGCGGCGCGAAACAGCGATCGATGCGGTGCGCGGTCGGCACCTTCGGTCACTTCCGCACTCCGGAGTGTTTCGTCTTTCTCGGACGGCAATGGGTCTGCAGGCATACTAGGCTGGTGTTGCCGAAATTTATCGATCGAGGAGCGTGTAGGTTTCGGTTCAGCCTACAGTCGCTCGTTGGCGAACAGGGGAATCCCGACGTGTCGAAGTCGCTGGATCGTGTAAATCGGGACAGACAGAAACGCGCCGATGCCAAACGTGAGATGCAACACTACGTAGGCTTTCCAGTGGGGTGAATAGTCGACTTCCAGCGTGTCGAGATACCTGGCGTCGTAATAGTACCCGAACAACGAACCGATCCACGACACGGCAATGACGACCCCGAGCGCCCGGAGCGTTACGTTCAATACAGCCCGGACTTCTCCAGCGATGCCGAAAAATCGCCAGAGTCCACCGAGAATTCCGTCAGGAGACGAGAGGAGAATGAGCGGGAACGCCACGAACACGCCAATAAAAAACGACACGTGGTATTTCCACCACGCAAACTCCTCGATCGGCGTCGATCGAACGGTCACTAGCCACTCAGCTATCGGCGAAGCCATACGTCACATTCAACTTCACGCCTCCACCATTAAAGGCCCCGATCCGGTGTCTCCAGCAATAGCCGACGGTCGTTAATCGGTGTGGTCCGAAGTTGTTTCCGAGTCTGGTCACGCCTCTCTCAAGAAATAAGGTATAGTAGGTACTCTTATATCAATATTTTCCGATACCCGGACATAATGAATCGACGTGCGTTCTTTAGGTCCGTCCTCAAGTTAGAGAACGTCTCGGACGGATCGCTGTTCGTCTCCCGGGTCGATGTCCTCGATTGCGCGCCACTGATCGATATCAAACCGTTTATCCCTAAGTTCAACGGTATCGAGAACGCTCGCATTGGCTGGCTGGAGAGTGCTATCGACAACGAACATCGACGGACCTCGGACGATCGATTCGTCGAGTGAACTTCGGGGTATTCCCGAGGTGCCCGCGTTGACCGTCTCGTAGACGCCTTCGGAGACACGGGTTTTTGGTTCCGGCCGACGTTCAGTCGTCCTATGGGAGACGCTGAGTCAGTCCGAGGGTCCGGATTCACCGAGCGGACGCGCGTCCGCGAGGCACTTGCGACCCTCAGAGAAGCAACGAACGTCTCGACGGGTACGCAGACGGTCCCGCTCGCGGCGGCGGACGGACGGGTACTCACCGAGACAGTGACGTCGCCACGGAACGTCCCGGACTTCCCGCGTGCGGCGATGGACGGCTACGCGGTCAGAGCCGAGGACACTTTCGGTGCAGCCGACCGATCGCCCGCCACTCTCGCCGTCGGTGACAGCGCTGGTCCACAGCGGGCGACCTGGGTCCACACGGGCAGCCCCGTTGTGGAACCGGCCGATGCCGTCATCAAGACGGAGAACGCCCGGGAAGTGGGCGATTCCATAGAGACCTCTAGTGCCGCCGCGGTCGGTCAGAATGTCAGCGATATCGGCGAGGACATCGAGGCCGGCCAACATCTGTTCGATCCTGGGCACCGACTCCGCCCGTCGGATCTGGCGCTGCTTCGATCGGTCGGTATGGAATCAGTCACGGTCCGAGAGCGCCCGTCGGTCGCCGTGATCCCGACCGGTGAGGAACTGGTCGAAAGCGACCCCGATCCGGGGGAAGCGATCGAAACAAACGGTCTGATGGTCTCCTCACTGGTCGAGCGTTGGGGTGGCGATACCCGGTATCGAGACGTCGTTACTGACGACCGCGATGCGCTCGAAGCGGCAATCGAGGCTGATCTCGACGCGGAGGTCATCGTGACGACCGGCGGCTCTTCGATCGGCAAGCGAGACCTGCTACCGGCCGTCGTCGAGGACCGTGGCGATTTGCTCGTCCACGGGGTAGCACTCAAGCCAGGCCACCCGGTCGCACTCGGACAGGTCGAGGACACGCCGATTCTTATGTTGCCCGGGTATCCCGTTGCCTGCATCGTCAACGCCTGGCAGTTCGTTCGGCCGATCGTCAACTGGGCGGCTGACACCAAGCCAGACGAGCCGGCCAGAGTCGAAGCCGTGCTCGACAGGAAGATCCGGAGCGAACCCGGGATCCGGAGTTGCGTTCGGGTCACGGTCAGCGAGACCGACGCGGGCATCGTCGCTGAACCGGTCCACGAAAGCGGTGCGAGCATCCTCTCGAGTGTGTCGCTGGCCGACGGCTGGGTGCAAGTACCCGAGTCGATCGAGGGATACGACGCGGGCGCTCGCGTCACAGTCGAGTTCTGGGAGGCCCATCCGTGACCGAACGCAAGCAGTTTCGCGATCTCGCGACACCGTCGGAACTGCAGGCGGCAGTGGATACGCTGGACATTGCGGCGGGGACGGAATCGGTCCCGTTACTGGAGGCCGCCGGCCGCGTCGTGGCCGACCGTATCGATGCCGGCATCGACGTACCGGGGTTCGATCGCTCGACGATGGACGGGTACGCGGTCCAGGCCGCCGACACCTTCGACGCCTCCGAGGGTGATCCTCTCGTGGCCGACCTCTCCGGTGTGGTTGAAGCCGGAGAGCGCCCCGAGACGGACGTCTCAGCGGGAGCGGTTGTCAGCGTCGCGACTGGCGCGCCACTGCCCCAGGGTGCCGACGCGGTGGTCCCAGTCGAGCGCACGACTCGGAAGGAACAAGCCGACGGCACCGCTGTCGAGATCCGAACGGCTGTGGCCCCAGGGGACAACGTAATGCACAGCGGTGATGACGTGGCCGCTGGCGACCGGGCTGTCGGTCCGGGGACGGTGCTTACGACGCGGGATGTCGGCCTACTTGCCGCGCTCGGCGTCGAGACGGTCCCGGTCGTCGAGCCGCCGTCGGTCGGAATCGTCTCGACGGGCAACGAACTCGTTCGCCCTGGGAACTCCCTCGATGCCGAACGCGGGCAAATATACGATCTTAACACGTACGCGTTGGCGGCAGCAGTACGGGCGGCCGGCGGCCGACCGGAGGTCGTCCCACACGTCGTCGACGACTACGAGCAGATGCACGAGACACTCGAATCGGTCGGTGAACGATGTGAGCTTGTTCTTTCGTCGGGTTCGACGAGCGCGAGCGATACTGACGTCCTCTATCGGGTCGTCGAGGATCACGGATCGCTTGCCCTCCACGGCGTGGCGGTCAAGCCCGGTCGCCCGACGATCGTCGGGGAGGTCGCTGACACTCCCTATGTCGGGCTCCCCGGCAACCCCGTCTCGGCGCTGAGTATCTTCCGAACCTTCGTTGCGCCTGCGATCCGGGACGCAGCCGGCCGTCCACCCGAATCTGAGCCTACGCTTGCGGGGGAGATGGTGACGTCCAAACGCTACACTGAAGGTCGAACCTATCTGCTCCCGGTCGCTGTCATCGAAGACGGAGGCGGCGACGTGCTTGTCTACCCGGTCGATAAGGGTAGCGGGGCGATCACGAGCCTCACTGAGGCCGACGGCGTCGTCGAAATGGCACCCGAGACCGAACTGCTCGACCGCGGCGAGTCAGTCACTGTCGAGTTGTTCTCCGCGGAGACGCGCCCGCCGTCGGTGCTTGGGATCGGCGAGCCAGACCCGCTGCTTTCACGGTTGCTCGGCCGGCTTGACGGACCCCGCTATCTCTCACACGGCAGTGCCGAGGGCCGTCGCCGTCTCCGCGACGGGATCCCGGATTTCGCCCTGCTCGACGAGGACGACGCCGACGCCGCTGATGGTGATCCTCTCACTACATACTCCCGTGAATGGGGGCTGATCGTCCCGGCGGGCAATCCTGCGAACATCTCAGACCTATCCGATCTCTTCGACGTGGAGGGGTTCTGCAACCTCCCGCAGTCGTCCGGCCTGCGGTCGGCCTTCGATGACGCGCTTGCCGAGATCGCTGCTGAATCCGGGGCGTCCAGACACGAGATTACCGACCGGATCCACGGCTACGACCGGACGGTAGCCGGCATCCGGAGTCCGGCCCGCCGCGTTGCCGAGGGATCGGCGACAGTCGGACTCGGGCTTCGATTCGCCGAAACGGCGCTCGACGTTGACTTCGTGCCGATTGACACACAACGGCTCAGCGTCGTTGCGGCTCCCGATCGGCTTGAGAAGACCGGCCTGCAGACGCTCCGATCAGTGCTCGAACGCGAACTCGGCTCAGTCGCCGACTCGACGCCGGGATACGACACCGGGTGAAACACGTATAACGTCCCATTCAGTGTGTAAACAGCAGAATCTGCTCGCCAGCCCGGACCAGACAGAACGGGCCGGGCGGCGACTGGAAGGTGTTCGTTCGCTTTTCGGAGACGAATAACTCCTCGAAGGGCTTTCCGCAGGCCGGGCACTCGAAGTCGCCGCGGTTCTCTAATTGCATCGTCTGTCTGGTTTCTTTGCGGAGTTTGAACCCTTCTCGATACTCGTGGACGTCGAACCCGTCCGATACGTCCAGGCGCGCCATACCCCCGTTTCGGGGACGGATACAATAATAATCCGGTGGCAGCAGATGTGGCTTCTGCCGACTCCAGTGTACATATACGCCTCGCGCCAATAAAGTACAGTATGGCAGACTCCCAGACGCCTGATGACATCCCGGGAAGCGACGAAGAGTGGCGCGATATCCTGACCGAAGAGGAGTATCACATCCTGCGCGAGCGCGGTACTGAGCCGAAGTTCAGTGGCGATCTGCTGGATGTCGACGATGACGGCGTTTTCCGGTGTGCTGGCTGTAACGCACCGCTGTTCGACGCCGACTCGAAGTTCGAGTCCGGTCACGGCTGGCCGAGCTTCTACGACGTCGTCGAGGAGGGCAACGTCGAGACGGAAGTCGACACTCGACACGGGATGAAACGAACGGAGGTCCTCTGTGACTCCTGTGGTGGCCACCTCGGTCACGTCTTCGAGGACGGCCCGGAGCCGACCGGCAAGCGATACTGTATTAACTCGGCGGCACTGGAGTTCGATCCCGACGAGTAGCGAGGCTGTTCGGATCACCGGAACGTTTTTGATGCTATTCGAGATGATTTGAGACGTGTCCAGAGACGACTCGCCCGAGGACGACCCACTGTTCGACCCGCGGATAACGAGCTACGACTGGTTGGCCGGCGTGCTCGGCGGTATCGTGACGTTCGTCGTGGGCTATCTTGCGATGGCCGTCACAATCTTCGTTCCGGACGGACCACCCGAGGGACTGGGTCTCCGCGAGTTGTTCGCCGAGGTCGGTCGGGTATTTTACAATGCCCACCAGGTGACGCTTGACCTCCGGCCGACCAGCAGTAGCGTCGTGATAGAAGACGCCCCGTCTACGGTCAACTGGAGTGATCTCGGCTCAGATAGTGTGATACAGATCAATTCGTCACTACTCAGCCCAAACCAGACGGTCGTGTGGAATGCGGACGTAGCATCTCCCCTTTCTTTCCAGAGCTTATACATCTTCGATTTCGACCAGTACCAGGAACCCATCCAGCACGCCCAAGACAAGCCGGAGCTCCTGTATTATCTCGTTCCCGTTGTCGTGCTAGTCGCGGCGGGCGCGGTACTGGCATATCTCACTCTTTCCGATACCGATTCGATTCACGAAGCGGTCCTCCCGGCGGTCGCGGTTTCCGGTGGGTATACCGCGGTCGCGATTCTCGGGACGTTTTTCGTCGAGCGGGAACTGGCAGGTGGCGCGGTTGTTCTCTCCCCGAACCTCGGACAGACAGTCGTGTTCGCGCTGTCATACAGCCTCCTGTGTGGGCTCGTCGGCAGTTACGCGATCTCGGCGTGGCGTGCCCGGAACGGCCCTGTCCGTGAGCGCTGACGCTTTGCCGTGATACACGCAAGCGGTGGGCTTTTGCGGTCGCCGACCGGAACAGCGGTATGGACGAGGGCGAGCCGACGATTTTGCTGACGAACGACGACGGTATCGAGACAGCGGGCTTTCGTGCGCTCTATGACGCGCTCACAGACGTCGGTGACGTGATCGCCGTCGCACCCGACAGCGACCAGAGTGCCGTCGGTCGTGCGCTGTCCGAATCGGTGACTGTCACCGATCACGAACTTGGCTACGCGGTCGCCGGGACACCAGCGGACTGCGTCATCGCCGGCGTGGAAGCGCTGGTTCCCGATGTCGACCTCGTGGTCGCGGGTTGTAACGACGGGGCGAATCTCGGCGCGTACGTGCTCGGTCGTTCCGGCACGGTTAGTGCGGCCGTCGAGGCGGCGTTTTTCGGTGTGCCGGCGATTGCTGTCTCGATGTACATCCCGGTTCGTGAAGATATCACGTTCGAATCGATCTCCTCGGAGTATGACGCGTACAGTGAGGCGACCCGGGCAGCGGCATACCTCGCCGAGCACGCGCTCGGGGCTGGTGTATTCGATCACGCAGACTACCTGAACGTCAACGCGCCGATGGCTGGCGGGGAGTACGGCCCGCTCGCTGACGGCGAACACGCCCCGCTGGCGATTACCGAACCCTCGAAGGTGTATCAGATGGATGCGGTCCGGGACGGCGAGCAGGTACAACTGTACGATCGGATCTGGGAACAGATGGCAGAAGGTGACATCCCTGACGTGGACGGAACCGACCGCCGCGCCGTCGTCGATGGGAAAATCAGCGTTTCACCGCTGACTGTCCCACACACGAGCGAACATCACGAAGCGCTTGATGCGCTGGCAGAAACCTATCCCGTGTAACGAGAAAGGGTTAGTCTTTCATCTGCTGGAGTTTGTCTAGTAGTTCGTCCTGGTCGGCCTCGGATTCGAAGCTCACGCCCCCATCGTGGTCGTTATGATGGACGTTGATGGCTTCGTCGTCGTCGTAGTCGGCATCGCTTTGCTGGTTCTCCTGTTCGGATTCATCGTAGCTACCGAAGCCCATTATACTACTTAGTTGGAGTGGCACGCGGAAAAACCGTCCGGCTTTGAGTCTACTGTGGCTGTTACTCACACTCACTGTATCAGTCGATACTCTCAATGGGGGATCACGCATAGCCACTTATATGCATCAGACTCTTTTCGAACTCTTGGAAGGTAATCGCGAGCACGCTGAGACGTTTGCCACGCGTTTCGGTGACGTACAGGACGGACAGCGCCCGGACGCCGTCACCGTCTGCTGTTCGGATTCGCGAGTACTCCAGGATCATATGTGGCACAACGACCAACCCGGACAGTTGTTCACCTGTGGGAACATCGGCAACCGAGTCATCCAGCAGACTTCTGCGGGAGAGGTCGTCTCCGGTGACGTGCTCTATCCGATCGAGCATACAGGTACCGAAATCGCAATTGTCGTCGGTCACACCGGCTGTGGGGCAGTCACGGCGACCTACGATCACCTGACGGGGGGGCTGTCGGAACCGCCGGGAATCGAACACGCGATCGGACTGCTGGCCCCCCGCCTCCGGGACGGCGTCGAGACGTTACCAGACGATCTGAATCGCGAGGCAGCGATCAATCGACTCGTCGAGTACAACGTTGACCGCCAGGTCCAGTTCCTCCGTGAGAGCGATGACGTTCCCGACTCGGTCACTACTGTCGGCGCCGTCTACGATTTCCAGGACGTGTACGGGGGCCGTCGTGGTGAGATCCACGTCGTCAATATCGACGGTACTCGCTCTGTCGCGGCGCTGCGGGCGGACTACCCCGACATCGAAGACCGAATCGACCGCCTCTGGGAGTATGAGCACGTGACACACTAGCCGTATCGTTTTCTTCGCCGCAAGTAACTGTCTTGACCGCAGAATCGGCCGGCGCCTCCGAGAACTGCATACTGTTTTGAGGAGTTGTCCCATCGCCGACAGCGGTTGCACCGTCTGCCCGTGGCGTTAGAGATACCCACTGTTCATAGTCGGTATCTCCGATAACTCCGATCTAACCACATTCGCCAGCGTACGGCCATTTCCCTGCAATCGAGCCGTAGCTATCGAACACTACGGCGGTCTGACTACTCACGCCATCGGTAACTTCGAACCCCGAGCGTTCGAGAGTCGGACCGCTGTCGCATCTCGGTTCGCCACATCTCCGAACTTCCTGCTGGATGGAGAGTACCGGCAGTGTAGACTCGCGAGCGGACCGGTTATCTGGTCGATCTGTCGATCGGTACGCCCCACTGCTGCACACTCGACCCTTATCGTGACCGACTGGGCGAAACTCACGGTGTGTCGAGACCCCCTCTCGTCGTTTATTTCCTTACAATGTCGACAGTAGCCGGCAAATATCGATGATTTAATTGAGAGGCGTCGTCAAGCGCGGACGAAATATGAGCAATTCAACCGCTGGACGTGAAACGTGGGCGACGCGTATTGGATTCATCCTCGCGGCGGTCGGAAGTGCCGTGGGGCTTGGCAACATCTGGCGATTCCCCTTCCAGGTCGGTCAGGAAGGTGGTGCGGCGTTTATGATTATGTACCTCGCATTCGTCGTGTTGATCGGCTTCCCGGCGATGATGGTCGAGTTCGTCGTCGGGCGCAAGACCGGTCTCAACGCCGTCGGTGGGATCCGTGAGTTTGCGGGCGGTCAGTGGAAATATCTCGGTGGACTGTTCGTATTGATCGGGTTCGTTATCCTCTCGTATTACAGCGTTGTCGGTGGCTGGGTCCTTCGGTATGTTCTCGGCAGCGCCACTGGTGCTTATATGGCTCAGGGACCCGGCGCGTACTTCGGTCAGATCTCGGCCGGACTGGATGCGCTGGTGGCCCACGGCGTGTTTATGCTGCTCGTGGTCGGGATCGTCGCACTCGGCGTCAAACGCGGGATTGAGGTCGGAGTGAAAATTATGGTGCCAGCGATTATTGGCATCTTCGCAGTCTTGGCCATCTACGCGTTCACACTCTCCGGTGCGAGCGAAGCGTATGCATACTACCTCTCACCAGATATGGGATATCTCCTCTCGAACTGGCAGAGTATCGTTCCGGCCGCAGCAGGCCAGGGCTTTTTCACACTCTCGCTCGGGATGGGTGTGATGATCACCTACGCCTCGTATCTCTCCGAGGACGAAAACCTCGCGATCGATGGCGGGACGATCGTCGTGTTCAACACTGGTATCTCGATTCTGACCGGCTTGATCGTCTTCCCGATCCTCTTTTCGGCTGGTGTCAGTCCTGGTGACCCCGGTGCTGGCGCGATTTTCGTCAGTGTTGCTGAGGCACTCGGAAACCTACAGTTCGGACGAATCATTGGCGTCCTGTTCTTCGCGACAGTTGCCATCGCTGCGTTGTCGTCGGCTGTCAGTCTGATTGAGGTCGTCGTTTCCTACGCGATCGACGAGTTTGGTGTCGCCCGTGAACGGGCGACGGCCCTCATCGGGGCCGCGATTTTCTTCCTGGGTGCCCCTGTCACGATTGACCCCATTATGGTTGACCTGTATGATATCTTTGCCGCCCAAATCCTGCTAGTGCTGGGCGGTATCCTACTTGTCACTGCTGTCGCTTGGATCTACACCGACACGGCCGTCGACGAACTTAGCAAAGGGATTGGGTCGTTCTCCGGACTGGATACGCTGTGGATTTGGACGGTCCGAATTCCCGTCCTTGTCGTCTTGCTGGTCTCGCTGGCTCTGGGAATTCTCGGCTTCATCGAATTCCTTCTGGGTGACTTTGCTGAATTCCTGTTATAGGTGTAAAACTCCTGATCACCTCTTCTGCGAGTGTTTGAGCGTCCGGCAACCGTGCTGTACCGTCTTGTTCTCGGCAGAAGGGACATATTTGTATGGGGGCGCGGTCTCACAACGCTCGGCCTATCGTGTTTGACACCGGGTCAAAGCCGTGTCTTCTCGCGGAGTTGCCCGGACCAACGTGTGGGACTGGGATTTGAACCACGCCGAGACCTTCCTGCTCGGTCGCTTTGCTCCTGCGCGGGCTGTGGCTCGTCTCCCTCAAATCCCAGACTATGCACTCGCTTATCACGGTATCGCTCGGAGCAAAACGGTGGGGCTGGGATTTGAACCACGCGAAAGTGCTTACTCGCGTCGCTTGCGCTCCACTTTCTCTACTTCAAATCCAGCGTATTGTTCGGCGCGGCGCGTCAATGCGCCGCGCACTCACGGTGGGGCTGGGATTTGAACCCAGGAGGCTTAACGCCACCTGCTTTCAAGGCAGGCGCAATGGGCCGCTCTGCCACCCCACCAAGCAGTTCGCTGTCATATCGCCCGCAGTATGGCGATTTTAGCGGCTTCGACGGAGACCTGATATGAACCCGACCAATGCCAACGCACCTAAGTTGAACCGGGCCATAACCGTCGAGATCGCCTTCGTAGGGGGCGTATAATGATGTTTCGCCCTGAGAAATTTGAAGGTGTCGTTTTAATCTCCGAACCAAGCCACGACTATCTCAATCACCGGCAAGAAGTCGCCTACACCAACCACCGCAAGGAGCTAATCAAGTGGCTCAAAACCGAGGGGCGCGACCCGTCGAAACTCGAAGGCTACGCGCACGACACCGCTCGTAACTACGCCAGCATCATCGACAAGATGCATCGGTGGGTTTGGGAGCATCGAGGCGGTTTCACGACCGACGTTTCCCACGACGAAGCCGAAGCGTACCTCAAAGAACAGAAGATCGAGAATGACTACTCACAGAGTCACCTCCACAACATACAGCTCGCACTGAAAGCATACTTCCGATTCAACAACGGCGAAGACGACGATTGGACACCCTCATTCACCATCGAGTCTACATCGGGGGCCAACCAACCGCGAGATTTCGTCACTATAGAGGAGCGGCAGGCACTTCGAGAAGCCGCGCTTGAGTACGGGACCGTACCAGCCTACGCAGGACTTTCCCCCAAGAAACGTTCCGAGTGGAAGGCTCATCTCGCCCGACGATTTGGGAAGCCTTCGAAGGAGATCACGCAAGAGGATTTCAAGAAAGCCAATGGTTTCAAGTATCCGAGTATCGTCCACACTTCGCTCGATGCAGGATTACGACCAGTGGAAGTCGGACGTGCGAAAACCTACTGGGTAGATGTCGAAAACGCCGTCCTCCGAATCCCTGAACAGGACTCCTCGAAAAACAAGGACAACTGGACGGTGAGCCTTCGGCAAGAGACGGCGGAGTATCTCGGGCACTGGCTGAAAGAACGAGAGATATACGACAAATACGACGACACGGATACCCTGTGGTTGACGCGCCACGCGAACCCCTACAATCCATCGTCACTCAGTCTCCTTCTCGACAATCTCTGCGAGAAAGCAGGCATCGAGCGGGATATGACGTGGTACGCTATCCGTCACTCTGTCGGGACCTATATGGCTCGTGAGGAAGGCCTGAAAGCCGCACAATCACAGCTCCGACACAAGAGCGTAGAGACAACGATGAAGTACGACAACGTAACGCCGGAAGATCGCCGCGACGCTCTGGAGAATATGTAGCAGACAACTATAGACTCCCGAAGTACGGAGCATCAGTCTGCGAGTAACTCACCAAATCAGACACAACAATGGTTCAGCGGAAAGACGTATTCGAGCCGGGAGAACTGCCGCGAAATGACAATGAAGATTCTAATCACATCTCGTTTGAGGAGCGAATGGAAGACGACGACTTCGCCATCTACTATCGAAGTGGGTTCCGAACAACCCTCTTCGGACTCAGCGGTACTTCCACCAACATTGGACGACGAGATCACATCATAACCGAAGAGGGGGAGACGCTTTGTGATAATCGAGCTAGCGTCTACACGTCGGACGCGAAGCCTTTCTCCGAAGTCACAGATTGGGAGTGGCGTTTTATCACAACGCGCGGCTCGAATCTGTGCCTCAACTGCTGGAAGATAGCTGATAAATACGATCTATTCCCGGACGACGTACCCGGAGAGGTCCCGGAGTTCCCGTGTCCCCAGTGTGGCGAGGAAGTACACGCTATCAAGGGAATCGGGTACTCTGTCGGTGTTCCCACCGTCGTACACGATGACGGACGACACCACGAGTTTGATTCCGAAATCTACGACGAGTGGCGACGTGGAGAAGCTCCGGACGATCAACAGCACTAATAGTCTGCAAGGAAGCGTTCACCGAGGGTGTGAAAGCCCCTGGTTTTTATTTACCCCGCCGTTACTGTAGCTCTGAGGCTCTGATATGGAGGTCCGTTTCATACACCGTACCCATTTTGGGAAAGCTGAGTACGACCCGGAAACAGACGAGTATTCCTGGACATACGAGGGCGACAACGAGAAGATTATCGAGTTTCTCGAATTGCTCGATGATGGACCGCACTTCACCCGAATCTCTGACGTGGAGGTGATCTCTGATGGTCCGATGGAGCCAATCACCCACTCTGAGTCTTTCGAGACTGGCGATTGGGAGTACCAGATGGAACAGTTAGCACGCTACCTTCGGAGGACAGAGGCACACGACGTCACACTTGTCGAGTAACCATTCATTGAGACGGTGAGATTCACCTCGGTTTTTGACTGGTCTCTTTGGTTGAACCCATACCTTGGAGTCGGAAGGGTCCCTTTCAAATCTTGTAAAATCGCAGTACTGCGAGCCGAATACGCAACATATTTAAGACTTGACCACCTTGTATAGAATGTAGACACTTCTCGCTGAAGCCGACCCGTCAGCTACTGGACTGTCTTTGTCGCGTCACAGATAATTCATTTCTCATACACATATGTCCACAGAAATATCTCCGATTAGTGACGACCGTGCAGGAAGCATCGAAAGTCGATCAAGCAACATCACCACTGAGGAGGCTCGTGAACGCCTAAAAAGCACCCTATTCTCAGCACTTCGGACGGGCACTAACACGCTCGTTGAAGCACCGACTGCTGTAGGGAAATCCCACCAGATCGCCACAACACCCTGGCAACAGTATCCCGAAGTCACAGGTGACAAACCTGTTATACACTTCCACGCTACAACAGACGCCCGTAAAGAGGCAGTTGAAAGGAGTGCGAACGCGCCGAAAGTGGACTACGATACCCTCAAAGGGCGTGAGGATACCTGTGATGTGGCGAAAGGGATGTACGACGACGAAGTGAGGACCCCCGACGGTTCCGACACATCGAAGTGGTTGCGGAAGCGGTGTGACAGAGACCGTATCAAGTTTGCCGAGGCACACAGTCACCTCCTGGAATTGAACGGGGGACTTCCTTGCTGTGAGGATGGTACCTGTGATGCCTTCTCTCAGTGGGAGCGTGTGATGGCCTCCGACGTCGACATCATCCACACAACCACACCGTTTGCTCACGTCGACGGCCTGATCGAAGACGCGAATCTGATCTTTGACGAACAGCCGGATTACGAGGTGACGTTCAACAGCGCCAAACGGGACCACATCCGACAGTCAGCGAGCAACCTACTCCACGATATCTCCGACGGCGAGTACACACTGGACTCTGTTCTCGATGCCGTTCGTAACGGTGACGAGAAAACGCTTGACGAGATCAAACGCTACCTCTCGGATGGTCTCCCCGAGGGCTGGCTATTCTCACGCGAGGAGACTCACCGACTTGCGGCTAAGATCGTGCGAGCAGTAGCCTCCGCAACCGAGATGTGGAACGACCGCTACCGGGGGAAAGCTGACAACGTGACGGTCGTGTTCGACGATTGCGCGAAGATTCGGCTCATCCACAAACGGCCAGATCTCGAAAAGGCCCGATGCTTCGTTGGACTTGATGCTTACCCATCTCCGCTTCAGTGGGAGGCCAACACAACTGGCGATATCGAGCAGAACCAACTTCTCTCGAACGAAGAACGACGTTACTGGAGAATCCACGAACGAGGACTTCAGATTCGACAGTTGGGTACAGCCTCTCGATCACTTTCTACAGGGTGGCAGAGTGACGGTGAAAAACAAAGAGCAGAGGGTATCATTCGGAGGCTGAGGGAGAGGCACGGCCAGCAGTTCCGTACTGCAATCTCTGCGAGCGAGGTCGAAGAGGATGTGGTACAGCTTATGGGAGAAGCGGGGGTTAGAGACCCGGAGACGATGCACTACGGCGAAGAAAAGAGCCGAGATGGGTTCGGAGATGAATCGGTCGGCCTTCTTGTCGGCTGTATCGACCCCGGCGATGACCCGGTCCTCGATTGGCTCGCGTTCTATGGTCTGGAAGCACGGCCCGAAACGGAAGTGGTCAAGTCCGGCGAAGAGAAACGTGTGCCGGGGCGTGGTTTCGAGGGTCCCGACGCAGATGCCGCCGCCGAGATACTGGCGTCGATTCGGGAGAACCATTTGGCCCAAAGTGCCGGACGGTATGCTCGGAATCCCGACTCCGAGGACTCCGGTGCGATAGTCTACGTCTGGTCTTCGGCACTACCAGACCGACTCACCGATGTACAGCTCGGTGTGGCTCTTCGCAGGATAACGCCAAAGAAGGAAGCCATACTGGAGGCGGTTGAGGAGCGTGGAACTGCGACTCGAAGAGAGGTACAGCAGGAAGTGGGTAGCTCGAAGTCGTACACCAAGGGGTGCCTCGACGAGATGGCCGACCAAGGAGTACTCCGTCGCCACGAGTCGTTGGGAAAAAACGGCGCTGACGTGTACGAGTATATCTCGGGCGAGTACACACCTTCCGTCACCATCTCCGCCTCGGACTGAAACCGTTTGATCAACCATACAGGGAAATAGTATGACTGATCAAACGACTTTACACCTCGATGTTCCAGTGCATCGAGGAGAGGAGAAACCGACTGAAACCGTTTGATCAACCATACAGGGAAATAGTATGACTGATCAAACGACTTTACATCTCGATGTTACAGCGCATCGAGTGAAGAAGTATGGACTGCCATACTAGATCAAGTAGCGAAGGAAAGTCGGAAACAGTAGACATCATAACACCCTCGATGCATTGTTACGTTACTATATATGTGGATTTGGAAAGTCACTCAAATTATCAAATTTCTGTTTATAGACGTTTGAATAACGGAAGCTCTATTCATGTCCATAACATCAAGACTTAATAAAAACAGTGGTTATATCAGTTGTTGATGGTCAGTCGTCGCAGACGATGGCGTGCTGAAAATCAAGATATCAGCATATGCCGTGAACTTGGTCCGAACAAATTTCTCGTAAGCGGAAGCAAGGGAAAGCGATATAGAGTTGACCTCAGCGCCCCATCATGTGAGTGTCCGGATTGGAGAAAGCGATCTCCTTCTGGCGGATGTAAGCACATCATCAAGGTCAAACTTGACCAAGGAATGCTTGATCAGTTGCCGAGCGCAAAGACCAATTACGGCTCTCCAAGTAGTCGGTCTCAAAGTGAGTATCCCTCAAATTGGAAATCATTGAGTCGCAGAACGAAGGAGCGAGACAACTGGACGTGCCAACGATGTGGGGCAGAAGGTGGTAAGTTTGGGACTGCCACGTTGAACGCTCACCACATTATACCGAAGTCAAAGGGTGGGCGTGATTCAGTGAATAACCTAATCACACTTTGTGTTGACTGTCATGAAGAGGAACACGGACATTCGATTCCTCAGCAACATACTGGCAGTAGCTCACCTTCAATCTCACATGGAACCTCAACAGACGGTTCACATACTGATGGCACACGTAATCGGAAAGGGGCGACAGAGGGAACAAATTCTGTAAAGAAAGAGACGACGAATCCGACTCAAAACAACTCCAAGTCAAACGTTGTCTATAATGAGCACTTGGAACCTACCGAGGAGATATCTGGTGAGGTGAATAGCAATGGACATTCTTCTCCGGGACGCTCTACATCAACCACTGAGAATGATGAGGTATACAGTGAAGAAAAAAATATTGCGGCTCTGGCGACGCTCATAGGGCTAATCTTCAATTCATTCTTTGCGTTGTTAGCCCTCGGCTCTACCATAGGTTACATAATCCCATTCAATGGATATACAATCATTTTCACGTATCTCACAACATTTTTGATTCAGATGTATATTATCGTAAGTTGGGAAACCTACCCGGTTCTCATCACGACAATGCCTGGTCTGGTTGGCAATCTATTCAGAAAGATGGGTTGGGTAAGTTCATAAGGACCAATTCTATATTCTCAGATTGACATCTAAGTTATTCGGAGGAAAAGGTGGAAAATCTATCCCCTTGATGTGTCCTGACCGCAGGAAGTATATCGGCGGCGGTAGACAGCAGTGTTATGGCTATCTCTTTAGATGAACTCGAATCCCACCTCTTCAAATGCGCCGACATAATCCGTGACGCAGTAGACCCGACAGACTACAAGGAATACATCCTGCCGCTGGTCTACTACAAGTCAATCTCCGACGAGTTCGAGGTACAGTACGAGGAGAACCTCGAAGAGTACGGTGAGGACTTCGCCCGCCGAGAGAACCTCTACGACATTCCCATCGTCCCCGAAGGCTACCTGTGGGACGATCTCCGAGCTGTCAGCGATAACGTCGACCAAGCCCTCAACGAAGCCCTCGATGCACTGACCGAGCAGAACCCCGAACTGAAGGGTGTCTTCCGTGCGGACTACATCGACGCCGATGCCCTCGATGATGACCGACTCGGGCGACTGGTCGAACACCTCGATACCTACGACCTCGACCGGGACAGTGTCCCGCCGGATATGCTCGGGGAGGCGTATATGGACTTGGTGCGTCACTTCGCGGAAGAGGAAGGCAAGTCTGGTGGGCAGTTCTTCACGCCGCCCCACATCGTCAATCTCTGTGTTCGGCTCGTCGACGAGTTTGAGGACGGGATGACGTTCCACGACCCGACAGTTGGCTCTGGTGGGATGCTCATCGAGGCCGCTCGCTACTACCGCGAAGAACAGGGCGGCGACCCGACGAAGATGACCTTCACCGGGCAGGAAATCAACCCTGACATTTCGGCGATTGCGAAGATGAACCTCTCCATCCACGGCCTCGATGGAGAGATACAGCGTGAAGATTCCCTCTCGAAGCCCGCTTTCTCCGACGAAGAGAACAAAGAACTCACGCGCTTCGACCGAGTGCTGGCGAATTTCCCGTTCTCGGCAGATTGGGCGAAGAGCGATCTACAAGACGACCCGTATGGACGCTTCGACTGGCACGAGAAACTGCCGCGTGCTGATCGGGGAGACTACGCCTTCATTATGCATATGGCGAAGCAGTTGAAGCGGCCCGATGAGGACGGGGCAGGAGGCAAGGCGGCCATCGTCATCCCACACGGCGTGCTGTTCCGCAAGCACGAGCAACGCTATCGGAAGCCGATGCTGGAGAACGATCTGGTGGAGGCTATCGTCGGACTTCCCGAGAATCTCTTCCAGAACAACTCAATTCCCTCCGCTGTTCTCGTGTTGAATACGGACAAGCCCGCCGAGCGTGAGGACGAGGTACAGTTCATCCACGCCGCCGACGAGGCGTTCTACGAGGAACTCTCGAATCAGAACGAACTCACCGAGGACGGCCTCGACCACATTATCGAGAATTTCCGGGGATGGACGACCGAGGAGCGCGTGAGTCGCACGGTGTCGCTGGCTGAGATTCGAGAGAACGACTACAACCTCAACATTGCGTTGTACGTCGATACGACCGAACCCGAGGAAGACATTGACGTACAGGAGGAACTGGCGAAGTTACGCGAGTTACAGGCGGAGCGCGACGAGATTGAAGCGACGATGAGCCAGCATATGGAGGCATTGGACTATGAGTGAACAACAGACTCTTGATGAATTGGAAGGCGCTGAGGAGGATTTGTTGAGTTTGGGGCCGAATGTCCTCCATCTGCCAAGAGAATGGGAACAGACAGAATTTGGTTCAGTATTCTCCAGTCAACGTGGAGTAAACTACTCGTCAGATAACTACGTGTCAGAAGGTGAGGGGATGATATTCTTCACTCTAAATGCCATTTCTCCGGGTGGTGGCCTGAAGAAGGGGAGTCTGAAGTACTACGATGACAACATTTCTGAAGAAAGAATGGTTGAGGAGGGGGATATTCTGATGGCAAATACAGACCTGAATCAAGATGGTGAAATCATTGGATATCCTGTTCGTGTTCCTTCATTTGAATCGGGTGAAAAAATGTGTTTTTCACATCATCTGCTGAAAATTCACCCGAAAAAGGAGGTGTATAACAGCCATTTCTTAGAGTCACTCCTTAGTGCGAAATATATACACGACCGGATGATAGCATTTAGTTGCGGTTCTACTGTTCTGAACCTCAACACCGATTTATTGGATTCGCTTGAATTGCCTGTCCCACCCCTTTCGGAACAGCGCAAGATTGCCACTGTCCTCTACACCGTTGACCAAGCGATTAAGAAGACGAGTGAACTGATTGAGCAACTTGGCCGAGTCAAGCAAGGTGTTCGTCAAAACATCCTAACATCTGGAATCACTGAAGATGGTAAAGTTCGCGCTTCTCCTGAATCAGAACCAGAGAAATACATAGACGCGAGACAATGGACTGTTCCGAACTCGTGGGAACTCAAAGAACTATCTGATATTTGCTCTATTCAGGTCGGGTATACTTTTAAAAGCGACTGGTATCAGGAAGAGGGGAATGTCCGTGTTCTTCGAGGCGCGAACGTAGGGTACGGAAAACCAGATTGGTCGGAGACATACTATTTGGAACCAGAGAGAGTCTCAGAATATGAAGAATACCTCCTTGATGAGGGTGATTTAGTCATTGGTATGGACAGGCCGTACACAAATTCCGGATTCAAAATTAGCAGATTGTCTGAAACGGATGTACCCTCTCTCCTTGTCCAACGAGTCGGTCGTTTCGTACCAGAGGGTTGCGACCCGGATTATCTTCACGTTGTGTTGAGCGACTGGCGCTATCAAAAACAAGTCCTACGACGCGCTCAAGGGATGGATATTCCCCATATTTCGCAAACGGATATTCTCTCTCCGAAAATTCCGCTCCCACCACTTGAAGAACAGAAACGAATAGCCGACCGATACTCGTCAATCTTAGAGAGGATAGATTGCGAAAAAAGCCTGCTCCGTGAATATAAAACGTTGAAACAGGGACTTATGCAAGACATCCTCTCGGGATCAGTCCGCACGACCGACACTAACATAGAGGTGCCCGAGGAAATCGCACAGTATGGCTAACACCCCGTCCGAGGGCGGCGTCGAACGCTCGCTTCTCTCGTGGCTTGACGGCGTCGGATGGGAGACACACGGATTGGACGGCGGACGGGGTGCTGGCGTTCTCGATGAGACATACGAACGGAGCAACCGCGAGGTCGTCTACTGGGATCTCCTCGCGGAGCAGGTCATCGCGCTGAACGAGGACGTGACCGAGGACAACGTGGACAAGTTCGTCTCCTCGCTCAAGCGCGACCTTGACGTGGAACATCTGATGGACGGCAACCGTGCGTTCCATCGGTTGCTCACCAAGGGGAAGTCGTTCAATGTGCAACGCGATGACGGGGAGAGCGAGACGGTCTACGTTGACCTCATCGACCACGAGATCCCCGAGAACAATCGCTTCCACGCCGTCAATCAGTTCTCCGTTTCCCGCGAGACGACTATCCGCCCGGACGTCTCTCTGTTTGTCAACGGAATACCCCTCGTGACGATGGAACTCAAGAGTCGGGCACAGGACAACGACTGGCACGACGCTGTCAGCGATCTCCTTGAGTATCAGGACGACGCACCCCGACTGTTCGTCCCCGGTCTGTTCAACATTGCCGCCGACACGATGGAACTGCGGTACGGTGCAATCGGCGCTTCCCGAGAGTTCTATGAGCCGTGGAAGGACGCTCCGAAGAAGTACGAGGACGACAACGAGATGCGGCAGGCAGTGAAGGCGCTGTGCAATCCAACCACGCTCCTCGATCTGCTGAAACACTTCGTCTTCTACGAGCGGCGAGCTGGTGGTGACGCGAAGATCGTCCCCCGGTATATGCAGTACTATGCTGTGAACAGAATCCTCGACCGTGTCCATCGAGGCGACCACAAGAACGGCCTCATCTGGCACACCCAAGGGTCGGGGAAGTCTTTCACGATGCTCTACGCCGCCGAGAATCTCCTGAAGCGTGACGTGGCCCGAAACCCGCAGGTGTTCATCATCGTCGACACAGACAAGCTCAACAGCCAGATGCGGGACCAGCTGGCGAACCTCTCGCTGGAACAGTGGACTGAAGCTGAGAGTATAGATCACCTGGAACAACTCATCGAGCGAGGGCAGAGCGAGCTTGTTCTGACGACCATCCAGAAGTTTGAGAGCGTCGACCCCGAGGACCAGGGCAACGACGAAGTGATCGTTATGTCAGATGAGGCTCACCGCTTTATGGAAGCCGACCTCGGAAGCCGACTCGATGCGGCCTTACCCGAGTGTTATCACTTCGGGTTTACCGGAACGCCCGTACGGGAAGGTGAACGCCACGAGGATCGGAACACGTTCCGTGAGTTCTCTCCCGAAGGCGAGGACTACCTACACCGATACTCCGTGAAACAAGGCATCGAGGACGAGCTGATTCTGCCTGTGTACTTCACTCTCCGTCACGAGATGGAGTGGGAGATTGACGAGGCCGGATTAGACGAGGAGTTTGAGGAGAACTTCCGGGGAATGACCACCGACGAGAAACGGGAATTCATCCGCGACAACGTGAACGCGACGACACTCGCAGAGATCGAGCCACGGGTCGACCGTGCTGTTGAAGAGATCGACCATCACTACGACGAACACGTAGCGCCGAACGGCTGGAAGGGTATGGTCGTCACTCCGAGTCGACGGTCAGCGGCGATGTACGGGGAACGACTCATCGAGCGGCGTGGTGAAGACGAGGTGGAGGTCCTCTACACCGCGACGAACGACGATCCTGATCTGCTTCAACAGTTCCACACGGACTCTGAAGAGCGGGACAGCATCGTCAAGGAGTTCAAAGAGGACGGAAACCCTGAACTCCTGGTAGTCCACAATATGCTCCTCACTGGCTTCGATGCGCCGATTCTGAAGACGATGTATCTCGACCGGAACCTGAAGAACCACAACCTGATGCAGGCCATCGCCCGGACGAACCGACCTGCTGAGGGTAAGGAGAATGGGGAGATCGTGGACTTCCAAGGTGTGTTCGAGAACATCGATGAGGCGTTGGACTACGATGCTGAGACGAAGGCTTACGCCGCCCGAGATAAGGACGAACTCTTCGACGATCTCGTTGAGCAAGTCGACTCTGTACTGGACCTCTTCGATGGGATACCGAAGACCGACAGCCAGGAAGCGATCTACGAGGCTGTCAACCGAGTGAGTACCCATCCCGAACGGCGAGAGTTCAAACAGGGCTTTCGTCGTCTCCAGAATCTCTACGAAGCCGTCGCACCGGATGGCCGTCTCGTGACCCAAAACATCGAGCAGAAGTACAAATGGCTGAGTGGCGTTCACGTCGCGTTCAAGCGAACGACTGCAGGTGAGGACGACCCGGAAGAGGATATGCGTGAGAAGACGCGGGACATTATCAGCAACAACGTCGAAATAACAGAGATCAAGCGGGACTTCCCCACGTACAAGCTGGGGGAAGAGTACCTCGAAGACGTCGAAGACCTTGATAATCCTGGCGTGAAGGCATCACAGATTGCCCACGCGACTCAGGAACACCTCCATCCCCGAGAGAACCAGAACCCACGATACAAGCGGTTGAGTGAGCGCGTTACCGATATCGTGGAACGCTGGCAAGGCGACGATTTGAGCGACCCGAAAGCAGTTGAAGCGCTGAAATCCGTTGAGGAAGAGATCCTGCTGGTCGAGGAAGAGGCCGAGGAGCAGGGGATGACTGATACTGAGTTCGCAATCTACACTCACCTCACAGAGGAAACGCCGGATGCTATCGACTCTGATGAGCAGGCGGAAGCAATTGCGGAGGAGATTGTTTCACAGTTCGATGAGCGTGTTGACAAAGGCTACGCCGGGTGGGAAACGAACCAGCAGACTATCGCTGAGATTGAGCGCATCTTGCTGGACATACTGGTCGTTAATCACGACCTCGGCCACTTGATCCGAGACAACGAGGACTTCGTCGACTCGATGCGAGATTACCTGATACGGAACTATGCCTGAAACACAGCTCCACGAGATCGACCTGCTTGGGGAGACCGTTGAGTACGAGGTACGATACAGCTCAGAGGCTACGAAGCCTCGTATTGACGTCGATATTCACACCGTCACGGTTGTCCTGCCAGAGTCTCACGAACGCTCCCCGCACCAAATCCTCAGTGATAACGCCGCGTGGGTCGTTGAGAAGATACGAGAATACGACAAGTACCGTGAGCAAGCCCCGGAGCGTGAGTTTGGGGAAGGAGAGCTGTTCCCGTATCTCGGTGAACCCCACGAGGTAGCCGTCGAACAACGTCCATCATCGAGCGTCGTTGACGGCGAGTTCCGACTTGCGAAACACCACGTCTCGAACACCTCGATCAAGCGCGCTCTGGAAACACTCTACCGTCGGAACGCTCGAAGGCAGTTTGAGCGACGAGCTGATCGCCTCGCGGAAGCGATGGGTGTGGAGTACGATCAAATAGAGATTCGGAACCAACGGACTCGATGGGGAAGTTGCTCGACGAATGGGACTCTTGGGTTGAATTGGCGGCTGATGATGAGTCCGCCTGAGATCATCGACTACATCATCATCCACGAACTCGCTCACCTGAGAGAAGCAAATCACAGTCCTGAATTCTGGTCACTAGTTGCAGAGTATGATCCCGATTACGAGTCCCACGCTGAGTGGCTCACAGAAAACAGTGCGAGGCTGATCTTTTCGAAAGACGATCTGTAACGTCTGAGGTGTTAAAATCGGTGGCTCGAAGTTCGTATATATCTCTTCCCGTAGGACTAACAGGAGGGACAAGCAGGGAACTCACTACAGTTACCCTCTTGGGATTCTGTTCATCGAGGGTGGGACCGCCAGCCGGTTTCTCCCGGTGACGGCACCACAGTCAGCACCAAGTCTGTTGCCGTGCACTCTATATCAACCATCTAATACTTATGCCATATTATACGATATATTACTAAAATAGGGAGTTCTCAGATTTCTTACTTTCACTCACGCCTCATCGATTAACTACATCCTGATCTCGGAATGGGGTGGGGCTTACATTAGTATATATAGTGTAGTGTGTACACCCACATTTATATTGAAATACAATAGTTTCTATTAAAATATGGCTATTACCTTTCCCTCGATGTATTGTTACAGCAAAGATTAGACATAGTTGAAATGTAAGAGTCAAAAACAGGGCTGAAAAGCGACTCGATGTATTGTTACAGCAGTAATTCCCTCAAGTATGGTTCCCTCTGTGAATGCCAACAGATGTTTGAGAAGTCTGGGCTACTTTGGTGAGGTACTATGTTGGTGCTGCAATTTCATATACGTCCAATATCCGCTTCGTCAGCTGTTTTCTGAGTGCTTTGAAGGGCAACCATCCTGTCAAATTTGAAGCGATTCTGAGGCCTTTGAGCAGCGTTAAAACTGCCGACAGTTTTGAGGGAGTTCGAACGAAGTAGAGGACTACAAAATATAAGATAAAATATATACATTTCAATTTGATAATAGTGGGCGGTTAGAACATTGGTGGTCCCCCGTGGACGCAAGCCTACGTAACCCGGTAAGCAAAATTTCAGGCCTGAGGTCAGGGTTTCCGCGCTTTGCCATAGGGACCTCGGACGTGAATTTTCACAGCCCACTCGATGCTCTGCAATCCCTGTGTCTATATGCCAACAGTACAACTTTGTGCCGGAATTCTCCCGGTCTACCGAGATCAGAAAACTGTCTTTATGGGAGGTAATTAGATATAATTGCAGATATTTGTACAGAGGGGCATTTTCAGGTGGGATTTGAAGCAGTAGTACGAGGGGGAGGGGTTCTTTCGCCTCGATGTGTTGGACAGCTCGGATTCAGGCCCAGTCAAAAATACGGGTGGGTGATGATGTGCGACTCTTCACCACTGCACGCTACGCGTCAGCTGAACAGCTCATCCATATCCGGGTTAGCCAGATCTTCTGGTACACCGGGAACAAAGTCGTCGAAGGCAGTGAATTCCTCCTCATACTCCGTCAGAGCTGTTTCGTTCTCCTCGATGGTGTGTTCGACAGTGAGAGCGAGATCATCAATCGCCACAGTGGTAGCACTGCACATCAGTCTGTTGTGACAGAGGGTTACCTGAAAGAGTAGCGATCTGAGTTCAATTCTGCTTGGAAGTGGGGCAGATATTCTCAATATAAACTTATTGGGATGTTTGGCGATATAGCCGGTAGAGTATGGACCATTTCAGGAGTTTCAAACAGAATTTGCATTTCGTATAATTCCGGTTACGTACAGGGTTCTCACACGGATACTCTCAGTCAAACGAGGTGCGGTAAGTAACGGGCCTTCCGAACCACCACTTTTATTACTGTTCGTCAACTTAGGTTAACGTAGAAGCCGCTAACAGTGGATTATTGCACCTATTTGGGTCAGAACGCCACCTGCTTTCAAGGCAGGCGCAATGGGCCGCTCTGCCACCCCACCGCAGTCACCTCTTGCGGGGCAGCCATTTAATGACTGTCGGTTTTCTCGATACGCAATCCGTCTTCACCGTCGACCGCAGACACTCCTTGGCGCTCCGCCCATTCGTAGGTCCGTGTCGGGTAGAGTCGGTCCGCTTGCGCACGCGCCCGAACGAGGGAGATGACCGACGCGAGGTCGGCCCCCGTCTCGACTGGCTGCAGTGACGGTACGAAATCCACGTCTCGGTCCGCTGTCCGTGCTGCTTCGACCAGTGACGTCACCGCAGGTGGGTCGTATGCACCCTCGAAATCGATCGGGTCGCTGAAGCCAGCGTACCCGACGCGGCCACTCGGTCCCGGCGAGATGACGACTTCGCTTCGCCGGATTTTCATCGACATCGAGTCGATTCCCTGTCGAGTCACCAGCGGGACCGTCGGCTCGATGACGTGGACGCTGCCCTCCTCCTCGGTATCGAGCAGATGTCGCACGGTGTTTCCGGCCCGTGCCGCGAAGGAACTCCCAACCTGTACCTCGTATCGAACGTCGTCTGGCTTCCGAACGGCCTCGGAGACGACTGCTTCGAGACGCCGCTTCGGCGAAACGTCGACGCTATCGAGATGCTCACCCGGTCGGTAATTGACGAGCAGTTGCCCGCTGGCGGCTTCCGCTGCCCGGACGATGTCCGACAACATCGCCTCGTACAGTGAGACGACTGCTGTGGCGTCAAGTGGCGTCGTTTCGACGAGTTCCTGGCCGACGACGTCTTCAATCGGCGGATCCGCGAGTACGGCGAGCGTGGTCATACCGTCTTTCGGACCGGCCTGACCTTGAACGTCGCGCTTGCCGACCATCTCCGGTCGCGGGCGAGCCACCACTGGACAAATCTCTTTCTGTCCGGGTGGTGTGGACTCGTCTATGGATTGGTCGGCCAGGACCGTCGGGCGCTGGGCTGGCATCGCGTCGATTGCCGTCGTCTTTGTAGCTGTCGTGGTCGCTGTAGTACTGTCGCCAGCGTTCGCGCCCGAGACTAACGCCCTGTCCGATCTCGGCGATCGGAGCCACTCGGCCAGTACGGGCCTGACAGTGATCGTCTTCAACGGCGGCCTGTGTGTCGGTGGCGTTCTCGGGCTGTTGTTCGCGGGGGTACTTGCGACCTCGGTCCCGCGGGCTCTCAGCCGCATCGGCGCGGCTCTGTTCGGTGTCGCGACGATGTTGCTCGCTGCTATCGGCGTGTTTCCTCAGGGCCACCCCTTTCATTTCCCGGTTGCATCCGGGTTCTACACGCTGTTTTCGGTGGCTGTGCTCGCGTTCGGCAGTGGGCAGTTGCGCGGGCGCCACCTGCGTTCGGCGCTCGTCTCTATCGGCGCGGGACTTGGCAACCTTGCTGTCTGGACGGCCTGGGGTCTACAGACTGACGTTCGCCGATCCGGGCTCGCAATCCCGGAAATCGCCGGCGCGCTGTTCGTCGCGCTGTGGATGCTCGTCCATATCTCTTGGCTCGCGTCCGGTGAGTCCCGGTCGACCCCGATCACCATCGATTGATCGCTCCGGGATCGACGACGGAACCGTTTACCCTCCCTGGAGCCAATCGTCGTCTGAATGAACAAGTGGTATCGTCGAACGGTTCAGTCACTTGCCGTTCTCGTGGTCATCATCGTCATCTATGCCATCGTCTACCATTTCGGGATGCTCTATCTCGAAGGCGACTCGAAGACGTTCCTGCAGTCACTCGAGGTCGTCGTCCAGACGTTCACGACGACTGGCTTCGGCGAGGACGCTCCCTGGCAGACGGACTTTATGAACGCCCTCGTCATCGCGATGGATCTGACCGGCGTCATCTTGATTTTCCTCGCGATGCCGGTGTTGATCTTTCCGCTGTTCGAGGAGGCGTTCTCGACGACCGTTCCGACTCGCGTTGAGGAGGAGCTCACAGACCACGTTGTCGTCTGCGCTGATGGACCCCGAGCGGAGGTGCTGATCGACGAACTCGACACCTGGGAGGTCGATCACGTCTTCGTCGAGCCCGACCGCGAGGTCGCGACGGCGCGATACGAGGGTGGCTACGACGTCATTCACGGCGACCCGACTTCAGTCACCGCCCTCGAAAACGCGAATCTCGGCGACGCACGGGCTATTGTCGCTGACGTGGCCGACGACGTCGACACGAGTATCGTCTTGACGGCACAGGAGGTCAGCGAGGACGTTCAAGTGGTGAGCGTCGTTGAGGACCCGGATCAAAAGCGGTATCACGAACTCGCCGGCGCCGACGCGGTGTTGTCCCCGCGCCCGATCCTCGGTGAGAGTCTTGCGTCGAAAGTCACCACGAGCGCTCGGACACACATCGACGATACCGTCGCGATTGACGGCGACTTGCAGGTCGCGGAACTTCCGATCAGCGCCGGGAGCCCTCTGGCGGGGACGACGATCGCCGAGAGCGATATCCGAGAAAAAACTGGTGTCAACGTCATTGGCGCGTGGTTTTGCGGGGAGTTCGAGAGCCCGCCGTCTCCGGAGACGACCATCGACCGGGGCACTGTGTTGCTGGTCGCTGGTCGTCCCGAGCAACTCGCCGACCTGCGGGACCGTACACGGGCGCCGATGCGGCGCTTCGATGGCGGACGCGTCCTGCTTGTGGGATACGGGCAGGTCGGCCAGCGTGTCGCGGCTCTGCTGGACGAACAGGGGATTCCCTACACCACTGTCGACTCGGCCGGCGGAGACGGTGTCGATGTCGTCGGTGACGCGACCGATCCCGAAACGCTCAAATCGGCCGGCATCGACGACGCCAGGACGGTTCTCCTGGCGGTCCCTGACGACACGACCGCGGAGTTCGCGACGCTGGTCGTTCGCGATCTCAGCCCCGAGACGGAGGTCATCGCGCGCGTCGAACGGGCCGAAAGCGTCCAGAAAACCTACCGGGCCGGTGCCGACTACGTCCTCGCACTTGAGACGATCACTGGCCGGATGATCGCCTCGACTGTCCTCGAAGGCGAGGACGTCATCTCGTTGGACACCCAGATCGAAGTCATTCGGTCGGAAGCGTCCGTGATCGTCGGGCAGACCCTCCAGGAGGCCGCGGTCCGGCAGCGAACTGGCTGTACCGTCGTCGCCGTCGAACGGGACGGGCAGGTACAGACCGATCTCGGGTCAGACTTCCGCGTGCAGCGTGGCGACGAACTGATCGTCGTCGGCACTGACGACGGAACCAACCGGTTTACCGAGACGTTTCGGTAGCGCTCTCCCGGGGGCCGAACCTCTAAGGGGAACTCGATCGATATGCGGGACGTGCTGCAATTTGATCTGCGGAACGACTGTCTGGAGGGTCGACGATGACAGCAATCGACACGCGGGGCCTTCGGATGGAATTTGGCGAGGTGACGGCGCTCGAAGACCTGGATCTGACCGTCGACGACGGTGAACTCTTCGGACTCTTGGGACCGAACGGCTCCGGCAAGACGACGACGATCGAGATTCTGACCGGCCAGCGCCGCCCGACGAGTGGGTCGGCGACTGTCCTCGGGATCGATCCGGTCGAGCAACCGATGGCCGTCAGGCGTGAGATCGGTATACTGCCTGAGCGTGAGGACCCGCCGAGTTTTCTCACGCCACGTGAGTATCTGGAGTTTGCGGCCGAGATCCGCGGGCTGGCGGACGCGGACGAGCGCATCGACGAGTGGGCGACCAAACTCTCCTTTGAGCACAAGCTCGATACGCTGGCGACGAACCTCTCGGAAGGCGAACGCCAGCGCGTGATGCTCGCTCAGGCGTTCTTCCACGAGCCGTCGCTAGTGTTCATCGACGAGCCGCTGGTCAACCTCGATCCGATCTTACAAGAAGAGGTCAAAGACCACCTGCAAGCGTACTGTGAGAACGGCAACACACTCTTTCTCTCGACGCATTTCGTCGACGTCGCTGAAGAGCTCTGCACACAGGTTGCTGTCCTCAGAGAGGGGCGACTCCTCGGTACGACTGACCCGCGGACACTTGACGGTGAGGAAGCCCTACTAGAGTACTTCTTGTCGACAGTCGAGGGCGACAGGCCGGACACGGTCCCGACGACCGGGAGGTGACAGACGTGGGAATCCTGCGTGCGATGATCGAGGAGGAATGGCGGCTACACGCCGACCTCTTTGGGGGCCGGCGATTCGGCGCGTTCCCGGCTGGTGTCGCAATCATTGCGGCCGGCTCGTTCTGGCTGCTGTCCGCAGTCGGGACGGATACGGCAGCGATCGCCGCCGGTCTGCACGTTCTGGTCGGCTTCTTCGGGCTGCAGGTCGGAACGATCGGACTCGTCGGCAGGGACGCGATGCGCGACGTACTCGGGGACGTGACGCTTCTGGTGTTCAGTTCCCGGACACTGCCGGTATCCTGGCGGCGGCTGCTCGCGACGTTTGTCCTGAAGGATCTGCTGTACTACTCGGGGCTGTTTCTGGCGCCGATCGCGCTGGCATACGCGCCCGTGGCACTTGCGACTGGTGACGGCGTGCTGGCGGTGCTGTCGCTTTGGGTGACGCTTGCTGGCACCTTCGCACTCGGGGTGAGCCTGAGTCTGGCGCTGGTGGGACTCGCGAGTTATCACGGGACGGTCGCGCTGGCGGCCGCTGGGCTGGCGGCTGCTGCCGTTGTGTTCAGCGGTGTTGATCCAGTCGTACTGACACCGTATGGGGCCTTCGTCGATCCGACGCTTGGAACAGTCGTTGCTGGCTTCGTCCCGGCAGTCCTCGTCGCAATAGTTGGGATCGCCCTGTTCGAGCCCGTCGAGCGGACCGACGGTAGCCAGCGGATCGGCCCGCTGTCGAGTTACGCGCGTGCGATCCCGGACGACACCGGCATCGCGCGGCGGACGGTCCTCTCGGTCGCGCGATCGAGCGGTTCAGTCTGGAAAGTCGCCTTCTCGATGGGCGTGCTGGTGGTTGTCGTCGTCGTGCTGCTCTCGGAGCTGGCGCGCGTGACCGTTCTCGAACCGCACTTTGGGCTCGCGCTCGGGACGTTCCTCGGGCTCGGCGGGTTCACGACCCACGCCTGGCTCACACAGTTCGAGGATCCCCAAGAGATGCTGCGGTATCCGGTTTCGATCGAGCAGGTCTTTGCGAGCAAGCGGCGGGCGTATCTGGCGCTCGTGTTGCCCGCCGGGTTGGCGTACGTTCTGGTGGCGGCGGTGTGGCTCCCGCTCGGGGAGTTGGCCGTCGCCGCCGTCGTCTTCCCGGGCGTCGCGGTCTACGTCTTCGGACTGACGGCGTATGTCGCTGGCCTTTCGCCGACGGAGTTACTCTTCGATACACCACTGTTCGCGGCGTTCGGTGCCGGCTTGGCCGTCGTTGCGGTCCCGCTGTTGGTCGCCGCACTGGCGACGACGGCGGCCCCGACACTGACCGTCGCGATAGGAATCGGGATCGCCGCCCTTGCTGGACTCGTCGGTGTCGTCCTCGCCCGGCGGGCCGGTCCGCGCTGGGAGCGGCGACTCCGCGGGTAACCAGTCAGATAGAGTTTTTCAGCTTCTCGAAGAAGCCTTCCTCGACGCTGATGTCCTCGTCGCTGGCCTCGGCGAACGCCTCTAGGGCCTCACGCTGATCGCCGTTCAATTCCTCGGGCGTGTACACCTGGACAGTCACATACTGATCTCCCTGTCCGCGCCGGCGCAGGTGTGGCATTCCCTTGCCCTCGAGCCGGAACGTCTCGCCGCTCTGAGTGCCCGCTGGGACTTCCAACTCGACGGCCCCATCCAGCGTCGACACCTCGATCGTATCGCCGAAGACGGCCTGTGGGAACGAGATTGGCTCGCGACGACGGAGGTCGTCACCGTCACGTTCGAACTCGGGATGCTCGCGGATCGAGACGTCGATCAGCAGGTCGCCGTTCGGCCCGCCGTTCTCGCCAGGTGCCCCCTCTCGCTCCATCCGGAGGGTCTGGCCGTCTTGGATACCGGCGGGGATCTCGACGGTCAGCGTCGCCTCGTTGCGGACGACGCCGTCGCCGCCACAGGTCGAGCAGGTCTCTTCGTAGAGCGTCCCATCACCGCCACAGCGACGGCAGGTCGTCGTCTGCTGGACGCGTCCCATCGGCGTCTGCTGGACCTGCGTGACTTGGCCGTGACCGTCACACTCTGGACAGGTCTGACTGTCCGCGTCGGGTGGGTGGCCGTTACCGCTGCAGTCCGGACAGGTTTCGGGCCGGCGGACGGTCACCTGCTTTTCGGCCCCTTCGTAGGCCTCCTCGAGATCAATCTCGATCGTCGTTTTCAGGTCCTGGCCCTGGCGCGGACGGTTGCTGTCACGACTTCGGCGCCGTCCGCCGCCGCCGAAGAACTGGTCGAAGATGTCTTCCATATTGAAGCCGCCGCCGAACGGATCGCCACCGCGACCGCCGCGGCCACCGGCGCCACCGCCGTCGAAGCCACCCCGCTTCTCGGCCTGTTCGAACCGGTCGTGGCCCATCTGGTCGTATGCCTGGCGCTTTTCCTCGTCGGTCAGGACCTCCTTTGCCTTCTTGACCTGCTTGAACTTCTCCTCGGCGTCGGGGTCGTCGCTGACGTCCGGATGATACTCACGGGCCTTCTCGCGGTAGGCCTCCTGGATCTCCTCTTCGCTGGCGTCCCGGGAGACTCCCAGAACCTCGTAGAAGTCCTCGCTCATTCGTTAACGCGAGGTACGCGATTGAGACACTTCAAAAGCCCGGGTCACTGACGATCCCGTTTTACCAGCGTCCCGTCTCGAACGGTCCGGAGCGCAGATTGTGGCGGAACGATCATTTATGTCGTGCCGGGCACAACGTGTGGACATGCTCGTTCCACTGGCGTCCGGCGTGAACGCGACGCTCGTTAACGCGGCCGGCGGTATCGTCGGCATCGGAAGTGTCCTCCTCGCACTTTCGTGGTGGCGTCACCTCGTCCGCTGAGGAACGCGATCCGGCGGGCTGCTGGCACGTCAGTCGTCCCCGTCGTCGGGTAATTCGACGCGCTGTCGGAACCACTTGGCCGCTTCGGACACTTCTCCGGAATCGCTTCCCGACAGCTTGAGACGGACGTTTTCGCCGGGGTAACTCCCGATCATCACGTCGAAACGATTGCCCACCTCCTCGATCCGGTCTAGGAGCGCGCTCTCGGGTTCAGCGGCCAGCACTGTCTCGACGTGGATCGCTTCTCCGGAGAACTCCTCGCTGACCTCTCCGAACATCGCCTTCATCTCCTCTGGGACCCCCGGCAGGACGTAGACGTTCTCCAGTACACAGCCCGGTGCGACACCCTCGTGGTTCGGGAGCGTTCGCGCGCTCTCCGGGATGTGCGCTGTCCCCTCAGTCAGGTCCTCGCGGGCGTAGCCGTGATGCTTCTCGATCCACTGCAGCGCCTCACGACTCTCGGCTAGTTCCACGTCGAACGTATCGGCGACGGCGCGCATGGTGACGTCGTCGTGTGTCGGACCGATTCCGCCAGTCGTGATCACCGCGTCGTACCGCCGACGGTAGGCCTCGACGACCTCGACGATGTCGGCGATTCGGTCCGGAACGACCACGATTCGCTCGACGTGGACGCTTCGATCTGCCAGCTGCTCGGCCAGCCAGGCGCCGTTGGTGTTGACCGTTTCCCCGGCCAGCAACTCGTCGCCAATCGTGACCAGCCCGACGCGCATATCACGTCGTCGGAACCCGACGGATAAAAGGCCGATGTCCGGCTGACGGACAAGAGTCGACGTCCGGTCGGCTATCGCTACGCACGCCGGGCGGCCTGATACGGATTATTGTAGTGATTTACCGGTATCCGTCGACCCCCGGGTCGGCGTCATCCGGAAATAATCTACAATAATCCGTATGAGAGCGCCCGGACGGACACTTCCGACATCGGATCGTCCCTCGGGAGATCTGTTGTCCGTGGTCAAGGGAGACGGGCTAGGCCGATCGCGAACTCGCCGCGGCGCCTGCGGGCGACGACTGACGGATGCCCGGTCGGGATGCACCTAATTCGAGGTGGAGGCCCCACCCGCAAGTCGTGAGGGACAGGTGGTCCCTCTGATCATTCGAACGGACGCTCCGCGCCCGTGAGAAGAGAGCGCCGGGCTTCCGGCCCCGGCGGAAGCACAAGCGAGTAGGGTGGGGTAGTTTACTCGGCGTCAGCCTGGGGGGACCCGGGCCCGGTCGGGAAGTAGAACTCGTGTTTCGATTCGGTATCGAAGCTCTCCAGAACGTCCCTGAGGGGTCTGGCGTACCGCGTGAGGTCCTGGGCCTGTTGTGAGACCTCGTTGAGTTCGGCGGCTTGTTCCTCGGCCGCCCCGGCGACGTTCTCGGACTCGGCCATCGTTTCGTCGACGAATCTGGCAAGTTCGTCGATCGTGCCGGTCACGTCGCGGAGGCGGTTCAACGACGGTTCGACGTCGGCGTCGGCACGTTCGAGTTGCTCGATGATCCCGTCGATCTCGGTCGCTAGTTCCTCGAGGCGCCCCTGCTGGTCGTAGGCGTCGTCGGAGATCCGCTGGATGGACTCGGCGACCTGTTCGGAGGCGTCCCGGACGCTCTCGGCGGAGTTCTCGACGACGTTGCCGGCCTCCTCAACCTCGTCGGCAAAGTGCTTGAGTTGGCCAGTGGTGTTTTCTAACTCCTCGATCATCCCGTTGAAATCTGTCGCGATCCGGTCCATCGCGTCGTTCTCGCCGTCGATGTCCATCCGCTGGGTGAGATCCCCGGCAGCACACTCGCCCATGATCGCCGAATACTCTTCGGCCTTCGACTGGAGGTACTCGTTCATCTCCATCGCTTCGGCACGGGAGACCTCCGCCTCCTTGCGTGCCTGTTCGGCCTCGTCGATCTGTTGTCGCAAGGCATCGCGCATGCTCGCGAACCCGTCGTACAGACGGCCGATGGAGTCGATCCGGTTCGAGCGTATTTCCACGGCCAGGTTCCCCTCTTCCATCTCTTCGACGCTTTCCCGGAGTCGGTTGATGTCCCGGGAAGTCGTGAACCCGATCGCCGCGCCGAGCAACCCGATAAACAGGACGGAACCGAGGGTCACGACCGTTCCCCACGTCGTAATCTGCTGGACGAACCCGAACGCGGCACTGCGTGGCTCGTGGACGAGCAGCGCCCAGTCGACGGTCGCTCCGTCGACCTCGATCGGTGCGTAGCTCACGACGTACGGACGGTCGAACACTGCCGGATTCGGACCCACGTCCGAATCGACTCCGACGCCCTCGTGAGCACGATCGACGTATCGGGCGGCGCTGCCGCCGCCGTAGGATTCGAACAAGCGTCGGTCGTCACTCGCGATCTGAACGGTTCCGTCGGCGTTGACGACTCGCGTGAAGCGCTCCGAGCCTTCGCTCGGTCGCAGGGAGCGGGTCACCGAATCGGTCGCGTATTCGACGACGAGGTATCGGTTCGACGTGTCCGGAACCGGACTGACGAACGCCGTCACGTGCGTCCCATCCACCTCGTGGACGTCGGTGACGTGGGCCCCTCCGACGGTGACGTCGCTCAGATCGAGCGTCGCAAGCCACGCACGTTCTCCGTCTCCCAGTGTCTGTCCATCCGGGAGCTGTGGACTGGTGACGATGCGTGAACCGCTCTGGGAGCGTTCGAGGAGGTATATCGACTGCATCCCGTAAAAGTTCGCCCCGGTCCGCGAGAGGTAATTCTTGATGTCGATGTTAGCTCCGGAGCCTGTTTGGGTCAGTACCTCGTTCTCGGAGGCGACCTTGGCCGCGATGGCGTTCCGCTGGACCCACGTTTCGACGATGTCTGCCTGCTGGGTCGCCAGGCCCAGTGACTCCTGTTCGACGTCGTTTTCGATCTGTCCGGAGACTGTCTGGGTCGCCAGAATACCGATTCCGCCAATGACCAACCCCATTACGACCAATATCAGGGCGAATTTCAGCGTGAACCGCTTCCGAACGAAGTCCGGCACGATCGTCCGTACCACGTCACTCACGCGTTCTTTGGCACTTGGTCCCGCTGTGTTCCCCATTATGTATCCCTCAGATACGAAATTCAGCCCCCTCTGCAATAATTCATGAGGGTCCAGTTTTGCGATCCCGTCCCTGGCTCCCGCTCAGTCAGCCGGTACCTTGCGTGGTCCCGACAGTCGAGAGACGGTCGGCGCACGTCGAATCGCCGATGCTAAGTGAGGAGACGGTGTTCGCCGACCGTGAAACCCTAAGTGCCGCGGTTCGTTCCCACTCGCATGCGGGACGTGATCGTCGTCGGAGCGGGGCCGGCCGGCAGTCGCTACGCACGCCGGGCGGCCCAAGATGGCCTGGATGTCCTGGTCTTCGAACAGGGACGGATCGGCGAACCGCTGGCGTGTTCCGGTCACGTCAGTACCGACGTCCTCGAATTCGTCCCGGAGGACGAACGTGAGAAACTCCTCCAGAACGAAATCCGCGGCGCACGATTCAGTCCGGGCGGGCCGGACAGTCCCGCATACCCCTTTTACAAGGACGAGGTCGTCTCGCAAGTTATCGACCGTGTGGGTCTCGATCTCGTCCTCGCGGAGGCGGCGAGCGACGCAGGCGCAACCGTCCGAGACGGCCACACGGTCACGGATGTCTCGGAACACGACGATCACGTGGCGGTGACAGTCAAGGGTACGGACGGCATCGAAACCCATCGAAGTCGGCTTCTCGCGGGCTGTGACGGACCACAGTCGCGCGTTCGCGGGGCGGTCGGACTCGCCGACCCCGACGAACTACTCCATGGCGTCCTGGGGTTCGATCCCGAACCGGACGACGGCGACTTCGTCAACGTCCACCTGACGGTGCCGCGGTTCTTCGCCTGGCGGATCCCCCGCGGGTCGGCAGGCGTGGAGTACGGTCTGGCGGCACCCCCGGGCGAGTCCGTTAGCGAACGGTTCGACGCCCTCACTGACGCTTACGGCGTCGAAATCGAACGCAGGTGTTCGGGCCTCATCCCTGTCGGTCCACCCGGTTCGATCACGACTGATCGGGTCTTCCTGCTGGGGGACGCCGCTGCCCAGACCAAGCCGTTCACCGGCGGCGGCATCCGCTACGGCATGACGGCAGCCGATCACGCCGCGCAGGCGGTCGATCCAACCGATCCCGGAACGCTATCCGACTACGAAGACGCCTGGCGGTCGGATCTCGGCCGCGAGATCCGGCTAGGGGCATGGGTGCGACGCGCATACTCGTTGCCCGAAGCCATCCAGCGCGTCGGCCTCCGGGTGCTCTCCGGGAAGATCGGCGTCCACATGGACAAACCCTCGTCGTTGTTTTCGCGGGCACAACTGCGGGCGCTGTTCTCCCGGCGATAGTCCCTACTGTCTGTCATTCCAACGACGGGATCCGGGCCGACCGATCGGATCCCTCGACGAACGGGAGCGTGGTTGTTGTCCCGTCCATCCGTCTATCACCGATCGTCCACTCGTCGCCGCCGTCACGCTCAACGACGGCGAAGCCGATCCCCTCACTTTCGCCCGGACTCTCTATGGCACGCGTCACGGCACCGATTTTCCGGCCGTTCGCGCGTACGGCTGCACCTGATTCCGGGACGCCTACGGCCCTAAAAGCACGCAAGCGGCGACCTGACGGATCGGGCGTTGATCCCTTCGGGAAGGCGTTTCTGACGCCGAGCGTCGCCGGGTCGACGTCGCGTAATTCGGACTCGAACAGCGGCGTTCCGGCCTCTAGCGTGAGTTTCTCCCAGGTTTCGTAGCCGAACGGCGCCGCATTGAGTCCCCGGTTGACCATCGCGTCGAAGACTGCCTCGGCGTCCCCGCTCGCCGCCACGACCAGGTATCCTTCCTCCCCGGCGACGCCGTCGTCCCGGACGACGGTGACGCCGACGTCCCGGATCGCGCCGCGTGAAATCGAAAGGGGCGTCCCCGGGGTCGTTGCCGAGAAGACGCTGGCGACCTTCTCGGTCGCCTGTGGACCGTAGACGCCGAAGACGCTCATCTCTCTCGTCGCTCCCGTGACCGTCCATCCGTTCCTGCCCCAACTGTCGGCGACCGCGCCGATGCGATCGGACGGGACGAATCCCAAGAGGCGATCGCCGACGTCGAAGACGTACGCATCGGCGACGATCTTCCCCACTTCCAGCACGAAACCATAGACTCCACCGCCTTCGGGCGGGGAAGAGTTAGTCAGCGATCCGCTTACAGCCTCGCAGTGATCGGGGCCCTCAACGCGGAGGATCCCGACGCCATGTTCGATGACGCCGGCGACCTTTCGGATCGCAGCGTGGGTGCGTTCGGGCCGGCCGTAGTGAGCGACGACGCGACGGTTCCCCCGGACCGTCAGAACCCCCCCATAGCGCTCGTGAACCTCCGGAATGGCCGTCATGTAGTCGTTTTCGTAGTTACGGAGGCAACGAGATAAACCCGGCGAGTCGGTCCGTTCCTCGAGGACTTCCGGATCCTTTCGGTCCGGATCACAGTTTCGATCGAACGTCTTCGACGGCACCGGGATCGACAGCAGGTATCGGTCCGGGAAGCGTCCGTGCAACGGTCGCGGCGGCGACGCCGTTGTACAACGCGGTGTCGGCACCTCGGTCGTCGAGAAGCGTTCGGACGAAGGCCCCGACGAACGCGGCGTGCTGGCCGGCCGTGTCGACGGTCTCCGTCTCGATGCTCTCACACTCGTGGAGAACGCTATCGTGGATAACCAGCGCGCCGTGTTCGCCGCGGGTCATCGCGAGCATATCGAAGTCCCACTGTGAGGCGATGCCGTGGGCGACCTGATGAGGATCTCCCGTCCGACCGAAGACAGTTCGCAACTGGTCCTCGTTGGCGATCAGTACGTCGGTACTTCCGAAGACGTCGGTGAGCGCATCCCGAGCCTCCTCCGCGTCCCAGAGGCGAGAACGATAATCGAGATCGAAGACGGCCACTCCGCCGTCGGTCCCTCCCGCTCCGAGAACGGCCACCAGTGTTTCGATCGCGACCGAGGAGAGCGCGGCGGTACTCCCCGAGACGAAGACGCCGTCTGCCGCCTGGACGCGTTCCATTGGCAGGTCCCCCGGCGTCATCGAGGCGGCGGCCGTCCCGGTCCGGTCGTGAATGACGACCGGTTCCCGTGGGGACACACCTCGCTGGATAAATTCCAGTCCGACCCTCCCTTCCTCGGCCCAGGAGACTTCAGGCTCGACGCCGTACTCGCGGATCTCGGCGACGACCCGCTGCCCGAGTTGCGTCGCCGGCAACCGCGACGCCCAGATGCTCTCCGCGCCCAGGCGAGCCGCAGTGATCGCGACGCTGCTCTCGGTCCCGGCCGCCGCCAGCCCAACTTCGTCGGCGTCGACGAATTGTCGACTGTCCGGCGGCGTGATCCGCAGCGGCGTTTCTCCCACCGTGACAAGTGAGCTCATGTCAACCCGATTTGACTCCCCCGGGGTTTAATTTTCCCGGTCGGTCCGCGGAGTTCACCCGAAACTGGCTCAAAATGCCTCGGCGTGACGGAATTCCCGAGAGGAAACACGACTGCGGCGTGACACCGGGTATTTAATACGGCGACAGCCATACAGTCTCCCGCCGGCACGGCGCTTTTCTCGTCGCAGCCGGCAAACGACGCTCGTCCCTCGGCCACGTTCCGGGGCGGACCGTCCGGACGATTCGCCCGTCCTCGCCCCGATCGTCCGGTCCCGCCGCTTTCGGTTCTATCGGTCGGACTCATATCGAGCCGTCGATACTTTCGCAAGGCAATATCTTCGCCCGCCGTTCACGGCGGATGGTCCCGTCCACGTTCGGTTCGGCCGGGTCCCTCGTTCGACGTACATCGTCGGGAGGAAGGGTATCTCAACCCAGCGACGGTTCGATCCCCGCCAGTGCCGCCTCGAAGTGGTTGCGATCGATCGTCACGTCACCGGCGTGTTCGTCCGCGGCTTCCGGATCGTGTTCGGTTGCGACCTCGCGGATGGCGCGCAACGAGGCGGCCCGAACCAGCGCATTGAGGTCCGCACCCGAGAATCCCTCCGTCTCGGCAGCGACCGCAGCGAGGTCGACGTCCCCGCCGAGCGGCTTGCCCTCGGCCTGGATCGCGAGAATGGCCCGTCTGGCGGAGTGATCTGGCGCGGGGACTTCCACGTGTGACTCGAAGCGTCCCGGACGGAGGAGTGCGGGATCGAGCGCGTCTCGACGGTTGGTCGCCGCCAGGACGACGAGATTCGGGTCGGCCGCGGCGCCGTCGAGTTCGGTCAGCAACTGCGAGACGACCCGTTCGGTCACCTCGTTGCCGTCGCCCCGGCGGGCGGCGATGGCGTCGATCTCGTCGAGGAAGACCACCGTCGGCGCGGTCTGGCGGGCCCGCTCGAACAGCTCGCGGACCGCCTTCTCGCTCTCGCCGACGTAGCGGTCAAGCAGTTCCGGGCCGGCGACCCGAACGAAGTTGACCCCGCTCTCGCCGGCGATGGCGCGAGCCAAAAGCGTCTTGCCGGTCCCCGGCGGTCCGTAGAGCAACACGCCGGTCGGCGGGTCCGCCTTGGCAGCCTCGAACAACGGCCCGTACTCGAGGGGCCACTCGACGGTTTCACGAAGGGTTTCTTTGGCCTCATCGAGCCCGCCGACGTCCCCGAAGTCGGCTTCCGGCGACTCGGCGACGTAGGCTCGCATCGCCGAGGGTTCGACGCCGGCTAGCGCCCGCTGGAAGTCCTCCCGCGTGACCGTTGGTCGATCGCGCTCGCGCCGGAGCGCGACCATCGCAGCCTCCGTGGCGGCAGTGGCGACGTCTGCTCCGACGAAGCCGTGCATCTGTCCGGCCAGGCGGTCGAGATCGACGTCTTCGGAAAGCGGCATCCCGCGAGTGTGGACTTCGAGGATCTCCCGTCGACCTTCCCGGTCCGGGACGCCGATCTCGATCTCGCGGTCGAAGCGTCCGCCCCGGCGCAGTGCCGGATCGACGGCGTCCACGCGGTTGGTCGCACCGATGACCGCCACCCGGCCGCGCTCCTCGAGACCATCCATCAGCGTCAGTAGCTGGGCGACGACGCGGTTTTCCATGTCGGCGTCGTCGTCGCGCGCGCCGGCGATCGAGTCGATCTCGTCGACGAAGAG
>ENA-ORCS01000304-ORCS01000304.1-marine-metagenome-genome-assembly--contig:-NODE-304-length-42491-cov-3.242255_pt1 | contig 42491 bp, 45 predicted proteins | sample MGYA00237781_ERZ508513 | MGnify/ENA primary metagenome ERZ508513 (study PRJEB26184, sample SAMN06268793) | marine metagenome | isolation source: Eden Landing Ponds, San Francisco, CA, USA | place...
GAGTCGGCGTCGCCGCGGAGGTAGCGCCGAACGAGTTCGACGTACTCGTGGAGGCGCGACAGCGGGCGGTCGAAGGGGACGCCGTGGAACGCCTCGACGACGCCGGGGTGGGCGACGCCGAGGCCGAGAATCGCGCGACCGTCGGAGTGGTCGTCGAGGGTCGCCGCGGCCGCCGCGAGCGCCGCCGGCGTCCGCGAGAACACGTTGACGATGCCCGTCGCGAGCCCGATGTCCTCGGTGTGGACGGCCCAGCGTTCGAGTTTGCCGAAGGCGGTCTTACCCTGTCCCTCGGCGGCCCACGCCGACTCGTAGCCGAGTTCCTCGGCGCGGACGACGAGCGACGGGTCGTCGCGGAGCGCGAAGAGGACCGCGGTTCGGTCGCTCATTCCTCCGCCGGGACCGCGGGCGCGTCGTCGACCGGGACCGGGACGACGCCGTCGACGGCGAGGTCGTTCCAGATGTCGAGGCGCTCGATGAGCCCCCGACGGACGACGTAGATGTCGACGTAGCGAACGTCCGAAAAGTCCGCGTCGTCGTTGTCGACGCCGTAGAGCGACCCGACGCTCACGACGGTATCGCCCGCCTCTATCCAGCGGTCGAACTCCTTTGCCGCCCACTCGTACCGCGGTTCGAGATGCGCGAGGAAGTCGTAGGCCGCGGTCGGTCCCTCGAACGCCGCCCCCGGCAGGGTGATGACGGCGTCCTCGGCGAACAGGTCGCCGACGGTGTTCCGGCGGTCGTCTTCCATCCGGTCGAAGAACTCCTCGACGATGTCTCGTGGTGAGTCCATGTGGTATGGGTGCGCTCAATCCACATAGTTGTTCACTCTGGAGTTCTCGACTGTCCGTTATCCCTGAACGATTGAGCGGGCGAGACATGAACGTTGAGCGGGCGAGACATAATCCGTTACTCGCGCGGGCGCGAGAGGGAAACCGACAGACTTCGGGAAGGCGCAGAGAGACTGTCACCGGCGAAGGCGGTAGTTTTACGATAGAGTCTCCCTAGCAGACTGCATGGACGAACTAGCCCGGCGGACGCCGAGCGACGGCGTCACCGCAGTCGTCTCCGTCGACGACATCGAGTGGGACATCGACACCGACGTGCTCGTCGCGGGCGGCGGCGGGACCGGTCTCGTGGCCGCGCTCGCGGCCAGCGAGAACCCCGACGTTCGCGTGACGGTCTTGGAGAAAGCGCCCGAATGCGGCGGCAACACCTCGCTTTCGACCGGGATGATTCCCGCGGCGGGGACGCGACTCCAGCGCGAGGCCGGCATCGAGGAGACGCCCGTGGACATGGCGCGCGACATCTTGGAGAAAAACGACTACGAGGCCGACGAGGAGCGCGTGCGGTACCTCTGCGAGGAGAGCGCGAACCTCATCCACTGGCTCGTCGACGACTGGGACGTCACGCTCCACATCGTGGACGATTTCAAGTATCCCAAACACTCCGAGTACCGGATGCACGCCCCGGAGGGTCGAAACGGCGAGAACCTCGTCGCCGAACTGGTCGAGCGCGTCGAGTCGACGCCGAACATCGAACTCCTGACCAACGCGCCCGTGAAGCGACTCGTCGCCGACGACGGCGCGGTTCGGGGCGTCGTCGCCGGCCTCGGCCACGACGAGGCCATCGAGGCCGAGCGGGTCATCCTCGCCACCGACGGCTTCGCCGGCAACCGCGAGATGGTCACAGACTACTGCGAGGCGGACGTCGAGCGGGCGCTGTACTTCGGCGCTGACGGCAACACCGGTGACGGCGTCCGCTTCGGCACGGAACTCGGCGGCGAACTCGCCTGCATGGACGCCTATCAGGGCCACGCGACGGTGGCGAGTCAGACGGGCATGCTCTCGACCTACGCGGTCACGATGAACGGGGGCATCCTCGTGAATCAGGACGGGGAGCGATTCGGCGACGAGTCCGCGGGCTACAGCGAGTTCGCCATCTCGGTGCTCAAACAGCCCGGCGAACAGGCGATTCAGCTGTTCGACGAGCGCATCTTCGAGAAACTCCGCGGCCAGTTCGAGGACTTCGACGAGGCCATCGAGCAGGGAACCTACCACAGCGCCGACTCGGTCGCCGCCCTCGCCGAGCGACTCGGTGCCGACGGCGAGGCCGCCGCGGAAACGGTCGCCGACTACAACGAGGCCGCCGCGGCGGGCGAGCCGGACGAAGTCGGTCGCGTCGACGGTGCGAATCCGCTTGAAGCGCCCTTCTACGGGGCCAAAGTCACCGGCGCGCTCTTCCACACGCAGGGCGGCCTCGTCGTCGACGAACACGCCCGCGTCCTCCGGACCGACGGGAGCACCGTCGGGAACCTCTACGCCGGCGGCGGCACCGCCTGCGGCATCAGCGGCCACGGCGCGGGCGGCTACCTCTCCGGCAACGGGCTGACGACCGCCCTCGGCTACGGCCGCCTCGCCGGCATCCACGCCAGCGAATCGCTCGACTGACGCCGCGGCGGGGGCTCCGCCCCCGAGCGGAGCAGTCGAACCTACTCGTTTTCGACGCAGTTTGCCGCTCGGAACCCGATTCGTCACAGGAATATCCGCAGAACGTGACAACACGAGTACGGGAGGATTTATTACAATAGGCACTAACCTCGATACCGATTGCCATGGGTAAGACTCTCAAGTCTTCGACGAGCAACAGGCGACGCTTCCTCAAAGCAACGGGCGCGAGCGTCGCGGCACTGACACTGGCCGGCTGTGCGAGCGACGACGGCGGGAACGGCGGCGGTGGTTCCGGCGGCGACTCCGGCGGCGATTCCGGTGGGTCCGGCGGCGACACGGGCACCACGACGGGGACGCCCGAGCAGTCCGTCGACGAGGTCATCATCGGATCGAACCACCCGCTTTCGGGCAGTCTCGCCGCGACGGGCGTCGGGATGAGCAACGCCATCAAACTCGCCGCGATGCGGAAAAACGAGGAGGGCGGCATCGAGTCGCTCGACGGCGCGGAAGTGACCGTCATCGAGGGCGACAACCAGGGCGCACAGGAACTCGGCGGGCAGGTCAGCGAGGAACTGCTCAGCGAGGGCGCGGACGTCCTCACCGGCTGTTACTCCTCGCCGGTGACGACGGCGGCGACGCAGGTCGCGGAACGACAGGGCGTCCCGTTCGTCATCTCCATCGCGGCGGCGGACAACATCCTGCAGGGCCGTGACTTCAACTACGTCTACCGGCCCCAGCCCCCGGCGCGCCGGTTGGCGAGCGACTACGCCGACCTCGTGCCGTCGGTCATCCGCGACGGCGGCGGCACCGTCGACACGGCGGGGCTGTTCTACATCAACAACAGCTACGGGCAGGCGATTCGCGACAGCCTCCGCGAGTTCCTCCCCGAGCAGAACGTCGAAATCGTCGAGGAGACGGCCATCGAGTTCGGCGCGTCGAACGCCAACACGCAGGTGTCGCGGCTCCGGAGCGCCGACCCCGACACCATCATCGCCACGACGTACGTCGCCGGCGGCGTCCTGCTCGCACAGGCGTTACAGGACCAGGACTACCGGCCGCCGCACCTGACCGCGTCCGCGTCCGCGACGTTCACCGACGACGACGCCGTCAGCGACATCGGCGAGTTCGCAAACGGCGTGCTGGACAACAACTACGCGCTGAACCCGACGGTCGACAAGACCGCCGAGGTCCGCTCGCAGTTCCTCGACAACTACGACCAGGAGTTCTCGGCGTCCGTCGGGATGTCCTACACCGCGGCGGAGGTCATCATCCAGGCGGTCGAGGAGGCCGGAAGCGTCGACCCCGACGACATCAACGAGGCGCTCAAGGGACTCAGCTACGAGGACCACATCTCCGCGATGGGCGCAATCGAGTTCGACGACCAAGGTGAGAACATCAACGCGCTCGGGCCGGTGAACCAGGTCCAGGACCTCTCGGTCAGAGTCGTCTACCCCGAGGAGTACGCGGAGGCCGAGCCACAGGTCTAACCGCACCCCCGCGCGCCGTCACGTCAACGAACCGTCTCGAACGATAGCCACCTTTTATGGGGGTTGACAACAATTCCCGAGCGTAGAAACCGCATGGGACACCTAGTCACATCGGTCGCGCCCCTGCCGCTACAGGGCGGTGGCCTCGGCCGATTCATCGACCCGTTCGCACAGTTCCTGACCGATATCACCAATCTGGAGCCCGTCCTCCTACAGTTGCTCGCGTTCGGCCTCCTGCTCGGGGGCGTCTACGCGCTGACGGCGCTCGGGCTGACGATGATATTCGGCGTGATGGACGTCATCAACTTCGCCCACGGCATCTTCCTCGTCGTCGGGATGTACTCGGTGTGGTTGGTCTCCGAGACGGCCGGCATCAGCCCGTTCATCGGGATACCTATCGCCGCCGCCGTGCTGTTCGCCTTCGGGGTGATCGTGCATATTCTCACGGTCGAGCCCATCATCGAGGCACCCCAGCAGAACCAGCTCATCGCCACGCTGGGCGTGCTCTTCATCGTCCAGTCGGCCATCGAAATCGTGTTCACGCCCGACCCCCAGCAGGTCGAACTCTCGCTCGGGTCGGTGCAGGTCGGCGACGTCTTCATCCCGCTCGGGCAGTTCTACGCGCTCGTCATCGCGCTCGGAACGATGCTCGCCGTGCGGGCGTTCCTGAACCGGACCGACCTCGGCCGGAAAATTCGCGGTACGGCCGACAACCGCAACGGCGCGCGCTACGTCGGCATCAACGTCCGCCGTATCAACTACCTCACCTTCGGCATCGGCGCGGCACTGGCCGGCGTGGCCGGCGGCTCCATCGCGCTGTTCCAGCGGTTCGACCCCTTCACCGGCGAGACGTACCTCATCAACGCCTTCGTCATCGTCATCCTCGGCGGCCTCGGCTCGTTCCCCGGCGCGTTCGTCGGCGGCCTCATCGTCGGGCTGATTCAGGTGTTCGGCGGCTACTACCTCCCCGGGACCACCGCGCAGGTGCTCATCTTCCTGCTTTTCATCGGGACACTCCTCGTCAAGCCCGAGGGCCTGTTCGGAGGTGCTGAGGCGTGAGCGCAATCGAGTCCGTCCGCGACCGCTACCGGACGTTCGACGACGGGCGGTACGCGCCGCTCGTCAAGGGCGTCGCCCTGTTCGGCCTGCTCGCGGCGCTCCCGACGCTCATCGAAATCGACGTCGCCGGGATGGAACTCGCGGCGACGCTGAGCATTCGGATGCTCATCCTCACGGTCATCTACGCCTACACGGCGCAGGCGTGGAACATCATGTCCGGCTACACCGGGCAGTTCTCGTTCGGGCACGCGGCGTTCTTCGGCGTCGGCGCGTACGCCACGCAGGCGCTCGTCGTCGACTTCGCGGTGAACCCGTGGGTCGGAATGCTCGTCGGCGGCGTGCTCGCGGCGGGGTACGGCCTCGTCATCGGCGCGCTGTCGTTCCGCTTCAACCTGCAGGGCCACTACTTCGCGCTGGCGACGCTGGCGTTCGCGGAACTGCTCCGCTTTGTCGTCACCAACATGTCCGAACTCCACGGTGCCAACGGCTACTTCAAACCGTTCCCGCGCGACTACGGCGCGGAGTACGGCCTCGCGGCCTTCCAGTTCCAGAGCGACCTGCCGTACTACTACCTCATCGTCGGCTTCCTGCTGGTCGTGACGCTCGTCTCGTGGGTCATCAAGAACTCGTGGGTCGGACTGTACTTCTTCGCCATCCGCGAAGACGAGCGAGCCGCCGCCAGCGTCGGCGTGCCGAGCTTCCGGTACAAGCTCATCGGCGTCGCCGTCAGCGCCTTCTTCACCGCCCTCGGCGGTGCCTACTGGTCGATGTACTTCAACACCATCCGCCCCGACACCGTGTTCGCGCTGTTCAAGAACGTCGAACTGCTCCTCCCCGCGGTCATCGGCGGCCCGGGGACGCTTCTAGGCCCCATCGTCGGCTCGTTCATCGTCACGCCGGTCAGCGAAATCGCGCGGACGACGTTCTCCGACATCAACGGCCTCGACCGCATCATCTACGGCGCGTTCCTCGTCGCCATCGTCATCTACTCGCCGCGCGGCGTGGTGAGCTGGCCGAGTCAGGCGCGCGCGCTCTGGAACCGCGTCCGCGGTGACGAGGAGGTGAGCGAGTGATGTCGGCAGATGAGACGAGCGCGCCGGGTGCTGACTCCCCGGACGCCGACATCGACCGCGACGGCGAGCGGATTCTGTCGGTCGAGGGCGTCGGCAAGCGCTTCTCCGGCCTGCAGGCGCTCGACGACGTCGACATGACCGTCAACCGCGGCGAGATTATCGGCCTCATCGGACCGAACGGCGCGGGCAAGACCACGCTTTTCAACTGCATCAGCGGGGCGTTCCCGCCGACGAGCGGGACCGTCCGACTCGACGGCGAGGTCATCTCCGGCCTCCCGGCGCACAAAATCGCGCGGGCGGGGCTGGCGCGGACGTTCCAAATCACGCGCCCGCTAGAGGAGCTAACGGTCGTCGAGAACGCGATGGTCGGCGCGCACATCCACACGCGTCGCCGGAGCGAGGCGCGCGAAATCGCCATGGAGACCCTCGAATTCGTCGGGCTCGCGGACAAGGCCGAAGCGGAGGCGGGCGAGCTCACCGTCGGCGCACAGAAGCGCCTCGAACTCGCCCGCGCGGTCTCGACGCGCCCGGAAATCCTGCTTCTCGACGAGATTATGGCGGGGCTCACCCCGTCGGAGTCGAACCAGATGCTCGACCTGTTCCGCCAACTGCGCGAGCGCGGGACGAGCCTCCTCATCATCGAACACGACATGAAAGCCATCATGAACATCTCGGACTACGTGAAAGTGCTGGACCAAGGGAAGGGAATCGCCTTCGGCGCGCCGGAGACGGTGGTCGAAGACGACCGCGTCATCGAGGCCTACATCGGGGGGTTCGACGTCGATGCTTGAACTGCGCGGCGTCCGCGCCGGCTACGACGACATCGAGGTGCTCCACGGCGTCGACATGCGCGTCGACGAGGGCGAAATCGTCGCGCTCATCGGCTCGAACGGCGCGGGCAAGACCACGACGATGCGAACCATCTGCGGCATCCTCTCGCCGAGCCACGGCGAGATAACCTACCGCGACGAGGCGATTCACTCGAAGGCGTCCCACGAAATCGTCGAGCGCGGCATCGTGCAGGTCCCGGAGAACCGCGACCTGTTCACCAACATGACCGTCATCGACAACCTGCTTCTCGGCGCGCAGACCGAGGAGGCGAAGGCGAGCCGCGAGGAGAACCTCGACGAGATGCTGGAGCTGTTCCCCCGGCTCGCGGAGCGCAAGAACCAGCGCGCCGGCACCATGTCCGGCGGAGAACAGCAGATGCTGACGCTCGCCCGCGCGCTCATGGGCGAACCGGACCTGCTCATCCTCGACGAGCCCTCTATCGGTCTCGCGCCGCACCTCGTCCAAGAGGTGTTCGACGTCATCGAGGACATCCACGCGCAGGGCATGACCGTCCTCATGGTCGAACAGAACGTCCAGCAGACGCTCAAGCTGGCCGACCGCGGCTACGTCATGGAGAACGGCCGCATCAGCATGACCGCCGACGGCGACCAACTCCTCGAAGACGAGGGCGTCGTCGAGGCGTACCTCGGGGTGTGAGATGACAGACGAAGCGCTCGCGTCGTTCGTCGCCGACCTCGACCGGGCCGACCTCCCCGCGTCGGTCGCCGCCCGCGCGTCGCTCGTCGTGGCCGACACCATCGGCGCGGTGCTCGGCGGCGCGTCGGACCCCGCGGTCGCCGCGTTAGCGCGCCGCTGGGCCGACGAGAACGGCGGCGAATCGACCATCCTGGGGACCGCGGGCGAGCGGACCTCGGCGTACCGCGCCGCGTTCGTCAACGCGGCCGCCGGGAGCGTCCTCGAACTCGACGAGGGCCACCGCTTCGCGGCCGGCCACCCGGCGATTCACGTCCTGCCCGCGCTCCTCGCGGACGGCGAGTCGGCCTACCGGAGCGGCGACGAGTTCCTGACGGCGTTCGTCGCCGGCTACGAGGCGGCGGTCCGCGCCGCCGAGGCGGTCGTCCCGCTCGCGGACAGCCTCCACCCCCACGGCGTGTGGGGCGGCGTCGGCACCGCCGCGGCCGTCTCCCGACTCCGCGGCCTCGACGCCGAGACGACGCTCGACGCGATGCGAATCGCGGCGAACTACGCCCAGCACACCCGATTCGAGGCGGCCACCGAGGGCGCGACCGTCAGGAACGGCTACGTCGGGATGAGCAACCTCTCGGGCCTGCTCGCGGTCGACCAGGCCCAATCCGGGTTCACCGGCCTCGACGACGGCGTGGTCCGCCACCTCGAACCCGTCGCCGCCGACGGCCCCGACCGGAGCGCCCTCGCCGACGGACTCGGCGAGCGCTGGGAAATCGAGCGCGGCTACTTCAAGGTCCACGCGGCCTGCCGCTACACCCACGCCGCACTCGACGCCGTGGCGCTCCTCGTCGACGAGACGGGCGTCGTCGCGGCCGACGTCGAGTCGGTCACCGTCGAGACGTACCCCGCCGCGGCCGCGCTGTCCGAACCCGCGCCCGCCAACGCCCTGCAGGCGAAGTTCTCGGTTCCCTTCGCCGTCGCGTCGGCGCTGACGACCGGTGAGACCGGCAAGGAGGCGTTCACCGACGAGGCGCTGACGAAGACCGCGCTCGGGTTCGCCCGCCGCGTGGACGTGGTCGCCACCGAGGAGTTCGCCGCGCGCGCCCCCGACGAGCGCGGCGCGCGCGTCACCGTCGAGACGGGCGACGGGGAGCGGTACGCCCGCGAGGTACGCGCCGCCCGCGGCGGCGAACGCGACCCCTTCACCGAGTCGGAACTCAGAGCGAAGTTCGACCGACTCGTCGCGCCAGTCATCGGCGACGGCGGCGTCGACGGACTCTGGACCGCGGCGACCGAACCCGCCGCCCCCCGCGTGCTCTGCGCCCTCACCCGGGGCTGAGCACCCCCGACACTCACTGAGACCATGATTTCACACGAGCCAGTCGAAGACTGGGAACGACAGGTGTACGGCTTTCTGACCGACGAACTCCCCGACGACGTGCGCGCCGACGGCGAGCGAATCGTCGCGGACGTGCTCGCGGCGACCGTCGCGGGGGCGGCCGCCCCGCAACACGGGGGCGTCTTCCGCGACGCGAAACTGGCCGACGGCCCGGCGTCAGTCCTCGGGACCGACCGCCGCGTCGACCCGTCGCAGGCGGCGCTGTTGAACGCGACGGCGGCGATAACACAGGAGATAGAGGAGGGCCACAACCGCGGCGGCCACGTCGGCGCGAGCGTCGTCGCGGGCGCGGTCGGCGTCGCCGAAAACCACGACGTCGACGGCGAGGCGTTCGTCGAGGCCTGCGTCCGCTCGTACGAACTCTGCGCGCGCTTCGAGTACGCCATCTTCGCCATGAAGGCCCGGATGAACGAGGCGATTCCGTGGCTCGTCCGCGACCCACACTCGACGTGGACGACGCTCGGGCCGGCGCTGACCGCCGCCGTCTGCGCGGGGCAGTCACCCGACGAGGTGCGCGAGACGGTCCGCACCGCGCTGAATCTCGCGGTCGTCTCCATGCACGACCCCTTCGCGGAGGGCGCGCCGTCGCGGAACGTCACCGCCGGCTTCTCCGCGCAGGCCGGCGTGAGCGCCGCGACGCTGACCGCCGCCGGCCTCCGCGGGTCGCCCGCGGCGATGGAGGCCGTCTACGAACCGTTCGAAACGCTCCTCGCGGACGGCGAGTTCGCCGCCCTGTTCGACTCGCTCGGCGACGACTGGTGGATTACCGAGGCCTACCAGAAGCCGTACCCGTCGTGTCGCTACACCCACGCCCCGCTCGACGCCCTGCGAGACGCCGGCGCGGACGACCTCTCACCGGACGACGTGGACCGAATCGACGTGTACACCTACCGCAACGGCGTCGATATGAGTCACGCGCGGCCCGAGACGCTCACCGCGGCGAAGTTCTCGACGCCGTACGTCCTCGCCCGCTGGGTCGCCGACGGGCGCGTCGAACTCGACGACTTCCTCGACGACGCGCTCGGCGACGAGGCCGTACAGGGGCTCTCGGAGCGCGTCCACCTCCACGCGGACGAGGCGTTCGAGCGGGCGTTCCCCGATGACTGGGGCGCGCGCGTCGAAGTAACCGCCCGCGACGGGAGCCGATACGTCGGCGAGCGCGCGTACCCCCGCGGCGACTACCGCGACCCGCTGTCGGCGACTGACCTCGCCTCGCGCAACCGCGACCTGCTCGCGTTCGGTCTCGGCGACGACGACGCGGACGCGGCGCTCGACGCCCTCTCGGAGGTCGGGTCGAACCCGGTCCGCGAGACTGTCGCCGAGCTGACGCGGCGGTAAACCGAACGCTCGTTCGTTCAGCCCGAACGAGACGACAACAATTATTACCTCACTCGGTCAGAGATAACTATGAACACGGACGGAAACGACGCGGCAGGAACAATCGGCGCTACGAAAACGTCGTTCGGCATCGTCGAACACATCAGAGACCACGACGCGAGCGGGGTGTCGGAGATTGCGAACGACCTCGGTATCTCGAAGAGCACGGCACACAACCACCTCAAAACGCTCGCGGGGCTCGGTTACGTCGTCAGGCAGGGCGACGAGTACGCGCTGGGCCTGAAGTTCCTCGACCTCGGCGACCACGCCCGGACGCGACACGCACTGTACCACGCGTCCATCGGCGAGATGGACGACCTCGTCGAGGCGGTCGGCGAGCGCGGACAGGTGATGGTCGAGGAGAACGGCCGCGGCGTCTACATCTATCAGGTGAAGTCCGAGCAGGGACTCCAGACCGACTCGCACATCGGCACGACCGTCGACCTCCACACCACGGCGGTCGGCAAGTCCTATCTCGCCTTCTGCGACGAGAAGCGCCGAAACGAGATTCTCGACGGCGAACTGACGCGCCTGACGACGAAGACGATAGACGACCGCGACGCCCTCGAAGCCGAGTTGGCGACCGTTCGCGAGCGCGGGTACGCCTTCAACGACGAAGAGCGCATCACCGGCATGCGGGCGGTCGGCGCGCCGATTCTCTCCGACGACGAGACCATCCTCGGCGCTATCAGCGTCTCCGGCCCGACCACCCGGATGAAAGGTGAGTGGTACCACACGGAGGTCCCCGAGATGGTGACGCAAGCCGCCCGCGTCATCGGCATCCGAGCGACCTACTCGTAGTCTTCAGCAATACAGAACAACTGTTCGGTACGGCTGTGCTTCGTGCGAGATTTGACCCCCTGCAGTCCGTTCCCGAAATCGGTCGGACGCGAGCCGACCGACAGCAAACGTATTACAAAATTACGCTTGTCACGGGTGAGGCGAGCCGACTCCTGCAACCCGTGACACAGGTACGGTAGTCACGCGAGTCAATCGAGTTCGGCGGTGCTCGTCGGTAAACGTTTCAGAATTAGTTATATACTCATAAAACTGATAGGTCTCGGTTAGTGAAGTTCACGAGAGCGATGAGTCCGTTTCGAACCGAGATTCCACCGTCCGCGATTCAGGCGCGTCGATGTCGATTCAAAGCGGACGAAAAATTCATTTTCCTCGTCATTGTCCCGTCTTTCGGGCTAAATTTCGGTGTTTAAAAATTCAAATAAAATATGTTAGTCGGGTCTGACTGCGGGAGACTGCCGAGCGTTTACATTCATATCGAAGACACCTACTTGAGAACGGTAACTACCACTATACGAAGATTCGAGTCAAATACTATCGAATCTGGGATATTGTTCGAGCGCGACGACGCCGGTGTGTCAGCGCGAACGCTATCGCTCGGCGAGGGCGCGGCCATCGGCGTGGCGGTCCGCGTCGTCTCGCGTCGCGTCGGGAGTCACCGCGCGGTGTTGTGTTGGGGGTCGGTTCCCCGACCGCGGAGTCAGTCGGCCATCGGGGCTTGCAACTCGCGTTCGGCCTCCTCGTCGACCTCGACGGGACCCTCGGCGAAGACGACGCCGTGTGCGCCTTCTCGCTCTTTCGCGCTCGCCGCGACGCGGACGAACGAAGCCCGTTCGCGGGCGTCTGCGATGGTGTGGCCGCCGCAGTAGCTCACACCGGAGCGAATCCCGCCGAGGAACTCCTCGACGAGCGGTTCGACCGGTCCCTTGTGGGGCGTGAGCGCCTCGACGCCCTCGCCGGCGTCCACGTCGCTCTGTTTGTCCTCGCGTTCGTCGGCGGCCTCCGCCGAGGCCATCCCGCGGGAGCGCTTGTACGTCTCGCCGTCGACCTCGACGACCCGGCCCGGAGCCTCGTCGGTCCCGGCGAAGAAGCTCCCCATCATGACGGTGTCCGCGCCGGCCATGAGCGCCTTCGCGGCGTCGCCGGAGGTCCGAATCCCGCCGTCGGCCATGACGTGGATGCCGAGGTCGTGCGCCCGCTCGGCGCACTCCGAGACGGCCGTGAGCTGTGGGTAGCCCGCGCCCGCGACCTCACGGGTCGTACAGTGCGAGCCCGGCCCGACGCCGACTTTCACACAGCCCGCGCCGGCCTCCCAGAGGTCTTCGACCGCCGCCGGCGTGACGACGTTGCCCGCGACGATTTCGGGGTCGAACTCGTCGCGAATCCGTTCGACGGCGTCGAGACACCGCTCCATGTGGCCGTGAGCGATGTCCATCACAATCGCGTCCGCGCCGGCGTCGAGGAGCGCCTCGGTCCGGTCGAGGTAGTTTTCGTTGATGCCGACCGCGCCCGAGACGGTCCCGCCCGCCTCGGCGACGCGCCGGACCTGTTCGGCCTGCTCGTCCACGTCGAGAAAGCGGTGGACGACGCCGAGCCCGCCGAGGCCCGAGAGCGCGGCCGCGAGGTCCGCCTCGGTGACGGTGTCCATGGCCGCGCTGACGAGCGGCGTATCGAGGCGCAAGTCGGGCGTCACGTTGGTCGAGAGGTCCACGTCGCTCCGGCTGTCGACCGGCGAGCGCTGTGGAACCAGCAATACGTCTCCGTAAGAGAGTCCTGTGCGAATCTCCATCGTAACCCTCCACAGCCGAAGGGTGGGATGGTAATAACGCTCACGAACGCGGTTCGCGTCGCCGCGGAACGAAACTATTACTCGCTGGTGCTCGTCCGTTCACTAACACACGGCGCCGCGTCTCGTGCGAATCTCCAACCCATCGTAACCCCAACGTATTCGCCGTTCGCGGGCCGTGTGGCTCGAACCGTCCGCGAGCGACCGCGACGCGCGACGGCGGAGTTTCAGAGTCAAATCCGGCTCGGAGTTCACAAGTGTTTTGAGAGATTGATAGTGACAGGAAATTGCCGTACCGACCGTACCACCTCGAGTCGGTATCGGTAGGTGGAACAGAGGCAACCCACAGCGTCGCGATTGGTCCCCGCCTCGGTATCGTCCGGACCGAAGAAATTTCTTCCGCGCAGTCCCTTAGGGGGGTATGCAGACTGTCATTCTCGCCGCCGGCCGCGGCACCCGGATGCGTCCGCTCACGGACCGCCGACCGAAGCCGATGCTCCCCGTGGCCGACCGACCGCTCGTCGCGCACACCGCCGACGCGGCCATCGAGGCGGGCGCGACGGACATCACCCTCGTCGTCGGTTACGAGGCCGGAGACGTGCGCGACTACTTCGGCGACGAGCGCGGCGGCGTCCCCGTCGCGTTCGCCGTCCAGTCGGAACAGCGCGGGACGGCCGACGCCGTCCGCGCCGCGGCCCCGCACCTCGACCCCGACGAACCGTTCGTCGTCCTCAACGGCGACGCGCTGTACGACGTGCCGTCGCTGTCGACGCTGTACGAGGGGACGCCCGCGGTCGGGTCGTTCCGGGTCGCCGACCCGAGTTCCTACGGCGTCCTCGACACCGACGACGAGGGCTTCGTCACCGACGTCGTCGAGAAGCCCGCGGACCCGCCGTCGGACCTCGTCAACGCCGGCGCGTACGTCTTCCCCGCCGAGGCCCACGACTGGCTCGACGTGGCCGAGAGCGACCGCGGCGAACTCGAACTGACCGACGTGCTCGCGACGACCTGCGAGGCCTACGACGTGCGCGGCGTCGCCTTCGACCGCTGGCTCGACGTGGGGCGGCCGTGGGAACTCCTCGAAGCCAACGAGTGGAAGCTCGGCGAACTCGAACCGCGAATCGACGGCGACGTGTCCGAGCGGGCCGAACTCGACGGGCCGGTCGTCGTCGAGGCGGGTGCGACGGTCCGCTCGGGCGTGGTCATCGAGGGGCCGGTGCTCGTCCGTCGCGGGGCCACCGTCGGCCCGAACGCCTACGTCCGCGGGCACACGCTCGTCGGCGAGAACGCCAAGGTCGGCCACGCCGTCGAGGTGAAAAACAGCGTCCTGATGGAGGGCGCGACGGTCGGCCACCTCTCGTACGTCGGCGACAGCCTCCTCGGCCGCGACGTGAACTTCGGCGCGGGAACCAAAGTGGCAAACCTCCGTCACGACGGCGAATCCGTCCGGCAACTGCTCAAGGGCGAACTCGTCTCCTCGGGTCGCCGGAAGTACGGCGTCGTTCTCGGCGACGGGGTGAAAACCGGCATCAACGCCTCGCTGAACGCGGGCGTCAGAATCCCGACCGGCGGGACGGTCAAACCCGGCGAGTCCGTGCTCTACGACCGCGTGGGCGAGAACGACGCGGGCGACGAGACGACCGCCGACGAGACGAGCGACCACGCGTCGACCGACGACGAGGCGGCCGCCGGCGAGGACTGACGCGAGAACCGCCTCGGACCCGATAGCCGTCACAGTGTTGATAGTTGAGCCACCAAACAGGTATCAGACACAACGGGAAATCGGCACGACAGTACATGGACGTGACCGAGGGAGAGTCGACGTCGAGACGCGTGCTCTACATCAACGACGAGCGGCTGTTGGTGCTGACGAAAACGAGGAGTGAACCGACCGCCGCACAGGCCGACTCGCCCGAGTCTGTCGACTCCGAGTCTACTTTTCGGCCGTTCCGAACCCTATCCGGTCGGTTCTCGCCACCGGATTCTGACACCGAACCCCCGTTCCGGGCCGGGAGTTGAAAAACGTCAGTTCCGCGGAGAAGCCGGCGAAATCGGCGCATCACCGTGAAATCTAAAATGCCCGTAGCACCAAAGAACGTGTATGTCGAACAGCAGCCGATTCGTCGTCGCGACGCACGTGCTGACTCACTTGGCGGTGCGGAGCGACGAACGGCTGTCTTCCGACCGTCTCGCGTGGAGCGTCAACACGAACCCGGTGGTCATCCGTCAGCTCCTGTGTTCGCTCCGCGAGGCGGACCTCGTCGATTCCAAGCGCGGCCCGACCGGCGGCTTCACGCTGTCCCGCGAGCCGGACGCCATCACGCTTCGCGACATCTACGAGGCGGTGGAGGACGCCGAGCCGTTCTGTTTCCACACGAACGAACCGAACGACGAGTGTACCGTCGGCGAACACATCCAGCCGGTGCTCGGCGAACTGCTCGAGCCGGCGATTCAGGCGATGCTCGACGAACTCGACTCGGTCACCGTCGCGGACGTCCACGCGGAAATCGTCGAGACGGCGGGCGGCGACCCGCTCGAAGCGTAGCGCGACGTCGCGTCGCGTCGCGACGTTCAGACCGTCGACTGCACCGTCTCGGCTTCGGCCGCACCCTCCTCGTGTTCGGCGTCGAGCCACTCGGTGGCCCACTCCTGTATCTCGTCGAACACCGGGCACAGCGAGACGCCCTTGTCGGTCAGCGAGTAGTACGTCGCGACTGGCGCGTCCTCTTCCATCCGGCGGTCGACGAAGCCGTGTTCCTGCAGGTCGTCGAGGACGCGAGAGAGCGTCCGCGAGCTCGCGCCGGTCGAACGCTTCAGCTCGTTGAACCGCTTTTCACCGTCTTGGAGGTCGTGGAGGACGATGAGACGCCACTGCGACCCGATCTGCTTCAGCGAGTCGATGATGGGACAGGGGGCGTCGTCGAGGTTCGTATCCGTGGCCATACCTCAACATCGGCTCCGACCCTCTTTAGCGGTTCGGTTAGTACACCTGCTTTCGAAACGTTACCTGGTTCGGCTCCGGACCGACAGACCGACCGGCTGACCGGTCGCCGACCGGAGCGCCGGTCCCCTCAGGCGAGCAACCGCGAGAGGAGCAGAAACACGCGCTTGAGATTCTTCGAGAGGCTCGTCTGGTTCTCCGAGAACAGCACCACGTCGTCGTCGAGTCCGTGTACCTTCAGGCACCGACCGCGGTCCGACAGGTCCTTCAGTTCGATGCCCCGGACCGAGTCGAGGGGGATGACGAGATAGCGGTACTCCTCGTCTTGGATGTCGGCGTTACAGTGGTCGCCGTAGACGTGGATGCTCCGCTCTGTGACCGCGAGTTCGTAGCCGATGTAGCTCATCCCAGCGATTTCGGCCCCGGCGCGGCCGCCCTTGACTTTGCCTTTCAGGTGCGAGGCGTCGAGGAGGATTCCGTCAACCATACCGCACGGTTCCGGGCGGGCGTTCCTAAGTATTCGCGCCCGGTTCTCCGGATTGATTCTGCGGGCGAGAGCGAAGAAGCAACTCGAGTCAGCGGCTGGACTGCTGTCGGGCAGTCATCTGGCGTCGGGCGTCGGCTCGCCCGAGCCATCGGATTCGATAATCGAGTACGACGAGACGAGGTGGTTGACGATGTAGTCGACCATCGAGGGGTCGTACGTCCAGAAGCCGGTGAACCCGAACCCCGGTTCGGTCTCCTCGGCGACGAGGGCGCACTTGTAGTCGCCGATGCCGTTGCCGTCGTAGGCGACGAACCAGGAGCGCCGAATCTCGTCGGTGCGCGCGAGGTGGAGTTGGAACTGGTCCGCCTGCGGGACCTCGCCGTTCGGATAGATGTACGCGTGGACCGAGAGGTCGTCGCGGCCGCCGAGGCGGCGGTACGTTTCGAGTTGCGGGCGAAGGTTCCCGCCGGACTGAAAGCCCGAGTGGAGTTCGCCCGCGCCGACGCGCCACGCGCGGTCTTCGATTTCGCGGGTGGCGTTGAGCATCTGCTGACGGTCGTAGGAGGTAAACAACGTCTCGTCGAGATGGTCGAGAATCGGCTCGTACGAGTCGCGTTCGAAGCCCGGTTCGACGTCCTCGGGGCGTCTGAGGAGGTCGTCGACCGAGACGGCCGTGTGGAATGTGTCGCCGGTACCCAGCACGGCGTAGTTCGAGGGGCCCTCGTCGGAACTCGCAGACTCCACCGAGACGTTTCGATTCGCGAAGTGCTCGGCGAGTCGCTCGACGACGTCGGGAGTCGGATTGAACACCGTCAGAGTTCGCTCCGCGGCGGCGACGCCGGAGATGAGTTCGCTGAGAGACATTACCGGTTACACGGAACGCTCTAGCGGGTAATTATTCTTTGCAACAGTGTGGTATAATCGAGGCGGAGGTCGGCGAGGCGGCCCCGAGACTCCGGCGAGTAAGGAGGTCGTTACCGAAGGTGTACAGATTCCTAACTATGCCTCGCGAGCGTGTACATTCGGTATGATTTCCGACGCACCCCACTCTCGGTCGTCCGCGGGAGTCGACGACGAACTCGGCGCGGACGATAGCTCGTGGTTCGCCGCCGAGGTACCCGACATCGTCGAGGGGCTCGCGTCCTCGCAGTCCATCGGCCCCCTCACCGCCGCGGCCGCCCGCCAACTCATCGCGGTCGGCCGTGCGAGAGACGCGCTCGCGCTCGTCCTCGGCGAAGTCGACGGGTCGTGGCGGCGGTGAGACGGCGCGACGAGCGAAGCCGTATCGGCGGGCAACGAGCTACTTCTCGCGGGAGTTCGTGTCTCTGACGTACAGTTCCACGAGCGAGTCCAGCAGGCGCGGGGCCAGCCGGAACCGAACGTCCACGCTGTTTTGCTCGCGGTCGTACGCGAGCTGTTGGACGTCGATGGCGGCCAGAAGCGTGCGCATCGCGTCGACGACGTAGTTGTTCGACCCCGCCTCGACGCGGAGGCTGTCGCCGAGGTGAATCGAGAGCCCGTCGACGACCGTCTCGTAGCACGTCTTGCTGGGCGCGTCGACCCGCTGGGTCCGTTCGACCAGTCCGAGGCTCGAAAGCGTCTCGATCCGGCGGTAGATGGTCGATTCGGAGACTTCGCAGTTCTCGGCGAGCTCCTCGGCGGTCATCGGCGCGCGGTTGCACGCCAGCAGTACGTCCCGGGAGACGTCGTCTCCGAGCGCGTCGAGGAGGTCGCCGTCGGACGACCCCGGAGGGATATCGCTCTCGTCGGTCGCCGCGGTGACGTCGCTGTCGCTGTCGTCGGTCAGTGGGCCGGGGGGCTCGTCCGAGGCCGAAAGAACGTCGTCCACGAGGTCGCGTCGGGTCATCGGGTGTTACCTGACGCGGGCGGGTAATATGTAATCGGTGCCTACAATCGAGATAATCTTCGCTTATCTCCGAACAGTCTCGAATCCCTGAAAATAGCGGGTCTGAGGGGAAAATCGAACGACTGCGGCGGGTTAATGGGAACGAAACGTCGGAACGCGGCGGGGAGACCCGCCGCACCGCTCGCCAATGCTCACTCGACGGTGACGCACTTGGCGAGATTTCGCGGCTTATCGATGGACCGTTCGAGGAGGTCCGCCGCGTGGTACGCGACGAGCTGGAGCTGGACGTTGGCGAGGACGCCGGCGATGTCGGGATGGGTGTCCGGGATTCTGAGCACGTGGTCGGCGAACTCGGTCACCTCACCCGAGCGGTCGCTCGTGATTGCGATGACGGGCGCGCCGCGAGCTTGGACCTCCTTGACGTTGCTCAGCGTCGCCTCGTCCTCGTGGCCGGTGAAGATGGCGAACACCGGTGACAGCGGCGTGACGAGCGCCAGCGGGCCGTGTTTGAGCTCCGAGGCGGCGAAGCCCTCGGCGTGCTCGTAGGATATCTCCTTGAACTTCAGCGCGCCTTCGAGGGCGACGGGGTGGGCGACCCCGCGGCCGATGAAGAAGTACGCGTCGCTCCCCTCGTACTCGATGGCGATTTCGCGGGCCATCGAGGTGTCGAGCACCTCCTGTACGTCGCCCGGGAGCCGCGACAGCGCCTCCATCAGGTCGCGCGCTTCGGGCGACTTCGCGCCGGTCACGTCCTCGACGATGCGCTCGGTGAGGAGCGTCAGCGCCGTCACCTGCGACGAGAACGTCTTGGTGGCCGCGACGCCGATCTCCGGGCCGGCGCGGATGAGCAGTTCGTCGTCGCACTCGCGGGTTATCGACGAGCCGACGACGTTCGTGACCGCGAGGGTCCGCGCGCCGGCGGCGCGGGCGCGGCGCACCGCGTCGAGGGTGTCGGCGGTCTCCCCCGACTGACTAACCGCGACGACGAGCGTGTCTGACGTCACCGGCGGCTTGATGACCGAGTACTCGCCGGCCATGAACGCGTAGGCCGGGATGCCCCGAGAGTTGAGTAACGACGCCGCGTACATCCCGGCGTGGTGCGAGGTGCCCATGGCGAGGAGGTGGACCTGCGTGACGTCGGCGAACGACTCCGGCGGGAACTCCGCTAATTCGACGCCGCCGGCGTGGGTGTTCAGCCGGCTCTGGGTGGTCCGCCGGAGCGCGCCGGGCTGTTCGTGAATCTCCTTGTACATGTAGTGCTCGTAGCCGCCCTTCGTCGCCGTCTCGGGGTCCCACTCGACGGGTTCGACGGGGCGGTCGACCGCGCGGCCGGCCGAGTCGGTGATGTCGTAGCCGTCCGAGCGAGTGACGACGAAGTCGCCGTCGTGGAGATAGACGACGCGCGCCGTGTGCTGGATGAACGCGGGCACGTCGCTGGCGAGGTAGTACTCGCCGTCGCCGACGCCGAGGACCAGCGGCGACCCCGAGCGAGTCGCGAAGATGGCCTCCTCGTCGCCGATGATGGCCGCGAGGGCGTAGCTCCCCGAGAGACTGCCGACCGCGGCGCGGAACGCCTCCTCGGGGGTCGCGCCGTCGCGGAGGTTCTCCTCGATGAGGTGCGGGACGACCTCGGTGTCGGTCTCGCTACTGAAGACGTGACCGCGGGCTTCGAGGTCGCTCCGAAGCGACTGGAAGTTCGAGATGATGCCGTTGTGGACGACGGCGATGCGACCCGACTCGTCGGTGTGGGGGTGCGCGTTGCCGTCGGTGACGCCGCCGTGGGTCGCCCAGCGGGTGTGGCCGATGCCGTAGTCACCGGCGATGGGGTTCTGCTCGACGGCCGCGACGAGTTCTGAGACCTCGCCGACGCGCTTCGTCAGCGAGATGCCCGACCCGTTTTTCACGGCGATGCCGGCCGAGTCGTAGCCGCGGTACTCCAGCCGCTGGAGTCCGTCGACGAGCGAATCAACCGAGTTGTCCGCGCCGATGCAGGCGGTGATGCCGCACATCAGTGGGTCACCTCCACGCGCTCGCGGACGTCGCCGTGTAAGACCGTGCCGGCCCCGACGACCGCCTCGGCACCGACGCGACTGCCCGCCGTGAGCGTCACGTTCGCGCCCACCTCGGCGCGGTCGCCGATGATGCTCCCGAGGCGGCGGTCGGTGTAGAGCCGCCCTTCGAGGATGACGTCGGCGTGACCGCCGGGTGAGACGACGCCGTCGCCGACGGTCGCGCCGGGGCCGACGACGGAGTCCCGGAGGACGACGCCCGCACCGACCCGCGCGTCGGTCGAGAGAATGGAGCGCTCGATGACGCTGTTCGCGCCGACCGAGACGTTGTTCTGGAGGCACGAGCCACCGCTGATGACCGCGCCCGGCCCCACGTCGCAGTCGTCGCCGACGACCGCGTGGTCGCCGACGACCGCGCGCTCGTGGATTCGCGCCGAAGCGGCGACGGCCGAGCCGTGTCTGCGCGCGAGAAGCGTCTCCGTCACGGAGAGGAGTCCCCACGGGTGGGAGGGGTCGAGCCAGCCGCCGTTGACGAGGACGGACGTGACGTTCCCCTCGAGGTAGTGAACTACGTCGGGAAGCCGCGTCTCGCCGTCGTGCGGCGGGGTGCGCCGGAGCGCCTCGAAGACGGTGCCGTCGAAGACGTAGACGCCCGCGTTGACGAGGTAGCCCTCGCTGTCGACGGCGTGTTCGTCGATGTCGGCGATGCGACCGTTGTCCTCGACGACGACGCCGTACTCCTCGGGCGTGTCGGACTCGGCGACCGCGATGGTCGCCACCGAGTCGGTCGTCGAAAAGCGTTCGAGCACCTTCGAGATGATGTCGGCGTCGACGACGTTGTCGCCGTTGCAGACGACGAAGGGGCCGGTGACGAGTTCCTCGGCGAGGAGGAGCGCGTGACCGCTTCCGAGTCGGGCGTCCTGATGGACGAACTCGATGTTCGCGTCGGGGTACGTCCCAGAGAGGTGCGACTGGATGCGGTCGGCGCGGTGGCCGACGACGACGACCACGCGCTCGATGCCCGACTCGAACAGCGCGTCGAGGACGTACTCGACGACCGGCCGGTTGGCGACCGGGAGCATCGGCTTCGGTTGGAAGGTAGTGAGCGGCCGGAGCCGTCGCCCCTCTCCGCCCGCGAGGACGACCGCCTCGGTGATGCAGTCGTTCATTCGCGCCCTCCCGCGAGCGATAGGCATTCGGAAGGTGACCGTGACGGTAAGTAAGTCATGAAGGAAACAGGGATGGCGACGGGGATTGTTATACAGCGCGTTCCCCGAACCGGTCTCGGGTTAGGTTCGCGTGTGAGACTGTTGCAAGCGGAGACCGAAGTCCGAAATCGGCGGGGCAGACGGTTCGGACGCGCCTAATCGGAGTGCGTTCACCCCCACAATGTCGCGACGTGACGAAACCGCCGCGTCGGTCGCACGGACTGCGAATTGCACCCACGAGGCGGGAACCGGAGAGGTGAGGTGAGGTGAGGTGAGGTGAGGTGAGGTGAGGGGACTAGAAAGGGGCAAAGCGGAGACTGGGAAGCGAGCGGAGCGGAGACTGAGAAGGGAGCGGAGCGGAAAGAGGGGAGCGGCGGCCGAGCGACGTCGCTGTCCGAAAGCAGAGTGAAATAAAATCCGGGTGCAGTCGGTCGAAATCGGTATCGTCGCGGACGCGTGAGGACCGACCGACTCAGAGGTCGAGGCGGTCCTTGTACGACTCCATCGCGGTGATGGCCATGAGCGTCGCGGTGCTCAACACGGCCCAGCCGGCGGCCGGAACCTGTTCTAGTCCGGGGACGCCGAGCAGTCCGCCGGAAACCGTCGCGGCCACGCCGGCGGCGATAGCGAGATTCCGCTTCGGCGACGCGGCGAGCGACGCAGACTGCTCGTCGTCGTCCTCGGTGCTGACGATGTCGCCGTCGAGGTACTGGTCGAGCTGTTTCGCGGTGTCGAGAAGCGTGATGTCACCGCGGTTTTTCTCGAAGTCGACGATACCCGCCGAGTCCATCTTGGGGAGGTGACACTGGTACAGACCGATGTACACGCGCTTTCGTTGACTCGACGACAGCGCCTTGATCTCGATGCCGTTTTCCTTCGCGGCGATGAACTCGGCCATGTCGCCGAGCTTCGCTTCGCCGTCGTTCTCCTTGAGGTACCGGAGCGCGTCGCGCCGGCGTTGGTTCTTCAGAATCTCGAAGACGACGTTCTTCGAGAGCGCTTCGATTTCGGGTTGTTGTTGCTGTTCCGCGACCGCTTGAGACTCACCAGTCGTCTCCGCGAGCTGTTCGTTCGTCGTCTGTTCAACAACGCCGGTGTCGGCTTGCAGTGAATCGGTAACCATTGTTCCTTCCTCCCCCACTGTGTGGTCGGGTGCTACCGCGTAACGTGGTCGGTCGAGAGGGGAGACCACGAGACGCCTTGCACAGACCACAACCTTTGGATGCGCCCCACCAAGCGCGCCCCAGATGCAGAGGGTCAGTGAACTAATAGGTTAAACGAGGATATATACTTGTCTGAGAATCCCACACTCTGATTTCTCCGACTGTTAGGGTTGCAAAATCTGCGAGTAAAGTGGTTGTAACAATCTATACTAACTCAGACTTTCAATAGATCCGATAGTAAGGAGTTCCTACCAGAGGGTCGCGGGGGACGCCAGTTTCGCTCGAATTCGTGGCGGGTTCGAGAATGACATAAAACACAGCTGTTAGTTAGGTTCATGCATACGGCGATTCAGCAGTAGCATGGGCTGAGAATACGCGAGCGGTTCGGGGCGGGATATCTACGGCAGTCGCGAGAAGACGAATTATTCGGCGGTTATTCCACGAGCGCTTCGAAGGCGTCGGCCGAGGTCCCCGCCTGCCGCTCGGAGCGGTACTGCGCGAACACCAACACGAGGAGGGCCGCGGAGACGAACACCGCGACGGCGCTCCACGAGATGAGCGCGAATCCGGGGAGGCCCGCCCACAGGCCGAGGATGAGCGCCCAACTGAGCGCGCCGAGTAGCGCGTAATACCGGCTCCACGACTCGCTCGTCCCGGATTGCATCCAGAAGAACCCCTGCTTTGCGACGTTCGAAACGAGATCGACGGACCGCTCTTCGTCGTCGTAATCGACCAGTCCGGCGCTCTCGAGTTTCGGGAGATGCGTCTGGTACAGCGAGATGTACACGCGCTGTCGCTCTTCGTCGGTCACGTCCTCGACCGCCGTGCCGTTCTCCCGCGCGGCGACCATCGCCGCGAGTTCTTTCAGCGAGATCGCTTCGCCTGCCCGATGGAGGAAGTAGAGAATCTGCCTCCGTCGGGAGTTGCTGAGGATTCGGAATAGCTCGTCTTTTGATAGCGTTGTCATCGTCGTGTGCGGGGGTGGTCCCGCACGCGATGTGAAGAGGGACCCGACCCGGTTGGGTCGTACTACACCACACCCGACCTTTGTTATCATGACGTTTCCGGGAGGTACCGAGTCGGTTGCTACCGGCTATTAAGTTCATCTTCACACGACTGTTACCGGGTCGCAGACCGTCAGCGGGAGGGGGTTATCTCGGTCTCAGAGATGATTACATATCCCAGCGGTTTCGAGAAAAATCCGCGGGGCGAAACGGGAGCAAACTCGCGGCAACGGCGGTAAGGAACCCAATTGTCCAGTATAGAGGTGGCTAACAATACCCGATGACGGCGATACTTAGATTCGAGACTACATGTTCGAACTGACTGGCTTCCAGCGCGACCTGCTGTACGTGATCGCCGGGGCAGAGCGACCGTCCGGGCAGGAGATTAAAGAGATGATCAGCAAGGACGTCGGAGAGGTGAATCACGGTCGCCTCTACCCGAACCTCGACGCTCTCGTCGAACAGGGATACGTCAACAAGGGACAACACGACCGTCGAACGAACTTCTACGAGATGTCCGAGAAGGGACGCGAATCCATCGTCGAGCGCCGAGAGTGGGAAGACCGGCGCGTCGGGTTCCTCGGATAGCACCGCCCTGACGGAGAGACGCACCGTCCGTTCGAACGCCCGCGGGCGCGAGTGGGACGCTCGCCCCGGGAAAACCGAAGGCGAGAACGACTCGTCGCTGGTGGCCGCATCGGTCCCCGCGGTCTCGTTCGGTCCCTCCTCCTTCCGCCGACGATTCGACCCGAGCGACCGCACCGATACCGAACCGGAAGCCAGACGGGCGGTCGACGACGACCGAGCGCTTTTCGCACGTCGATGCTCGACGGGCTGGCGCTCCGCGGACGGTGCTCGACGCCGAGGTCGCCCGTCTGGTCCGGCGAGTTTCGCGGCGTGAGCACGACGCGGCGGCCGCGGACGGCGCGGGTACGGCGCGCGGTACGGAACCATTTATCAGAAAAAAGTATATTCGCCCGACGTAGAAGTTGCCAGATTTCGAACACACATATCGACACCGCAAATCCGAAATTAATTCGAGAATAAAATTCAGATTAATTCGAGAATAAGTCGCCGCAGTCGAGCGTTTTTGTATATCACTCGACTCGTACGAACCCATCAGTAATTTTGACAGTAACGGCGGCAATAATATCATCGATAGACATTCATGTATTCCTACTAATGTAATTATCGCAACATTTATGGGGATAATCCGCAACCCCTGAGACATGGTAAGAGAACGGTCCACCGGGCAGGACCCAGAGACCACGACTGACGACGACGTCGGTAGACGCAAGTACCTCGCGCTGTGCGGGTCGGTATCGGCCGCTGGTGCGCTCGCGGGGTTCTCTGGGGTCGGCTCGGCGACAGAACAGGCAGACGAGTCAGCCGACGCCGACGGGCACACGCTCGTCGTCGCAGGCACCGGCTCCGTCTCGTCGTTCGAAGTGACGGTCAGCGGGTCCATCTCACCACTCCAGCAGAACGGTGCACTCAGCACGACCGGAACGGTCGGTCCCGCCGCCGAGGGTACCGTCAGCGACGACTCGCGGCGCTACCAGTTCGCGGGTGACGTCACCAACTTCCAGTCGACAGACGCGGTGTCGGTGTACGTCGACGGCGTCCGCGTCCCCGACGACTCCTTCTGAGCGCCGCGAGCGTCCGTTGTTTTCGAGCCGTATCGAAAGCGGCGGCGCTACGAGCGCATGTGGCCGCGGAGTCACTCGGGCGTCACGTCGTCGAACACCACGGTCTCCGGCCGTGTTCGGCGACGAACTCGTCGGCATCCGCGTCGGACGAGAACGGAATCAGGCCCTTTCCATCCCACCGAACACCTCGCTTTCGACGACGTAGGTCATCTCGGTGGCGTCACCGAAGGAGAGGAGAGGAGAGGAGAGGAGAGGAGTCGCGAAAACGAGCGATTCAGGCGACGACGCGCGCGCCCTCGACGAGCGAGCGGACGTCCTCGAACAGGCGGTCGGCGTCGCCCTCGTCGCGGGCCTCCGCGGTGATGCGGACCAGCGGTTCGGTCCCGCTGGCGCGGACGAGGAACCAGCCGTCGTCGGTATCGACGCGGATGCCGTCGATGGTGTCGACTTCGTCGTACGCGGCGTGGATGTCGCGGGCGATGCGGTCCATCGCCTGGTGTTTGTCGTCGAACGAGAGACTCGCGCGGCGGGTGGCGTAGCCCGCCCCGCCGAGGTCGGCGACCTGTTCGGACAGCGGTGCGCCGCGGGCCACGAGGTCGGCGAGCGTGAGCGCCGCGTAGTGGCCGTCGGGCGCGAGCGTCTCGTCGGGCCAAATCCACGCGCCGGAGGGCTCGCCGCCGAAGACGTAGCCGGGTTCGGCGACCGCCTCGGCGACGTGGACGTCGCCGACCGGCGTGTAGGTAACGCGCCCGCCGGCGGCCTCGACCACGTCCTGTACGAGCAGGCTCGTGTCGACGGGGACGGCGACGGCGTCGCCCGGGGAGACGGCGTCCCGCGCGAACAGCGCGAGCAGTGCGTCGCCGGAGACGTACGCGCCGGTCTCGTCGACCGCGACGAGTCGGTCGGCGTCGCCGTCGTGGGCGAGGCCCACGTCCGCGTCGAGCGCGGGGACGGTCCGGCGGAGCGCCGTGAGCGTCTCGGCGTTCGGCTCGCTCTTTCGGGCGGGGAAGCGACCGTCCCGCTGGCCGTCGATGGTGTTGACCGTCGCGCCGAGTTCGTAGAGCGCGTCGACCGAGACGCGGCCCGTTCCGTTGCCGAGGTCGAACGCGACGGAGACGTCGTCGAGGTCGTCGAACGACGAGACGAGGTGGCTCACGTGGCGGGCCGCGGCGTCGGGCCACTCGCGCTCTTCGCCGTGTTCGTCCCACGCGGCGAGCGACACCTCGTCGCGGTTGAGCCGGTGGACGATGTCGCGCGTCTGGGCTTTGTCGAAGGCGCGGCCGCTCGGCGTCCAGAGCTTCAGGCCGTTGTCTGCGGCGGGGTTGTGAGACGCGGTGATGCCGATACCGGCGTCCGCGCCGGTCCAACCGACCGCACGGGCAACCGTGGGGGTCGAGGCGACGCCGAGTCGGACCACGTTCGCGCCGCACTCGCGGACGCCGGCGCTCACGGCGTCCGCGAGCACGTCGCCACTGAGTCTCGCGTCCTGTCCAACGACGACGGTGCAGGCGTCACAGCCGACCGCGCGGCCGATTCGAAGGGCGAGTTCGGCGGTCACGGTTCGGCCAACCGGACCTCTGATTCCACTCGTTCCGAACATACCGTGGGAGACGGTGACAGAACGTTTTGGTATGTTTCACCTACTGTCACGAACGGGGAGTCAGGCGGCACCTACTGGGAGCGCGGATGGACCGCGGACCGCATCGGCGTTCCCGGGGCCGCGTCGCCACTCGACGGGACGAGTGGGTGGTGAGTGGTCGATGGTTAGGCGGCGCGTCGCCTCACTGGAGGGGCTGGGTGTCGCCGATGGGGACCACTTCGATAGAACCGAGCGCGTCGAGCGTCACGCGGTAGCCCGCGTACGAAAACGAGAGGAGGGCGTCGTCAGAACGGCCGAACACCGTTTCGAGTGCGTCTGGGTCGATAGTCTGTGCGAGCGGCGGGAGTTGCGTCGGCCGGACGCCCTCGATTGCCGCAATACTCAATACAACGTTCGTACTTAGTAGCTCGGAAGAGTCGCGGTCGACGCGGTACGACCCAGTCGATTCGTCGTACGTCACGCGCGAGTCTTTCCAATCGTTCGTCTGTGCCATCATAGGTGCCTTGACAGCCGTTTGTGTGCGACGGTGGCTCTTAAATCCATGCTATTTGGGAACAGTTGTAATCCGTGAATGTCACGAAAACGGACGGGTACGGCCGCGGTACTCCGCGAGCGCAATCTGGTACCTGACATACACAATCAAAAACCGTGATGGTTGTGTGAAGACGACGGTCAGCCCTGTCGAGCACGAAGCGTTCGGACGGTCTCCCGCGCCTCGTCGACCGTGATTTCGCGCTTGTAGAGCGCCGAACCGGGTTCCAGCAGTTCGCCGCCGGAGACGAGGCCGCCGACATCGACGGGACCGAAGCCGATGTCACGGACGAGGTCGGCGACACGCGCCTTGGCGTCGGAGTCGTCGCCGGCGAGGAACACCGCGAGGCGCTCCGATTCGGGGAGGTCCGGATGTCCGAGGTCACGGAGCGTCTCCCAGTGGATGGTGTTAAACGACTTGACCAGCCTCGCGTCCGGGAGTTGGGTCGCGACGAGTTCGGAGGAGGTGTCGTCGCCGAGGTCGATAACGTGGAAGTTCTCCGTGTAGGGGTTCATCGCGTCGACGACTATCTTCTCCGCGAACTGGTCCGCGTCGGGAAGCGAGTCGCGCTTTCGGAACGGAATCGCGAGGAAGACCACGTCGCCGAACCGAATCGCACGCGACGGTTCCACCGCGCGCAGTTGCGGGCCGAGCGTCTCCGAGAGGTCTGCCATCGACTCGACCCCGCTGTCGTTGGCTATCGCCACCTCGTGGTCCGCCTCCACGAGGAGTTGGGCCAGCGTCCCACCGAGTCGGCCAGCGCCGAGTATTCCTATATCCATGAACAAAGATGTATGTTATTCAAGTTGAATCTTTGCGTGGTCAAAGCGAGGCCGGCGGCCCCTCCCCAGTCGGGAGCGAGCGTCAGGCTCCGCCGGCGTACGCCTCGAACTCCTTCCCGCGCAGGGCGAAGTAAGCCACGCCGACCGCACCGACGAGCGACGCGACCGAGAACGCGAGCGTCGGGTCTCTGGCGTAGAGCCAGCCGCCGAGCGCCGCGCTCGGGATGACGATGGTGTTCCGCAGGAGGTAGTACGCGCCCGTCACCCGCCCGCCGGCGTTTCGTTCCGCCGGGCCGACGATGAGCGCCTTGTGAGCGGGGAGGCCGGCGAACCGGAGCCCGGAGAAGGCGAACAGGGCGACGACGACCCACTGGTCCGCCGGCGCGAAGATGAGGAGGACCGGGAAGACGGCGTACACCGCGAATCCGAGTCCGACGACCGGCTTGAGTCCGGTCCGCTCGGCGAGTTTCGAGACGGGGAGCTTCGTCAGGAGCGCGACCACCATCTCGACGCCGAGCAGGACGCCGAAGAAGGCGTCCGGACGGAGCGAGACGCCGAAGCCGGTGAAACCGACGGCGAGAAACTCCGTGACGACGATGACGAAAAAGACGTACACCATCCCGTTGGCGAACCGGACGAGCGTGTCCGCGACGAGGAGCGGCCGAAGCGTCTCCGGGAGCGACCGGAGGTCGTCGCGGAGCTGTGCGAGCCCCTCGAACGACTTGCCTAGCGAGTCCTCGCGCGCGTCGTAGAGGACGTGTTGGGCGACGGTGGCGACGATACCGAAGGCCGCGGCGACGATGAGGACGTACCGGAACCCCTCGACGAACGTCGCCGTCGCCGCCAACAGCGCGGCCGCGATGAGCGGTCCGAGGAGGAAGCCGACGCGGCGGAAAATCTCGGTGCTGGCGAAGCCCATCGCCAGCCGCTCCGGCGGGACGCTCTGTTTGACGATGGCAAACGTCGCGCCGAGGCCGAACGACTTCCACGCCTGCGTGAGAAAGAGGCCGACGAAAATCCAGAGCCACGGTTCGAGCGAGACGCCCGCGAGCGTCACCTCGGGGACCTGCGGGGCGACGAACCAGAAGAGAAAGCCCGCCGACGAGACGGTTCCGAACAGCGTGAGCGAGAGGCGCGACCCGAGTCGGTCGGAGAGCGCGCCGCCCGGATACGGGTACAAGGCTCCGATGAGGTTGCCGACGCTCCCGTAGAGACCGACGACGGTCGCGCCGGCACCGAGCACTCGGAGGTACTCGGGGACGTACCGCCCGGTCATCTGAAACGAGAGGCTGAACGCGAACATCGCCACCGAGAGGACGAGCACGTCGCGTTCGAGCCCGATGAACTGCCGAAAGGAATCGAAGCTATCGACGGCGTCCCGACGTGTTTCCATCGTCCGAGTGGTTCGCGGGAAGGCTCAAGAAAGTACGGCCCGGTCGGCTCAGCCGTCTTCCGGCGGCCGGTTCTCGTTCGTTTCGCTCGATTGCCATACAGACGAGTGTGAGAGTGAAGTGACAAGTATTCGCGGACAGCGTCAGAGTAGACCCCAGATTGCCGCAACTCGCCTCGAAACGGCCAAAAGTAACGGGTTCGGAGTTGATATTGCAGGATAAATACCACACTGCCGACGCTGACAGAACCGGAAATCGTCGGCCTGTTGAAAAATCACTTGTCCGGGCAAGGCCGGCGGCCGCCCTTCGTCGTGACTATCGCGCCGAAGCCAGCGAACAGCGCCGCGAACCCCGCGAGGATGTGGATTCCGAGCGTCGCGTCCTCGACGAGGGTCATCGCGAGACCTCGATGGAGACGGTTGACGGGCGTGGACGCTCGGTGTGATTCGGCAGGGCGGGAGGGTTGTGTAGGCTCGGCATGGAATCGAATCGGTTGGGGGAGGGATATGATTCGCTGAGTGAGTACTTACTTAAAGTAAGGAGCGGACACGACCGGCTCCGTCGGGAGCCTCGGCTCGCCGTGTAATCGTCTGAAAAGTCGAGGTATTGTCTGCCGCTATAAACAGCAGTCGTGTCTCGGTGTTACTGCCGAACGACGTTCGCCGCGCGGGGTCCCTTGGGCGAGGACTCGATGTCGAACTCGACTTCGGTACCTTCCGTGAGGTCGTCGCCGCCGACGTCTTCCATGTGGAAGAACACGTCTTCGTCGTCGTCGAGGTCGCCGTCGTCAGTAGAGATGAAACCGTAGCCGCCAGTGTCGTTGAAGAAATCAACTTTGCCGTGTGCCATTACGAACAAACCGAGGGCCTGTCGACGGATAACCCTTCCGAGAGTCAAGGTACCACGACCCTTCGGCCGGCACTCGCACACCTATCGAACGTCCGTTTCGCCAGACGAACGCCGGACTGAACCGGGGTGACAGAAACAGACGGGCGAACGCGGGCCTCACGCGACTACCAACGAGTCGATGTACGCCGACAGCGACGCCCGGAGGTCGTCGCCGACGCCCTCCATCCCGAGCGCGAGGGCGAACCCGGTGTAGCCGTCGGTCGCCGAGAGGACGAACGCGGCCGTTCCCTCGGGGTCCACCTCGCGGAAGACGCCCCGTTCGACGCCGTCGCGGACGATGTCGGCGATGACGCCGAGGGTGTGACGCTCCATCCTGAGCAGGGGTTCGCGGAGCGTCTCGTTGTGCGGCGCGTGCGAGAGGAGTTCCATGACGGCGATGTTGACGCCGGCGGCGGCGCGTCGCCCTCGTCGACGAGGAGGACGTCGCAGACCGCTCGAAGCCGTTCTTCGGGGCCCTCCGCGTCGATTTCGTCGAGGCTCCGCGCGAGGTAGTCCTCGGAGGTTTCGAGGAACGCGACTATCATCTCGTCTTTCGAGTCGTAGTAGTAGTACAGCCCCGCCTCGCTCGTTTCGCTCTCCGCGGCCACCTTCTTCGTCGTCACCCGAGCGTAGCCGTGCTCGGCGAGCGCCGCGCGGACCGCGTTCGCTATCTGTGCTTTCTGCTCGGGCGGCACGGCGTCGGCGGGCATAATGAGTGAGTGTTCGCTCGTTCGGCTACTTGTGTCCGTTGCTCCGCGGGCCGACGATTCGACTGGTGTACGAAAACGGCTTTGTCCGAACGGCCCGTCGAGCCGACACCGTCGGGCAATCACCCGCGGGACAGTCCATCATGGCCACCCTCGCACAACAGGTCGAGCAGGCGACGAGTCTCGGAATCTTCCTCCTCGGAACCACGCTCGCGGTGCTCAGTCTGCTCGCGTGGCGGCGGGAGCGCGACGTGCGGATGGCCATCATCTCGGCGTCCTACGCGATGTTCTCGTTGTATGGGCTCTCCGTGTTTCTCGAATACCATCTCATCGACTGGGAGGTGGCGACCGCGGGAACCGTCGAACTCCTCGAACACGGGTCAGCGGCGCTCATCCTCGTCGGGCTGGCCGGCTTCTTCGCCGCGCTCTCGCGGGACTGACGAATGGACGAGTTCGAACTCGACTCCCGGCGAGACATCTACGCCGCGGTCGCCGACCGGCCGGGACTCCACTTCCGCGGGCTGTTGGACCGACTCGACGTCGCGCAGGGAACGCTCCAGTACCACCTTCGGGAACTCGCGGACGCCGGCCTCGTGGACGTCTCCGACGACGGGAAGTTCACCCGCTACTACCCCGCCGGCGAGTTCGACGACGAGGACCAGCGCCGGATGAACGCCCTCCGGCGACAGTACTCCCGGCGCATCATCGCGCACCTCCTCGCCGACGGCCCGCTCACCACGTCAGAACTGAGCGACCGCCTCGAACGGTCTGCCTCGACGGTATCGTGGCACCTGTCGAAGTTGGACGACGCCGGACTCGTCAGCCGCCGGCGCGACGGCCAACGCGTCTACTACGCGGTTCGAGACCCCGAACGCGTCCGCTACCTGTACGTGGTTCACCGGCGGAGCTTCACCGACGGCGTGGTCGACCGACTACTCGGGTTGTGGGACGCCTACTGAGACCGACGCGCGGTCCGGAACCGCCCGCCCTCAGCTCAGGCTCAGGACTCTCGGGCGGTCACCCGCGCCGACGCGTGGCTGAGGGCTCTGAGCGCCAGCACGTACGCGAGGAAGCCGACCAGCGCGACCAGTCCGGGGATGGCAAACCCCGCGAGGTCGGTCCCGACCGCGGCGGCGTGGAGGGTCGCGAAGCCGAACCCGCCGTAGGCGAACGCGTGGACGACGCGGGGCGACCACGGGCGGGCGAACCGCCGCGGGTCGAGAAACCCGAGGACCGCGACGACGAGCACGACGAGCGCGCCGACGCCGACGGCCGACCCCGCGAGCAGGTACGGCAGGCCGTAGTCGGGGACCGGCGCGGCACCGTCGAGAACGCTCCACACGTCCGCGAGGCCGATGACGCCGTGGGCGAGGACGAGCATCGTCGCGAGGGCGGACACCTCGACGTGGATTCGCCTCGCCGCGTCCCGGAGCGGGCCGAACGCCTCCGCGTTGTACAGGATGCCGGTCAGGACGGCGAGGTACAACGCCGGGTAGGAGACGAGCGCCAGCGCCCGGTCGAGATACCAGACGAGCACCATCAGGAGGCCCTCGTCGTCGCGACCGCGTCTGGACAGCCGTCACCGTCCCGGAAGCCGTTCTGCGTCTCGGGGCGAGTCGGGCACGCGTCGGCGTCGTCAACGAGGCCGTCGCCGTCGTAATCCGCGGGGGCCTGTCGCTCTGCGACCGAGGCGGCCGGGTCGTCCGCGACGGTCGGCGATTCGAGGTCGGCGCGGGCGTCGGCGACGGCCCAGACCGCCGCCATCGACGCGACGAGGACGAACACCGCCGCGAGCGCGACGAGGCGGTTCGTCCGCTCCCTACGCGACATGGTCTGAGAACCCCGTCGTCGCGTGGAACACGCCGTCGTGGACGACGAACGCTTCGAGTCCCGACCAGCCCTCGGCGAGCGAGAGCGCGTCCGCGAGCGGCAGGGCCCCGAGCGTCGTCGCCAGCGCGTCGGCCTCGGTGCAGTCGCGCCGGGCGACGACCGTGACGAGGTCGTGTCGCGTCCCGACCCGCCCGCCCCGCGGGTCGTAGATGTGGTCGACGCCGCCGCGGCCGCGCCGGTGACCCGACGAGGTTGCGACGTTCCACGAGGTGTCGAGGACGCGGAGCGGGCGGTCGCCGCCGAACGGGCTCTCGACGGCGACGGGACCGGTCGGAGCGCTGATGTCGCCACCGCCGTCGACGAAGCCGGTCCGGGCGAAGCCGTCGAGTTCCGCGGCGGCCCGGTCCACGATAAACCCCTTGGCGAGCCCGTTGAGGTCGAGTCGCCCGTCGGCCTCGACCGTCGTCCCGTCGACGGCGACCTGCGCCGATTCGGTGGGGTCGGCACCGTCGGGGGGCGCGCGGGAGTCGCCGGCGATGTACTCCTTGACTCGGGCCTCGGTCGCGCCGGCACCGATATCGAAAGCGCCGTCGGTTCGTTCGCGGTATTCGAGGCCGCGACGGACGACCGCCGCGACGGTCGCGTCGTCGATTCGGCCGGTCCGGTTGAGCCGGGAGACGGCGCTCCGGGAGTCGAAGGCGTCGAGCACGCGTTCGAGGTCGCGGGCAGTGTCGCGGGCGCGACGGGCCGCCGCGGGCGCGCCCCGGCCCACCGCGCGGACCAGAAACGCCGTGTCACAGCAGTCGAACGTCACCGTCGATTCGCCGAGCGCCGAGCGGGCCCGCGAGACGATATCAGTCGTCATCGCCCTCGTGTTCGTCTTCGTGTTCCTCGTCGCCGCCGTACTCCTCGTGTTCCTCGTCACCGTCGCCGTCGCCGTCACCGTCACCGTCACCGTTCGACTGGACCGCGGGCGTGAAGTCCGGGTTCGGCGTCGGCGTATCGTCGGCGGACGCCGTCGCGGCGTGGTCAGTCGGCGTCTGCGTGTCGGTTCCGGGGAGGAGCGTCGGCGAGACCAGCCCCGCCGCGACGACGGCCGTCAGGACCGCGCCGACGAGCGCCAGCGCGACGAGGGTGTGTTTCGGAAGCGGGATTCGCATCGTGTCGAAGCGGTCGCGGAGGGCGGATATACGGGTTCGCGTCCAACGCTCGAATACTCGGTCAATCGTCGAATGTTCGTCCAATCGTCGAATCGTCGGCTCGCGGGGTACCCAGCGGGCACGGACGAGCAGGGACGGGCCGGGCCGGGACGAGCGTCCTCTCGTCAGTCTGCCGTTCCGCCGCGCGCTTTCGCGAGCGATTCCCCGAGCGCCCGGCGCTTGATGAGCGCGAAGCCGGCGAAGATGGAGACGAAGCCGAGCGCGGTCACGGCGTCGATGAGTTGGCCGAGGAAGGCCCAACTGAGGAGCGTCGCGGAGACGGGTTCGAGGTAGCCGATGAGGTTTATCTGCGTCGGGCCGAAGCGCCCGAGCAGTTCGAAGTAGATGAGGAACGCGCCCGCGCCGCTGACGACGGCGAGATAGAGGAGGGAGCCGACGGCGACGCCGGACCACTCGACGGCGGCGAGCGACTCGCCGGTGGCGACGCCCGCGACGGACAGGAGCGCGGCCCCGAACAGCATCGCCCACGCCTGAAGCGTCCGCGCCGGGATGTCCAAGGAGAACGGCCGCGTCAGGACGGCACCGAGGGCGAAACACGCCGAGGCGACGAAGACGGTGGCGACGCCGACAACGTCGCTGGAGAGGAGCGCGTCCGGGTCCGGGCGGGCGACGAGACCGACGCCGAGGAAGCCGAAGCCGAAGCCGAGGACCCCGAGCGGCGTGATTCGGTCACCGAGGATGCCGGTCGCGAACAGCGCGGTCAGGACCGGACCGAGGCTGATGACGATGGCCGCCACCGCGCCGGGGACGTGCTCCTGTCCGAGGTAGAGAAACGCGTGGTGCGCGCCGATGAGGAGGCCGCCGGAGACGCCGACGAGCGTCCAATCGGTCCGACTGTGCGGCCGCCAGTAGTCGGTCGAGACGGCGGCGTACCCGAGGACGATGAGCCCCGCGAGGAAGAACCGAAGCGCCGCGAACTGGAGCGGCGGGAAGTACGCGAGGCCGATTTCGATGGCGACGAACGAACTGCCCCAGAGGAGCCCCAGAAGCACGAACAGCCCGGCGGCGACCCGGCCGTTCACCGACACCACGCTCCGCTCAGCTGGCGGCGGTACGACCACGCCCGACTCGGCCGCTCCATCGGTTCCGCCGACCGCTCCGGCCCCGTCAATCGTTCCGGCTCCGTCAACCGTTCCGACCCCGTCAATCGTTCCAACCCCGCCGACTCGGATTCGAGACGCCCGCGTTCAGTTGCAGTAATATCCAGCACGTGAGCGTATCGTTACCACACAATCAATAATAGTCGTTTTGTTCGGTTCGAATCTCGAACCGCTCGCGACCTACAGCGAGCCCCGAAGTACCTTCGCCGCGGTCAGAATCGGGTCCCAGACGGGGCTAAAGGGCGGCGCGTAGCCGAGGTCGAGTCGCTCCACTTCGGCGACGGTCAACTCCGAGGCGAGGGCGGTCGCCACGGTGTCGATTCTGACGGCGGCGCGGTCGGCCCCGAGGATGGTGCCGCCGAGCAGTCGCCCGGTGTCGCGGTCGGCGACGAGCGTGACGGTCGTCTCCGCGGAGCCGGGATAGTAGCCCGAGCGCGAGCCGGCGGTGATGGTCTCCGAGACGGGGTCGAAGCCGGCGTCGCGCGCCTCGTCGAGGTCGGTCACGCCGGCGCGGCCGCATTCGAGGTCGAACGCCTTCACGACCGAGGTGTCGGCGACGGCCCCGATGGGTTCGGGGTCGCCGGCGACGGTCTGGCCGATGGCGCGCCCGGCGCGGTTCGCGGGCAACCCGAGCGTGTTCCACGTCGGCTCGCCGGTGACGACGTGGTCGATTTCGGCGCAGTCGCCCGCGGCGTAGACGCGCTCGACGCTCGTCCGCCCGTAGTCGTCGACCGCGATAGCGCCCGTCTCGCCGAGGTCGACCGCGTCGCCGACGAGCGCCGAGTTGGGTCGGAGGCCGATACCGACCATCGCCGCGTCGACCGCGAGTTCGTCGCCCTCGCAGACGACGGCCTCGACCCGGCCCGCGCCGTCGCCGCGGAGTCGCTCGACCGACGCACCGAGGTGGAGCGTAACGCCGTGGCCTTCGAGATGCTTCTCGACGCGCTCGCCCACGGCGTCGCCGAACGACTTGAGGACGTGGCCGGAGCGCTGGAACAGGTGCACGTCGAGGCCGTGGGCGGTGAACGCCTCCGCCATCTCGACGCCGACGAAGCCGCCGCCGACGATGGCGACTGACTCGGGGGGGTCCATCGCGCCGAAGCGGGCCGCGCGCGCCTCGTCGACGAACCCGCCGCCGCCGAGGTCGGCGACCGACGCCTCGTCCGGGTCGGTGAGGAACGACCGAATCGCCGCCGCGTCGTCCAGACCGTGAAGCGTGAACGCGCCGTCGAGGTCGATGCCGTCCATCGGTTCGCGGAGCGCCCGCGCCCCGGTGGCGACGAGCAGGTCGCCGTAGGGCTGTTCGAACGTCCCCTCGGGGCCGTCGACCGTGACGACCCGCTCGTCGGTGTCGACGGCGACGATCTCGTGTTCGCGCCGGAGGTCGATGCCGCGGTCGGCGGCCGCCTCGGGCGACAGCGAGAGCATGTCAGTGAGTTTCTCGACCTCGCCTTTGACGAAGTAGGGCGTGCCGCAGTGGGCGTAGGAGACCCAGCGGCCCTTCTCGAAGACGACGACGTCGCGGTCGGTGTCGGCGCGGGCGAACTTGCTCGCGGCGGAGAGTCCGGCGGCGTCGCCGCCGACGACGACGAATGGTTCGGCAGGCATCGTGAGAGAGTGGTACGCCCGCCGACACGTAATTTCCCCGGCCGGGCGGGGCGGGCGCACGGACGCGCCGGCGACGGTCGAGGGCGCGTCGGTGACGGTCGGAGATACGGCGAAAACGAGCGAAGCGGCCCGTCAGCGGCCGACGCCGCCACGCTCGGCGGCGAGCGTCCCGAGCACCCACGCGCTCACGTCGGGCGTCTCGCGCGCGGCGAACTCGGCGGTCGCGTACTGCGCGAGCGCGTTTCGCGCGGCCCGAGGGTCGCCGTCGTCGTAGTAGTCGTCGCGGAAGTAATCGTCTCCGCGGCCGACCATGTAGGCGATATCGACCAGTGCGCGCCGCGTCAGGTGCGGGTTCGACCCGTTCGACCGGGCGGCTTCGAGCGCTTCGAGCGCGCCGAGTTTCGCGTCTCTGACCGCGGCCGCGGACTCGACGGACTCGTACCGGCCCCGCTTGACCGCCGTGACAGCGTCTTCGAACGCCCGGCGGTGCGTCTCGGCGGTGTGCGCGCCCACGAGCGCCGTGGCGAACCGCCCGCTCCGGAGGCCGTCGCGGGCGTCTCGAAGCCCGCGTTCGACTTCGACGAACGCCTCCACCAGCAGGTCTTTGGCCGGCGTGGATTCGAGTGCCTCGGTGTCGAGCCCCTCGCCCTCGATAACGGCTTCGAGCCCTCCCTCCTCGGGGTACTCGGCCCGGCGGTCCTCGATGACTCCGGCGAGCGAGGACGCGGTCGACTCGAACGCGTCGGTGAAGTCTATCGGGTCGGCAACCGTCGCCAGATAGCGGTCGCGGACGTGGCGCGCGCCGTCGAGCGACGCCCGCGCCGACTCGACCGCGTCGAGGAGTTCGCCGACTCGCGGGGCGCTGTCGGCGTAGCGGCCGTACTCGTCGGCGTTGTCAAGAGACCGGACCGCCGCCGCGACGAGGCTCTCGACGGCCTCGTACACGACGAGCGCCCGGTCGGCTTCGTCGCCGAGGGAGCGCGTGCCGAACCGGAACGACTCGACGTCGGCGCGGACCGCCGCGGCCTCGTCGCGCACGTCGGCCTCCGTGAGGTCACCGACGGCGGCGTCATAGGTCCCCTTGGCCATCGCCGCGGCCCCGCGAGCGTAGCGCAGTCCCCGAAGCGCCTCGAAGGGCGACTCGTCGGTGTCCGAGGGGGCGAGGGCCGCGGCGGCGTCCGCGTACGCTTCGGCGTAGGCGTTCCGAACCCCCTCGTTCGGGACTTCCCCGGGAGACATCGTCTCGGGGACGGAATCGAGGAATTCGCGGGCGCGGCCGCGGCCCCGTTCGAGGTACGGCTCGGCGATTGGGGCGGGAACCCGGGCCGGGAACGCCGGCGACCCGAGTTGCCTGACCGCTCGGAGCGCCGCCGGGTCGAGCGTCGGACCGTCGGATTCGGATGCGCCCGCGTCGAGGGCGGTACAGCCCGCGAGTCCGGCGACCCCGACTCCGGCGAGCGAGGCGAGCACGTCGCGTCGCGTCCGGGACATCTCAGGCGTCCTCCGTCTCGGTTCGGAGCGACGGCGGGAGGTGACAACTGCGTCCGCCGCCGTGTCCCCAGCTCGACTCGCCCTGCGACGAGTAGGGCAGTCGGACCAGCGAGGCGACGACGTGGCGGTCGTCCGCGGAGCACTCGACCGACGCCGGCCGGAGCGGGTAACAGAAATCGAGGTGGACGACGCTATCCGGCGGATGCGTGACGTACAGCAGTTTCACGCGGTGGCAGGCGTCCGTCCGGTGCTGGGTGATGACGAGCGTCTGTTCGTCGAAATTCGTCTCGTCGATGAACGCGCGAGCCTCGTCGACGCCGTCGGGGTCGGCCGCGAACTCGACGCCAGCGCGTTCCTCGTCGGTGGTGACGAGGAAATCGTCGAGATACGACGACTCCGCGTCCTCGTCGTCGCGGGCGGTGTCCCGGAAGACGGCGGTCTCGTCGTCGTTGCGAACCGTCAGAACGTCGTAGTCGGTGACGAGCGCGTCCGGGGAGGGGCCGGACGGCTCGTCCGAACTGGAACTAGACCCCTCGCCGGAACACCCGGCGAGCGCGGCGACGAGGGACGCGCCGCCGGCGTGGAGGACCTGTCTGCGAGTCGGCAGGGACATATGTAAGTTCCCCAACCGAACGCCGTCGGTATGTGTGTTCCGATGTGTCGGGTCGCCGCCGGCCGAACCGCGGGACATTTCCCCGACCGCCGCCTCGTCTCGACCCATAGATGCGCGAGGACGAGTTGGCGACGCGGGTGGTCGAGCACTTCCGGGCGGCCTTCGACGACGTGGAGATTCACCTCGAAGAGCCGTACGACCACTACGGGAACCGCGGCGTCGCCGACGTGTACGTCAGGGTGCGGACGCCCGAGCCGGTGGACTACCTCATCGAACTCAAGGCCGACGCCGCCGTCCGCCACGCCACCGGCGCGAACGAGGTGCTCCGCCAGTACCGCCGCATGGAGCGCTACTTCTACAAGGACGACGAACACGCCATCCGGACGAAGCTCGGCCGCGAGGGGCCGGGCGTCCACGCGCTGTTGCTGTTCGCGCCGACGAGTCGCTGTGTCGAGCACGTCCGCGAACACGCCGCCCTGTACGAATCGGTCGACCCCGAGGCGACCGTCGAGGGCGTCGAAGCCGTCCGCAAAGTGGCCTTTCTGACCAACCTCGGCCGCGCGCCCGAGGGCGAACTCGGCTTCCTTTCTCTCAACGGGCCGCTCGCGTTCGACTCGGTGGCCTTCCGCGAGGCCGTCCCGTCGGGGTCGCGCCTCGCCGATGCCCTCTGGGGCGAGGACTAGCGGACACGCTCATACACCCCCCGTTCGTAGGGGCGGGCATGGGAACGATTCGAGAGTCGGTTCGAATCCCGTTGGGGGACCTCCGTCAGCAGGTCGCTGACAGCTTCGGCGTCGCGGCGTCGCTCGTCGAGATACACGGCATCCGGCTCGAAGACGGGGCAATCGAAGTCGACGCGAGCTATCTCGACGGCGAGGACGTGCCGGTCGTCGAACTGTTCGTCACCGACCCGTCCGGGCACACCGAGTCCTACGTCACCGAGTTGAACGGCGCGAAGAACCTCCTCATCGCCGGCGAGGACGTGCTCGTCGAACTCGTGGACTACGACCCAGAGCGCGGCGAGGTGTTCGTCTCGGTGAAACACCGACAGGACGGCGAGCTGGTGACCGTCCTCGGCTGTGGGGAGAAATGGGTGATTCCGGTCGAGCGCGACGGCGTCGAAGAGTCCATCCGCTGTCGGATACAGACCGCCGTCGGGCCGACGGGCGAGGAGTCCTGACCGCGGCGGAGCGTCGGAGCGCTACCCCTCGTATTCGACGTAGGAGACGCAGTGTCCCTCGGGTGAAATCTCGCCCGCGACGATGGCGCACGCGCCCACGCCGTCCCCGTTTTTGTCCTCGATGTAGTACCGACAGGTCGAACACTGCTTGCCGTCTTTCGGCTCGTCTTGGTACGAGACGGCCTCCTGCGACGAGAGGCTGTCTGGGTTGCGCTGGGTGCCGTCGAGGGACGTGGCGGTCACGTACGCCTCGGGGACGCCTCCGGTCGACCCCGACGACTCCGTCGTGGCCGCAGTCGTCGTCTCGGTCGCGCCACCACCGCCGCCGCCACCGCCACCGCCGGAACAGCCGGCCAACCCCGCCATCGCGGCGGTCCCGGCGAGCCAGATGAACCGTCTTCGGGTGCGCCCGGCGTCGCGGGTGTCCCGGCTCCGCGTCGGTCGGTCGGTCGCGTCTCGGCGTGGCGTCCGCTCGTCGTCTCCCATACCAGTTTCTGACGCGCGGCATCGGGAAAACCGAGCCAGCCGATTCTCGTGTGGCAAGAATTGCGAACACGTTGATGGTGTCACGCCACTAACTAGCGCGGATTCGCGACTCAGTCGTCCGGGCGAATCCGTGCGAGTCGCATCGCGTTGCCCGTCACGCCCATGGTCATCCCGGCGTCGCCCGCGAGCACCGCGAGCGCGACCGAGACGTAGCCGAAGGGCACGCCGACCGCGAGGACGGCCTTGATGGCGAGCGACGCCCAGATGTTCTGCCGGATGACGCCGTTCGCTCGGTGGGAGAGCTCGTAGAGGTACGGGAGTTTCGAGAGGTCGTCGGCCATGAGGGCGATGTCGGCGGTTTCGAGGGCGGTGTCGGTGCCGGCCGCGCCCATGGCGACGCCGACGGTGGCGGTGGCGAGCGCCGGGGCGTCGTTGATGCCGTCGCCGACCATGGCGACCGAGCCGTACTCGTCGAGCAGGCCCTCGACGGCGGCGACCTTGTCCTCCGGGAGGAGGCCCGCGCGGAAGTCGTCGACGCCGACCTGCTCGGCGATGGCGCGGGCGGTCCCCTCGTTGTCGCCGGTGAGCATGACGACCGAGAGGCCGGCCTCGCGGAGCTTCGCGACCGTCTCGCGGGCGTCGGGGCGGACCTCGTCGGCGACGGCCACGAGCCCTTCGAGGTCGTCTTCGGTCCCGACGACGACGACCGTCTTGCCCTCCGACTGGAGGCGCGGAATCGTGTCCTCGACGAGGTTGAGACAGCCGTGGCGGTCACAGAGCTCTCGGACGTCCTCGGAAAGCTCCTCGCCGGGGCCGGTGACGTGGACGTGTTCGAGGTCGAACCCGAGTTCCTCGAAGAAGCCGGGCTTGCCGGCGAAGTGCGGGACGCCGTCGAGGTCGGCGCGGACGCCCTTGCCGGTGACGCTCTCGAAGTCGTCGACCGCGCGGGCGGCGACGCCCGTGCCCTCGGCGTGGGTGACGATGGCCTCGCCGATGGGGTGTTCGCTCCGGGATTCGAGGCCGCGGGCGCACCGGAGCACGTCCTCCTCGGAGTTCCCGTTGAGCGGGACCACGTCGGTGACGGTGAGTTCGCCCTTCGTGAGCGTGCCCGTCTTGTCCACGGCGACGGCCTCGACCGCGCCCATCGCTTCGAGGTGCGTGCCGCCCTTGATGAGCACGCCGTTTTTCGCGGCCGACGTGATGCCGGAGACGACCGAGACGGGCGTCGAGATGACAAAGGCACAGGGGCAGGCGAGCACGAGCATCGTGATGCCGTAGACGAACCACGTCACCCAGTCGAGACCGAACGCCAGCGGCGGTATCGCCGCGACTGCGACCGCGACGACGACCATGACGGGGGTGTAGTACGACGAGAAGCGCTCGACGAACTGCTCGCGTTCGGTCTTGTTGGACTGGGCGTCCTCGACCATCGAGACGATGCGCGAGAGGGTGTCGTCGCCCGCGGCGGACTCGACGCGGACTTCGAGGTAGCCCGCCTCGTTGACGGTGCCCGCGAACACCTCGTCGCCCTCGGCCTTGTCGACCGGGACGGACTCGCCGGTGATGGGGGCCTGATTGACCGCGCTGTCGCCCGCGACCACCGTGCCGTCGACGGGAATCTTCTCACCGGGCTTGACGGCGACCACGTCGCCGAGTTCGAGGTCTCCGACCGGGACGACCGTCTCGACGCCGTCGCGGAGGACTGTCGCCTCGTCGGGCGAGAGATCCATCAGCTCGCGGAGGGAGTCGCGCGTGCGGTCCATCGAATAGCGTTCGAGGAGTTCGGAGACGCTGAAGAGGAACGCGAGCGTCGCCGCCCCGAAATAGAGG
>ENA-ORCS01000306-ORCS01000306.1-marine-metagenome-genome-assembly--contig:-NODE-306-length-42076-cov-3.741684_pt1 | contig 42076 bp, 21 predicted proteins | sample MGYA00237781_ERZ508513 | MGnify/ENA primary metagenome ERZ508513 (study PRJEB26184, sample SAMN06268793) | marine metagenome | isolation source: Eden Landing Ponds, San Francisco, CA, USA | place...
CGGAACTCACCCAGCCCGAGGTGGCCGAGGTGGCCGACGTCTCGGCGGTGACGATCCGCGACCGCTACACGGAACTGCTCGATGCGGCCGAACAGGTGGCGTGACGACCGATGCTATCGCCCGCTCGTCGAACCCCTTATAACGCTACCTATCGATGACCGGGACAACGGTTTCCACCATGGATGAGGACGCAGAGGACTCGGACGCCGACGCGACCGACGGCGCGGACCTGGTCGAGGAGACGACGTCGGTACTCGAATCGCTCGGGTTCACGGAGTACGAGGCGCGCTGTTTCGTCGCGCTGACCCGACTCGGGCAGGGGACCGCCCGGGAGGTCGCCGAGGTCGCGGGTGTCCCCCGCCCCCGGGTGTACGACAGCGTCGAACAGCTCCAGGAGCGCGGGCTCGCCGACGTGCAGGACGCCCAGCCGCGTCGGTTCCGCGCGGCCGATCCACACGACGCCGTCGAGACAGTCCGCCGTGAATACGGTCGGCGACTCGACCGCCTCGACGGGTTGCTCCCGCGCCTGCGCTCGCCACGATCGCGCGAAGAGTCAGCCGGTATGTGGGTCGTCGAAGGAAACGAAGCCGTCAGCGACCGGCTTGCCGCCCTCGCGGCCGACGCGACCGAGGAACTGCTGGTCGTCGTCGCCGTTCCGGCCCTGCTCACCGACGAATTCGTCGACGAACTCGGGGCGGCGGCCGACCGTGGCGTCTCGATAACCCTCGCCTCACCCGGTGGGGAGATCCGCGACAGTGTCACGACGATCGCACCCGACGCGGACGTCGTCGAGACCTGGACCTGGTGGGAGGAGTACCCCATCCGTGCCGGCGAGATAAGTGCTATCCTGATGGCCGACGGTGATGAACTGCTGGTCAGTTCCGAACTCGAGTCAGACCTGCCCGGTGTCGAGACACACAGCGCCGTCTGGACCGACGACGAACGCGCACCGCTCGTCGGCGTGATGCGCCCGCTCCTGTCGAACGCCATCGCGGCCGGACGCCCGACGTAGGAGTCACCCGCGCCGCGTGGCGTCGCAACTGGTCGGTTTTCGAAACCCCGCCTCCCAGTCGCTTCGACGCGCATCGGCCGTCGGACCCTCCCACCCAGGGACTCTGGTCGCGTGTGACCGCGTCGTCTCGTTCGACCGCGAGTTCTCGCCTCACTCGATCGCGACGCCGTTGCGCGCCAAGAAGTCGCTGGCGCCTTTGATCTCGACTGGACTCCCGATGATCCGCACCCGGCAGTCCTCTGCGAGGATCGTCAGCATGAACCGCTCTTCGAGTTCCTCCCGGATGCCCTCGATGGCGGTCTTCGGCAGGAGGATTTCCGTGCTGTCACGGAGTCGGGCCGGGGTGGGCATGGTCAGATCATCTGGCTCTCTTGGTAAAATGTTGTCGAAACTATGCTCGGATACGACCCTTCAGACCCGGCAAAACGCACCGGAGCTGTCCCGAGAGGGATCGAACGGTCACGAGCAGTACTGTGCAAGACGTTCACAGGGACACCGTCGATTCGGACCCGCCGGTCGGTCCGGAAGAACACGCTTTTGCGTCCCCCTCGCCGAGTCACAGGCGATGGGCCTGGAAGAGGAGATCGAGGAACTCCGCGAGGAGATCGCCGAGACTCCGTACAACAAGTCGACCGAGGCACACATCGGTCGCCTGAAGGCCAAACTCGCCGACAAGAAAGAACAACTGGAAAACCAGTCTTCCTCGGGCGGCGGCGGTGGCTACGCCGTCGAGAAGACCGGCGACGCCACGGTCGCACTCGTGGGCTTTCCCAGCGTCGGCAAGTCCACGCTGTTGAACGCGCTGACGAACGCCGAGAGCGAGGTCGGGAGTTACGAGTTCACCACGCTCGACGTCAACCCCGGGATGCTCAAGTACAGGGGTGCGAACATCCAGTTACTGGACGTCCCCGGTCTCATCGAGGGTGCTGCGGAGGGACGTGGTGACGGGCAGGCAGTGCTGTCGGTCGTCCGTACCGCGGATCTCGTCATCTTCCTGCTGTCGGTCTTCGAGATCGAGCACTACGACCGGCTGCGCGAGGAGTTGTGGAACAACAAGGTGCGCCTGGACCAGGAGCCACCCCGCGTGTCGGTCCGGAAACAGCACAAGGGTGGCATCGACGTCAACGCGAGCGTCGACCTCGAACTGGACGACGAGACGGTCAAGCAGGTGCTGCGCGAACGCGGGTTCGTCAACGCAGAGGTCACCGTGGGCGAGCAGGTCGACATCGACAGGCTGGTCGACGGCGTCATGGACAACCGCGAGTACCTTCCCTCACTCGTCGCGGTCAACAAGACCGACCTCATCGAACCCGACTACAAGGCGACCGTCGACGAGCAACTCCGGGAACGGGAGATCGACCCCGAGGAAGCGGTCTTCGTCAGTGCCGAGGCGGAGCGCGGCCTCGACGCGCTCAAGGAAGCTATCTGGACGGAACTCGGCCTCATCCGGGTCTACATGGACAAGCCCGGACGCGGGATCGACTACGAGGAACCGCTCGTCCTCCGCGAGGGCCAGACTGTCGGTGACGCCTGCGAGAAACTCGGCGGCCCCTTCGAGGAACGGTTCCGGTTCGCTCGCGTATCGGGCCCGAGCGCCAAACACGACGAACAGCAGGTCGGCCGCGACCACGAACTCGCCGACGAGGACGTACTCCGTATTCTGACTACTCGATGAGCCCGCCGGACAATTCGGACACTGGGCCGGACGACTCGTCTTCCTCGGGCGGCCCGACTACCCCAGACGATGCAGTCGCCGCGCGGTCCACTGCGGAGACGCCGAGACGGTCGCCGACCGGGGCCGGCGGTATCGAACGCCGACGGGCGGCGCTCGTCCTCGCGGCGGGGGTGGTCCCGTGGGCGATCATCCCCTACGAGCGCGGCGCCGCGCTCCTCTTTTCCGCGGGGCAGGTGACGTCACAACCCCTGGTGTTCCAACCAGTGTACCGATATCTCGTTCAGGGCGGACCCCTGTCCCAGCCGCTGCTGGCGTGGCCGATGGCCACGTTTCTCTACCTGCTCGGACTCCTCAGCGTGGGACTCGCGCTCGTGGGTCAGGAAGACCGCCGGGTCACGGCCGGTCTCTTCGCGCTCGCCGGGCTCGATCTGCTGTACTTCGCGGTCGCGTTCTCCTCGGTACGGTTGCGCGTCATCGCGTTCCCGATCGGCGTCGTCGCGCTCTGGCTGGCCGCGTGGGCGAGTCGACCGCGGGACTGGCTGGTCTGACCCGCTGGTTCGGCCCGGTCCTGACATCTCGTTGATTGGCGGTTCGCCCTCCGGTATGCTTAACGAGCGTGCGTCCCCACAATGGACCATGGACGCCACGCTCGACCACGTCATGATGCGGGTCGAAGACCTGGAGGAATCGCTGGAGTGGTACACCACACACCTCGACTACGAGGAGAAGGGTCGCTGGGAGGCGGACACGTTCACGAACGTCTTCCTCGGGCCCGAAGACGTCCACGACGACGGCGCGTTGCTGGAACTGACCTACAACCACGACGGGCGCTCGTACACGATGGGCGACGGCTGGGGTCACATCGCCGTCCGCGTCGAGGACGTCCACGACGCCTACTACGAACTGATGGACGAGGGCGTCGAGGACTACCGCCGTCCGGAAGACAACCCCGGCTACGCGTTCGTCACAGACCCCGACGGCCACGAGATCGAGATCGTCGAGCGTGACCACGGCGCGCGCTGGAGTCTCGACCACACGATGATCCGCGTCGAGGACGCCGACGACGCGCTGGGCTGGTACACCCGCAAGCTCGAGTACGTACCCGCGGGCCGATGGGAGGCTGACACGTTCGCCAACTATTTCCTCGAACCCGAAGACGCCGCCGAGGAAGCGATGTCGGTCGAACTCACTTACAACTATGACGGGCGCACGTACGCACTCGGGGACGCGTGGGGCCATCTCGCCGTCCGGGTCGAGGACCTGGAAGACGGCTGGGCGTCGCTCATGACCCGCGAGGCCGAGGACTACCGCGACCCCGAGAGCTGTGACTACAACTACGCGTTCACGAAGGACGCCGACGGCCACGAGATCGAAGTCGTGACGTCGTAGGCCCGGACTCGGTAACGGCGAGTGCGACACCGCCCGGGCAAACGGCTGTGGTGACTGGGGCGGTAGTGGATCCGGGTTCGGACGGGACACCGTCGGGGTCGTCGGAGGGGCAGTCGACCGACGGTGGGTCGCTGGGTATCGAGTCCCCGTTCCAGTCGTCGCCGGTCCCGACGGTGTTGTTCTTCGTGCCGATACTCGTCGTCGTGGTCGTGCTCGGATTCGCTGCGGTGTCGGTTTTCGTGGTGCGACGGTACTTCACGAACCAGTGAGCCAGAGACAGACGGATTTCCGGACTGACCCGCTCCGTTGCGGATGAGACGCCTCGCTCGGGTGAACAAGTCGTCTCGACCCGGTACATTGCGTTGACCGGTCCTATTATTATCTAGGCTGACCTACACTCCTGTGATGTCAGCGAGAGTGGCACTATCGCTGTTCCTGACGGTCGTCATGGTGGGGAGCGTGGCGACCGTGGGAGCAGCCCCGACAGTCGAGTCAACGGATGCGCGCATCGCGACGAACGACCAGTTCGAACCGAACGACGACTTCGACACCGCCGCCACCATCTCGGAAGGGGAGTACGACCTCCGGATCGAGGGCGGGGAAGACGATTTCTTCAAGATAAACCTCAATCGGAGTGAAGCGATAGACGTGGCAGTGACGAACCTGAGCAGCAACGTGGACCTGAAGCTGTTCAACGGTAATCGCGACCGGATAGCGAAGAGTACCAGCAGTTTCGCCCGGGACGAGCAGGTGATCAAGAACCCGGAGAGTAGCGGGACGTTCTACGTCAAAGTCGAGAGCCAGGGCGGGCAGACGACGACCAACTACACGCTGGACGTGGACGTGGTGACCCCGGCCGAGAACGACCAGTTCGCGCCCAACTACGACTTCGATATCGCCGCCGGCATCGGGGAAGGGCGCCACGAGGCGCGGGTCTGGGGCGGTGAAGACGATTACTACAAGCTAGACCTCAACCGGAGTGAAGCGATAGACGTGGAGGTCAGGGAACTGAGCAGTAACGTGGACCTGAAGCTGTTCGACGAGAACTTCGACCGGATAGCGAAGAGTACCAGCAATTTCGCCCGGGACGAGCAGGTGATCAGGAACCCGGAGAGTAGCGGGACGTTCTACGTCAAAGTCGAGAGCCAGAACACGCAGACGACGACCAACTACACGCTGGACGTGGACGTGGTGACGCCGGCGGAAAACGACCCGTACGCGCCGAACTACAACTTCTCGCTGGCAGCGCCGATCAGCGAGCGGCAGGGACTGAACGGCCGAGTCACCACGCCGCGTATCGTCGGCGGCGAGTCCGACTTCTACGCGCTCGGTCTCGTCGACGGCGACGACCTCACGGTCGAAGTATCCGACCTCAGTGCGAACGTCCGACTGGACGTGTACGACACCGGCCTCGAACGGGTCGGCGCCAGCGACGCCAACTTCGCCCGGAACGAGCAAGTGACGATCACCGCCAACAGTACCGGGCTCTACTACTTCGCTGTCGACGGCAAAGGGACACAGGCCACGACCGACTACACTCTCAACGTCGACCGCACCCGGGCGAGCTCCTCGTCCGTGGCGCTGTACGCCGACGGCGGCGAGTTCACCGCCGGAAACACGGTGACAGTCGATTACACGCTAGAAAACAGCGGTTCGGACGCCTCGGCGACGCTCGCGCTCGGGTCGTTGCCCGATGGCTGGTCCGTGGTGGATCAGTCCGCCGCGGACGCGACCTGGGACGCGAACGCGGAGACCTGGACCTGGTCGACGCTTCCGGGCGGCGAGAACCGGACCGCGTCCGTGACGCTCGCAGTCCCGTCTGACGCCCCGGACGAACCACGGCTCGTCCCGGCCACGCTCTCCGTCGACGGCCAGGGGACCGACGTTCGGGCCGCACGCGTGACGGTCGGCGAGCCCTCATCCTCGCCCGGCCCGTCGGTCTCGCTGGCGAACGTCGGACTGTCGCCGGACAACGTGACGGCGAACACGACTACGGACCACACGCTGACGTTCGACGCGATGGACGTCAGCGACGACGGGAACACGGACACGTTCACGGTGACGATCCCGAGCGCGGCCCAGCTCGAGAGCGTCGACGGCGTCACCATCACCGACGCCAACAGCGACACCGTTGCGCTGTCCGGCGGGCCCGACACGAGCGGGAACGTCCTCACGGCTAGCGTCGCACCCGACAGTAGCGCGGACGCCCGTGACCTGACTGTCGAAGCCAACGTCACGGTGTCAGCCCCCGACGTGTCCAGCACGACGATGGCCGACATCACGGTCGCCGTCAGCGACAGTTCGAACGGGCAGGACAGTGCGAACGTCAGTCTGACCGTCGAACCCGACACTCCGAGCGGTCCGGACGTGCCGGGTGTTTCCGCGGACGTCTCCGCGGCTGTCGCCGGCGACGACACGAGCGTCGGTCGGTCGGACATCCTGACCATGGTCCAGGGGTATCTCACGGGCGGGTCGGTCCACGGCGTGTCGATCACCCGTCAGGACGTGCTCGCGCTCGTCCAGTACTACCTCGTGGGCTGACGACGGATTCCACCGGCCGGCTCCGGTGGCTCCGACGGTGGCGTCGCGACGCGGCTGTGTGCGGTAGACTCGGACTATTTTGTATCGGGAGGCGGTCACAATGCACGGGAGCAAGTGTTTTGTGGCCGCCCCTTTCGGCTTATTTGCCGGCTTCCTTCGCAGGAGCCACAAGACGTTTACCAGTCGGCGCAGGCAGGTGAGGTATGGAACGGCGCGAACTGCTCACGACCATCGCCGGTGTCGCGGCGCTGGGCACCGCTTGTATCGACCCTGCTGGGGCAGACGGGGACGGAGAGGTGGGCAGTCGAGAGACGGACACGATGCGCGATTCCGGGGCGTCGCTCGACTCCGACGCCGAGACGGTTCGCGTCGACGTCGTCCTGGTTGGAGACGAACCGTAGACACCGTGTATCGCGAGGGCGGGTCGGGCGGTCACTGTGGTTTCGATGGGCTGTCGCTTGTCGGAACCGTTCGTGACTCGTCACGGCAGCCGACGCCCCGTCTGGGCTCTCTCCTCGATCGCTTACCGTACGTTGAGTATCCTCGGCCTACGGTTCCAGTAGGTTCGACAGTCCCGAAAATCCCGCCGAACACGGCGGATTGAACTGTTTCCAATCGTTCTATAATAAAGTAGAACAAAGTAGTAGAGTATTCTTTGTAGTAGAACTGTATGACCAAAATAGAGGAGTGTAGTCGATTAGATTCCGAAGTACTGCCTTATACCCTCTCCTTTTATTAGGCAGGAGGATGAAAAACATCGACGAGCAAGAAATAAATACATGGGCAGGACTCAACCGCGAGATGTACAGGCGAAAAACCATGGAGAGCTCCCGCACGGGCTCGAGCGTAGATAGAGTCGGACGCAGACATGACATCACATGACAGACAGCGACGACCCGGAGGATGGAGACGGCAAGACCCACACCTCCGTCGAGATCGATGCGGAAGTGTGGCGACGCGTGCGAAGTCGTGCCGTCCGCGAGGACAAGCGAGTGTCGGAGATGTTGGAAGAAATCCTTCGGGAGCACTTCGGCATAGACGAATCAGACGATAACTAAGAGATAAACCAATACATGACAGGATCACAAGAAAAACTGAGAGCACTCTTCCTCTCGGTTTTGATGGTGACGTCGGTATTCGTTGGCGTCGCAGCCATCGGCGGTACAGCCGCCGCGGCTGCGAACTCGACCAGCGTGGGCAATCAGCCCATCACACCGACGTCGGTGAACGACAACCAGTCGTTCCAAGCAAGCATAGACTACAACGTCACCGGTGTCAACACCACTGACGGTACGAGTGACGGCGAGATAACGGTCGAATTCGACAGCGAGTTCGACCTGAGCTCGGCGTCGGTCAGCACCGTGGCCGTCGACTCCACGGGCACCGATTCGAACACCACGAACGTCGGGACCAACCTCAACGCGTCCGCAAACCGGGTCAACATCACGTTCGATGACTCCGGTGGCATGGCCGGCGACACGCTCCGGACAGAGTTGAACGTCTCGGGGCTTCAGGTGTCGGCGGGTGACAACACAGGTGACATCGACACGAGCGTCGACGCCGACGCTGACGGGACTTTCGAGATCGACTCGTCGAACATCGGGTCGATCACGATCAACGCCGACAGCACGAGCCCGTCGGTGACCGAGGCCACGGCTGACGTGACGGACTCGGACGTCGGAGTCAACGTCACCGTGACGGACAACCGTGCCGTCAACGAGAGCTCTATCGACGTCAACGCGACCAACGACCAGACGGGCGAGACGTACTCGCTGGTCGAAGGCGGTGACGTCGTGATGGGCTCGGAGTCGGGTGCGCACAACGCCAGTGACGGCTCGAACAATGCGACCGAGGTCGTCAACCTGAGCGTCGCGCTGCCCGAGGGCGATTACACGTTCGGTGTCTCCGCCAGCGACATCAACGACAACGACCTCGACCAGAGCGGCGTCGGCGACGACTTCAGCGTCGACATGGCCGGTGACAAGCTGAAGGTGATCAACGACGATAGCAACCCGCTCGCGGGTAACAGCGCGTCGATCGACGTCGTCGCGGTCGACAAGAACGGCAACGAGCTGATCTTCAACGACTCGAACGTCGGTGCGACGGGTACCAACCTCCAGCTCTCGTTCGACGACCCGGACAACGTCACGAGCATCACTCGGCCCGCTGACAACGAAGTCCCGATCAACCACACCGGTGGCGGATACAACGTCACGTTCGACGTGACCTACTCCGAGGTCGGTGATCTGACGGTCACTGCCCAGGACTTCGGCGGTAATCTGACGAGTGGTTCGGCGACCCAGACCTACACGGCCGCGGTCAAGGGCATCAGCCTCACCGCCGCCGACGGTTCGCTGGTCGCTGACGGTTCCGACAAAGAGACTCTGACGGCGCAGCTGGTCGACCAGAACGGCGACCCCGTCCCGCGTTCGGGCGAGTCCGTCAGCTTCGGTATCACCAGCGGTAACCAGGGTGCGGCCGGCGTCTTGGTCAACAGCAGTTCGACGACGACCAACGCCAGCGGCATCGCCACGGTCACCTACAACGCGACCAGTGCCGGATACACGATCAACGTGTCCACCTCGACGTCGGTCTCGGGGACTACCTACACCGACACAGCGAGCTTCGACACGGTGGCCGGTGACGTGAACGTCGCCAACACGGTGTTCCGGCTCAACGACCAGACCAGCGACGTCTCTGGTGTCAAGGTCAACACGACCCACGACCTGAGCGTCGAAGTGCTCGACGATCAGAGCAACCCGGTCGCCAACTACCCGGTGGCCTTCACGGCCAACGGGAGCGAGATCGCGACCGTCAACAGCGACAGTGACGGCTTCGCGAACACGACGGTCACGCTGCCGACGGAGAAGGGACTGACGGTGCTGAACGCCAGCGCGGGTCCGTTCAACGCCAGCGCGACCAGTGACGCCCAGATCAACGTCACCAGCATCGCGGAGAACGCGAGTACGCTCGTCTACGCGAGCGACACCCGCGTCGTCCCCGCGAACAGCTCGATCACCGTCGACGTCGAGGTTCAGGACGAGTTCGGCAACGTCAACACGACGAGCCGCAGCGTCAACCTCTCGACGGACGACGCTTCGGTCATCGACGTTGGCGGCAGTTCGAGTAACACAAAGACGGCGAGCAACGGAGCGGTCAGCTACACCGTCAACGCCAACTCGACCTCCGGCAGCGTCACGCTGACTGCGAGTGCTGACAACGTCTCCGACGCGTCGGACACGTTCAGCATCAACGCACCGGACGCGGTCGAGCTGACGTTCGCGCCGGTCTCGTCGATCACGACCAGCGACGACCCTGACGCGTACAACGGCACCGTGATGTACGCACAACTGGTCGACTCCTCGGATGAAGCACTCTCGATCAACGACACCGAGATCTCCTTCGGGAAGGTCTCGGGCAACAGCGCCGTGTTGCAGAGCACGTCCGCCCAGACCAACGAGAGCGGTGTCGCGACGGTCATTATCAACTCCACGAGCAACACGGGCGTGAGTGAGTTCATCGCGCAGTCGTCCACCTACAACGTCCAGGGTCGGACCACGATCCAGACGGTCGGGGCGGTCGACTCGCTGAACATCACCCCGAACGTGACGTCGGCTGCGGTCGACGAGTCGGTCGGGATCAACATCACGTTCCGTGACACCAACGACGACATCGTGCCGTTCAAGGACGACGCAGGCCTCAGTACGACGCTCGGTTCGTTCGCGACGGACCCGGTCTCGCTCGAACCGGACCAGAACGGTGTCGTCCGCGCCGAGGCGGTCCTGACTGCGGGTCAGGCCGGCACGGCCAACGTCACCGCTATCGCGAGCAATGCTGGCCTCGCGGACGAGACCAGCGTCGAGTTCACGACGAACTTCGGCATCACGAACGTCTCGCTGACGCCGAGCACCGTCGAGGGGAACCAGACGGTCGAACACGACCTGACCTTCGAGGTTCTCGACGCCAGCGACGACGGTAACACCGACACGTACACGCTCACGCTGCCCAACTCGACGAGCTTCGCCGACGCAGGCAACGCCACCGTGAACGTGACGGACGCGAACGACACGGCCGTCTCGATCGAAGGCGGGCCGAACGTCCAGGACGCCAACGGCGGTACGGACAACCAGCTCACCTTCGACATCGCGCCCGACAGTAACAATGACACGTCGACGCTGACCGTGGACGCGGCCTTCGAGGTCTCGTTCCCCGCGGTCGGCAACGAAACGACGGCCGACGTCACGATCGACGTCTCCGACAGCGCTCGTGGCGACACGAGCGCGACGACGCCCGTGACGATCACGCCGTCGACCGCGGACATCGCTGTGTTCGAGGTCAGTGACCTGTCGCCGATGAACGTGACGGTCACGCAGGGTGACGCTATCAACGTCTCTGCGACGGTGACCAACACCGGTGGCGTCAGCGGCACCCAGACCGTCGACTTCCGCGTCGGCGGCATCGAACTCGCCAACCAGTCGGTTTCGCTGAACGCCAGCGAAAACACGACTGTCGAGTTCACCGACATCAACACCAGTTCGCTGTCGCCCGGTAACTACACGCACGGCGTGTACACGGCCAACGCCAGCCAGACGGCGACGCTGACCGTCGAGAACGCGACGACCGGCCCCAGTGTTCCGGGCGTCAGTGGTGAGGTCGCCAGCGCAGTCGCTGGCGACGACGGCACCATTGACCGCGACGACGTGCTCGGTTCTGTCCAGGCGTTCATCAGCCAGAGCGACTTCCGTGGGGCCTCCCTCACGCGGTCGGACATCCTGAACATCGTCCAGTACTTCATCCAGAGCTGAAGGACCGACGACCGACGGATCTCCGACTCCGAATCACGACTGACCCGCGATACGGGTCACACGACGTTTTCATTTTTTCGCGCCGATAGCGACAGCCGTCGCTCACTCGCTCGTCCGACTGTCACGTGTCCCGGGTATCGAGACCACAAAACACTTACTGGCGCTGGAACCAGCTATTGTCGCCCTTGGGTAGGGCGTCCGCCGCTGGCGAGGCGGTCTGACAGGATGCCCCCGGAGACGGGGGCGCCACGCCGTCACTGCGTGGCGGGATTTGTTACGTGATCTGTACCCAAACGTCTTACGCCGATATACACCCGGACACGAACCACGCAACAGTCTCGTGCACTGATCGGTCGGGAGAAGTCGCGTTGCCCCTGGATCAGCAACAGGCTCGTTGAACTATTCGTGTCCGGGTGTATAGTCGCTACTCGGGTCGAGATCGACAACCCGGTAGACCATCGGGACACAGAGAGAGGGGTTCGGAAGCCGTCTCGTTGCCGGTTCGTACTCGATACTGGCAGGTCTAGCTGACTAGTGCGAATCGTTAACTTATCCGCGATCAATAATGACAGAGTAGAGGGCTATCTGATGGTCGGTACACAGAGGCGAAACAGGGACGAATCGACGAGACGAACGTGGTTCGCGTTGCTCGTTACAGCTTGTATGCTCCTCTCGGTCGTGGCGGTGCCGGGAGTCGCGGGTGCGACGTTCTCGGATGAGTCGACCGTGAGTTCGATTTCCGAGGCAGGGACACAGGGCAGCGTCGAATCGCCGATAGAGGCAAACACCGATGCGGACGTGACGACTGCGACGTCCGACCACCTGGAAGCGCGGGTGAGCGTCGGACGGAGCCCCTTCCTGGGCGGAGCCAGCAGTTACCGGTCCGACGCGACGGTCAACATCTCGGCGAGCGTGGTCGACACGTCGGGAACCGCTTCGGATCCCATCCCGGACGCCGTCGCCGGCGTCGGGATGACCGTCACCGTCACGGGACCCGACGGGAATCAGTCGACGTTCACCCGGCAGTCGGCCGACGGCGTCGTCACGATCCCATTCGAACTGGCGGGGCGACCGGACGGCTTGTACACCGTCGAGGTGTCGTCGAGCAACACGAGCGTGACGTCTGATAGTACGCGGTTCGCGGCGGGGCCGCAGATCTCCATCCACCCGAGCGAAATCGACGCCAAGATCGAGGTGGGTCGCACGACGCAGATATCGGTCGTTGCGACCGAAGGTGGGTATCCCGCCGACGTCACGCGGAACGTCACGATCTCGCAGGGGTTCTTCGACGAAGGCACGACGCGGACGGTCACGACCGGCCCCGACGGGGTCGCGACGTTCGACTTCACCGCCAGCGAGAGTGCCGAGTACCAGGTCGGTCTCGAATCGAGCAACAGGGTCGAGCGGCTGACCGCCGTCGACGCGTTCGCTGACGTCGACACCAGTCCCCCGTCGGCGTACACCCAGGTCTTCGGGGGCGATACGGTCACCTTCAGCGGGCGACTGGTCGACGACGCCGCCCCGTTGGCCAACGAGGACATCACGGTGCGGGTCGTCAATAGCACTTTCGGGTCGGCCGGCACGCAGATGACGAACCTCAGCGCGACGACGGACGCCTTCGGACAGTTCGTCGTCGAGTGGCAGACCCCCGACAAACCCGGTACTACCTACAAGGCACAGATATACGACAGCGACGACGACCGGATCCGCTATGACGGTGGGGACGTCTTCATCGCTCGCGAGGACCCGCAGGGACCGGGGCCGGGGCCGGGGCCGGGCGGGCCTGTTCTGGATCTCGGCGCCGAGTTCGAGAACCTGCAGGGATACGTCGAGCCCGGAACGACGGTCGACGTGGCGTTCTCGCCGACCGTCGACGGGGACGGGCAGGCCAACACCGAGGTGTCGTACGCGCTGACGTACGGGTCCCGCGGTGCAGTCCTCGAATCGGGGACCGTGACGACGGACGCGTCGGGACAGGCGAGCTTCCAGGCCACCGTCCCGGAGTCGGCACCCGATGGCGGGACGCTCTCTCTCAGGGCGGTGGCGACGCTCGACGGGAACCGTACCGAGGACTACGCGTCGGCTGAGATACAGGACTTCCGTTCCAACGAGCAGTTCAGACAGCGGTTTTTCGCCGGCGTTTTCGCCGGCGGAACGGTGTCCTACCGGGGCGTCTTCGAGGACATCGCCACGACAGGAGGGGTTTCGGGAGTGCCGTACACGACCGTCGTGGAAATCAACGACCGCTATCACTCGACTACTGTCGACGCGCAGTCGACGTCCTCGAACGCGAGCGGGGTCGCGGCGGTTTCGACTGGTATCCCGGGGACGGCGAGTGGCGACCTGTGGATCCGGTCGACGTACCCCTACTGGGACGGAGTCACGAACGGTGCGGGCGTTCAGGGATACAACGTCTCGCTGTCCGGGCTCCCGGGCACCGCGAACGTGGGCGACACGGCGTCGCTGAGCTACACGACTGACTCGGGCGCGTCGACCAGCGGTATCCTGCTCGTGGGACCGACCGGGTACAGATCGGTCGACGACGACGTCGACCCGGTCATCGCGGCACAGCGCGTCGACCCCGGCGAGCCGGTCTCCGTGACGTTCCCGGACGTCGCGAGTAACGTCAGCTACGTCGCACAGGTCGTTTCGATCGACGCGAACGGGGTCACGGCGAGGTCCAGCGGAAAACGGGTGTTCGTCCGCGGCAACGGCACAGACGTCTCGGCGCCCGAGTTCAGCGTCGACCAGTTCGTGGCGCCGTCCTCGGCGACGGTCGGGTCCAACGCGACGCTGACTGCCACCGTCAGTAACGTCGGCGACGCCAACGGGACGACGACGGTTGACCTGCGCTTCGACGGTCAGGTCGTCGCGAGCAGGAGTGTCTCTCTCGCGCCTGGCGAGAGCACGGTCGTCGCCGCGCCGGTCAGCGTGACGCAGGAGGGGACATACGACGCGTCGGTCGAGACCGCGGACGACCAGGCGTCGACGACTATCGACTTCGTCGTCGAGCGGTTCGTCTGTGGCACCGCGACGGGCGACCCCCACCTCGGGACCTTCGACGGGACGGCATACGACTTCCAGGCCGCCGGCGAGTTCGTCCTCGCGCGGGGTACCGGGTCGGACCCGGTCGAGGTCCAGGGCCGGTTCGTCCCGATCAGCGACAGGATCACGGTCACCGAGGCCGTCGCGACGGAGGTCGGCGGCACGGAGATCATGATCGACGCCAACCACAGCACGCACCTGTGGATCGACGGGTCGCCGACCCCGCTGGCCAGCGGGGCGTCGATGAACGTCAACGACGCCGAGATCCGCCGCCAGGGCGGGACCTACACCGTCGTCCTCCCCGGTGCCGACGGCACGGCCAACGCCACCGACGAGCGCGTGTCGGCGACCGTCTGGGGCGACCGCATCGACGTCGAGGTCTGTCTCCGCGAGGACCGCTCGACGCCGGTCGAGGGGGTCTTCGGTGACGTCGACGGCGACCGCAGCGACGACTTCGCGCTGGACAACGGGACGGCGCTGGGGAATCCGCCGGCGTTCGACGTCCTGTACGGCTCCTACCGCGCCAGCTGGCAGGTCAACACGTCGACGTCGCTGTTCCACTACGACAGCGGCGAGAGCGTCGCGTCGTTCAACGACACGACAGTGCCTCGTTCCGCGCTGACGCTGTCGGATCTTGACCCGGACCGCCGTGCCGAGGCCGAACGACTCGCCGAGGAGGCGGGGCTGGAACCCGGGACTGCCGCGTTCCGCAACGCCGTGATCGACTACGCGTTGACCAACGAGACGGACTACTTCGCGTCCGCGCGAGCCAGCGCCGACACGGTCAACCGCGACGTCGCCCAGCCGACCTTCGCCGTGAGCGACCTGTCGCCGATGGACGTGCGGGTCACGCAGGGCGAGACGATCAACGTCTCGGCGACGGTCGAGAACACAGGCAGTGTGAACGCGACCCAGACGGTCGAGTTCCGGGCCGGTGGGAACACGCTGGCCAGCGAGTCGGTCTCGCTGGACCCCGGTGAGAACACGACCGTCGAGTTCACCGACGTCGACACCGGGTCACTGTCGGCGGGCAACCAGACCCACGGCGTCTACACCGCGGACGGGAGTCAGACGGCGACGCTGACCGTCCAGGCGAGCGTCTCCGGTGTCGACGACAACGTCACCGCCGCGGTCGCCGGCACCGACGGGGCCGTCGACCGTCAGGACGTGCTGGACATGGTCACCGGCTACCTCACGGGTGGGTCGGTCGACGGCGTGTCGATCACTCGCGAGGATGTCCTGGCACTGGTCCAGTACTACCTGGTGAGTTGACGAGATTGGTAATCGGCTCAGTTTCTTTGCGTTCGGATGGAGTCAGTTTATCTGAGCACTACGAAGTGGGGAAGTACCTCACTGTCTAGTTGAGGGATTGAGGAACGAGGAGGTCGTAGCGAGTTCTGTCCATGAAGCTCGCAGACCTCCTCAGAGAAGAGTTAGACGTAGAGAATCAAGACACTTGGGAGAACGAGCGCACGCCGACACCCGTGCGCTGTTTCGTGGTTCGACTTCACTCGATGGGATTGTCGGTGCGTGAAGTCGAGGGTGTCTTGGCCTGGTTGGGTGTCGATCGCTGCTATCAGGCGGTCTGGAACTGGAAGGAGAAATTGGCCGAAACACAGAGCGACCCGCCGACGGCGACGCCGTCGCGGGTCGCGGTTGACGAGAAACAAATCGAGGTAGATGGCGAGAAGAAGTGGTTCTACGCCGCGATCGACACGGATTCAAAATTCCTTCTAGAGGTGGATGTGTACAGCCGCCGCGGGACAGACCCCGCGGCGGCGTTTCTCCACTGTCTCACCGAGAAACACAATGTTGCCGACACAGAGTTTCTCGTCGATGCTGGCGGCTACCTGACTGCCCTCGCTCGCCAGGAATTGAGCGGTCAACTCAACTATACCGACCGGAACCACATCGAAAAATGGTTCCAGACGGTGACCATGCGCATCGACCGCTTTCACTCCTTTTGGCAGGGCAGTCAATCGAGCGCGAAACGGTGGCTGCGCCGATTCAGACACTACTACAACCGAAATCGACCGAATCAAGCACTAGATGGCCGCACGCCTGCCGAGGAGGTGCTGAACTAGACAGTGCCGGAAGTACAAGGTTTTATTAATGTTGACAATTGTATAGCAGTTATGATGGGTGGTTATCATAAAAGTGGGATTGATGACTCCGTCTCAGACGATATATTTGTAACTGATATTATTTCTAATCTTCAGCAATGGGTGATAATCAGATGCCTTGTTTCGCATTCCGTCAATAACTACTATTCGAGGGGGACTTTCTGAATGTTAAATATATCTTCACGGCTCTTAGCTGCCATTCTCGCAATCATACTTGTTACAAGTGGAACCGGTATAACGACGGTCACGGCTGTTTCGGGTGCGCCAGATCAAACCAATATAAGCCCGGAATTAGGGCAGAAATATTCTGAAGGGACACAGCAGCCCCTTCTTGAGTTATCGCAGAGACTGACAGAAAAGGGTGAACCTGAATCACTACCTACCGTACTTAATGTTGAAGACACTGAACTGACATCAAATGAGCGAAATACGATCTCGAATTACGTAGGATCCGGTCAGGCGGGGTTTGTATTTGAACCAATTCGCCACTCGGGAGAAGAATATTTGGTCGGATACGTCGGTAACGATGGGGCAGTTGTTGACGGTGTAGACGTTGTATATCTAGGTAAAGAGACATCTAGACGGCCGATTTTCTGGAACTCTGGATATCGATCATCTTTCGGTGTACAAAAATTGTTTGTGTTTGAACGAACAACAAACGGGTTACGATTAGTATCAAAGTCTGAACAAAATAAGATTAAGGATATAATCGACACTCAAGCTGCTATCCGATTTTCTGAGAACCCTCGAAGAACTGCATATCCATGGACAGTGGAACTTCATGATCAAATGCTCCACAGTACTCGGGCGGATATTTATTTTTCCTGGGAGAAACTAACTAGTTTCAAATCAGAAGAAGATAAGTACCTGTCAGCACTTCAGGTAATGACTACAGCGGATAGTGAGTATCAACTGATTCCCAAGTCTGTCGCTGAGGAAGTCAAAAGCGCTAAAGATGCGACCGAATCGGCGAACACTGCAGTCAGCATCGCGAAAGAATATGAGACACAACAGTATGTTTCTGTTGCTGGCGAACAAGTAAGTTCTAAACTCGTCAGAGATGCGCTTACTAATTACGCGGATACAATAAAGCGTATAGACACGGAAAAAATCGGTTATGCAACTAGTCTCGTTTCACTTCTTTTATCAATAAGTGAAAGACAGGTGTATAAACAAGAGAAAGTGGAGAAACTGAAAAGTATCCAGAGTTACGCCGCATCCTCTGATGAGGTCTCGCTTCCGGAAGGATTTGATGCGGCGATCACTGAGTTAGAAAATCAGAACCAGGGGAGCAACGCTCAAACTGCAGAAGCAGTGGAACAGTGGGCGAAAGATAATGCTATTGATCTCGCGTCAGTCACAGCAAAGACTGCCGGTACAAAATTCGGATCGTGGCTCGTCTCAAAGTCAAGTTATGCCGCTTCAGTTAGTTCTTGGGCGACTTCCAGCACCGCAGGGGCCCTACTTTCTGGAGCCGCTTCCACTGCCGGAACTGCTATTGTCGGTTGGCAAATCGGTGGTATCCTGACTGGACGAGGTGGGACTTATCAGGCACTTGTGAAGGCGGAATACTCTCACAGCATTTCTAATGCCCTCGGTGAAGTCCAAGAAAATATAACTAAGGCATATGGCACGCGGTTCTCAGCGAACGGTGCGACCCCTCGTGCAGAAATCGGTACAATATATGCGGATGCTACATACCTGAACAGACTTGCGCTAGTGAAATTCCACCAGTATGATGCGACAGCCCTTGAACGTAATATTATCGGGGAGTATGAGAAATTCGTGGAGAACGTTTTGGGCGGACAGGCCTATGCGACAGAAAAGAGAGCCGATCTTGAACATAGAGCGGATCGAGAAGAGGTATTTGCGACGAAGGCCAGAACAATATCGATAGACGAAATTAATGATCTGTATACCGATGGCCCACTTAAAACCGCTCCACAAGTACCTTCTTTGATTTCACCAAAGGATGATACAACTGGGGTTCAACTTGACACCTCGCTAAATTGGGAAACCAGCTCAGATGCTGACGTGACGTATAACGTTTATGTTGAACGCGGTGATTCAACTCCAGATACTAGAGTCACATCACAAAAGAGCGGAACGTATAATCCATCACTCAAATCGGGTTCGCGTTACTACTGGCAAATCGTTGCGGTTGATTCAAACGGTCGACAATCAAAGAGTAAAATTGCATCTTTCAGGACGATCGGAGACGCTGAACTTAACGCACCATCAGATCCGACACCTGCATCATCCGCTTCGGGTATTGCGACCAGTGTAACACTCTCTTGGAATACTGGGGGCTCTAAATCTGACGCTGAAAGTTACCAGGTATATATCGGTACCTCGGATACACCATCAAAATATGTAAACACAGAAGATACCTCAGTAACATTAACTGGATTACAAAATGGTCAAAAGTATTATTGGAAAGTTGTTGCCAAAGACGGTACTAAAACGAGTGCATCTCCCACATGGACTTTCCAGACCAGAAGTGGTGACACTACACTAAATATCAAAGAATTCTCTTTCCAAAACGAAGCGCGTGATGGACCCTTGAAAATTCAAGGCGGTGCCCATTCGGACCTAGAAACCGGATATCTGGAATATATGATACAGACAACGAATGATGGAGGCGACTATGATCTCCGGGTCGTTAACGAACGGGGTATCCTAATCGGTGTTGAAGAAGATACCGCCTACGACGGGGAGTCATTTGCCAGCTATCTTGACTTAGAAGGGGGTTCCCTGTTCCGTCGCCCCGGTACACACTCAGCCGATGTTATCGTCCATGCTCACGATTCTGGAGACACCTATAGAACTACAACGACGACAGAGGTCGGGGTTGAGCATGACTCAAACGATTTCACTGTCTTGCCTACAAATCCGCAAGTTAATGAGGAGGTTTCAGTAGAAATTTCACATATATCTGAGGATACCTGCGATAGTGGGATTGAGGGTTACGAGTGGAGTATAATCAAGAACCCTGACCGGAACGCAGATCTGATTAAGGAGGTCTCTGGGACTGATAAAACACAGGTGAGTTTCACGCCTTCTGAATCGGCAGAATACCGGATTGCGGCGTCTGATACTAATGGTTGTATAATCGATGCAGATAAAATAAATATTGAAGATAGTCCGGTGGAACCGTCTTTGAGTATTGACGATTTTTCAGCCCCTTCAACTGTCACGAGTGGAGAGAAATTTACCGCCGAAGTGAATATGAGTAATTCTGGTGATGCACAGGGGAATTATCTTATTCGATTCAAAGTTGATCAAACAATAACTGAGACAGAAACTCACCATGTTGATGCTGGTGAGTCTGGGGATGTGGACTCCGCAGAATTTTCTCTTCCCGCTGGTATTTACGACGTCAGTGCCGTTGTGTTTGACTCTCATAATAATAAACATGTATTCACACAGACCGTAAATGTAATCGAAAACTCAGATCCCAATGTGCCGACGATAACCGCACCAGCCGATGAATCAACAGAAGTTGGACTGAGTCCTACGCTGGAATGGTCAGCCAGTGATCCGAATGATGATGGACTGACATACTCTGTCCGATTTGAAAAAGGTAACTCATCACCAGATGATCAAATTGGTGCTGGTCGAAATAGTAACGCACTATCACCAGGCCAGTTAGAGTATAATACAACTTACTATTGGCAAGTAATTGCTACTGACGAACATGGAGCTACCAGCGCTAGCCCAGTCTGGAAGTTTACGACCGCTTCGGAGCCGAATAAACCACCACGTCCCAATTTCACTGAGAGCACAATCACTGCTGGTGTGGGTGAATATGTACAACTGAATGCAACTACGAGTACTGACCCGGATGGAACAATTAGCACATATAAGTGGGATCTTGATGAGGATGGTCAATTTGAACTGAAGGATGGCGCGGCCACCGCGATCACATCTTATCAAAACATCGGAACGACTAATGTTACCGTTCAGGTTACTGATGAAAACGGGGCATCTGCGACCGCCACACTCAGTATTACAATTGTTGACAGAACTGATCCGGTTGCCGAAATTAATATAGATCTCCCAGTTTCGACCGGGGATAACATCACCTTTGACGCAAATGGATCATCGGATAATGATCAGATTACACGCTACGATTGGGACTTTGATGACGATAGTAACTACGAGATCTCTACTCAAGTCCCAAAGGTCAGTCAGAAGTTCGTTAACACAGGGAAGAAAAATGTTTCTCTACGTGTATCAGATGCGTCTGGAAATACTGGCACAGACAGTATTCAATTATTCATTAACAGAACCGAAGAGTTACAGACAACCTTCAATTTGACAACTTACACTCCTGACGTAGGTGAAGCCATCGAATTTGACGCATCCGGCTCTATCAGTTCCGATGGGACTATTATTACATATGAGTGGGATTTCGATGGCGACGGGACCACGGATGCGACGGGAAAAACAACTACCCACACCTTCGACTCGGCTGGTGAGTACGACGTTGAACTGACCGTGACCGACGGTGATGGAACCACTAATACCACTACGCGAACGGTTACAGTTTCGGACCCTGCCGACGATCGGCCGCGACCCGCCCTTACCACCAACCAGACCACAGTCCAGGCAGGTGCCGCGATTGCGTTCGACGCGAGTGATTCGACCGACCCCGACGGATCGATCACGACCTACGAGTGGGACTTCGACGGCGACGGGAGCTACGAAGTGTCCGGTCAGTCGCCGACGATTGTTCACACCTTTGAACAGGCAGGTACGGAAAGGGTCAGACTTCGCGTCACGGGCGAAGACGGTGAGACTAATTCGACGACGACAACTGTTACAGTGGCCACATCGACGAACGAACCACCCGAACCGGTCCTCAAAGCCAACCGGATGACACTCGAATCGGGCGGTGCAGTGAGTTTCGACGCGAGTGATTCGACGGACTCGGACGGGTCGATCACGACCTACGAGTGGGACTTCGATGGCGACGGAATCACGGACGCCACTGGTTCGACCATCGACCACACGTTCGACACGAGCGGGGAGTACGACGTCGAACTGACGGTCACGGACGACGACGGTTCGACGAACACGACGACGCGGACGGTCACGGTCCTCTCGCCATCGCGTGACCCGGCCGCCGTCGAGGTGTCGTTCGGCCCGACTGCGTCGGTCACGACGAGCGACGACGCTGGCGCGGTGCGTGCGACTCGTCTCACCGCGACCCTCGTCGATGCGGACGGCTACAGAATCACCGAGGAGGGCGTCGAGGTCTCCTTCGGGCGGGTATCGGGGAGCGGTGCCACGCTCGACGCGACCAGTGCGACGACGAACGCCAGCGGCGTCGCGACGGTGTGGGTCAACGCCACCGAGACGACGGGCCAGAGCGAGTTCATCGCGCAGGTCCCCGCGTACGGCTTCCTCGGGCGGGCGACGCTGACGACGACCGGCCCGCCGGCGAGACTGAACGTGACCGCCGCGACGGCCCAGGCTGCTGTCGGGTCACTGGTCGAACTCACGGTCACGCTTCACGACGAGGCGGGCCGTCAGGTCCCCTACAGCGACGACGTCTCCCTGACCACCGACGTCGGTCGATTCGACGAGAGCACGCTCACACTCAGTCCCGGGACTGGACTGTTCCGTACCGACACGACGCTGACCGCGAGCGAACCCGGGATGGCGGAGGTCACCGCGATCGCGGCGAACGCTGGACTGGCCGACGAAGCCAGCGTCGAGTTCGGGACAGCGCCCACCTTGCAGGTCAGGAGCCCCGAAGTCACACCGGGAACGGTGCCAGCGGGAACGACAGTCAGGCAGGAGGTCGCGTTCACCGTCGAGAACGTCAGCACCGACGGAGGTATCGACTCGCTGGCTGTCGGGTTCCCCGAAGGTGTGACTATCGAGAACGTGACGGCCGGTTCGATATCCGTCACGGACGAAAGCGGGTCGACGGTCCCGGTGATCGGAGAGCCCAGCGTCAGCGAAGAGAGTGGACGGAACCGTCTCGCGGTGCGCGTGTCGCCGGCGGAGTCGTCTGAACCGGCGACGTTGCGTTTCGACGGGGACGTCGCCGTGGCCTATCCGGCCGAACCGGCGGACAACGCTACGGTCGAGGTCGCTGTGACCGACAGCGCATACGGCACGTCGGCGACGACAGCGGCCATCCGATCGACCAGCGGCGGGCAGTCCACCTACGACGCGCAGAATGGCGTCGCGACACACGACGGCTTCGCGTACGTGGTCGACGACGGGACGGTCAAGAAGGTCGACATGGCGACGGACGAGACGGTGAACAGTTTCGAGGCGCCCGATGGCCGGAGACGTGGACTCGCGTACGGCGACGGCTCACTGTGGTTCGCGGACGGTGTGGAGCCGGATTACGACGGTGAGATACTGGAACTGGACCCGGAGACGGGTGCGGTCCGCTCGCAGATCGACACGTCTTACGACCCGCGAGGACTGGCGTTCACCGAGGGGTCGCTGTGGGCCGTCGACGTCACGGCCAACGATATCGTCGAATACTCGCCGGACGGGACGGAGTTAGACCGGTCTGACGTGTACGGTTCGACTGGTGACACAGGCGGGCGTGGGCTCGCGTATCACGACGGGTCGCTCTGGTACGGGACGAACGGAGGTAGACTGTACGAGTTCTCGACAAACGGGAGTTTCTTGCAAGAGGTGGACGACCGGGACACGATATACGGCGGGCTGGCGACGAACGAGACGGCACTGCTCGGACCCGACGAGAACGGCCGGTTGAGTGTGCTCCGGCGATTCGGGGGACGTCCCGTCGAGGAACCGGTGGTGGGCGTCGACAGATCGACGGTCCGTCCGGGCGAGAACGTCACCTTCCGAGTGAACAGTTCGACGACCGGTGAGTTGTCGATCGAGGGGGACCTGGCGAACTGGACGGTCACGGAGACGTCGCCAGCGACGCGGACGACCTACCCCAACCCGAGTCAGACGCCCTACGACAGCCAGAGCGGTGATACCTGGGGTCATATCTTCCCTGCAGTCGATAGCCATTCGTTCGAAGTGACGGCGACCGCGCCGGGCGCGACGGGGACCTACGACTTCACGGCGATGGCGAAAGCCGACGGATCGAGCGCCACATCGTCCGTCACCGTCGAGGTGGCCGAGAACACGACCCACGAGTCGGGCGTCTCGCAAGCGTTGTTCGGGGCGGTGGCGGGAGGTGACGGGACACTCGATCGGTCTGACGTGATCAGTGCCGTCGGTGCGTACCTCGGGGACGGGTCGGTTGACGGCGCCCCCATCTCACGTGAGGACGTCCTGGATCTGGTCCGGTACTACCTGGTGAACTGACGGGAAGCGTTCGAGAGAAGATTCAGTTCGTATCGAGGTTTCGACCGGGGGTGGTGGCTCTCACTGTGACTCGTCGGCGACGGTGACGTACCAGGTGGTGCCGTTCGTGTACGACCACTTCTCGATGTCCAGTTCCGGACAGTCGGACTGCAGTTTCAGAATGGTGGCGCCGATCTCTTTGGGTGTGAGATCGAGGTCCCGGGCGATGAACCGACTCTTGAAGTAGCCGCCGTTCGGGCTCGCTTCTCGAAGGAAGTACCTACGGAGCTGTTCCGTCTTCGACTGCCGGGCGGACGAGGTTGCGGTGGCCATCCCAGTCACGTGTGCGGCCTGACAGTACATAAATAATCAGCAGACAGGCGTCAGACGCCCCGGGCAGCCGGAATACGGTTTCATTCGATCGGGAGACGCGCGGGTACCCGTTCTGACGGCACTACATCTCTTACCCCCGGCGGAACGTATTTCACCGACCAGTAGGATGGGATTGTATGCAAAGATCGGACGTCGGTATCGTCTTCGAATACGGCTTACTGATCGCTATCCTGCTCGTCGCCGCGTCGGCGCCGGTCGTTGGCGTCGCGGCGGGACAGCCTCACCCGGCGGCGTCGCTCGACTCGGGACAGGCGACCGGGCCAGACGATGTGGCCCCCAACGGGACGGTCGGCTTCGAGAACGGAACCGGCACCTCGAACCCCCAGCCGGCGGCAGCCAGCGTGATCCAGGAGTCGTTTACCGTCGACCGGACGCCGGGAGACGTCGGGCATGTCACCGTCACCTACGAGGTCACGGCCCCGGACACAGTTCGGTCGATCTCGGTGGGACTAGCAAACGATACCGACGTCACCCTGTCGGTCGTCTCGTCGTCGAACTTCACGTACGACGCCAGTACCGGCCGGTGGGAGCACAGCTCGGCGTTCGGTTCGGAGACGGAGGGGACACTCAGGTACGTCGTGGCGACGAACACGACCTCCGGGAACTCCGGCGGGTACGAAACCGTCGAGACAGCCGACTGGGCGTACGTCGATTCGCCACAGCTCGATCGGGCGCTGGGATACATCTACTCCACCACCCAGCCCGAACCAGTGATCCACACCGAATATTCGGCCGCGGGCGAGGGCTACGGTGAGTCGGGGAACGTCTTCATGGGGGCCTACGCGACCGAGCAGGCGTCGGCCGCCAATCAGACGTTCACCGTCGTCTTTCCCGACGCGGCCGTGCCACGGGACGCCGCGCTCACCGCGAACAATGCCGCCGGGGCACTCACGACGGCCGCCGGCGAGTTCGACGTCGGCGACCGGGACCCCCAGGTCACGGCGTTCGTCCTGCCGGAACCGATCCGCGGGGGTGGACGAGGCGGCGGCGACGCCTTCTGGATCGGCGCGACGACGACCAGGCCGTTCGAGACGGTGCTCCACGAGTACGTCCACACCCGACAGGCCTGGACCGACGGCGACCTCCTCCCGAACCGCCTGGCGGCCGACACCGAGTGGTTCACCGAGGCGTCCGCGGACTACTACGGGGGGTACCTCGCCTGGCAACAGGGGTACCTCTCCGACAGCGCCTACCAGGACTACCTGTCCGAGGAGACGTCCGGCTACGCCGACAGCGTCCTTCAGGACGCCGACCGGCAAAGCTTCGAACTGAAAAACTACTACAAGGGCCGTCGCGTCCTCGGGGCACTGGACCTGCGGATCCGAAATCAGACCGGCGGTGACGTGACGCTGCTCGACATCCTCGCCCGGATCAACGGCATCGACAACGAGACTGTCTTCTACAGCGACCTCCGGGGCGAGGTCGTCGCGGTGACCGACGAGTCGACGGGGAACTGGCTCGATACGTACGTCCAGACGACGGCGGCACCGTCGATCCCGACCGACATCGCGGCCGCCTACGACGTGACGGGCGACTCCGACAGCGCCGGTCCCTTGCGCGTCCGCGACGTAACCGTCCGGCCGAACGCGACGAGTGCCAACACCACCGTGACCCACGACGTCTCGTTCCGGGTCGGCAATGTCAGCGACGACAACGAAACCGACTACGGGGGGATCGTGGTCCCGGCCGGCGAGGTGGTAGACGGGTCGGTCACGGCGACCGACGGGGATGGCAGGACGCTCACCGTCGTCGAGGGGCCGGAGCTCGGGGCTGTACTCCGGGAGAGCAACGATACGCTCGCGTTCGGTATCCGGCCGAGAGCCGCCGACAACACGTCGGCGGTGTCGGTCGACGCGACGCTGACCGTCAGGTACCCGGCTGCCAACGAGTCGATCGGTGGACCGCTCCTCGCCGTGTTCAACGACAGTACACAGCGGACCGCGAACGCGACGACGCCCCTCGTCGTCGGGGCGGGCGGTACTCCTGGCGCCCTCTCGGTCGCCGTCTCGCCGGAGACGGTGACAGTCGGGGAGTCGACCGTGGTGACGGTCTCCGTCGTCGACGCGACGACGGGGATCGCGGTCGAGAACGCGACGGTCGGTCTCACCGGGCCCGACGGTGCGGCCCTGTCTCGGACGAACGCCACCGGCGTCGCGGCGTTCGCAGTCAACGCGAGTTCCGCCGGCGAGATCGACGTGACGGTCGGTCTCAACGGGGCGACAGCCAGGCTGGCAACGTTGAACGCGACGAACACGACGACACACGAATCGGGCGTGTCCCAACGGCTGTTCGACGCCGTCGCCGGGAGCGACGGGACGCTCCAGCGCGCCGAGGTGATCGCGACAGTCGGCGCGTACCTCCGGGACGACCAGGTCGGCGGTGTCGAGGTCACCCGGTCGGACGTCCTCGACCTCGTCCGGTACTACATCAGGCAGTGACTGTGCGCGAGCGCCGCGGGACCCGGACGGTCTGGCAGACGGGTCCGCGGACGAAGCGTGAACCGGTACTTGCAGATTTCGCGGCATAGAGTCCGTTTTTACCGCTATTTTCCGGAACACACTAACTCTCTAGAGGCAAGTCTTAATACGGGCACATGTGTGTGTCTGTCGAGGTCCGGAAGCAGGGACCAAACCCGAGGCAACACGGATGCAGAAAGGACTTGCAATACTACTCACGGGCATTATGGTACTCTCGGTCGCGGCGGTGCCGGGAGTCGCACAGACAACTACCGGGGACGGGGTTCAGTCGTCCTCGACGGGAGCGACGGCGGCCATCGCCACACAGGAGGCGAGTGGCAACCAGTCGCTGTCGCTTCCCGGACGGAGCTTCGCAGAGGCGCCCGACCCAGGGGGCCTAGGGACGGCGAAGAACGTCACCGGGGAGTTCGCGATCGAGTTCTGGATTCGATACAACGAGTCCAGCGACGAGGACGCCGTGGTCATGACGAAGGGCGGTATTCCGGGTGACAGAAACAAGAACTTCCTCGTAACCCTCGAAGGGACGGGCGACGCGCGTAACGTCAAGTTCGCGTTCAACAATTTCGCGGGCTCACTCACGTCGAACTCGGAAGTATCGGCCGGGCAGTGGACGCACGTGGCGTTCACCTACGACGGGAGCACGCAGACGATCTACATCAACGGCGAGCAGGACGCACAGCGTAGCGAGGACTCGAGCCCGAGCCGGGTCACCTCCGACGTCCACTTTGGCGTCGACGACTCGGAAGGCGGCCACTTCCTCGACGGCCGGATCGACAACGTCCGGGTCTGGAGCACGAGCCGGAACCTGATCTCGATCGAGGATTCCATGCTGACCGAACTCGACGGGACCGAGACGGGACTCCAGGCACTCTACCAGTTCGACGAGAGCGGGCTGACCGACCAGGCCGGGACGGCCGACCTCTCGACGGGTGGGGACGCGAAACTCGTCGAGCCGAGTGTGAGCACCGACGGGGCGAACGTGGCGCCGTTCCTGTACACGACGCCGACGAACGACAGCGTGGTTCTCAACTGGACCGCGCGGTCGGCGGGACCGAACACGGCGAGCGCCGACCAGTACCGGATCTACCGGTCGACGTCTCCCGAGTTCGAGGGCCAGAACGCACTCGTCACCGTCAGCGGTAGTCTGAGCAGGTACGTGGACACGACCGCACAACCGGGGACGACGTACTACTACCAGATACGGGCGATCGACGCCGACGGGAACGTCGGCGGCTACTCGAAACCGGCAGTCGCACATCCCTACGAGAAACTGGGCGGCGGGAGCCTGGACCTCGACGGGCGCGGCTACGGCACGGTGAGCGACAGACCGTCGCTCGAACTCGGTAGTCGGGGTGACTTCGCGGTCGAGTTCTGGCTCAAGTTCAACGAGACCAGCGACGAGGACGCGGTCGTCCTCACGAAAGGCGGGATCCCGGGCCAGCGTCCGGGCGTGTACACCGCCTACTTGCAGGGGAGCGGTGAAGCCCGGCAGATAACGTTCAACTTCAACAATTTCGCCGGCTCGTTGACGTCGAATACGGAGATACAGGCCGGGCAGTGGACGCACGTGGCGTTCACCTACGACGGGAGCACACAGACGCTCTACCTCAACGGGAGACAGGACGCACAGACTAGCCAGGACGACACCCCGGGGCGCAACTCCGATCCGCTTCAGGTCGGTGTCGACGATTCGCTCGGTGGGCACTTCCTCAACGGGAGTGTCGACGACCTCCGGTTGTGGGCCGACAGCCGCGACCGCTCGGAGGTCAGCGCCTCGTTCCGCGGTCGCCTCACCGGTGACGAGGCGGGGCTGTTGAACTACTGGCGGTTCAACGAACTCGGGACGGCCGCGTCCGACGCGGTCCGCAGTTCCGAGACGAAAAAGGGCTACATGTCCCTCGGCGGTGACGCCGCGATACAGGCCGGCGGTGCCTACCCGGTCGCTCCGTACGTGTTCGCGACGAGCGAGGGGTCCGCTTCTATCCTGTCTCACGAGAACCGGATGGGTGGGCCGCTCGACTCCGTCCACTACCAGTACACGACCGGCGACGCGCCGAGCGTCGGTGGCGGGACGGCCTACGACCCCGAGAACTTCACTTCGCGGGAGGTGACCGGACTCGCCAACAACCAGACGTACTACCACTACGTCCAGTCCGAAGTCGACGGACAGCGCAGTGACTTCCAGCGGGCAGCCACGTCGACGCCGTACGTCGACCGCGGCGGCGCCAGCCTCTCCGTCGAGGACGGCGCTTACGGCACCGTCAGCGACCGCCCGACCCTGAACGCCGAGAGCGAGTTCACCGTCTCGTTCTGGGTGAAATACCGTCCGAGCAGCGACGAGGACGCCGTCGTGGTCTCGAAGGGCGGAACTCCCGGGAGCACGAGCGGGAACTACATGGCGTACCTCGTCGGCAGCGGCGAAGACCGCCAGGTCCAGTTCACGTTCAACAACTTCCACAGCAACTTGCGGTCGAACGGTGGTATCCCGGCGAACGTCTGGACGCACGTGGCGTACACGTACGACGGGAGCACGCGGTCGCTCTACATCAACGGGAAACTGGACGCCCAGGGCGGCGAGGACGACAGCCCGTCGGGCGTGGGCGCGCCGCTTCGGATCGGGACCGACCAGCCTGGGACCGGCCACTACCTCGACGGCCACGTCGACGAACTGCAGGTCTGGAACGATACCCGGACCGACCAGGAGATCCGTAACACCTTCGTGAACGGATTCCTCGGGAACGAAACCGGCCTCGACCACTACTGGCGCTTCGACGACGCCGGCGCGAGCGAGGCCCGGGGGAGCGCGTCCTGGCACGCGACGGTCGACCTGGTGGACGGCGCGCAGCTCTCGGAACCGGGCGTCCTGCCGGTCCCGCCCCGCACGTACGCACGCGGTGACAACGGCCGGGCCGAAGTCGTCTGGCGGGTCCGGAACCGCCCGGACGAGGTGAGCATCTATCGGTCGTCGCTGCGTGACCGGTCGGACCGCTCGCTGGTGTCGACCGGCGACGCGGACCGCCAGTCGGTGTTCGTCGATAGCGGTCTCACCAACGGGCAGACCGTCTTCTACGAGGCGACTTCGACCGACGCGGACGGCCAGGAGAGCGACTACGCGTTCCCGGCGTCGGCACTTCCCTCCCGGTTCACCGCGGGTAACGCCTTCGAGTTCAACGGCCAGTCCTCGTACGTCACCGTTCAGGACCGCCCGGCACTCGACCTCGGTGGCAAGTTCACCGTCTCGTTCTGGGTGAAGTTCAACGAGACCAGCGACGAGGACGCGGTCGTCCTCTCGAAGGGCGGACGCCCGGGCGATTCGAGCGGGAACTACATGGCGTATCTCGCCGGGACCGGCGCGAACCGCCCGGTCCAGTTCTCGTTCAACAACTTCCACAGCAACCTCCAGTCGAACACCGAGATCGAGGCGGGACAGTGGACCCACGTCGCGTACACGTACGACGGGAGCACGCGGTCGCTCTATATCGACGGGAAACTGGACGCCCAGGGCGGCGAGGGCGACAGCCCGTCGGGCGTGAGTGCACCGCTTCAGATCGGGACGAACCAGCCCGCCACCGGGAACTACCTCGACGGGCAGGTCGACGAAGTCCGGATCCTGAAGGGCATCTCTCAAACCGACCAGCAGATCGCCGACACCTTCGACAAGGAACTCGTCGGTGACGAGGCCGGCTTCGAGGGCTACTGGCGCGGTTGCTACAGCCAGCAGACCCAGGACGTCTGGGGCCACGCTCGCAAGCCGATGACGGCGTCGTTCACCGACGTCAACTGCGTGCAGTCGACGGTCTGGCTGCGCGACAGCGAAACCTCGACGTTCAACGTCACGCTCGCCGGCGGCACCAACGGCCTCGGAGGCTATCAGATATCCGTCGAGACCGGTGCCGACACGGCCATCCGCAGCGTCGAACCCGGTATCCTCGGCGGCGACCGGTTCGACGTCGACGAGGGCGGTCCCGGCGAGGCGAACGTCACTGTCTCGGCCAGCGAGGAGACCGGGATCGTCGGGCCGTCCAACGAGACCCGAACGCTGTTCACGATCGAGTACTCGGGCAACGTCAGCCGGGACGACCTCGTCCTGACGGTCGACCGACTGACCGACGACAACTTCGACCCGGTCTCCCCGAGCAACGTCGGAATCGGCGAGATCGAGAGCGACACGGCGGTCCCGGAGAGTAACGACGTGCCGGTCAGCGTCGACGCTCCCGCCGCCGTCGCACCCGGCGGACAGGCGACTTTCACCGTCAACGGGACGGGTGCGGGTGTGCTCTCGATCAGCGGTGACACCGGAGGATGGACGGTCAACAACACCTCCCCGGCGGGGGTCACGACGTTCCCGAACCCGTCGATTACGCCGTACCTGAGCCGGGGCGGCGACACGTGGGGCCACGTCTACTCCTCGGTCGCCGACCACAGCTTCGAGGCGACGGTGACCGCGCCGCAGACGGCCGGTACCTACAACTTCACCGCGGTGGCAGAAAACGGGAGTCTGTCCGGCACGCAGACGTTCTCCGTCAACGTCACCGAGAGCGGCGGTACGACCGGTCCTGACGTCCCGGGCGTCCCCGCGGATCTCTCCGCGGCGGTGGCTGGTGGCGACGGCACGATCGAGCGCGGGGACATCCTCGACGCGGTTCGAGCGTTCCTCCAGAGCGGGTCCATCGACGGCATCTCGATAACCCGTCAGAACGTGCTCGACTTGGTCCGGTACTACATCCTGAGCTGATCGCCTCGACGCGTTCGAGGTGCCAGTTCGGGTCATCCACGACACGGGTCGTGGGTGCTTCCTTCGGGATGGCGTTCCCCGGTGCGTTCGTCTCGTACCGGGCGACCGTCCGTCTCGTTGCCCGCATCGTGACCGGTCGGTAGGCTGCGAGTACGGCAGGTATCACGGGTCGTAACGGGGTCGAAAGTACTATTACCCACAATACACGACAACAGTCACGATGACATCGACACGACAGCTGTCGACGGCGATTATGGTAGTCCTACTCGTCACCGGGCTTGTGGCTGCCAGCGGGGTGGCAGTCGGGGCGGCCGCGTCCGAACAGAGTATCCAGGTCGACCACGCCACGGTCCTCCAGCCAGGCGAGCAGACGACGATTACCGTGTCGGGGACCGAAGCGGGCGACATCTCCGTCAAGGGTGAACTCGCGGGGTGGATCGTCAACAGTACGGATCCGTCTACTCTGACGACGTTCCCGAACTCGGCAGACACGCCCTATACGACCCAGCCGGGCGAGTCGTGGGGGCAGATCTTCGCCACCACCGGAAACAACACGTTCGAAGTGACTGTGACGGCGCCGGAGGCGACGGGGAGCTACAACTTCACGGCTGTCGTGTCGGACAACGAAACGAGCGCCAGCGAGAACTTCACGATCAAAGTGACGGAGACGAGCGTCTCCGTCGACCACGAGGAAAGCGTCACTGCGGGGAGCCAGACGACTGTCACGGTCAACGGGACGAACGCGGGCGACCTCCGCGTCAGCGGTGACGTCGCCGACTGGGTGGTCAACGAGACGTCCCCGGCGACCCTGACGACTGCCCCGTCCCCGTCACAGACGCCGTACGTCACGCCGTCTGGCGACGTCTGGGGACAGGTCTACAGCGACGTCGGGAACCAAAGCTTCGAACTGACTCTGACCGCACCCAACGCGACGGGGACGTACAACTTTACGGCGGAGGCGGTCGGAACGAACACGTCCGTCACCGAGGGGTTCTCGGTCGAGGTGACCGAGCCGACCCAGAGCGGTCCACCCCAAGGCGTCTCGGAAGACACCTACGATGCGGCGACCGGTAACGACGGTGAACTGTCGCGACAGGATATCCTGCGTGCGGTCAACAACTTTATCCGCGGCGACCCAATCGGGCAAGGTATCAGCGTGTCCCGCGAGGAGTTGCTGGTTCTGGTCAAAGCGTTCATCGCATCAGCGTAACAGCCTCTACCGTCCGAATCTTCGCGCTTCCGTTCGCTCTTTTTATATTCCGATTTCCTCTTCTTCCGTGGCAGATGTCCGGGTACGTGATAACAAACCCCCAGTATCGGAGGTAACCGACAACACAAAGCATTTACCACACCTACTCATTACCGCCGAATGGACGGCCCCCTGTACACAGGACTCTCCTTGTGTACTCGAGGGCTCCAGCAAATAGAAACTATGACAGGAAAACGGAATTATCGCGACCAGGGACGTGCGTTGTTCCTGGCCGTGCTTATGGTGCTTTCAGTGGTCGCCGGAACGGTGGCCCTGACCGGCACCGCGGCGGCGGCACCGACAGCAAGCGTCGATGCCCCGAGCACGGTAGAACCAGGCGAACAGACTACGATAAGTATTTCAGGGACTGAAGCAGGGACGATCCGCGTCCGCGGTGACACCGGTGGGTGGATCGTCAACAGCACGGACCCGGCCGGGCTCACGACGGTCCCGAACCCGAGCAACACGCCCTACGAGAGCCAGAGCGGCGACACGTGGGGGAACGTCTACAGTTCGGCGGGTGACAATTCGTTCAACCTGACCGTGACGGCCCCGGACACGGAGGGGACGTACACGTTCACCGCCAACGTGACGAACCAGTCCGACGCGACGGCGACCCAGACGTTCACCATCGACGTCCAGCAGCCGACCCAGACGGCTGACTTCCAGGTGAGCGGTCTGTCGCCGATGGACGCGACCGTGACGCAGGGCGACGTCATCGACGTCTCCGCGACGGTCACGAACAACGGCAACGCTCAGGGAACGCAGACGGTCGAGTTCCAGGTTGGCGGCAACGTGCTCGCCAGCCAGAGCGTCCAGCTCAGCGCCGGCGGTTCCACGACGGTCAACTTCAACGGTATCGACACGTCGTCGCTGTCGGCCGGCAGTTACACGCACGGCGTGTACACTGACGACGGCAACCAGACGGCGACGCTGACCGTCGAGAACCAGACGACCGGCCCGGCCCCGTCGGGCCCGCCGCGGGTTGACGGTGCAACCGAAGACAACGGCGACATCACGCTGGAATTCAATTCGAGCGTCGAGAGCGACACCGGCTCCGCGGTCACTGCGGACAACTTCGAAGTGTACGTCCGCAACGCGGGTACCGGTGAATTCGTCGAATGGAACGCGACGTCCAGCGTTCGTCCGATCGCTGACTCGGACATAACGACGGAAGACGGCGGCACTGACATCGTCCTCAACGGCCAGGGTCTCTGGGCGGACCTGAGCCCGGCCGACGGGATTCGTGTCAACATCACCAACGTCCGTGCGGGTGGGGCGAACGGTAGCTTCGACCTTGGTAACACGACGATCAGGGCGTCCGCCGCAGTCCTCGACAGCGGTGACAACAACTACCAGACCGAGGACAACGCGCGGCGTCTCTACCAGGGTATGCCGATCACCCTGCGGACGCAGAACGACAACACGCCGTTCCTCTTCCAGAACGTCGAGAACAACCAGACGGAACTGGAAGGCTCGACCGGCGCGAACAGCAAGAACCTCCGTTTCGACACGGACAACCTCGACGTCGAAGGGACCTACCGACTGATCTTCAACCCGTCGAACAGTCCCAACCAGAACGTCGCGAACAAGGGTCCGCGACGGGTCAAGTACGTCTTCATCGACGACCTTGATCTCAACGCTGACCTCGGTGTGAACGACGACAACGGCGACGGGCTGTTCGAACACGACGAGAACGTCTCCGCGGAGGTCAACCCCGACGGTGAAGTGGGGCAGAACGCGGTCCGTGGTAACTCCGAGATCGCGATCGACATCATCGGTCCGGACAACCACTACCGCCAGGCCTCGCTCAACAACGTCGCCGACATCGTCAACGGCGACTTCGATATCACTCCGCCGAGCGCGACGAGCGCCGGTGACTACACGGTCAACGTCATCGACGTCCAGACCGGTGTCTCGGTGGAAGCCGGTACGTTCTCCGTCGACGAGTTCCCGGACGCGGACTCCGCGAGCTTCATGGGCGGCGGCGTCTACGAGGAAACTCGCGGTGACGTCGTCGAGATCCCGATCTCGCTCACGAACTCTGAGGAAGGCGCGCAGGCATTCGTCTCTGTCGGCAGCCTCGGTGACACCAACTACGTGACCAACGTCACGGTCGCCGACCAGGACGCCGACGGCGAAGTCGTCCTCGAGTTCAACTCGTTCATGGCCGGTGTGCAGGGCGTCACCGGTAACCAGTCGGCCGTCTTCACGGCCCAGGGTCCCGACACGGTCGACGGCATGCGCACCGAGCGCGGCGACTTTGTCAGTAACCTGAGCGCACAGGCCGGAGCCTGGGACTACGACAACGACGGATTCGTCGAAGCCAACGTCGCAAACTCGCTGGCAGCGGCGAAGGTCGCGACGCTCGACGCCGCGTCCTACGAACTGTCGGTCAAGGCTGCCGAAGAAGGTGACTTCGACGGTGCCATCAACTTCAGCCAGAACGGGTTCGACTCCCAGGACGTCGGTGCGATCGACCTCGGCGCTCGTTCGACCGAGAGCAGCGTCGTCTGGCGCACGCCGGGTGAGCTGGAGGACGACCTCTCGCTGAACGCGATCGACGAGCTGACCGACAACACGGACGACCCCCTCGACGGTAACCTGACCCAGACCAGCCGGGTCACGGACGGCGAGATCGTCGTCCACCAGATCACGGCATCCGGTCTCGAAGGTGTCATCGCGAACCGGACGAATCCGGCAGTCGAGGGCTCCAACGAGACGTTCGCGTTCCTGCAGGAGCGCGAACCGGGTCCGGACACTTCGGAGTACGCCGGCCGGTACAACGTCTTCGAAGCCGCGTTCGAGAACACGAATCCGGAGCCCAACGAGCCGCTCCGGGAGTTCTCGCTCGACAACACGCGGGACTTCATGTTCTTCCCGGACTACGCGAACGACACCTACTACATCGCAGTCGTCATCGACGACGTCAGCGACCAGAAGCTCCGGTACGGTGACGCGTGGAACGCGTCGTTCAACTTCCCGGACTTCGACGCGATCGGGCCCAACCTCGGCGGTGACGGTGGCGGCACCGTCTACTCCGAGTGGGTCTACCAGAGGCCGATGGCCCAGCCGAACCTGGTGAACGATGCAATCGAGATCCGCAACGCGGAGAACCAGACGATCTCGGGCCAGACGAACCTCGCGCCCGGGACCGCGCTCCAGATCCGCATCCAGAGCCGGGACGATAACAGTCCGTTCCTGGTGCCCCTGAACACGCGGGTTCAGGAAGGAGACAACGGTGGCGACATGGTCAACGACTTCGCCTTCACGGGCGACTTCAGCACGCGGAGTGGCGGCATCAACTTCACTGCGAAGCTCCGCCGCGACGGACAGCAGGTCCCGAGGAACGAGGAGTTCAACGGTCGCCTCCTCGGTCCGCCGACCGCAACCGTCACGTTCAACGACCAGTCGGTCTCGTCCGAAGTCGAGACCCAGGCCGTCACGGTGGCCTCGGTCCAGATGGACTACGGGTCGACTGGAGACCGCGGTGGGTTCATCGCCATCCATCAGGGTAGTGCATCTGGCCCGGTCATCGGGTTCAGCAACTACCTGGACGGCGGTCAGACCCAGAACGTGCGTATCGCGCTCAACGCCAGTCTCACCGAAGAGACCACGCTGGTCGCGATGCCGCACCTCGACACGAACGGCAACCAGGTGTACGAGTTCGGCGAGGCACCCGGCCTCGACGCCCCGTACACGACGTCCGAGGGCGCCCCGGTGACCGACAGCGCAACGATCAGCGTTGTCATGGACACGCCGGTCCCGTCGCCGACGCCGACGGACACGCCGACGGCAACGCCGACGCCGACGCCGACGGACACGCCGACGCCGACGGACACGGCGACGCCGATGCCGACCGACACGCCGGAACCGACCGAAGAGCCGACCCCGACGCCGACGACCACGTCGAGTGGTCCCGGCTTCGGTGTCATCGTCGCAGTCATCGCGCTGCTCGCCGCTGCGCTGCTGGCGGCGCGCCGCCGTGACTAACGACGACTGACGGTTTCACGGCCGAACTATCGGGCTCGCGCCCGACCTGCCGTTTTGCGGTTTCCATTTTTTTCGGCGCTCACCCGGACAGCGACGGTGTTCGGCGCACTCCGTCTGGTTTCGGCGTTTCGTCGCTACGGGCATGTCTGCCGACCGCGTTCGTGTTCGCCGGTCGTGCGTGGCAGGCTCCGACAACGATAAAGCATATATCCACGATCGACCAAGCGACGACAGCAATGAGTCCGGCCCTCGGCGCGTTCGCCGACCCCCTCGCTATCGCGCGCCCGCTGTCGTGGGTCGTCGTCGCGGCGTTCCTGACAGCTGGCGTCCTCGTCGACCGTGACCGCGACCGCGCTCGCAGCGTCGGCGTCGTCGCCTGGGGGCTGTTCGCAGTCTTCTGGCTCGTCCTCGTCCCACACTTCGTGTTCACGCAGAAGTCGATCGTCGAAGGGCTCGGTTCCATCGCCGCGGTGCCGCTGTCGGCGTACGCGGGGTACCGACTCTGGCAGGGTCGGGACTCACTCTTCGTCCTGACGCGCGCGGTCGGGATCATGGGGTTGCTGTATCTCCCCTTCGCCTACGTTCCCCTGCTCGAGACCAACCCCATCCGCGAGTTCGCCATCGAGACGGTCGCCGCACAGACACACGCCCTCCTCGGCCTAATCGGCGTCGACCCGACGCTGATGGCCGGGACGGAGTATTTCAGCCAGGTTACCAACAGCGATTACCAGTACGTCGGGACCTTCCTCTTCCCCGGTGACTCCCAGCCGATCACCTACACGATCATCATCGCGTGCACGGGGGTGGGGAGCATGTCCATCATCGCGGGCCTGATCCTGGCGGTGAAAGCGCCCCTGGAACGGAAACTCCGCGCGCTCGCACTGGCGTTGCCGGTCATCTACGTGCTCAATCTCTTCCGGAACGTCTTCATCGCCACCACGTTCGGCCAGCAACGGATGCAGTGGTTCGTCGACCCCGTAATGACGGTGTTCGGCCTCTCGGACCCGCAACTGGTGTCGTACTATCTCGCAGACCGCATCCTCGCACAGGTGGGGTCGGTGGTCGCGCTCGCGGTCATCACGTGGCTGGTCGTCCGGGAACTCCCGGGGGTGCTCGCGGTCGTCGACGACGTACTCTACCTGGTGACTGGGTCGGAGTACGACCTCCAGGAAGCCCTGGACGTCCAGGAGACACCGGCCGACGGCGCTGCGAGCGACGACTGATCGACTGGGGTTCGACCGTACCGCGGTCTGTTCCCTGTCACCCACTTCGCTCGCACTCAGCGTGCCGGCGGCAGTGCGCTCTCGGGAGCGTCGCCGAGTGCAGCCAGCGCCTCGCGTTCGAGGTGGTGGAGGTCACCGGGGACGACGAGCAGGTGAAGGGGGTCGCCGAACGACTCCGCCGCGAGCGCCGCCAGCGTGTCCGCCCGGACGACTGGCGCGGGCGACCCGGCACGGGCGACAGCGACGGCGAGGCGGTCACCGCCAGGGTGGATACCCTCGCGTTCGCTCGCGCGTTCGTCCCAGGCGTCGGCGAGCATGCCGGCAGCGGTGTCGGCGCGCATGTAATCCTCGTCCGCGGCGTCGATGTCGAGGAAGACGAGGGTGTGGAGTCCGCGGTCGCGGTTGGCCTCGATACTGTCGAGGACGCTCTCGGGGACGCCCTCGCCGCCGTGGGAGCGCTCGAAGGGCAGGGTCGTCGCCTTCCCGAAGCGGTAGTTCTGGAGGCCGGTGAGCGAACTCGCCGCGGTCTGGGCGGTCGTCCCGTGTATCACGCGCGTCTCGACGCCGCGTTCGTGGGCACGCAGGCGCAGGTCGACGTGTGTCGTCGAGACCATCGTGTCGCCGGCGGTCAGGAACACGACGTCCGCGGAGTCGGCGGCGTCGAGGAAGTCCTCGGGTGATTGCTCGACGCCCGCTCGGTCGCGGACGTCTATTTCGATGCCGTGGTAGGTTTCGAGGTCGTCGAGAGTCGCCCCGGCGAGTTTGCTGGTGTAGAACTCCGCGACGACGCGGTCCGCGTCTCGGATCGCCTCACGGCCGGCGACAGTGATGGAGCGCTCGTCGTAGAGTCCGAGCCCGACGAAGGTGAGCATACGCTCTTTCGAAGGCCGAGCGGATTAAGGACCGCGACACGGGAGCGTCGGCACGGACAGGGGAGAGCGAGGACAAGGGTGGGGGCGAAGTCGGTGTGGCGCCGAGTTCCGGGTCCTGGCTGGTTCCCCCGAGCGGGAAGCGTCAGGCTTACCGCCGGACACGGCAGACGATGGATATGGCGGTACCCTGCGTCCGTGTCCCCCGCGAAGACGGTGAGGCGACCCGACAGCGCCTCGCCGCTGCCGGCCTCGTCTCCGAGGAGTACGAGATCGAAGTCGACGAGGGGGCTCTCTACATTCCCGTCACCGACGCGTCGGCCGTCGACGAGGACCTGACGGTCGTCTCGCACACGGTCGACACACGGGAGGGCCAGACCATGCCGGGCGACCTCGTCGAGGACCCGTCCTACGAGCGGGTGGGCGAGGTCGTCGTTATCGACGAGGACGACCAGGACCGTGCCCGGCGGGTGGCAAACGCCGTCGTCGAGTCGGATCTCCCGGTCGACGCGGTTCTCAACCGGGCCTCGAAGGTCAAAGGCGAGGAACGAATCCGCGACTGGGACGTGCTGGCCGGCGAGGGCACCGAGACGACCCATCGAGAGTACGGGTGTGAGTACGTGGTCGACCTCGCGACGGCGTTTTTCTCGCCGCGACTGGCGACCGAGCGCCACCGCGTCGCCCAACAGGTCGAATCCGGCGAGCGAGCCTTCGACATGTTCGCCGGCGTCGGGCCGTTCGTGGTCCCGTTCGCCAAACGAGGGGCGACGGTCGTTGGCGTCGACGTCAACGCGGACGCTATCGAGTACCTCCGCGAGAACGCGCAGCGCAACGGCGTCGCCGAGCGAGTGACGGCAGTCTGTGGTGACGTCAGGGACGTCGCCCCCGACTACGGGGACTGGGCCGACCGTATCGTGATGAACCTGCCCCACAGCGCCGACGAGTTCCTCGACACCGCGGTCTCGCTGGCCAGTGAGGAGGCCGTGCTCCACTACTACGACATTCAGCACGAGGACGACCCCTTCGGCCCCGGCGAGCGGGCGATCCGCGCGGCGGCCGAACCCGACTACGAGGTGACCGTCGAGACCAGACGGCGGGTGCGGTCCTACGCCCCCCACGAGGAGAACGTCTGTCTGGACGTCCGACTGACGCGCGTTTGAGCAGCCGCTGGCGGGTCCGATTCGCAATTCTTATTGCGCTAATCGGCGGACGGTAAGACGCGAGCAATGACCGACCGTGCCGGTGTAGCTCAGACTGGCTAGAGCGAATCCTTCGTAAGGATTAGGTCGAGGGTTCAAATCCCTCCACCGGCTTTCTACGACGTCCTCGCGAATGTACCGAGCGAGGGCTCGGAGCGACTCGTCGCTCCAGTGAACTGACGTGAGGAGTGAAAGCGACAGAGGGATTTGAACCTGGGAACGGAGCGAAGTGGAGTGACCGTGGTTCAAAATCTTCTCCACCGGCTTCGCGTTTTCCTGTGCCATCAACCCAGTAACAGCGGTCTCGGCCACCCGGGAACGAGCGATTACCGTTCACGCTCACCGAGTTATATGGGTATTCAACCCAATGTCGAGTCGATGACCGGAGATTCCCTCGACGGGAGTGAAAGCGGGGGAGGACACTTCCGCACCGTATTCTGGAACGACAGCGAGCGACGGCCCCGGATGCCTGTTCGAATCCTCGCCGGCCTCGTACTCTGGTTCGTTGTCGGGGTCACGCTCTCGGCGATACTGAGTACCCTCGTGACAGGCCCGTCCCCCATCTTCAGGCTCCGTACCACGTATCTGGGAAACGTCTCCGTTCGGGCGATCGACATCGTCGTCGGGTCGACGTCCACTCCGATCGCGGTCTACATCGCCGCCCGCTTCGTCGACCGCCGGTGGTTCCGGGACCTCGGGCTCCGGGTCGACCGTCAGTGGTGGGTCGACCTCGGAGCCGGGTTCGTGCTCGGTGGGGCCCTGATGACGGGTATCTTTCTGGTCGAGTTGGCTCTGGGCTGGGTCTCGATCACGCGGTACTTCGTGGTCGGGGGCGTCCCGCAATGGACGTTCCCGTTCTGGTTCGCGCTGTCGGTGCTGGCGTACGTCGCCGGGTCGGTCGTCGAGGAACTGCTACACCGGGGGTTCCTCCTGACGAACTTCGCCGAGGGGTTCCAGGTCGGGCCCGTCGGTTCGACCGGGGCCGTGGCCATCGGAATCGCACTGACGAGCGGCGTGTTCGCGGCCGCTCACGCGACAGCGTTGAACGCGACAGTTGTCAGTACGGCTTCGATCGCGCTGGCCGGGGTCTTCCTGGCGCTGGGGTACGTCATGACGGGCGAACTCGCGTTTCCGATCGGTGTCCACATCGCGTGGAACTTCTTCGAGGGGAACCTGTACGGGTTCCCGATCAGCGGCTCGACGACCACGAGTATCGTCGGCATCGAACAGGGTGGCCCCGACCTGTTCACCGGCGGCGCGTTCGGCCCGGAAGCTGGGGTCCTGGGTGTCGCCGCGATCGCCGTCGGAATATGCGCGACGGCTGGCTGGGCGCACCACTCCCGGGGATCGGTCGGCGTCTATCCATCGATACTGACCCCGGATCTCCGTCGATAGTCGCTCGGACGCCCGCTACTCGCGCTGGAGGTTCCGCACCGCGACGTCTCCGAGTTCGCTGAAGACGTGGACGCGTGGCCCACCCGCGTTGAGTTGTCCGGAGAGGGAGTCATCGGTCGACCGTGCGTTCGACAGCGCGAGCGTCGACGTGACGCCGGAGACCGACTCCGCGAAGACGTCGACGTCGAGGTCGGTGGCGATCCCCACAGAGACGTCGCCTAGTTCCGTCCCGATTTCGACGTCCTCGCGGACTCCCCACACCTCGACTTTCACCTCACCCAGATCGGAGTGTGCACGCCGGAGACCGGTCGACCCCGAAGAGATGACGGTCCCCAGGTCCGAGTGCAGGTCGAGGTAGCCATCCACGTCGTTGGCGGTCACGTCCCCGAGGTCCGTCTGGACCGTCGTGTCACCGCGCGTGTCCAGGAGCGTCACGTCGCCCAACTCGGACGTGATCGACTCGACTGCCGGCCCGGTTTCGCCCGTCGGGACGTTCACCGTCACGTCCGTGCTCGGCGAGGAGCGCGTGAACCAGCGCGCGTCGTCGGCGATACTCGTCTCGACCCGCAACGCACCGCCGTCCAGTGTGACCGTGGCGTCGATGTCGTCGAGTCCAGCCTGCCCGTCGGTCGACCGTTCGATCACGCGCACTCGGACGTC
>ENA-ORCS01000307-ORCS01000307.1-marine-metagenome-genome-assembly--contig:-NODE-307-length-42073-cov-3.590199_pt1 | contig 42073 bp, 31 predicted proteins | sample MGYA00237781_ERZ508513 | MGnify/ENA primary metagenome ERZ508513 (study PRJEB26184, sample SAMN06268793) | marine metagenome | isolation source: Eden Landing Ponds, San Francisco, CA, USA | place...
GGGCGTGCCGATCGACGAAGCGGTCGACGTGACCGTCGAACCAGCGCGGGGGCGCGGCCGTCGCGAGAGCTCCCGGCAGACGTCGGGCGGGAGCGCACAGTTCGAACTGGCGTCGGGTCCCTGGACCGTGACGGCCAGATACGGCGGTGCCGAGGAGACGAAACGAGTCGACGTCCAGCGCGACGGGACGGTCGAGGTCAGGTTCAAGCCGCGCAAGGTGTCGGTGACGGTCCGCGACACCGCTGGACGGGCGCTCCCGGACGCCGAACTCACGGTCGAGGGCGCCAGCGGCGAGACCCGGACGGTGACGGCCAGGGACGAGGGACGCTGTGTACTCGAGGTGCCGGTCACCGTCGACGCGCTCGACGCGCGGGTCGCCTGTGCGGGCTACGAGTCCAAACCACTGACGATCCCGGTCGCGCGTCGCCAGGACGTCACGGTCGAACTCGCGCCGCTGACGGGCTCTCTCCAGGGAACGGTGACCGTCGACGGGCGGGCGGTCGAGGGGCTCACGGTGCGTGCGACCCCCGAACGGGTCGACGCCGTCTCGGTCGACCGGCTGGCCGGAGAGACGGACGCCGACGGACGGGTCCGGTTCGAGTCGGTTCCGATCGGTCGCTACACCGTCGCGGTCGACCTCGACGCGGGGCTCAGCGGGTTCACCGTGAGCGACCGGACGGTCACCGTCGAGGAGGACACGACGGCCACCGTCGACGTCCCGCTGGCGTTCGAGTTCACGCTCTCGACGAGCCAGGAGCGGCGGATCTCGGAGATCCGGTCGGACCTCGCGGGGATCTCGGAGGTGTCAAGGCGAGACACGGCGATCCCGGCGTACTACGCGAGCGTCGTCGATTCGGTCCTCGAGACGGTCGAATCGGCACCGGACAACGGGTACCCGTACCTCGCCCACCGAGCGGACCCCGGAGCGGTCGTCGACGCGTTACTCGACGCCAGCGAGGCCATGGCCGAACAGATCGACGACGTGATGCGGTCCAAGCGCAACGTCGACCTGTTCTCGGCGTGTTCGGACCTGCCCGCGGTGGACGTTCGTTGGGAGGGGTCGGTCGACGTCGAGGAAGTGCTCGTCCTCGCCGGGCGCGAGGCCGGGCGACAGCGCGGGCGCTTTGCGGACCGCCTCGAGACTACCGACGAACGGATCACCGACGAGTTCAGCGACCTCGCCGAGACCAGCCCGGCACGCGAGATGTGGGAGGGGACCCGAACGCTCGTCCGCGAACAGACGGGTGTCGACCAGAGCGACCTCGGGTCGGCGGCGACCGTGGCCGTCGCCGAGGCGGTGCTGGACGCGGTCGAGCAACTGTTCGACCACGAGCCCCTCAGGACCCGGATGGAGCAGATGGTGTTTTGAGCATGTCAGGATACGCTACACGAAGCGCGAACGCACTCGTCGTCGTGATACTCCTCGTGACGGCAGGAATCGTCGGTCCGGCAGCGGCGGCCCGGACAGCCCCGGCAAGTTCGACCGTGTCATCGGCCGGAAGTGGACTGCAGGGGGCCGCGACGGACGCGGCCGCGACCGCTACCTCGCAACCCGAGACGCAGGCCGAATACCTCACCACGTTCCGCAGGCTGAACGGGACGGAGGCGTTCCTCCGTTACCAGGAGTTCGAGGTCATCCGCTCGCAGGTCGTCCTGGAGGTACAGGTCGGCGAGTTCACCGACGGGAAGCGAGAGCGGATGCAGACGGTCCTCGAACTGTTGCGGACGTTCCGGGAGGCCGTCGACGCGCGTGAAAACGGCTCGAACGTCCGGAGCCTGCGACTGGCCAACGAGACTGCTGCCATCGCCGACTCGCTGCTCGAACAGGACGGCGGCCGCCAGTACTCGGTGCTGGCCGACCTGGCGCTCGACCGTTTCTACGAGGAGAACGGTCAGGCCCTGCTCGAACGCGCCGAGGGGATTGAGCGCACCCCCGAGCGGTTGCGCGCACTGGAGCAGTCGGCGACGGCGTTCAGGCAGGCCGGCGCGGCCGACCGGTTCTCGCAACTGCGACTCCGGATCGAGCGGACCGACCAGCAGTACCGATCGGACCTGGTGCGGATCAACGACTCGGCGAACACGACCGCGTCGTTCGTCTCTGCCTGTGCGAACTGTGACTCGCCGGCGAGTACGCTACAGACCCACCGACTGGCCGTCTTCAGCCTCTACGCGGCGTCGCTCCGGGCAGACGCCGCCGCCGAGGAGGGCGCCACACTCGCGACTCGACACGCCCTCTCCGACCGGCGGTCCACCTTCGAGTCGCGCGCCGAGACGATCGGTGAGTACCGTCAGACCCTGGCGGTGACCGGTGCAGGCGTGCTCGTCGGGTTCTCAGGCGTCGTGGCGCTGCTGGCTGCGATCGTCACCTGGCGACTGATGCGCTGGCGGCGTGACCTGGCCGACGCCCAGGCGGGCGACATCGTTCTCATAGGGGAGATGCTCAATGCGTGACGACACCGCCGTGCGCCCGCTGGTCCTGGTCGTCCTCGTGTGCTGTCTCGCCGTGGGTGCCGCCGGCTCACCGACGACGGCGGTTGCCGCGTCGCCCGGGACCGCCACGACGGCCCCCGACACCGCCCAGCTCTCGCCCGGCAGTGTGAACCTGACCGGGTCGGTCGCGGCCGAAGCGCCCGCGATTCGAACAGGACCCGCGCGCCCGGAGGTGTCCGTCGCGGGAGTCCGGGCACGGGCGTCGACGGCGAACGACCAGCCGCCCGCGTCGGGGACGACCCTCGACGTGGCACGGGTCTCGCGGACGTCGGCGTCGAAGACGGCGCCCGCTCGCCGGGCGGGAACGACGGCGAACGGCACCGCCCCGATGCGGTCCGTCCGGACTGGCAGTCCCGGTATCGCGACCGGGGCTGTTCCGACGACGGCGCGCGGGACCATCGCCCGGACGGAGACAGTTCGTTCGACGGCGACCCTGGAAATCGAGGCGGCTGTCTCGGGTGACAGCGACTCCGAGCGCGTCAGTTTCACGTTTCGGGTCCCCGGGAACGAGAATACCACCACGGGCGTCTCTGTGCGGCCGGACCAGGCGGACCGGTCCTTCGGCGACGTCGAGTTCGAGTTCGTCGGCTGGACGGATCTGAGTGGCAGCGACTCCGGGACGGACACCTCCTGGACGGCGACCGGCGACCACCGATACCGCGTCACGTACGACGTGTCGGCGACACAGGGCGTCGACGAGGGGAGCTACTCGATCACGGCCCGGGCGACGACGGACAACGGCTACGACTTCAGCGAACGCATCGTCGCGGATGTCGAACTCAGACAGCCGGAGTTCGGCGACTCTTCGGGGACGACGACCGACGTCACGTTTGACGAGGATTCGGGCAGCGAGATCGGGACGACGACCGGTGTGACTGTGCCCAACGAAGGCGACGGGACCATGATTCTCGAATCGGCGTCCGTCGGCACGACGCCGCGCGGGATCTCCGCCTCGGTGGCGAACGTGCCCGACCGTGTCGGTAGCAGGGGCGCCAGTACGGTCCGACTCGACGTCACCGTCGACGACACCGTCGAGGAGGGCGACCACACGTTCTCGGTGACAGTGCGAGACAACCTCGGACACCGGGCGACCTACGACGTGACGATCCGGGTGGACAAAGTGACCGCCCTCGATGTCGACTCGTCGGTGATCGACCTCGGCGAGGTGCTGGTCGGGCAGGGCACGACGAACACGGTCACGATCCGCGAGTCCGCCGGATACGTCGACGTCGACAACGTCGTCTGGGAGGTCACCGACGGCACTGCCCAGGGGTCGATCTCGCTCAGCGGTCTCACCGACGCGACCGTCCCGGCCGGCGAATCGCTGTCACAGCAGGTCTCGATCACGGTCGGCGACGCCGTCCAGCAGAACGAGCAACTCAGCTGGACGGTGAATATGTACCCGCGGAGCAACCCCGACGGGAACGCGCGCGTGACGTTCACGGCGACGGTCATCTACCCGCCGTACTACGACGGGGTCTCGGTGGGCGGCGCGGAGTTCGTCTTCGAGCGTCCCCGCGAGGAAGTCTCGACATACAGCGAGACGGTGACACTGCGAGTCCGGAACGGGGGTGACCTGCCGATGGACGTCAGGGACATCGACCCGAGCGTCGACGACCCGGCGATCGACGCCACCGTCGTCGACGCGCCGTCGACTATCGACCCGCGCTCTTCGGCCTCGGTCGACGTCGAGGTCGAAGCGGGTCCCGAGGCGACCGAGGGCGACCACACGCTGTCGGTGGACGTCGACGCCGAGACGGCAGGGTCGACGACCGTCACCTCGTCGGTTAGCGTCGACCGCCGCGCGGAACTGGCCGTCGAGGACGAGTCGCTCTCGTTCGGCGAGGTCATCGTGACCGAGCGCGCCTCGCGGGCGACGGTGCTCTCGGAGACGCTCGGCTACGAGGAGGTCCGGGAGTTCCGCTTCGAGCGCGTCTCCGGTCCCGACCGCGGCTGGCTCACGGTCGTCGAACGACCGTCGGGTATCGCCCCCGGCGAGTCCGGCGACGTCGTCTTCGCCGTGCAGTTTGCCCCGAACGCGACCCTGTACGAAACCTACAGCTGGACGTTCCGCGTCTCCGGGACCAACGTCGAGACGCAGACGATAACCGTCTCTGCGGTTCCGCGCCCCATCGACTTCACCCAGACGCGGTCGGAACTCGAGCGGGTCGGTGCGGAGGTCGAACTGGGTGGGGAGATGGCTGGCGAGATGAACCGAGCTCTCGGGTCGCTCGAGGAGAAACTCCAGGCGGGAGAGGCCCCGCGTTCGGACATCGTCGCCGTCAGCACTGCCGGACAGAGCACGGTGGTCTTCCTCGAGAGCGCAGCGGAGACGCGGGCTGCCCTGGAGGCCGGGAACAACTCGGCGGCACAGCGCCACCTCATCCGCACCTCTGCGGCGTACCGGACGCTCACCACCTACACCGAGCGTATCGAGAACGACGACCTCGCGGAGCGGGCCCGGGGAGTCACCGGGCAGGCCGACTCGATCCTCGCGGAACTGACCGAGCAGCAACGCTCGTACTACGAGCGACAGCTAGAGGCCGACTCGACGACGATGCTCGAACGTGCTCGCATCAAGCGCGACCTGGCACGCCTTGCCGCGCTCCGGGGCGACCGCGAGACCGCGAGACGGCTGAGCACCGAGGCCGACCGGACGTTCGCTAACTACTCCACACTGGTCACCGAGGGTAACGAGCGACTCCAGACCGGTCGTACCCGGCGGACCGAACTCGACGAGTCCCTGTTCGTCACCGTCTTCGGCCAGCGTGTCTTCTGGATCGGCAGCCTCGACCGCTACGAGTCCGAGACACAGGCGACCGTCGAACACTACGAGGCCGCCGAACAGCGGTTCCGCACCGCCGGCGCCACCGAGCGCGCGGAAGTCGCCGCCGAGGAAGGGGACGCCCTCGCGGCCTCCTACCAGCAGGCCCGGACCGTCTCGCTGGCCATCGGTGGGGTCATGGGCTTCGCACTGCTGGTCGTCATCGTGCTGGAGGCGCGCGCACTCTATCGGTACGTCCAGGAGTCGCGGGCAGCCGTCAGCGGTGATTTCCTCGTCTGACCGGCCTTCGTCCCCCGGCCGCCGTATTCGGGACGTCCGGGCTCGGACGGTCGTTCACTCGGTCCGGTCGTAGCCGGTCTCGAGGTGGCTCGGCCAGTCGACCGACTCGTCGGTCCCGTCGTCCAGGGTCCACTGTTCCAGGAGGTCCTCGGACCAGCCGTCGGCGTCCGTCGGGACCGGCCCACTGACGCGGGCTGCATCCTCGACCGACGACCCGTCGACCCGTCCGGTGACGGAGATGTCGAGCGCGAGCTCGCGTGACTCGTCGGGGTCGACGTCGAACTCGACGACGGCGGTCTCCCCGTCACCGATCGCGTCGATCCGGCTGGGGGCGTACAGCGGGTTCTCGTCGACTGGTGTGCCGCTGGCGGCCACGGTGACGTTCGAGGCCCGTGTGTCGGTCCGGTTCGCTATCTCGAGCGTGACCGTCCCGCGTGCGGTCGTCGTGACGCCGCTCACGTCTACGACCTCGTAGGAGAACCCCTGCCCCGTCGTCTCTCTGACCGCGGCGAGCGAGACGCGTGATTGCTCTTCGGCGTCGCCCAGCCGGTATCTGAGGCCTGCGTCGATCACCCGGCGGTCGTCGAGTCGGTCCGGGTCGACCGGCCGTTCGAGCGACAGCGTCTCACCGTCCGCGACGTGTCCCTCGTCGATATCGAACCGAAGCCACGAGCCGTGGCTCTCGAGTCCCAGCATGCTGACGGTACAGGGGCGGCCACTCGCGTTGACGAGTTCGAACCGCAGCGTCGCACGGTCGTAGTCGCGTTCGACGAGGAACCGCGGGATCAGCGGGCCCGCCTCCACGTCGATGTGTCCGTCGGGTACCGGCGTCTCGCCGTCGGGCGTCCGGACCGACCCGCCGCTGACGGTCCGTGTCCCCGTCTCGTAGAAGACGTGATGTCGCTCCAGCGTCGCCGACCCGAGCGGTCCGACTTCCTCGGTCGTCTCACCGAGCGCCACCGTCGCCTCCGGGACACGCTCGTCCGCCGCGGCGACGGTCACCGCCTCTCTCACTTTCAGGCCGACCATCACGGTGTCGGTCAGGTCGCGGTCGACGGTCACCGACGGCGACGCCGCTACGTTCCCGGGACCGCCGGCCCGCGACTCGTCGTCCCGGTCGGTCGTCACGTCCTCGACCACCTGTGACTGGTCGGGTTCACGGGGCTGTTCCTCACCGCGACGCTGTTCGCCTCCGCGGGACCGTTCCTCACTACGGGGGTGGTCCGGTGTCTCCGACTGGCCGGTCGCGGACGACGGACCGTGGGACTCGTTTCGGTGGTCGGTGCCGGGACCACTCCCGGTCGCCGGGTCCGTGTCATCGTGTGCGCTGGCGCGGGCGTCGGTCTCCCGACGCTGCTCGCGTGACCGGTCCGGTTCACGAGAAGTCCTGTCGCGAGCGGACGTCGGCGCGGTCACCGCCGGGAGTTCCCGTCGCTCGACGACGCCGGTGCCGGCACATTCGACCGTCACCTCGAACGGACCGTCCGGCGGGTCGGTCAGCGGGACGGCGATCACTGTCGTCGCACCGGGCGCCAGTTCGTGGCTGCGTCGTCGCTCCGGTCGCGACCCGATCGAGACAGCGACTTCGTCGGTCACCGGGACGTCCAGCCCGTTGTGCAGTTCGACGTCGACGTACGGGTGTGAGCCGCTTTCGACGGCCTCGACGGCGACCGACAGCGGTTCGACCGGCGCCGTAACTGACAGCGAGACCCGTTCGCTATCGGTGCCGGTCGCGACCGTCACCGTCCGCTCGACCGTCGTGTCGGGTTCGTACGCCGATTCGTAGGTGGCTGCGACCGCCTCGCCAGGGTCGAGACTCGTCGTTTCCCCGTCGCGTGTCAGTTCGACCGGGGCGTCTCCGGTGTTCTCGACGCCTCCCTCCCACCGTAGCGTGTCACCCTCGAGCGCGTCGAGGCGTCCGGTCGTCCTGACCACGTCCGTCGCATCGGGTGCCTGTTCGACCCGGACGGTCGCGGTCGTCAGCGGTTCGCCATCGGCGGTCACTGTGACCGCCGTGTCAGCCGTCTGGCGGACGTCGGTCACTCGAAACGCCACCTCGGCGTGACTCCCTGCGTCGACCTCGACGTACTCCGGGGCGGTGTCGACGATCGCGTCACCGTCGACCTCGACTGCGAGGTCGAACGACGCGTCACGGTCGCCATCGTTCTCGACGGCGACGCGGAGCGACTCTCCGTGCTGGACGCGGTCGGGACGGACCGTCGCGGTGACCGCCGCGAGCGGGTCCGTATCGACGCGATAGACGGTGACACTCCCGGCGGTCGACACACAGACCACTGCCCCGTCGACGGTCGCTGCGACCCCCTCGCCGGCCGCGATGTCGCGGGGGTCGTAGCTTCCGTCCGCCTCGACGGCGTCGACACCGTCGGACGTGAGGGCGAGTACCGCGTCGTCGCCGACCGGTGCGACCGCCGTCGCGTCGCGGTCGCGCTCCCAGAGTTCCTCTCCCGTCTCCGGGTCGACACCGACCGACCGTCCGTTCTTCAGCGTGACCACGACCTGTGTCGGCGTGAGGCCGAGGCTCTCGACGACGCCGTCGAACGACCGGTCGAAGACCACATCACCGCGGTGGTCCAGGACGGTCAGGAACGACCACGCCGCGACGGCGATGCGACCGTGCCCACCGACCGCGGCGCTCAGTCCCGAGACGTCGCTGTGTGGCCGCTCCGTCCGATACCACTCGTTGCCGGTCTCTGTGTCGAGTCCGACGAGTTCACCCCCCTCGGTGACCACCGAGAGACTGCCGCCGGCGCCGGGTGCCACGAGCGCGGTCGCGCCGGGCACCTCCTGGCTCCACAGTTCCATCCCGCCCGTCGCGTATCCCGACACCCGTCCGTCGGTCAGTGCGAACACGTAGTTGTCGACTGCGACGTCCTCGACCGGCCCGTCGGTCTGGATCCGGGTCCGGTCCGACCGCCCGACGACGTCGAGACGACCCTCGGCGCTCCCGAAGATGACGACGTCGTCGCTCGCGGCGACGGTCGGTTGTCCACCCGGCGAGAACGTCTCGACCTCGCGGTAGCCGTCGACGTCAGTCGTTCCGTCCGTCACCATCCCCGTCCTCCGGCGTCGCCTCACTCATCTGGGTCAGTTCCTCGACGATACTCGGCGGTCTCCCACCCCCGTTTCCGATCGCGATCCCGAGGCGTTCGGCCTGGTCCTCGACGTAGCGGCGCATCTCCGGGTACCCCTCCAGTTCGTCGACCTCCTCGCGGACGCTCGTGATGTACTGGCGGACGGTCTTCGGTTCGTTCTGGTCGAGTCGCTCCCGGAAGTGGTCCGTCCCGGGCTCTATCGGGTCGCCCTCGACGACGCTCCTGACGAGTTCTCGCTGGAGTTCGGTGCCCAGGACGCGGTCGGCTATCTCTGCGGGCGTGTAGCCCGTCGAGGCCGTGGCGAGGGTCCCGTAGTCGATCTCGACACCGGGATTGGCGGCCTCCAGTGCGCTCAGTTCCTTCTCCCAGACCTGTGCCATGACTTCCTCGTCGGGCTGGGGGATGAACTGCTGGACGGGGAACCGCCGACTGGCCGCCGGGTCGATACTGAACGGCATGTTTGTCGCGCCGATGACCAGCAGGTTGTCCTCGATCTTGTCGGTGCCCATCTCCTGGAGGAACGCGTTGGTCAGCGACCGCTCGTGGCGCTGGAGGTCGTCGTCGCCACGGTCGGGGATGAGTGTCTCGATCTCGTCGAAAAAGAGGACGGCGAAGCCGTCCTGAGCGATGCTGTGGGCCCGGTCGAACACCGCCTCGACGCGGCGCTCGGCCTCGCCGGGGTACCGCGAGAGGATGTCTCCGCCCTTGACGGGGAGGAACTTCACGTCGCCGTACTCCTCGTCGATGTTGGTGTTGTTCGCCGCCTCGTAGGCGATGGCCTCCGAGACCAGCGTCTTCCCACAGCCCGGTGGCCCGTACAGGAGCATACTCCCCCCGCGAGCGGCGAACTCCTCGCCGTAGCGCTGTTCGACCTCCGCCTTCGTCTCCGGGTCGAACAGCGCGAGGATCATCTGCGCCGTGTTTTTCACCTCGTCGAGCCCGGCGACGTCCTCCTCGAAGCTCACCGTCGGCTTCTCCGGCGAGATGTCGATGTCGACGTCGTCCTCGTCGTCGCCGGGACTCCGGGAGCCTCTTCCACCGTCGCTGCCGGAGCGACCGGTCGGGCCAGCACCGGCAGCCGCTGCCTGTCTCCCGAACTCCGATTCGTCGACGAATTCGAACTCCGTGTCGTCGGTCACCTGCAACGTCCGATAGCGACTCGGCTGTAATTCGTGAACACGGAACGGCGTCAGTTTCCCGTCGATCTGAGCCACCTCTTCCATCGGGTGGAGGAGATAGCCGGTTTTCCGGAGGAAATTCTCCAATACGCTTTCATCGACGCCGTCAACGGACAGTGTCGCCGACGCACATTCCGGGATCGGGTCGGTATTCCGCAGTGCTTCGATCACGAAATCCTTGTTCTGGTGGATTCCCCCGTAGAGTTCCTTGAGGTTCTCGTGGAAGTACACCCTGTTCCCGATCTCGCTCGTGACCCGGTCCTCTTCGGGGTCGGCGAAGAAGTACGCCTTCCGGTCGTTGTGTTCGACCGCGAGCACGCTGGCCGATCCGATCTTGCTCTTTCCCACGGTCACGTGGGAGGTCGGTCTATCCGATTTCGGTGCGGGAACGAGATTAAGTCTGGACATGTGTGGATCGTGGCTCGGGCTCGACCCCAAGTAAGCCGGCTACGTTCGTGATCGACTCGACCAGCTGTTCATCGTACGCTGCGTGGTGGCGGAACCAGGATTGACGTGTCAGTGCTACAAACACGAGATCCTGTAACTTTCCGATCATTCGCAGTACGCTATGCCAGCAGTCACCGTCCGGCACCCGGTCGGACTGGTGCGCGCGGTCGAGGAGACGACGGGTTTTCTGTTCGATCTCGTTCAGCCGTCTCCTGACGAACTGAAACACGAGCCACCAGTTTCGACTCGCGCGGTCAGTGTCCTCCAGCGGGACGTGGACGTAGTCGCCAGTCTGACGGAGACGGCCATCCCGTAGCGCCGGTTCGGGATTGACAGCCAGGTCCGACGCGGTCACGGGATCCATCCCGTACACCTGCCTGACGACCTCGACGACCAGTTGATCGTGTTCCTCTGGTTCGTTTCCGGCTTTAGGCGGGAGGGGCATGCCCGAACGGATCGTCTCCGTCAGGTCTGTTAGCGTCCGCATCATACCGAGACACTCTCGGTCCTGTTGCACCTGATCCGGGACTCGAGGTTCCTCCAGCAGTTGCTGGGCTTTGGCATCAAGCACGTAGGTCGTCCGGACCAGTGAGTCACCTCTCATTCTTGGATACATTCCCGACCTGTCACCCATCGTCTTGTTCGCCGTCGTTCGACTCGTCCGTCGAGTCCTGTAACGACGAAAGGAATTCCGCCTCCGTCTCCGACTCCATGCGCTCTTCGACACTCGAACTGATGTTCGACTTCGCCGCGAGATATTCCCTGAAATCGGTCGCCTCCAGCAAAGCGATCGCTTCTCTGACTGTCTGGTCGGACGGAGTCTCGATGTCCCCGTCGGACACTCCCCCGATAGACGCAAGCGAACGGCTTTCGAACGTGTCGTCTGTCATCCGTCGTCACTCGGAGTAATTGAGATTCTCACCCTGGTCGGCTAGCTGGTCGCGGTCTTCCTCGGGGACGGCGTCTATCAGTTCGTCCGTCGCCGTGTCTCCCTCTTCTGCTTCCTGAATCGATGCGAAGAACTCAGCCTCCGACTCCGACTCCATGCGCTCTTCGACGTTCTGGTTGATGTTCGAGATCTCGTTCACGATGTTCCCGAGGTTTTCGGCCATTCGCACTGCCTCCTGCGGGAACGCATCACCTAGAGTATACGCCCGATTGAGACTGTTTTGCTTCTCCTCGAGCACCTCTTTCAACCGGTTGAGATCCTTCCGCTGCAGTTCCAGATTAGCGGCCATTTCCTCGATTTTCTGTTCCCAGTCCGTCTCCGGTTCGAGCGCCTCCAGCGCCCGTTCCACCTGATAGTACTCCTTCCGGAGTCGCTCGAATTCAGCCTGTGCCTGTTCGTTCAGGTCTGCCTCGCCGGGTGGTTTCCCGCCCGTAATCTGCAGTATTTCCTTTCTGATCTCCTCCATCTCGTCTTCCCACTTCTGCTGTTTGTCCGCGCGCCCGACGTCGTCGACACCCTGTTCCAGTTCGGACTTTGCCTCTTCGATCGTCCGCATCGTGTCTTCGATCTCGTCGATACAGCCACCGATAGCGGCGACCCAGTTTTTCAACATCTTCAGCTTCTGGGTCTCTTCGTCGGGGTCGGCTTCCTCGGGGTCGAGTTTCGTCAGTTCGTTCGGATCTTCGAGCAGTACGACCTTGTCCTGGTCGACTTCGACGACCCCGTGAGCAGCGTAATAGTCGATGACAGCCCGGGCCTGTGCCGGACTGGTGATAGGTGCGACCTGGTCTTCGGACTCAACGAGGCTGTCGACGGCTTGGTCGAGTCGGATGCTTCCCTTCCCGGATTCGAGATTGAGTGCTCCGGTGAGGTCGAACTGGATCAGCTGTGAGACGACGTCGGTCCACGGCCCCTCGTCCTCGTCTTCTTCGATCGCCAACTGTCCGTCGAACTGAACGGCCTCGTCCGACTCCCGTCGTGGCTGTGCGATGACAAACCGTCGTCCGTTTCGCGTTACCTCGTCAAAATCGTGATAGCTCATGCTCATGTCAGTTCCTGTGTGTCTGGTGGAGGGGATCAACAATCGTTCGCCGGGTTCTGCCGGCCGGGGGTGAGGAGGGACACGCCACTGGACAGACTTCACTCACCGCTACCACCGCCGAAGATCTCTTCCACTTGCCCGTCGAATTTGACTTTGACTTCGTCTTGAACGTAGCTGTTGACGCGTTCGCCGCTACTCACCTGAACCTCTTCGATCATCGGGTGCCCCTCGTCCTGATAATCGCTCTTCTGTGCGAGACTGCTCGAGTCGATGTCCTCCAGTATCTGCTGGGCCCGGGCCGTCGTATACTCCTGGAAGTCCTCTTCGACGTAGATGACTGCCTTGTCCTCGGTGAGCCCGTGCTCCTCTTTCAGCTGGTCGGTCACCTCGTCGAGCAGGTCCTGCGTATCGGTCCGGTCGAGGTGGAGCAACACGTCGTAGCGCTCGGAGATCTCGTTTTCGACGATCTGCTCGAACTCGTCGACCGTGAGGACGCCGACGTCGCCGAACTCCTCGACGACGTCCTCGCCGATCTCGCCGACGAGGGACTCGGCGTACTCGTCGAAACAGCCCCGGACGAGGTACTCCCCGTCCAGGTCGACGATGAACCCCTCGTTGTTGAGGTGGCGGATGACGTCGCTCGTGGCGGCGACGTCGATGACGTTCTCGAGTTTCGAGTGTGAGATCTTGCCCAGCGTCGCCTCCGCCTCGAGGCTCGCCTCGACGCTCGCGTCCCCGGACGTTTCGTCCCGGAGGTCCGGTCCGCTCCGGTAGTAGTCGCGGTCGCCCGTCGAGACGCGACTGATGTAGCCGTGTTCGACGAGTTTCTTCGCGAAGAAGTCGACGTCCGACGGCGCGATCCCGAAGCGCGACTGGATCGTCTGGGTGTTGACGACGAGGTTGGTCTTGAACAGGTGTTTCAGTTCGTCGGCCACGGCCGACCCCTCCGGCAGCCCGAACGGGTCGTAGTAGTACGCACCGTTCCGGATCTTCTGGAACTCGGAGAACTCGTCGTTGTCCAGGTCCCGCAACCCCTGTTTGATGTCCGTCGCCGAGAGCGTGCCCTGATTCAAAAACCCCGTGTCCCGGCTCTCGTAGTCCTCTTTGATACGGTCTTTCGAATCTGTCACGTAGAGAAAACCGTAGCTGTCGAGCGCGATTTCCCGACAGATATCTTCGAGAATCTCGCTCTCTATTGGCCGAACCATACCATCTTGTCGAGTATTCACCATAGTAAAGGTTTTGTCGCCGGTGGTTCGTCCGCACACCGATACTTTTGATAGGATCCGACAGTACAATCCGCGATCGGACCCCACGAACGGACAGGCTAGTCGAGGCCCTCGCCGCGTCCGTGGTCGTTTCAGCCTCCGGTCGAACGGTCGGCTGACCCGTCACGCTGTTCTCAGTGACTGTCGCGTTTTCTGCCTGCTGTTCGGGACGTCTCCGCCCACAGTGACGTTGACGGTTCCGTCCGATCGCTGAAGGGTCGGTGCCAGTCTCGCCGTTCCACGTCGATACGAACGTGAACGTTTCGTTCGTCGTTCGTTCGCTGTGGCCCGGGAACAGTCCCGACCCGTCTCTCGGACCACTACGCACTCGCTGTGTTCGGATCTCAGCCGCTCACCGCTATCGAGTGACCCTGCATCCCGTCTCACTCGGCACCGGTTTCCTCACGGACCGCTCGCGAGACGACTGTCTGGTGTGGCAGGCCCGAGCCAGCGGTTCGAGAGAGCGCCGCTCTCTCGCTTCGCTCACGCCTCCCTACTCCTCGAACCCGTCCTCGAACCGGAAGGTCCCGTTCCGCTGGACGACCTCGCCGTCCACCTCGATCCGGGAGTCCTCGCTCATATCGACGATCATGTCGACGTGGACCGCCGACTCGTTCTGTTCGTTACCGTCGCCCACCGTGTCCTCGTAGGCCCGGCCGACGGCCATGTGGACGGTGTCGCCCATCTTCTCGTCGAAGAGCATGTTGTAGGTGAACTGGTCGATGGCGCGGTTCATCCCGATACCCAGTTCACCCAGGCGCCGGGCGCCGTCGTCGGTCTCCAGCACGCCCGTCAGGACGTCCTCGTTTTTGCCGGCCGCGTGGTCGACCACTTCGCCGCCCTCGAAGACCAGGCGGACGTCCGTCACCTCGCGGCCCTGGTGGTAGAGGGGCTTGTCGAAGTGGACCTCGCCCTCGACGGAGTCGGGGACGGGTGCGGTGAAGACCTCGCCACCGGGGAGGTTGCGCTCGGCGTAGTCGTTGAGCGTGGGGTTCCCTGCGACGCTCACGGTCACGTCTGTCGACTCGCCCGAGACGATGCGGACCTCGTCGGCGGGGTCCATGATCTCGACCATCTGGGCCTGGAACTCCCGTACCTCGTCCCAGTCCCGGAGGATGGCGTCCCAGACGAAGTTCTCGTAGCCCTCGGTGCTCATCTGGCCGAGCTGGGCGTTGGCGGGGGCGGGGTACTGCGTGAGCACCCACCGCTTGGAGAGGCGTTCGTCGAGCAACTCCCGGGTGGCCTGGGCGTAGGCCGACTGGGTCTCGGGATCGACGTCGCTGGTCTGGGTGACGTTGTCGCTGCCCCGGATCGCGACGTAGACGTCCATCTCCTCGTAGAGGGCCATGACGTGCGACGGGAGTTCGAAGTCACCGTCGTGATTGCGCAGGAAGGCGCGCTGGAAGCGCTTGCCCAGTCGTTCCTGCACCACGAGCGGGTTCGCGCCGCGGTCGGCGATGACCTCGTGGAGGGCGGTGACGAGGTCCTCGGCGACGGGGTGGGCGTCGATGACGACGTTGTCGCCCGCCTGGAGGTCGACGGAGTGGTTACAGATCGTCTCGGCGTGTTCGCGAACGCGCGGGTCCATGGTCGGGTCGTCGGCCGGCGGCCGGATAGCGGTTTCGTCGTCCGGTCGCCGCTCCGCCGGGTCGTCCCGGGAACCGGCGTACAACCGGCAGAGGCCGCTCGCTGGCACACGCTTATGGGTCTGTCGGCGGATACGCGGCCCATGGTCGAGACCATCGAGTACTGTCTGCGCAACGTCGACAGCGAGACGCGCGACCGACTCCTCGGCGCCGGAGCGAGCGCGTGTCCGGACGCCGGGGCGGACGGCGCCGACGTCCTCGAACAGCGCTGTCTCCAGCGCTGTGGTACCTGCTACAGCGAGGAGTTTCTCGTCGTCGACGGCGACGTCGAGACGGCCGGGTCCCACGCCACCCTGCTCGCGACTCACGGGATCGGGGAGGAACGATGAACGTCCTCCTGATCGGTATCGACAGCCTGAGTCGGCACTTCCTCGACGTCTACCCCGAGATCGACGTGGAGTTCGACGTCGAGACGGACAACCTCGACCGCTTCGCCGAGCGCGCGGCGGTCTTCGACAGCCACTACGCCGGAAGCCTGCCGTGTATGCCCGCCCGCCGCGAGTGGCTCACCGGGACCCAGGAGTTCCTCTGGCGCCCCTGGGGTCCCGTCGAACCGTTCGACGAGACGCTCCCGCGACTCGCCCGCGAGGAAGGGATCGTCACCCAGCTGGTCACCGACCACTTCCACTACTTCCAGCACGGCAGCCACGGCTACTACGAGGACTTCAACGGCTTCGAGTTCGTCCGCGGTCACGAGTTCGACGCCTGGCAGACCTCGCCGCGCTATCCCGACGAGACGCTCCTCGCGCAGGTGACGATGGGCGAGGAGGCCCCCGACGCTCACCAGACCGCCCCCGACCCCGACGACGTCGGGTTCATGAACCGCGCGCAGTACCCCCGCAACGTCGACGGCTTCGAGGACGAATCCGACTTCTTCGCGCCCAAGGTGTTCGACGCCACCGCCCAGTGGATCCGCGACAACGAGGCGTGGGACCAGTGGTTCTGTTACGTCGATAGCTTCGACGTCCACGAGCCGTTCCACGTGCCCGAACCCTACGCATCGATGTACACCGACGAGGACCCCCGCGACCCGGACCTGGTCAACTGGCCCTACTACGGCCGCGTCGACCGGGGACAGAGCGAACTGACCGACCGGCAACTGGAGTTCGTTCGCGCGCAGTTCGCCGGCAAGATCACGATGGTCGACCGGTGGTTCGGACGCGTCCTCGACGCCTTAGACGAGACGGGCGCGTGGAAGGACACGATGGTCGTCGTCACCGCCGACCACGGCCACTACCTGGGCGAACACGGCTGGGTCGGCAAGCCCCAGGCCCCGATGTACGACGTGCTCACCCACACGCCCCTGTTCGTCCACCACCCGGACGCCGCACGCGCCGGCGAACGCATCGACGCCCTCACCAGCGCCGTCGACCTCTACGGCACCGTGCTGGACGAACTCGGCGTCGAGGCCGAGCACCGCCACTCCCGGAGTCTCTCCCCGCTCCTCCACGGCGAGTGCGACGACCACCGCGACTGGGCCATCTACGGCTACTGGGGCTCCTCGGTCAACGTCACCGACGGCGAGTACACGTATCTCCACCCCTGCGACGAGTCCGTCGACGCCGAGTGCTACTCGACGGAGATGATGAACGCGCTGGGCTGGTTCCAGCCACGCGACCCACAGTTCGACGCCGAGGCCGGCGACTTTTTGCCCTACACCGAGAGTCCGGTCTGGCGCTGGGAGACCTACGCGACCGGCCGTCACGACGACCCGATGCTCTTCGATTCCGCAACCGATCCCGAACAGGATAACGACCTCGTCGGGGAAAACCGCGAGGCGGAAGAGCGGATGCGTTCGCTGCTCGTCGACGCGCTGGAACATCTCGACGCGCCGGAGAGCCAGTACGAACGGCTCGGGCTGTCCTGACATCGATCGTGGCGCGCGCTGTCTCGCGCGTTCATGCGCGAGACGAAGCCGTGCGAGGGATGAGTAACGCAGGGAGCGTAGCGACCGAGTAACGCAATCGGTTGGGGAGGTGTGTGGCCTGTGGTTGCGGTGTTGTGTGGGTGCTGTCCTGGCGGATTGAAAGGGCGAGGCGCGCTCGCGACGAACGTGGAGTCGTCTGAACCGGCTCTATCTGACCGAGCGAAGCGAGGGAAGATATCCGGTTCAGCGACCGCGAGCGAGTCGAGGGCTTTCATCGAACGATCTCGTCGACCACCGGTCCGACAGCTAGCGAGCGAGTCGAGGGCTTTCATCGAACGATCTCGTCGACCACCGGTCCGACAGCTAGTGAGCGGGTCGAGGGCTTTCAGCGATCACGGCGAGTAGCAGTGAAGTCGGCAGGTAACGGACAGGACGCGGACGATCAGCCCACCCCATAGGATCCGCTTACTCCGTCGCCTGCCACCGCCCGGCCAACTCAGCCACGTAATCGGCGTACTCGCGTCGCCCATCCACCCACGCCGTACCATCCTCGACACACAGCCGTTCCAGCCGGTCCAGCTTCCCAGCCCCGTACCGCGAGGCGAGACACATTGCCTGGAACGTCGCCGACGCCGCCGGATCCCCGCCGTCCTCGGCCGCCGCGAACCGCTCCCGGCTCACCCCCGGTTTCGTGTCGAGCGACACCCCGGCGCCGATAGACTTCGACATCTTCGGCGTGTCGCCGAACCCGGGAACCATCCGCGTGTGCAGTCCCGCGACCCGCCCCTCCACGGGCGCAGCGTCCCGGAACCGGCGCGTCCACGGCGTCAGCCCGTGTTCGTCGAAACCGAGCGCGGCGATCACTTGCTCGTAGCTCTCTGCGTACAGTGGATGGAGAAAATCCACCCCGTGGAGAACCGAACTGTGTACACTCGCTGCCTCGGAACTCGGCCCCTCCTGCCTCGATTCGCTCTCGTCGTACTCGTACAACTCCTGAACCGCCCGCTCCCACGCCGTCTCGTCGCCGTCACCAGCATCACTCTCCCACCGCTCGGGCGCGTAGTACGGCGCCAGCACCTCGGCGGTGTGCATCACGTCCAGCCCCGCTTCCTGGGTCCGCAACACCCCCTGTTTCGGGTCGAACCCCAGTCCCAGCGCGAACTCCCGATAGCGCTCGGCCAGCGCCCGCACCCGCGCCAGGTCCACCCCGTTGTGGTACGGCTCCAGGTCGGCGATGACGAGCTGGACGTCCAGGCCCGCCGCCTGTAACTCGATCCCGGTCAGTATCTGCCCGACCGTCCCGAGGTGGGGCGGACCGGTCATCCCGACACCCATGCAGACTTTCGTCTCCCGGTCGAGGACCGACGCGACCGTCTCCCGGCCGTCGACGGCGACGAACCGCCGACCGAGTCCCGCACGTTCCAGCCAGTCGATCCCCGATACCTCGTCGTAGCCGTTGCGTTCCCGCACGGTCTCGTAGTGGGCTTCGAGCCGCGACATACCGGGGACGAGGGGCGCATCGCTGAAATGTTAGTTTGTGACTCGGTGTTGTTTGACATGGAGGGCCGTGCGCTCGCCCACCGTTTTCACACCTGGAAACCAGTGGGGGTCTTGAATTCAGTGGAGTCCAAAGAGCAGTCATGGATACCGAATCGCTGGACGAACGTCTGCGGATCAGTGCGGTCATTCGCGAGGTCCACCGGGCGCTCTGTGACGCCGAGAGTTGCGAGCAACTCGACGTGGAGGTCTGCGAGGCGTTCGCCGACTCCGATCCCTACTGTTTCGCCTGGATCGGCGAGTACGACTCGGCGAACGACGTGGTGGTCCCGCGCGCCGCGGCGGGTCTCGACGAGGGGTATCTGGACGACATCTCGATCAGCGTCGACGAGGAACCCGACTGCGCGGGACCGACGGCGACGGCCATCCGGACCGGCGAGCTACAGGTAGTCCAGCACATCCGGGAGGACCCCGATTACGAACCGTGGCGCGAGCAGGCGCTCGAGCGCGGCTACCGGTCGAGCGCCGCGGTCCCCGTCGCGAGTGACGGAGACCGCTACGGCGTGCTCAACGTCTACGCCGACAGACCGGCGGCCTTCGACGACGCCGAGCGGCGCTTGCTCGCGGAACTGGGCGAGACCATCGGCACAGCCGCCGAGCGACTGGAGACCCGCGCGGAACTGCACGCCCGAAAGCGGCAGTACGAGCGGCTGACCGAACGGATATCCGATGCCTACTACGCGGTCGACGCCGACTGGGAGATCACCTACTGGAACGACCAGATGGCGACCCGGACGGGCGTCCCCGGCGACGAGGTACTCGGCGAGACGCTCTGGGAGGCGTTCCCGGAACTACTCGAGACGAAAGCCGAGACCAGTTATCGCGAGGCGATGGCGACCCAGCAAAAGCGGTCGTTTGAACTCTATCTCGACGAGCCCTTCGAGTACTGGGTCGAGGCCGACGTCTATCCGGACGACGACGGACTCTCGGTGTTCTCCCGAGAGATAACTGACCGCAAGGAGCGCCAGCGGGAACTCCGGGAGACGACGAAGACGCTCCGGGCGATCATCGAAGCCTCGCCGGACCCTATCGTCATGCTCGACGACGAGCTGCGAGTGACGATGTGGAACCCCGCCGCCGAGGGGGTTTTCGGCTGGACCGAAGACGAGATCATCGGTGAGCGGGCCCCCTTCGTCCCCGAGGAGAGAGCCTCCGAGTTCGACGAGTTCATCGAGCGACTGGACGCCGGGACAGACAACCGGTTCGTCGACACCGTTCGCCGGACGAAAGCCGACGACCGGATCGACGTCAGCCTCTCCTCGACGAAGGTCGCACTCGACGGCGAGATGGTCGGTTATCTCGGCGTGTTCAAAGACATCAGCCAGCGCAAGGCCTACGAGCACCGCCTCGAGGAACAGCGCGACGGCCTCGAAGTCCTCAACCAGATGGTCCGCCACGACATCCGTAACGACCTCCAGCGGGTGTCGGCCTACGCCGAGATGCTCGGACGGTCGGTCGACGGCGACGCCGACGAGTACGTCGAGAAGATCCGCACGAGCGTCGATAGCGCCACCGAGTTGACTCACTCCGCCGGCGAACTCGCGGAGGTGATGGTCAGCGCCGACCGCGACCCCGACCCCGTCCCGCTCCGGAGCACACTCGCTTCGCAACTGGAGGAGACTCGGGCGACACACGGCGGCGCGTCCGTGACCACCGACGGGCCGGTCCCGTCGGTCGACGTGTTCGCCGACGAGATGCTGTCGTCCGTCTTTCGCAACCTCCTCAAAAACGCGGTCCAGCACAACGACGCCGAGGTCCCCGAGGTGACGGTGTCGGTCACCGAGAGCGACGACGCGGTGACCGTCCGCGTCGCCGACAACGGCCCCGGCATCGACGACGACCGGAAAGACGCGGTCTTCGGCAAGGGCGAGAAAGGGCTCGACAGTCGGGGTACCGGTATCGGACTCTACCTCGTCGAATCGCTCGTCACCGGCTACGGCGGTGCCGTCCGGGTCGAGGACAACGACCCCCGGGGCGCGGTCTTCGTCGTCGAACTCCCGCGGGCCGACGGGGCGGGGTGACCGTCGACCCCGTTCACGGCCGGCGACGTCCCCTCGCCCGAGCGGTCAGGTATATCCGACCCGAGACCGATCCTCGTGTATGATCGACCTGCGTAGCGACACCGTCACGCGACCGGACGCGGCGATGCGCGAGGCCGCCCGCGACGCCGAGGTCGGCGACGACGTCTACCGCGAGGACCCCACCGTCAACGAACTCGAAGCGCGCGCCGCCGACGTACTCGACATGGAGGCGGCCCTGTTCGTCCCCTCGGGGACGATGGGCAACCAGGTCGCCGCCCGCACGCACACCGAGCGCGGCCAGGAGGTCGTCTGCGAGCGCGACAGTCACGTCTACAAGTGGGAACTCGGCGGCCTCGCCCAGCACTCCCAGTTACAGGCCCGCCCGATCGAGGGCGACGAGCGAGGCGTCGTCACGCCCGAACAGGTGCGTGAGGCTCGCGTCGAGGCCGACGGCCACCGCGCCGGGACCGGCCTCCTCACGCTCGAGAACACGCACAACAGCAAGGGCGGAACGGCCATGGCCCCCGAACACATCGACGCGGCCGCCGAGGCGGCCCACGACCTGGGCGTGCCGGTCCACTTAGACGGCGCGCGCCTGTTCAACGCCGCCACGGCCCTGGACGTCCCCGCCAGTCGACTCGTCGACGAGGTCGATACGGTGATGACCTGCCTCTCGAAAGGGCTGGGCGCACCCGTGGGATCGATGCTCGCCGGACCCGACGAGTTCATAGAGCGCGCCCGTCGCGTCCGCAAGCTCATGGGTGGCGGGATGCGTCAGGCCGGTATCGTCGCAGCCCCGGGGCTTCACGCTCTGGAGAACCGTCATCGCCTCGCCGAGGACCACGACAACGCAGCGCGCCTCGCCGCCGGACTGGACGCCGTTCCGGGGCTCGCCGCGCCGACGCCCGAGACGAACATCGTCGTCGTCGAGACGGACGACCCGGCCGACGACGTCGTCGACGCCTGCGAGTCCGAGGGCGTCGGGTGTGTGGCCTTCGGGGAGTATCGAGTGCGGTTCTGTACCCACTGGGACGCCGACGCCGACGACGTCGACGAGGCGCTCGACCGCGTGGAGCGGGCGCTCTCCTGACGCGAGCGTCGGACCGGGACGACTGCGCGAGCCGGCGAATCGGAGCCGGTGAGCGCTCACTTCCCCTGCATGCCCTCTTTGAACGCCGTGACGGTCCGGCGGAGGAACAGGTAGACGAAGAGGACGAACCCGAGGAGGACGACGACGATCCCGATCAGGACGGGGTCGTCGAAGAACGCGGAGACGATGTCGCCGAGTTGCATATCCCCGGATACCCCGTCAGCGGCAATATGCTTTCGGGACTGCAGCGGAGCGACCAGTGAGGCCCACTCGACCGCGAGGCTGCGAGGGGTCCAGACGTGGTCCTGACACCGACGTCAGTTCCGCCCTTCGTCCGGGGTCAAAAAACTGATACCCCCGCGCTCACAATCGTACACGAGATGTCGCTGCTGCCCTCCGAACCCGATACCGCCGCGGCGGACGACGCGGACCCGCGGGTCGTCGGCGTCGAGAGCGACGACGCCGACGAGTTGCTGTCGGCCCTCTCCTCAGCGACGGCGCGTAACCTCCTCGGTGCTCTCCACGAGGACCCCGCGCCGCCGGCCGAACTCGCCGACCGCGTCGACACGAGCCTCCAGAACGCGCAGTACCACCTGGAAAAACTCGAAGCCGCGGGTGCCGTCAAAGTCGTCGACACCGCCTACTCCGAGAAGGGACGCGAGATGGACGTCTACGCGCCCGCCGACCAGCCGCTGGTCATCTTCGCCGGCGACCAGAACGAGTCCACGAGCATTCGCACGGCCCTGACCCGATTGCTCGGCGGCTTCGGCGTCCTCGCACTCGCCAGCGTCGCCATCGAAGGGGTCGCCGGCGACGGCTTCGGCATCTTCGGCGCGGGCGGCGGAGCGGGGAGTGCCGACGCCGGGGCCGCGGCCACCCCGACGGTCGCACAGGCCGCCGCCGCGAAGACCGCGACGCCGACGCCCAGCGCCGAACTCGCGAGCGCGGCCACGCCCGTCCCCACCGAAGTCGCAGCATCGGGAACCAGCGCCGCGGGCACCGTCTCGCCGGGACTGCTCTTCTTCCTGGGCGGCGCGACTGTCCTCCTCGTCGGTTTCGCCGCCTGGTATCTCACGCAGTGACGCCGTCCGTCAGATTCTGGGCCCGCTTCGTGGCCACGTTGTCTCGATACTCCACAGGAATGTTCGCTCGTGTGTCCAGTCTCGAAAGAGTAAAACGTCCGTTTGACTTTTCGACGGGTCCTTTATCGGTCCGTCGGTAGAGACGGGTGCGCGCTGGCCCGTGGCCGTCACGGCTCGCCCGTGACCGAAAAGGCCTCCAGCACGTCGCCGTCCGGCGTCAGGAGGCGGCCGCTCAGGCCCTCCGCGGTCTGCTCCAGTTCGGCGTAGGCCGGACGGTTCCACCGCGGGTCGGCGTAGCTTCCCGGATTCAGGACCGCAACCGCTCCACCCGGGTCCCATCGGGCCCGGTGTGAGTGACCCACCACGACGACGTCGGCGCCCTCCTGGCGCCCCAGCAAGGACAGTGTCGTCTCGTCGTGTTCGTGGCCGTGGACGACCACGAATCTGACACCCGCCCGCTCGACCACCCGGGTCCGCTCCACCCGGGCGCGAACCCCCGTGTCGTCGTTGTTGCCCGCGACGGCGACCAACTCCCCACCGCCGTCCCTGTCATCCCCGGCTTCGGCCCGCAACGCTTCGTAGACGGCTTCGGTCGTGAAATCCCCCGCGTGGAGCACGAGCTCCGCCCCCCTGACAGCGTCCAGGACTCGTCCCTCGAGTCTGTGACCGTCCGTACCATGTGTGTCGGAGACGACGACTATCACACCCTCTCCAGGTTCCCTGCCGGCAAAACGGTCACGACTGGGACACAAGGACAAGCGTTTTGCCGACCCCGGGTGACGGACCGGTAATGGCAGGTAGCAGGTCGGTCGTGCTGGCAGCGCTGTTCGCGAACGGGGCCATCGCGATCCTGAAATTTATCGGCTTCCTGCTGACCGCGAGTCCCTCGATGCTCTCGGAGACGTACCACTCCATCTCCGACACGGGCAACCAGGTCTTTCTCCTCATCGGCATCCGCTACGGCAAGCGCGAGGCCGACCGCGAACACCCTTTCGGCTACGGCAAGGCCCAGTTCTTCTACTCCTTCGTCGTCTCCGTCCTCCTCTTCGGCATCGCCGGCTGGGAGTCCGCCAAACACGGGTTCAACCAGCTGACCAGCGGTGGACACGGCGGCGGCGGCCACGGCACCATCGAGTTCCTCGGATTCGTCTACGAGCCGTCCTTCGGGTTCGACCCCGTCCTCGTCAACTACACCGTGCTCCTCCTGGGTATCGCCTTCGAGACCTACGCCTTCAAGAAGGCCTACGCCGAGATGTCCCGTCAGATGGAGGCAAACGACTGGGCGACACTCAGGGAGGCCTTCCGCAAGACCAGCGACGTGACTACTCTGACGGCGCTCACCGAGGACACCATCGCCCTCGGGGGGCTGGTGCTGGCGCTGGTCGGGATCTTCCTCACCCAGCAGACCGGGATCGAGGCCTTCGACCAGGCCGCGGCGCTGCTCATCGGGATCATGCTGATGGGCTTCGCCCTCGCGCTGGCCTGGGAGAACAAGCGGCTCATCCTCGGGGAGAGTCTCCCGGCCGACGACGAGCGCGAACTCCGCGACGTCGTCGCCGACTGGGAGGGCGTCGCCCGCGTCGTCGACTTCCGGACCGTGTACTTCGGCCCCGAGCGCGTCGTCGTCACCGCCGACGTCGAGTTCGCCCCCGGGTTCGAGGGCGCGGAGATCGACGAGGCGATCTCCGCCATGGAAGACGCGCTCAAGGAGACGCACACGGGCGTGCGGACGGTCTACATCGAGCCGGAAGTGTGAGCGACCCGTCGGGGAGTGACCCGAAGCGCCCGTCGGGGAGTGACCCGAAACGCCCGTCAGGCCCGCTGGCGCGCTTCTCGACCGGCCTGTACCTGTCGGTCGAGGACCGCGTCCCGACTCGTCAGCAGCGTCCGCAGGTGGTCCGTCTCGACGGTCGTCAGTTCCGCATCGCGGAGCCGTGACTGGAGCTCGCGAGCCCCCTCGATGGGGACGTTCCCGTCGCGGGTCCCGTGCCAGAGGCCGACCGGTGCGGTGACCCGCTCCAGCGGGAAGTCCCACTCTCGGGTGAACAGTCGGGTCTCGGTGAGAAGCCCATCGCGCGAGGATTCGAGTCCCGCGACGAAGTCGCGACCGACGAGGGTCGTGCCCGCCTCCGGGAGGTCGTCGGTGTCGCCGCTCGTGTACTGGCCGACGACGACGGCGGGACGGCGCCGTGCGAGCCACACCTGGACACCGAGAAGTCCCGAGAGGAGCCACGGAGCCTTCGTAGCGAGCGCTCCCAGTATACGCTGTGGGCGCGGTTCTTCGGGGCCACAGTCGGGCGGCGTCGCGCCCGCGACGAGGTCCACACGACGGACACAGCCCGGGTGGGAGGCCCCGAAGGCCAGCGCGTGGGGACCACCGCCGGAGAAGCCGACGACGCCCGCGCTGTCGACACCTGCGTCGGCGAGAACGGCGGCCGCGAACACGCCGGTCGTCGCCAGCGTCCGGTCGTCCCACGGGTCGGAGTCGCCGTAGCCCGGCCGGTCGAGCGCGAGCACTCGCACTCCGCGCTCGCGCGCGACGTCGTCGTACAGTTCGCCCAGCAGCCGCGACCCGGGCGTCCCGTGAAAGAAGAGGACCGGTATCCCCTCGGGGTCGCCATACTCCACGTAGACGACGCTGCCACGGTCGGTATCGACGGTCCGGGCCTCGGCGGTGTCGTCCCCCGCGACTGCCTCGGGCGTGTCGACGTCGCTCATCGCCCGTGAGTCGTTCCTGCGGGGCCAAAGGCGTTCCTCCTTCAGTCCCCGGCCGGATAGAAGATATAGCAGTGACGGACGTCGCTGTCGTAGAAGAGCGTCCCCGGCGGCGACCGCAACAGGACGGCGGTGTAGTAGAGGTCGCCGACCGCTCCGACGGCGTTGAACACGAGCGCCAGGAAGGCGGCGAGTGCGACCCACGGCACCGGGACGAACAACAGTGGGACGCCGACCAGCGAGATCACCACGAGCGGCGCGAGAACGACAGGAAACAGGTCCGCGCGGCGCTGGAACTGGTGGAACGGCGTCGCGTAGAACGCTCCCATGTGCGGTGCCACACCGTACGTGACCTCGTAGCCGTACCGTCCGGCGACGACGCCGTGGATCAGTTCGTGGACGACCGTCGTCACCACGACCACCGCGGCGAAGGTGACGAGTACCGGTATCACCCTGACCGAGAGGTCGAGTCCGGTCTCGGTCTCGGTCGCCGTCACGAACACGTCCAGCACTGCGGGACCCTGTGCCCACCACAGCACCGCACCGAACCCGAGAAACGACAGCGGCGTGACGACGAGACTCCCGAACAGGAGGCCCACGAGCGGGTACTCGAACTCGGTGGGGTCGTCGTAGCCCTCCGGAGACTCGGGGACCAGTGTCGCGTCTGTGTCGAACCTGCTCTCGGAGACCTCGGCGGCCATACCCGGCTCTGTCCGGCCTCGCACTTGAATCGTCGGGCGGCGCCCGCCCCGGCAGGCCGACGTTTGCGGATAGCGCCCGGCCCCGGCAGCCCGACCCGGCGACAAGAATCAAGAGCGTGCACTTCGAACACAGGTGACATGCCAACTGGGATCGACGTGGGGTCACGGGCGATACGCGTGGCGACCACCGAGGGGACGACCGCCTATCGCAACGAGATCCGCCGACTGGACGAGGGTGAGGGGGGCGACGTGGACGACCACGTCACGGTCGAGACAGCGGGAGAGACGTACTTCGTGGGTCTGCTGTGGGAGGAAACCGACGACGACGCAGCGACGGAGGAAGACGAGTCACTGGGGCCACTGTTCGGTGGGACGAGCGCGGCACCGCCCGGCGTCAGGGGGGAGGTCGCCGAGACGTTCCTCGCGGCGGTCGCCGGTCCGGACGACGACGGCGGCGTGCTGTCCTACGTCCCGGGACCAGCTGGCGCGGACCCGCTCGCGGCCGCCGCGACCGGGGCGGGCCTGGAGCCCGTCCCGCTCGACCCGGGGATGGCGGTGGTCTACGACGCGTTCGACGCGCCGGCGACCGGGCTGGGGGTCGCGGTCACGCGCGAACGGGCGGTGGCGACCCTGGTCGCCGGCGGGGTGCCGGTGGCGACTGCGACCGTCCCGGTCGACGCCGGCTGGTACGACCTCGGTGACGCGACCGGGGCGGGGCTCGCGGACGACTGGGACGCCCGCCAGTACGAGGCGCTGTTCGCCGACCTCGTCGCCGCGCTCGCGCGGACGGCCCCCGCGCTCGGTGAGAGCGTCCCGGTCGCGGTCGGCGGGACGGCCGCCCCACCGGAGCGTGACGAACTGGTGGCCGCGCTCGGAGCCGAGTTGCCCGTCGACCTCGACTCGGTGCGGACCGTCGACCGACCGGCCGACGCGCTGGCCCGTGGTGCGCTGGTCGCCGCCGAGCGCGACGACGGTATCGAGGCACCGCTGCCGGCCTTCGCCGTCGACGTCCCGTTCGTCGGCGCGCTCGCGGACTTCCGGGCGGCGACGGCGGTCCTGGGAAGCGGGGCCGCGCTGTCGGCGACGAGCGGCGACGCGGGCGACGCGACCGACTCCGCCAGCGCGAGTCCTGGCGACGGCGACCCCGCCCCCGCCGGTGACGGCCACGTCGGCGGCGCGGTCGCCGGTGTCGGGGCCGCCGGTGTCGGCGTCGGCGCCGCCGGTGCAAACGGTGGGGGGACCGGCGCGGCGCATGGCGCTGCCGAGGCGGCCGAGGCGACCGACCTCGGGCGGGCGGTGGCCCGGACGCGGGCGGACCTGGCGGCGCTGGACCGGCGGGCGGCCTCGACGGCCCGGGGCGTCTCGGACCTGGTCGACCGCATCGAGGGCGACGCCGGCGGCGACGGGGCGGCCGTCGAGTCGCTCCGGGCCGACCTCGACGCACTCCGCGACCGCGTCCCCGAGGACGGTCTCGAAGGGGTGGAGGGGGACCTCGCCGAGCGCCTGGACGACCTCGCGGCGTCGGTCGACGCCGTCGAAGCGGACCTCGACGACCTCGAGGAGGCGGCGGCGACCGCAGAGGGACTGGCGGCCGTCGAGGCGTCTGTCGCGGACCTGGAAACGGCAGTGGCGGACGTCGAGACCGACACGGAGAAACTCCGGGCGGTCCTGGCCGGGCTCGACGACGACGCCGAGATCGACGCGCCCACACTGGAGGGAGTCGAGACGCTCCAGGCCGACGCACTGCAGGACGAGATCGACGACCTCGAGTCGTCGGTCGAGGACCGTGTCGCGGACGTCTGGTCGGCCGTCGACGACCTGGAGGACAGACTGGTCGACGTCGAGGCGACGGCCGACGACGTGCCTGACCTGGAGTCGACGGTCACCTCGACGCGCAACGCGGTCGCGGACCTGGAAGACGAGACGGCGACGCTCCGGGACTCGGTGGCGGACCTGCGGTCGACCGTCGAGTCCCTCCGGGCGGAAGCCTCGGACAGCGAGGAGGTCCAGGCGGTCGCCGAGGACGTCGACGCGCTCCGGGCGGACGTCGGTTCGCTCCGGCAGGCGTTCGAGAACACGGAGCGGGTCGACCCCGCGACGGTCGAGGAGATCCAGACGGACCTCGACGGGTTGCGGGGCACGCTCATCTCGCGGGCGGACAGACTGGAGGACCTGGAAGGGAGCACGGAGGACCTGCGCGAGCGCATCGAGACGGTGTATCAGAACAGCGCGAAGTCCGAAGCGCTGGCGAGCGTCGAGACGGAAGTGGCGCGCGTCCGCGAGACGACGGCCAACGCCATGGAGCGGACCAACGAGATGACCGGGACGGTCAGCGACCTGAACGAGACGGTCGGGGACCACGACGAACAGTTAGGGATGCTCTCGACCAACGTGGACAACCTCGCGGGCAGCGCGGTGACGCGCCCGGAGATGGAGTCGGACATCCGGAACCTGGAGGAGCGCTTCGAGGACCTGGAGTCGGACCTGCGGACCGAGATGGAGGCGCTCCGGGGGATGGCCGACCAGGACGCCGACGTCGAACCGGTCGAGGAGGGCGGGAACGAACTCGTCGTCACGCTCCAGACCGTCGCGTTCGTCTTCCTCGGGATACTCGGTGCCGTCCTCTCCGTTCTCTCCGGATTCCCGCTCGTCGGCGGTGCTTTCCTCGTCCTCTCGATCATGCCCGCCGTCCTCTCGTGGCTCGTGAACTGAACCGGAGCCTCGCGTGGCAACCGGGTCGCCACGGGTTCCTGCAGGGAAAACAGTAATATGGGTGTCTGACGTGTCCCTAGAGTGATCGGAACGGGGCGTGAAATATCCATGAGACGGACACGACGGCGACGGGGCCACGAATCGACCGCGACCAGTCACGTGCGGTCCGGGCGCGGGTTCGACCACGGGCGCGCTGGGACCGACCGCGGGCGCTCCGGGAGCGCGTTCGACCACGGGCGCGCTGGGACCGACCGCGGGCGCTCCGGGAGCGGCCGCGAGACGGGGTCGGTGGCTCCCGTCGCGGGTGTCCACCAGTCCGCGGGGAACCAGGCGGTAAAGCGCCAGGAGAGCGACGAGAGCGAGACGCGGGGGCTCCAGCCCATCGAGGACGCCGAGGCGTACGACGTCGGCGTCTCTCGCGAGGTACTGCGGACGGTCGTGGCGTCGTTCCTCGAGGAGAAGGGACTCTCGCCGCCGCCGGGGTCGGGACTCACACTGAGCGACTACGTCTCGACGACGGCCTGGCAGAGCGCGGGGTCGTACTCACACACGACCGCGAGCGTCCGGGTCAGCCACGACGGCTCCCTGCTCCCGAGCCAGGAGTACCTCGACGAACACCGACCCGAGGGTGGGTACGCCGAGTCCTCGCTCGAACCCGCGACCAGGCTGCTCGGGTTCCAGATCAACCCGCTCAGTGACGGGAGCGCGCTGGTGCTCTCGCGGCTCACCAGCGTCGAGAGCAGCGTCATCGAGAGACAGGAGGACGCCTGGACCGACGACTCCCTGCACGGGTATCTCTCGGGGCTCGAGGAGTCCCTCGAGAAGTCGGGTATCGAACTCGGGACCGCGGGGACGGGCCGGGTCCCACCGAGTGAGCGACAGTACCGCGACCAGCCCGGCGACCCCGCGAGCGGACTCACCACCGAGGGTGCCGCGATCGGCGCGGCGGCCGGCACGCGGAGTAGTGAGTCTCAGCGAGGATCGGGGCTCACGAGTCCGGAGAAAGACCCGACCGGGACGCCGGTGGGGCCGGCGACGGACGGCGAGGGAGCCCGCAGTCGCGAGTACGTGGTCAGGGAGGGAGATACGCTCTGGGACATCGCCGACCGCGAGTACGGCGACCCGCAGCTGTGGGCGGTCATCTACGAGTCTCCCGAGAACGACATCGCCGACCCGGACCTGCTCCACCCGGGACAGACGCTCGTGCTCCCGTCGAAAAGCGAGGCAGCGGCGTTCGACCCCGGGGAGTACACGCCGCCGTCGTCGCTGGGCGTCGGGCAGGGCTCGTTCTGAGTCGCGAGAACGGACGGTTTCACTGGTCTCGAGTCTCGGATCCGAGAGTGCCACCACAATCCGCAAGTAAGCCGGGGGCCACACGGTGATATGGCTCCGGTGGCCTGGCCCGCGCTCGCGTCGGTGCTCGCGGCCGCCGGGAGCGTCGGCCTCGTCGCGTACCTGTGGCGCCACCGCGGCAAACCGGGGGCGAACTGGTTCCTCGCGAGTCTCGCCTCACAGGCACTCCTGAGTCTCACCTACGGCGTCGCCCTGCTGGTCTCGAACCCGGAGGTTCGCCGGGCGCTCGAAGTCCTCGTCTGGACGACGATCGCGGGGACGGGCGTCTACTTCGTGGCGTTCGCGACCGCCTACACGGGGCGGGCTCGCCTTTCGGGGGGTCGACAGGTGGTCGTCGCCGCGCTGCCGCTGGTCGTGGCCGCGGTCGTCGCCACGAACCCATACCACCACCTCGCGTGGCGGGGGTTCGAGGTCGACCCCGTCGCCGGGATGGCGACCGTCTCCTACGCCATCCAGCCGGTCGCACTCGTGCTCCTGACGGCCGGCATCGCCGCCATCGGCGTCGGGAGCCTCCTGCTGTTCGACACCGTCGTCAGTTACGGGCCGCTCTACCGCGGCGAGGCCGTCGCCGTCGGCCTCAGTACGGTCCCGCCACTTGCGGGGCTGCTCGCGTGGGCCTACGGGGTCGGCCCTGTCCCCGAACTCAACCTCACGACGACGCTCTTTCTCCCCCACATCGTCCTCGACGCCTACGCGTTCGTCGGGTCGGACATGTTCGAGTTCCACCCCGCGACCCGCCGGGCGGGCGAACGCGCGGCCATCGACGACATCGGGACGCCCGTGGTCATCGTCGACGAACGGGGTCGGGTCGTCACGGTCAACGCCGCCGCCGAGTCCGTCTTCGGCGTCGGGAAGACCGCGGCACTGACCCGCCCGCTCTCGGCGCTGGTCGGGAACGACGACCTGGACCCGGCCGCCGTGAGCGCCGACGGCGGCCCCGTCGCGGACGGTGCCGGGGGTGACACGGCGAGTGAGACGGCCGACGGGAGCGACGACTCGGACCCGCTCCCCGGTGGCGAGCGCGAGACGGTGACCGTCAGGCGCGAGGGGGGCCAGTCCGTCTACGCGGTCACCGCGACACAGTTGCGGGACGGCGCCGGGACCCACGTCGGCTACACGGTCGTCTTCCAGGACGTGACGGCCGAACGGCGGCGCGAACAGCGGCTGAACGTGCTCAACCGCGTCCTCCGGCACAACCTCCGCAACGACATGACGGTCGTGACTGGCTACACCGAGGCGGCGGCCCAGCGGGTCGACGACGAGGCCGTCGTGGGGATGCTCGACGACGCCGTCGCGGCCGCCGAGGGCCTCGTCTCGATGGGGGAGAAAGCACGCGAGGTCGAACGCGTCCTCGACCGCGACCCCGACCCCGAACCGGTCTCGCTCGCCGACCGCCTCGAGGGCGTCGTCGCCGAACGGGGAGCGGCCGATCCGTCAGCGACAGTGACCGTCACGGGCGACGCGACGGTGCGAACCGACCCGACGGTACTGTCGACGGTCGTCGGCGAGTTGCTGGAGAACGCGCTGGTCCACGCCGGGCCGGCACCGTCGGTCGAACTCGCGGCCGAACACCGCGGCGACGCCGTCGTGGTCACGGTCACGGACGACGGGCCGGGTATCCCCGAGGGGGAGCGGGCGGTCATCGATGCTGGTGTCGAATCGGCGCTCGAACACGGCTCGGGACTGGGGCTCTGGCTGGCCAACTGGGGGGTCACCTCGCTCGGCGGTCGACTCCGCCTCGAATCGAACGAGGGCACGACCGTGACCGTCGAACTCCCGGCGCCGGACGGGGATCCGACAGACGGAGCCGGTGAGGGCTCGACCACCGAGACTGGCGACCTGCCTGACTCGGAGGGCGGCGACCTGTCTCGCTCGGCGCAGGACGACCCGGTCTAGACGCTCGCGTAGCCGGTCGTCGCGTCCTCGTCGAGGGTCCGCTCGGCCTCGGCGACGGTGGGTGCCGTCTCGCCGCTGTAGCCCACGTCCGTCGACCGCCGCTCGAAGGCGTGGACGACGACCTGGCTCGTCTCCTCGTCGACGACGCGCACCACGCGGTCGACGCCCATCTCTTTGAGTTCGCCCTGTGCCCGCTTGATGGGTTTGGCGGCCTCGGGCGACGGCGGGATGAACCCGCTGAGATCGTTGATAATGTCGAATCCGTCGCGGAGTCGCTCCGCTGTGGCCACCGCCTCGTCCGCGGCGTCTTCGAGTTTTTCGCGCTCCATTCGGCCGGAGAGTGTGAGGTACAGTCGGTTGTTTCGAACGTCGGCGTCGACTTCGAACATGATAACGACAAGGGATTCCCGGGGAGTAACGACACGACCTAACAGTGTAGGTGTCCCGGCCGGGGCGAGCGGCCGGGGTCGGGAGATCGGGTCCAGGCGGTCAGAACACGCCCTCGAGGACGACGCCGAAGCCGACGGCGCCGACGACGAACGCGACGATGCCGCCGATACCGGTGAGCGCGAGGCCGCCGTTGATAGCGGCGGCGACGACGAGGGGTTTCGTCCAGCCGTCCTCGTGGCCGACGAGTCGGTCGGCGATCGCGAGGAAGGCGATGGTCGACCCGAGCGCCCAGAGCACGTACAGCAGCAGTGCGAGCGGGATCGCGACGATCAGACCGACGAGGGTGATCGCCATGACGAACGTCGCGAGCGCGAGGAAGACGAAGACGACGATGCCGTAGAGGAACGCTCCGAGGGGGTCGTCGAGCACGGCGGTCATGCGGGCCGTGGTGTAGTCGGGGGCGACCGCGACGAGGATCGCGCCGACGAGTACCGTCGTCAGGAAGGCGCCGACCGCCCCGCCAGTGAGGCCGAACGCAGGGTCGAGGTCGATGTCGACGTTGACCTGCAACAGGAAGTCGGTGACTGTTGCCAGCGGTGGGGCTCTCATAGGGGGTGACACTCGGTGCGGAGAGAAGAACCTGCCGCCGAGGGCGTACTCAGCGCTCGGTGCAGCGCTCGACGAAGTTCCGGAGGATGCGCAGGCCGGTCTCGCCGGACTTCTCCGGGTGGAACTGTGTCCCGAAGACGTTGCCTCGCTCGCTGGCGACGATCGACGCGAAGTCCTCGCCGTACTCGGAGGTGGCGACCACAGCACCGGAGTCGTCGGGCACCGCGTAGTAGGAGTGGACGAAGTAGGCGTACTCGCCGTCGACGCCCTCGACGAGCGGGTGGTCTCGCTGGACGTCGAGCTGGTTCCAGCCCATGTGCGGGACGGTCAGGTCGTCCCCGAAGCGGACGTTCTCGCCCGGGATCAGGTCCAGTCCCTCGGCGTCGCCCTGGCCGGCGTGGTCGGCCTCCTCGCTCGTCGTCAGGAGCATCTGCATCCCGAGGCAGATGCCGAACACGGGGGTCCCGGCCTCGGCGGCGTCGACCAGCGCCTCGCGGAAGGGGCCGGCGTTGTCCATCCCCTCGGAGAAGGCGCCGACGCCCGGCAGGACGACGCCGTCGGCGGTGTCGACCGCGCCGGGGTCCTCGACGAGGTCGACGGCCGCGCCGGCGCGTTCGAGCCCGCGCGTGACGCTACGCAGATTTCCCAGCCCGTAGTCGACCACGACCACCTCGGCCGCGGCCTGTCGCGTACTCATGTTCCGGTCTACGCCCACCCCGGACAAGTCCCTTTCCGTCGGCGCGAGTGCTGCCAGCGAAGCGTCGACGCGCTGTGACGAGGGGGCTCACTCGCGCCGCTCGTCGTCGACGGCGCGCGCGGCGGCGAGCACCTCGTCGTGGCGCTCCCCGTTGGAGACGACGAGGCCGCGACTGTCGTGGCGCCACGGCTCCCCGTCGAGGTCGGTGACGGTCCCGCCGGCCTCGCGGACGAGGAACGCGCCCGCGACCGAGTCCCAGGGGTTCGGCGTGCGGTTGGTGAACGTCGCGTCGAGTGCGCCGCCGGCGACCATCGCGAGCGTCGCCTGCGCGGAGCGAAAGCGTACCAGGTCGCCGAAGCGATGGACGATCTCGCCCGTGGCCGTCGCGTACTCGCTGCGGCGGGTGCGGTCCCACCACACCGTCGGCGTCACGGAGAACGTCTCCAGGTCGTCGCGGTCGCTGACGGCCGCCGGCGACCCGTCCAGTCGCGTTCCGGTCCCGTCGGCGACGTAGGCGTCGCCGAGCGCCGGCAGCACGACCGCCGCGGCGACCGCCTCGCCGTCCTCGAGAGCGGCGACGGCCGTCGCCCAGACGGGGATGTCCCGGACGAAGTTGTTCGTCCCGTCGATTGGGTCGACGACCCACGCCGGCCCCTCCTCGGGGACGGCGGCGTCGCCGCTCGACTCCTCGGCGACGACCGGGTCGTCGGGGAACTCGGCGCGGATGGCCGACAGCACCGCCTGTTCGGCCTCGCGGTCGGCGCGCGTCACGACGTCGGTCTTGCCCGACTTGCGCTCGACGTCGAGGTCCGAGCGGAACAGCTCCAGCGCGACCTCGCCGCCGGCTCGTGCGGCCACCTCGGCGGTGCCGGCTCTGTGCGCGTTCGGTGTCACATCCGGAGTGACGGGGCAACGCGCATAACGCTTCGGTCTGTCAGTCCCCCGGCCGCCGTCGACCGGGCTACGCGTCGTCGAGACCGAGCACTCGCCGTGCGGCGCGGCTGACCTCGTCGGTGTGGTCCGCGGGCGCGTAGACGCCGAGACGCCAGCGGGTGCGCGCGGCGGCCTGGAGCGCCTCGACCAGCGGCGAGTGCTCGTCGAGCCGGCGGACCTCGCCGCCGACGACCACCCGGACGCTGGACTCCTTGAGCGCGGGGTCGCTCGGACTGTCGAGGACGACCGACCGGGGGTCGACGCCGGCCGCGTCGGCGACCTCGCGTTCGGCCCCGGCGGTCGTCTCGAAGTCCAGGCCACGCAACTCCGGCGGGATGTCCTCGCGTTCGGCCCAGACCGCGCGCTTGTAGAGGTCGCGGTCGCGGATGCGCCGGCCGAACTCGGCGGTCGCGTCGGTCCCGACGAGCCGTTCGAGCAACTCGCCGTCGGTCAGCCGGCGAAAGCGCTCGATATCGGGGCCGGCGGGGTCGTCGAGCAGTCGTTCGCAGGCGCGTTCGAGCATCGCGCCGGCGATCCGCGAGACGTGGTGCCGGTAGACGGTCGCGTCCATCAGCGCGCGGGCGACGAGCAGGCTCTCGGCGGTCTGGACGTTCCCGGCCGACAGGACGAGATCGCCGTCACGGAGGCCGAGCGCACGCAGGAAGCGCCCGGGGTCGACGGTGCCGTAGGGGACGCCCGTGTGGTGGGCGTCCCGCAGGAGGTAGTCGGTCCGGTCGACGTCGAGTTCGCCCGATATCAACTGGCCGAGCTCTCCCCGGCCGTCGACGAGCGCGGCGACGGCGGCCGGGTCGAGGCCGTGGTCCTCGAGGACTGCGGCCAGGCGTCCCTCGCCCAGCAGGTCCCCGACCTCGTCGTGGTGGCGTCCCGTCCGGCGGCGGATCACGTCCTCGGTCTGGTGGCCGTAGGGGCCGTGGCCGACGTCGTGCAGCAGGGCGGCAGCGCGGACGCGCTCGGCGCGCTCTCCTGTGATTCCGAGGTGGTCGCAGGCGCGGTCGGCGAGGTGGTACACACCGAGGGAGTGCTCGAAGCGCGTGTGGTTGGCCGAGGGGTAGACCAGTCGGACGGTCGAGAGCTGTTTGATGTGGCGCAACCGCTGGACCGCCGGCGTATCGAGCAACTCCGCCGCGACGCCCGTGACCGGCACGTAGTCGTGGACGCTGTCTTTGATCGCCGTCACTCCCTGTTACTGGCGGTCGCTGGCTCTTAGACCACACGGCTCCCGGCGGCGCCAGCGCGGAGGACAACTCCCGACGCGGGGCGGTCTCAGGGTGCGCTCGCCATCGCCCGTTCGACGGCACGCTGGCAGGTCGCCACCCGCTCGCCCAGCCCCGTCACGACCGAGAGCACGGGATAGGCGACACCGAGGCCGGCGTAACAGTAACTCGGGATGTCGGCGGTCTCGACCGACAGCGAGAGTCGGTGGGCGACGCCGTGGATGGCCGCCTGTCGGTCGGCTGCGAGGGCGTCACAGCGGTCGCCGGTCGCACACAGTTCCGCACGGGTCTCGGCGAGCACGTCGAACGACGCCTCCGTCTCGAGGGCGGGCGCCCGCTCGGTGTCTCCGGCGGTCGCTGCGTCGACTCGCTCGACGACGGACCGCCCGTCGACCGTGACCGACGCGAGGTCGCTCCGGAGGTCGGCGACCCGCTCTCGAAACCCGTCGAGTGACTCGCGCTCGGCGTCGAGTCCCTCCAGGAGCGTCACGCGCCGGGAGTGTGACTCGTCGATCCCGTCGATGAGCGTCCGCTTGCAGACGCGGTCGAACCTGTCGCCGGCGACGAGTGCGGCCGCGAGGTCGGGGCCGAACTCCTCGGCGACGCTCTTGGCGTAGGACTCGTCGTACTCCGCCTCGAAGTGAGGGACGTCCATCACCGTCTCTCGATAGGCCGCCCGGACCGCCGCCAGGCCGTTCCCAGTCGGGCGGTCCGCGAGCGACCGCGTCGCGACGCCGCCACCGGCCCCTCCCGCACGGCCGCGAGCTGACGGGGCCGACGTCGGCTGGACGTCGCGGACGCGCCGACGGAACGCCGCGAACGCGTCTCGCTCGTCGGTCGTTCGACGCCGTTCCTCCGCGAGCATCCGCTCGGCGCGGGCCAGGAGGTCGCCGCCTCTGTGGTCGGGATCCGAACTCCGGGCACCGTCACGCGAGTCTGCTGGCATCGGGGGAGTCGTTTGCGCCTCCCCGAATAAGCGGTTATAATTTGGCTACGGCGGACTACGTTGGGGTATATAGCCCGGACGACGCGTCGTGCGTCTCGTCCGGTCCGCCACGTCGTCGACGATAGGTGCTCACTCCTCGACGAACGGGAACGACGCCAGCCGGTCCGAGGCGATGGCGGTCAGGCCGCGTGCGGTCACAGAGTCGCCGGAACGCTCCGAAAAGGCGTAGCGCAGGCCCCCGCGGTCGGTGACGGGGTGGAATCGGATCGTCGTGCCCCCGGGACCGACCGTGACGGTGACGTAGGCCTGCGGGAACGAGCAGGTCGTCGGGACCATCACCTCGCGGACGCCGCCCTGACTGGCGGTCGACGGGAGGTGGAGGTGGCCGGTGAGGAGGAGTGACGTCCCGCCCTCGGCGAGCGTCTCGACGAATCGCTCGCCGTCGCGCGTGACCGGTGGGATGGCCATCTCGGGTTCGACGGCGTCGCGGTGGGCGCGCAACTGGTCGGCCATCGCCGGCAGGTTGTAGTGGGTCAGGACGACCGGGTCGTCGGCCGCGGCGAGCGTCTCGCGCACGGCGTCCAGTCGGTCGGGGTCCAGTGTGCCGTCGTGGGAGTCGTAGAGGAAGTCTTCGGTGCCGGCGGTATTCAGGCCCACGAGGTCGACGTCGCCGACCGTGGTCCGGAAGGGGTAGTCGCCGCCGGGGGCGTACTCGGCGGCGAACTCGGACACTGGTGGCGTCTCGTGTTCGTCGCGCTCCTTGGGGACGTCGTGGTTGCCGGGGACCGCGTAGAAAGGCACCTCGAGGGGGTCGAGGATCTCGGCGACGGCGTCGTAGTTCCAGGGTTCGCCGTCCTTGGTGAGGTCGCCGACCGAGCACGCCGCGTCGACGTCGCGCGCCCGGATGTCGGCGACGGCGTTGCGGAGGTGCTGTTCGGTGTGTTCGAACAGTTTCGAGGTGCCCTCGGCGCGGGTCGAGACGTGGGGGTCCGCGACGACGGCCAGCGTGGTCTCTGTCTCGGCGGTCGGCGCGGCCAGTCGGGCCAGCACCGACCCCGGGTGTGCGCCGGGGACGAACTCGTCTGGGTGGTCGGACACGCTCTGACGGGAGTGCTGTCCGGGCAAAAAACTCCCGGAGGCGGGGATCTAGCCGAAAAACGCCGACGGGTCGTCGTGGCGCACCGAGAGGAGGTGCGTGCCGTCGAGCAGTTCGACGTGGGAGTGCAGTTCACCGCGCTCGCGGGCGGCGTCGACCAGGTCGTCGGCCATCGACAGGTCGACGGTTCCGACGAGCAGGACGGCGACGCGCTCGTCGGAGTCAGTGAGACGGGTCAGGAGATACAGGTCGGAGCCCAGTTCCCGGCGGAACACCTCGTAGTTGCGCAGGTCGGCGCGCTCGACGGCTGCGGGGAGCGACTCGGCGACGCCGTCGGGGGCGACGTAGACGAGGCCGAACCGGTCGGTGTCGACGTCGTCGGGGCCGACGGGTGCGACGTGTGCCGCGCGGACGGTGACGACCTCCCAGTCGTCCGCGCGGAGTCGCTCGGCCATCGCGCTGGCCTCCTCGAGCGTGCGTCCCCACGGGGAGGTTTCCCCCGCGTCCTCTCCGGCGTCGGCATCGGGGTCCTCGGGCATGCACAGTCGTGTGGTATCGTGCCGTATCAGCGTTCCGGACTGTCAGTTGTGTTCAGTATTGTTGACTATATACTGATATTGTATGAACCCGAAGTCCGTTTCGCACGATTCACAACCTATTTGCTGATGGAAGGTGACGAACGTACGATGTCAGACAAACGAACCCGTCGAGGGTTTTTGACCGCGGCAGGGGCCGGTGTGGCAACCGTACTGGCGGGTTGTTCCGGTGGTGGACCACCGACAGAGAGCGACGGGTCGTCGGACGGCGGTTCGGACGGCTCGTCGGGTGACGGCGGTTCGGACGGCTCGTCGGACGGCGGTTCGGACGGGTCGTCAGGTGACGGCGAGTCGACGCCTGAAGAGACCGAGACGCAGGGCAGCGGCGGTGGGACCCTGCGCATGATGGCGACGGGATCGATCCAGACGCTCGACCCGATCAACGCCAAGGGGTCGGGCGTCGGGTTCAACCAGTACGGCAGTTCTCTGATGGACTTCCCGAACGGGGAGTACCCGCCGGAAGGGGCGGTCATCGAGGACTACTCGATGTCCGACGACGGGCTGACATACACCTTCCAGCTCAAACAGGGCGTCTCCTTCCACGACGGGACCGAACTCACCGCCGAGGACGTGGCCTACTCGTTCCGTCGCCTTGCCGGCTCCGAGAACTCTCGGAACCGCGACGACATCATCGGCGAGACGATGACGATCGACCACGAGAAGGACGCGTCCCGGTCCGAGCCCGCAGACGAGGAGACTCTGACCGACTACGTCCCCGGCTCGCTCGCGGTCGAAGCCGTCGACGACTACACCTTCGAGTTCACGCTCGCCTCGCCGTTCCAGTACACCCTCTCACAGATCGCCGGGGGCACGTTCGCGATCCTCCCCGCCGGCTCGGTCGGCGATATCGAGGGGTACGACGGCGAGTACGAGTACAACGAGTTCTTCAGTACGGCGGGGGACGGTCCCGCCTACGCCGGCCTCGGTCCGTTCGAAGTCGACGAGTGGAACAAGGGCGACGCGCTCCAGCTGACGGCCTTCGACGACTACTACGGCGAGGGTCCGGAACTCGACGGCGTCACGATCACCGTCGTCGAGAGCGCCAACACGCGCTTTAGCCGCTTCCAGAACGGCAACGCCGACCTCATGCAAGAGGACATCTCGACCGCCGCGTTCAACCCCAACAGCGTCTCCATCGAGGAGACCAGCGGGAGCCAGTCGGTCGGGACCTACACCTTCGACGACGGCACGACGGTCAACTACGGCGAGATCCCGGCGCTCCGGACCGAGTACCTCGTGTTCAACTGTCTGGAGGTCCCGCTCCCGGTCCGACGCGCGTTCGCGTACGCGATGAATCAGGACGAGATCGCAAAGAACGTCTACAAGGGCACCGGTCAGCCGGCCTACCACATGACGCCGCCGGCGGCGTACCCGACCTTCGAGGACGGCGTCGGCAGCGCCGAGACGTACGACCGCCACGCCGAGAACGGCTATCAGTCGATCACCGAGTTCGGGGCCGACGGCTACCCGTACGGCTACGGCGAGACGCTACTGGACGAGGCCCGGTCGGTGATGGAGGAGGCGGGCTACGGCGAGAACGACCGCTACGAGATCACCGCGACGACGATCGCGGGCGACAGCGCCTACGGCTCCGTGTTCACCCGTCTCCAGTCGAAGCTCCGGTCGGCCTACATCGACATGAGCATCGAGGAGTCCCAGTTCGGGACGATCATCAGCCGCGCGATCAACGGCGACATGGAAGTGTTCGGCCTCGGCGACGGGATGGAGTACCCCGGGCCACAGAACTTCCTGCGATTCCTCTGGGGGAACAACCCCGGTTCGCAGTTCACCCGCTGGGGTGCCGAGGGGAGCTTCTACACCGAGGAGTATCGCCAGACTTCGATCGACGCCTGGGAGAACAAGTACCAGCCCGACGACTCGACCCAGCAGTCCCGCAACGAGGCCTTCCAGATCGTCGAGGAGATGAACTGGGCCTCTGTCCAGGAACTCCCGACGGTCAACCCGGTCGCACAGCGGTTCTGGCAGGACTACGTCGACGTCGAGATGCACGGCGTCATGGGCAACCAGACGTTCGATCAGGTCACGAAAGGCGAGTAACTGACTGCTCTCACACATGTATCTTCGTGGATATCGTTTCGTTCGGGCGATGGGGTATCGCGGCCAGGGTGAACGACCGTGAGCCGACTCCGATACATCGCCAAACGGATGGCGCTGTCCGTCCCGGTCGTCTGGCTCGGGACGACGATGACGTGGGCGATCATCTATCTGGGGCCGATCGATCCCGCGACGCGACTGCTCAGTGAGGGCCAGACACAGAACCCGGCGGCCTACGAGGCCGCACGCACCCAGCTCGGGCTCGATCAGCCCCCGCTCCAGCACTACTTCGACTGGATGGGAAGTCTGCTGACGTTCGATCTGGGGCAGACGTGGCTGTTGTACCAGGGCTCGGACGTGAACGCCCTGATTCTCGATTTCCTGCCCCGGACGCTGTGGCTGGGGGTCTGGTCGGTCCTGATCGCGGTGTGTATCGGCGTTCCGCTGGGCTTCTACGCGGGGATGCGATCGAACACGGCGTCTGACTACGTCGCCTCGATGGGCGGGATCGTCTGGCGCGCGATGCCGAACTTCTGGCTCGGGATCATGCTGCTGGCCGTCCTCGGCAGTTCACAGGCGATCTTCGGCTTCGACTGGCAGTCGCTGTGGATCGAGCTCGACGCCCTGACCGGCAGCCCCGACCTCTCGCGGCTCCACACCGTCGATGGCTTCCTCGCGGCGACGAAGAAGGTGCTCCCGGCGGCGATCGTCCTCGGTTCGGCCTCGATGGGCAACGAGATGCGGATCGGCCGCACGGCCGTCCTCGAAGTGCGAAACGAGGACTACGTCGATCTCGCGAGGGCCAAGGGCGTCTCGGAACGGGCGCTGGTCTGGAAGCACATCTTCCGGAACGCGCTGATTCCGCTGGTCCCGATCATCACCAGCGAGGCGTTCCTGCTGATCGGCGGCAGCGTCCTCGTCGAGACCGTCTTCAGCATCAACGGGATCGGGCTCCTCTTCTTCAACGCGGCGACACAGGGCGACCTCCCACTGGTCGGGACGCTGATGTACGTGTTCATCCTGTTGATCGTCGGCGTCAATCTCCTGCAGGACGTACTGTACACGGTGATCGATCCGCGGGTCGGACTGGAGGGTGCCTGAGATGGCTGGCGCACACGGACCGTCTTCGGACGCCGACGACACGGCAGAGGCCACGCCGGAGACGGCGTCGACGATCCTGCCGACCGAGTCGCCGACGCTCGTCTGGGTCGGTCTGGGCGCTGGACTGCTCGCGCTCGAAGTCGGTGCGCTCGCGACGTTCCTCGTAGCGATCCTGAGCGACGCGCTAGCGGCTGCGTCCCTCCCCGGCACCGGCTTCGTCGAGG
>ENA-ORCS01000308-ORCS01000308.1-marine-metagenome-genome-assembly--contig:-NODE-308-length-42065-cov-9.291107_pt1 | contig 42065 bp, 39 predicted proteins | sample MGYA00237781_ERZ508513 | MGnify/ENA primary metagenome ERZ508513 (study PRJEB26184, sample SAMN06268793) | marine metagenome | isolation source: Eden Landing Ponds, San Francisco, CA, USA | place...
CCGTGACCTCGTACTCGCCGAGGTCGAAGACCGTGATGACCTGCTCCAGTGCGTCCCGGAGGTCGTCGCGGGGCATATGGGCCACCGTTGACCCACCGACTAACTAAGTCTTCCGGGCTAGGACTCAGAGCAGACTGTAATCCCGAAGGCAAATTGCCGGACAGTACCATCTCGAAAGCCCTCGCCAAGCTCGGGCGTTCTGTGCCAGATATCTTCGCTCACTGCGTTCGCTCAGATAGTGCCGACGCAGAACGCCTGACCGAGACTCGCCCTTTCATCCACCAGGATTCTGAAGAGTCTGGTCAGCTACGCCCTGGCGGATGAAAGGGCGAGCTAGGCTGGCGGCGGAGTGGAGTCACTGACCGGTCACTATCCGAGTGAGCAAGGCAAAGGAGGATATGTCGGTTGGTTCGAGAGAGCACAGCTCTCGCCCGATCCCGAAAATTTTCGATTTTCGGAGACAGCGACCGCCAGCGTAGCGAGGGCTTTCGAGGTGTTCGAATCCACGACAGAAAGAGCGGCAGAGAAAACGAACGAATCTACTAGGGAGCTTCGAACTCGACGATCGCCTTGATCTGGTCGTCGCCGTCCTCGAAGGCGGGTTCAATGTCCTCGGGACTCGTGACGGTCGTTACGAGGTGGTCCAGCAGATCGTCGGGCATCGCCTCGACGACCTCGATGGCCTCCTCGAAGTGGCGAAGGCCGGCGTTGACAGAGCCGATCAGACACTTGTTGTGCAGGACGAGATCGTTGTGGAGCGAGCCGCCGTCGATCTCGAAGTCCCACGAACTCGGGATGCCGAGCAGCGCGCCGACACCGTTGGGGGCGAGCGCGTCGATTGTCTGGAAGGCGTGGGGCGCGTAGCCCGTGGCCTCGTAGATGAAGTCCATACCCTCGTATTCCTCGGGAATCTCGTCGACCGGCGTCTCGCGGGAGTCGATGTAGGTCGCACCGATCTCGTCGATGAAATCGAGCGTGATGTCCGGTCGGTCACGCCGACCCAGGCAGTAGGCACGGTCGAACTCCTGGGTGCACTGCCAGAGCGTCAGCAGGCCGAGCGGGCCGTTCCCGAGGACGGCGGCGGACTCGGCGTCCCACTTGAACGCGGAGCGAGAGGCGCGGGCGTGTTCGAGGGCCTTTTCCGTGTTCGAGAGCGGCTCGACGAAGATGCCGTACGGAGCCAGTTCCTCGTCGATCGGAACGAGGTAGTCCGCGGGACTGGTGAAGTACTCGGACATGTAGCCGTGGTCGCCGACGATGCCGCGCTCGAAGTACTCGCCGTCGGGGGCCATGTCGGGCTCGTTGCGCCGGAAGTACTCGTTGGTCTCGCCGTTGGGCTTGCGACGGACCGTCGGGACGACGTGCTGGCCCTCCTCCAAGCCGGTGCCGTTGGGGTCCTCGATGACGCCGACGGCCTCGTGTCCCATGACCATGTGATCTTCGCCTTCCGGGAAGCCACCGTGCGAACCGCTGAGAACCTCGTGATCGGTGCCATCGACACCGACGCGCAGCGTCCGGACGAGCGCTTCGCCGTGTTTCGGCTCTGGTCTCGGCTTGTCGATCAGTTCCGGCTCGTCGCTCCCACGCTGAATGGCAACTGCCTTCATAATCTACCGAAAAATGTGAGCACCGGGGATTAAGTCTTCCTCTCTGTGCACACAAAGGGGGCCACTACGGGCGCTTCATACGGAAAGTTGTAGCTCTGTACCGGATCGACCGCATGCAGTCGTGCGGTCGACTGGATAAACGTCTACAACCGTCCGTATCACTCGATCGTAACGGCTTCGCCGGACTCGCTGGAACGGTAGATGGCGTCCATGACCCGCTGGACGGCCAGCCCCTGTTCGACGGTGTTCATCGACGGCGTCTCGCCGCTGGCGACGTGTTCGAGGAAGTACTCCTGTTCGAGGCCGTGGGCCTCGGCGTCGGCCGTTTCGATTTCGGTATCGCGGTGGTGGTCGGCACCGGCCGCCGAGGTGTCCAGCACCGTCAGGGAGTCATCGGCCATGTCGAGGTGTGCGCCGCCACCGTCGCCACGGACGACCAGTTCCTGGCTCGGGAAGCGGTTGGAAGCCCACGCCACCTCCAGTGAGAGGGTCTTGCCGTCGGCACAGCGGACGAACGCCGTCGCCGAGTCCTCCACGTCGAACCCGCCCGCGCCCTCGTCGTAGCCCCACATGTTCAGGTAGGTGTAGTCGTCGTCGGGCCCGAACTGCGCGCGGGTCTGGGCCGATACCTCCTCGATCTCGGGAAAGCCCATCAGATACAGCGCCACGTCGATGGCGTGGGTGCCGATGTCGATGACTGCACCGCCGCCGGAGACGTCTTTTCGGGTGAACCAGCTGCCCCGCCCGGGGACGCCACGCCGGCGGATGTAGTTGGCCTCGACGTGGGACACGTCGCCGAGTTCGCCGTCGGTGCGGTACTGGTCTAGCACCTGAACCGGACCGCGGAAGCGGTTGTGGAAGCCGACCATACAGAACCCCTCGGCGTCGCTCGCCACCTCGGCGATCCGCTCGGCGCTTTCGAGCGAGTGGGCCAGGGGCTTCTCGACGAGCACGTCGAGGCCCGCTTCGAGCGCGCCGGTGACGTACTCTTCGTGGAACGTGTTGGGTGTCGAGACGACGACGGCGTCGACGTGTTCGTACATCTCGGTCGCGTCCTCGAACACGTCTGCGCCGTACTTTTCTGCGAAGTTGTGACGAGCGCCTTCGTCGACATCGGCCCCAGCGGCGACGTGGCCGCCCACGCCGATGACCTCGTCTGCGTGGAGGTGTGCGATGTTACCGAGACCAACGAACCCGAGTCGAACAGCAGAGATGTCTGCCATGGGTATCAGAAGCTCTGATACTGTCGCTTAAAAACGTGCTGGATTCGTTTAGTACAGCTGTTGTTCCCGTTCCTCGCGTTCCTGCTCGCGTTCCTTCTCGGCCTTCATTTTCCGGCGGCCGCGCCGGTACTGGAGGATCCCCGGGATGATCTTGTTCCGCAGGTCGAACGCGAACGAGACGATCCCGTAGACCCAAAAGAAAAACAGCAGGACCATGCCGCCCCAGTAGACGGCAGCGACAGCGTTCACAGGCATGGTCAGTCGTCCGTCTCCGCCGGCGTTCCGCCGGTCTCGTCGCCGCCAGTAGCGTCGAGGAGGCCGTGGGTCAGTGCGTCGCCGGTCGTGTTGTCGAAGAGGTGGATCTTCCGCCGATCGAGCACGACCTCGACCTGCTCGTCCTCCTGCATCTCCGAGTCCGGTTCGATGCTCATGAGCAACTGGTCGTCGGTCGCGGCCTCCTGTGACATTGATGTCTCGCCGTCACCCAACAGGAGGTACGCGAAGATCTCGTCGCCCATCGGTTCGAGCACGTCGGACTGGGCGCGAATCGGGGCCGTCGGGAAGGCCAGATCACCGGCTTCGTCCGCCGGATACACGTCTTCCGGCCGAACGCCGACGGTCACGTCGTCGCCCGCACCGATCCCCTCGAGCGTCGTCGGGTCGAACTCGATCGTGAAGTTCGGCGTGTCGATCTCTGTCTGGCCGACGCTTCCGTTGACGAAGTTCATCGACGGCGAGCCGATGAACCCGGCGACGAACAGGTTGGCCGGTTCGTTGTAACAGACCAGTGGCGGGTCAATCTGCTGGAGTTCGCCGCTGTCGATGACGGCGATCCGGTCGGACATCGTCATCGCCTCGGCCTGGTCGTGGGTGACGTAGATGATCGTCGTCTCCAGTTCCTTGTGGAGGCGCTGGAGCTCCGTCCGCATGTGGACGCGCAGTTTGGCGTCCAGGTTGGCCAGCGGCTCGTCCATCAGGAACACGTCGGGCTGACGGACGATCGCCCGCGCGATCGCGACGCGCTGGCGCTGACCGCCCGACATCTCGTCGGGCATCCGGTCGAGCATCCCTTCCAACTGGACGATGTCGGCCGCCCGTTCGACGCGCTTGTCGATCTCGTCTTTCGGGTAGTCCCGGAGACGGAGGCCGAAGCTGATGTTGTCGTAGACGTCCATGTGGGGGAACAGCGCGATGTTCTGGAACACCATCGCAATGCCCCGATCTTTCGGCGGGAGCTTCGTGACGTCGCGTTCGCCGATGAACACCTTCCCCTCGGTGGGGATCGTGAGGCCGGCGATGGTCTCCATCGTCGTCGACTTCCCACAGCCCGACGGGCCGACGAGACAGATGAACTCGCCGTCGTCGATGTCGAGATTCATGTCGTCGACCGCCGTGACGTCTTCGTACCGTTTCGTTACGTGTTCGAGTTTGAGGTTTGCCATGATCTTACTCCTTGAGTGCGCCCGAGGTCAGTCCACTGACGATGCGTTCCTGTGCGACGATGACGAGGATGAGCATCGGAAGGACACCCACGATACTCGCCGCCGCCATCAACTGGAAGTTCGTGGTGTACTGGGTCTGGTAGCTGAGGATCCCGCCGACGAGTGGCGACCAGTTCGAGGCCTGTGGTGAGGTGGCCATGATCGAACTGAAGAAGTACTCGTTGTACACCGAGATGAACGTCAGCACTGCCGCCGTCGCGACGCCGGGTGCCGACAGCGGCATGATGACCCGGAACAGCGCGCCGAGTCGGGTCGTCCCCTCGACGCGTGCGGCGTCCTCCAGGCCGTCCGGGATCTGGCCGTAGAACGTCGTGAGGATGAAGATAGACAGCGGCATGAACAGCGCGCTGAAGGGCAATATCATCGATCCCGGCGTGTTCAACAGCTCGATCGACTTGAACAGCGCCACGTCCGTGAAGGGGATCGTCACCGCGTTCCCCGCGAAGATGTCGTACAGCGGCACGACGAACCCGGCCGGGGGGAAGTAGCTGATCGCGAGGATGGCCAGCATGAGGACTGCCCGTCCGGGGAACTCCAGTCGGCCGAAGACGTAGCCGGCGAGGCTAGCGACCACCAGCACGATGATCGTCGTCGTGACGGCCAGCGCGAAACTGTTCAGCATGTACAGGTGGAACGGGATCTCCTGGAAGACCTCGATGAACCCCTCCGGCCTGAACCCTTGTGGAACCGGGAGCGGGAACGGGACGTTGGCCCCGAACAGCGAGATATCGGGGATGAAACCGCCACCGGTGATCGCGCTGCTGGGCGTCAGGGCGAGGACGAGCAACCAGTAGAACGGGAACAGCGTCGTCACCATGAAGAACACCATCGCCGTGTAGAACAGCGCACGGTACACTCGTTCGGGGTCTTGGATCGACCGCTGGACCCAGCGATTCAACGGGCCGCCCGAATCGTCGGATTGGTCTACAGTTGCCATGTTAGATCGCGTCCTCCCCCTGCCAGACGATGATCCCCATGACGAGGATGCCGATGATGGCCGCCGTCGTGAACGCGATCGTCCCGGCCGCGGCGTTGAAGCCGCTGAAGAAGGCATTGACGACCATGCACGACAGTGACGGCACGACGGTACAGTTCGACACGATGTCGATGATACCGTAGACGCGCAGCGCCTGCACCGACCGGAAGAGGACGGCGACACCGATCGTCGGCAAGATTAGCGGGAACGTGATGTAGCGGAACTGCTGCCACTTCGATGCCCCGGCGACTTTCGCCACGTCGTAGAGGCCGCGGTCGATGCTCTGGAGTCCGGCGAGGATCAGCAGCGCCATGAACGCCGACGTCTTCCAGATGTCCGACAGGATGATGATGAACGTCGCGCTCGTCGTGTCGTTCAGCGTGTTCGTCGGTGCGAGCAGACCGAGGTCGGCCAGCGGGGGCGTCAGGAACCCGACGCTCGGCAGGAACATCAGGTAGAACATCATCCCCTGGATGACGACCGGGACGGCCCACGGGATGATGATGGCCGCGCGAATCCAGCGGCGACCGTAGAAGTCCTGATCCAGGATCAGCGCCTGTCCCATCCCGATGAGCGTCTCGAAGAAGACGCTGACGACGGCGTAGATGATCGTCACCGCCAGCGCACTCGTCAGGAGTGACCCGAGTGAGAAGTCCGTGGGCAGGAAGGTCGGCTGGCCCGGCAGGTAGCGGTCCATGTTCCCGGTGAACAGGTCGACGTAGTTCCCGAGAGCCACGAACTCACCCAGGCCGGTGAACGTCTGAGCGTACATCGACATCTCGAACGTCCGCAGCAGCGGATAGATGGCGATGGCACCCAGCAACACGAACACCGGTGACAACAGGAGGTACGCGTACGTCGTATCGCTCAGATTTTCCATCCAGCGCGTGGCCGCCACGAGCGGGCCGGACCGCTGTGACTCGCGCTCACCACCCGCCGTCTCTGTACTCATGCGGTATCACCGCTCATGTGAAACGACCTCCATGATTGTTAATAACATGCGTAGTTTTTAAAGCTATGCGGGGTGAGAGGGGCTATCCCTGCTCGATGTCTTCGAGGTTGGACTGGAGCGCCGACATCGCGTCGGCGGAGGAGACTTCCTGGCCGACCGCGCGGTTGGCCTGCTGGGCGATCGCGCTGGACTCCTGGCTCCAGACGGGGGTGACCGGTCGTGCCATCGCGTTCTGCCCGGCCACCTGGAGGGTGTCCATGTAGCGACCGACCGGTTCGACGGAGCGAGCCTCGTCGGAGTTGAACAGGTCCGGCCGCGGCGGCAGCCACCCCTGCAGTCGGAACAGTTCGAGCGCGAACTCGTCGGTCTGGACGGCACGAATGACCTCGTTCATCGCGTCGAGGTTGTTGCTGTTGGGGTTGATCGTCAGGTGCCAGCCACCCAGGGCGGAGGTCGTTCCGCCGGTACCGGGCTGGGCCGCGTCGCTCTCGGAGACCGCGTAGGGGATCGGCATCGCACCGAGGTCCTGTCCCAGGGCGGGGTTCTCCGTGTTCTCGGGGTTCTGTCCGGTCAGCGCGAGCGAGTACGGCCAGTTGCGGTGGAAGACCGCGTTGCCCTCGGCGAACGGCGAACGCGAGGTCTCCTCGGTCCAGCCGAGGATGTCCGTCGGCGTGAAGCCGCCGCCGTAGGACGAAAATTCGCCGCCGAAGTCCTCGTCGTGGACGAACTTGCGCATCATGTTGAGCGACTTGATGACCTCGGGCTCGTTGACGGTGATCGGTCGGTCACCGACCGGCCCGAAGAGGTTCTCACGGCCGCCGAAGTACGCGCCGCCCCACGAAGACATGACCTCGTTGAAGTCACAGCAGGCGGTGCCCTCGTAGATGTCCCACTGGGTCGTGAACCCGTAGTCGACGTCGGCGTTGTCGTACACGTCTGCCGCGATGTTCGACCACCGCTCCCAGGTCATCGGTTCGGTCGCCCAGTTCTCGCCTTCGGGGTCGTAGCCGGCCTCCTCGACGAGGTCCTTGCGGTACTGCATCTGCGGGAAGTCCGGGAACAGGGGAATCCCGTACAGGTCGCCGCTCCCCGGATCCCGGGCCGTGTCGGTGAACCCGGTGAAGTAGTTCTCGTCGACGTTCGTGAGGATATCGTCGGCGAGCACCTCCGAGAGGTTCTGGATCTGTCCGCGCTGGATGAAGATGTTCACCCAGCCGTTGTCCATCTGGAGGATGTCCGGCTGGCTCTGTCCCGAATTCAGGATCCGACTGTAGTTCGACCGAGTCTCGTTGGTCTCCTGTGAACTGGGGACCCACTGGATCTCGATGTCGTCGCTGAGTCCGCCCGCCTCGTGGAGGGCCGTTTTCATCTCCTCGCCGGCGGTCTGGACTGCCGTCGGGCCGATCCCCCACCTGATCGTGGTCGTGCTGCCGCTACTGCTGTCGCCGGTCGACGTTCCCGTATCGCCGTCGCCGCCGTTACTCCCGCCGTCGCCGCCGTCACCGCCGTCGCCACCGCCGACCAGGTCCGCACACCCGGCGAGTCCCGCTGCGACACCTGTCGCACCACCCGCGGCCACGAACCGCCGTCGGGAGACACTACTTCGCTGTCCGTCGTCGTGTGAGCCGTTATCTGACATCGTCTTTCGTTGAGTTGGACCCATCCTACTTAAACATTACCGATTGTTAACCACACCTGTTGTAAACTGAGATCCATTCGCAACTTTGTGGAGGAAATATACAGCAGTCGTATTGGACAGCTATCAGGTCTGGCGGGTTGTTTATAAGTGATGGGCGGGAGATGAGGAATCAGTATAGTAAACGTGGAACGAATTTCATATTTCACCGGAGTCGTTAACAGGTGGTGATAACGACCGTAACGAACACCTTACCGACGGCTACGCACCAATCTCCGGCAAACGTCTACAACCGTCCGTGTCATACTACCGGCTGTACATCTGTGACCGATTTCGCACCCCGGCGTGGCGAAGATCTTCACGAAGTGACAGCCGGCAGTATCAGTCGTAACGGACGTCTTCGATCGTAATGTTCGCTGCCTCGACCTCTTCGATCACGGCCCCCCAGCCACCCACGTCGATCGGGCCGTCGTCGGTCTCCAGCGTGATGCTGACGCGACCCGCGAGCTGAGACAGCGGCAACTGCTGGTCCCGACCGACTGTCTCACCCGAGTAGTTGACGCGTACGATCCGTCCGCTGATCGTAACTGTCTCGTTCGAGTCGGTTTCGAACCCCTCGACCGTCGCCGTGATCGTCGCACCTTCGTCTAACAGCGGGTCCACGTCGCGGACGCAGTGGCGCAGGTCGACGTAGGTTGTGGGGGTCTCGGGCGTCCGGAGCGTGTAGACGGTGTCCCAGATCTCCCAGAGGCACGTGAGAAAGTACCAGTGAAACACGTACGTGTGCGTGCGGTCGCTGACGAGGACGCCGTACTCGTTGACCGAGTTGCTGTGGGGTGCGAAACAGGTCCATCGACGATCGACCAGCACTAGGAACGGTGACGGTATGTCCCTGTGTCGGGCCTCCGTACACACCAGCGACAGTTCTTCCTCCGTCGGGAGTTCACCGTCGTCAGGTTCGGTACAGAGGCTAAGCTTGACGTGGACACCGCGGTCACGGGCGTCCACGAGCGCGTCTTCCAGCGCCCGGAACTGTTTGACGTTGACGCCGATCTGGATCTGGTTCTCTGCGTTGTCGATGATCTCTCGTGCACGGTTCATCACCGTGTCGAACCGCTTGACGATGCTGACCTCGTGGTCGGCGACGGCGGGCTGGTTCCACCGGTCTTCGATCTCTTCGGCCGCTGTCAGGTACTCGCTCGAACGCGAGCGCAGGTCGTCGAGCACTCGCTCGGGATCGTGGGCACGTGCCGTCAGACTGTCCTGCTGGTAGGTCTCGATGTACCCCTTCGACTCCAGGTCACGGAGCACGTCGTAGATCCGTGGATCGGGTACGTCACAGGCGTCCGCGATGTCTGTCGCCGAGGCGTTCCCGAGTTCCAGCAGCGTCACGTAGGCCTCCGCCTGATAGGGCGACAGGCCCGCGTCCTCGAGAACCTCGATGAGATCGTCGTCTTTCATCGGTTACGTGTCGCTTCCAGAGGATCAGTTATATGTTCGTTGTTCTGTGCGCTAGCGATACACAGAGAGCCGACCGCAGTCGGGATGGAACGTCCAGTCACGCTGGAACGTCGTGGAACTTGCCGCCTGAACCATGCCATGGTTTAGCTTACTACACCCGTTGTTAAAAATATTGGTGGCGGCGAGACGCGATTACTTCGACAAGGCTCAAGCCGTCGGCTCTCCAAACCCGGGGGTATGAGCACGCTCGGCGCGCTTCGGAATCACGCTCACACTGGCGACCGCCGGTGCGTGCCGTGTACGATCGTCAATCTCGCGATCCTGTGGATCGTGGTCAACGCGGTCGTCCTGCTGGGGTGGCAGACTATCGACGCGAACGGCTTCGTCCTCGGTGCCGTCGTCCTCGTGGTCGGTCTCACGGTGATCTGGTTGCGGGGCTATCTCGTCCCTTTTACCCCTCGGTTCGCGCCGAAACTGGTGGCGGCGTCGCCACTCCCCGACGAGTGGTTTCACGAGACGCGCGGCGCGGACGGACTCGCACCGGAGACTCACGACGGCGACGAACTGCTCGCGGCTCTGGCGCGTGCAGGGGTAATCGAGGCCGACGAACAGCAGGTGTATCTGAATCGTGAGTTCGATCGGCGCTGGCACGAACAGATGGACCGTCTGGCCGCACTGTCGCTCCCGTCGCTCGCGGAGGCGCTCACGGAGCTTCCGACGGTTTCCAACGCAACCGCCACAGAGACCGAGGGTGGACAGTGGATCGCGATCGGCGGCCGGAGTACGCTCGTCGCTCGTCACGTCGCCGTCGCAGAGCTCGGTGCAGTGCGCGCCCTCGAACCAGCGGTGGACGATCCCGAGCGACGGGTCGCGATGGCTCGACCATTCCGTGAGTTCCTCTCGGACTGCCCAGTCTGTGAGATCCCGTTCAAACAGTCGACTGAAGTGTCGTGCTGTGGCGGACACACGAATCCACGGGAGGAACCCCGTCGAACACTCGTCTGCCCGGCGTGTGAACAGCGGTTTCTGACGCTCCCGCCGGCTGCAGACTCTTGATGCCTCGTCTGAGACCAGCAGCCGGCCGGACGGCAGTGTGGACCATGACCGACGAACCGTTTCGGCGGCACCGTCCGGCTGGCAGTAAAAAGGTGGCCGGGCGTGAAGTGGGGGGTGGCAGAGGTGTTGTGGGGGGTGAAATGGTGTCTGCCGTCGCCGTTCGGGGGGACAAACGACGGGTATACGACCCAGCCACATGTTGTTAACATCAGCCGTTGTAAAAATCTGGCGGTTCCTCTCGGTGAGACGGAACAAACACTTCGAAGTCGGGGGCGAGCCGACGAACGTTGTCGCCGAGATCCCACTGGGTATTAATCCCTCCCGGTCGGATGGATGGATACGAACATGAAAAACATCGACGACCTGATCGAGAGTGCCGCCGATCTCGCCGAACACGGGCTCTCCAAGGGCGAGATCGCAGACGAACTCAACGTCTCCCGGGAGACCGCGAGCTGGCTCGTCGAGCAGAGCGGGAGCACCAGTGAGCCGTCGGCAGAACCCAGCGGCGGCCCCTACGACATCCACGTCGACTGGAGCGCGATCGGACGGGACAGCGGTCGACTCTCGTCGGTCGGTTCAGCGATGGCCGATCTACTGCTCAAACAGGGTGAAGAGATCGACCTCGTCATCGGGATCGAGAAGGCCGGTGCACCGCTGGCGACGACGGTGTCCCGAGAACTCGACGCCGACCTCGGTACGTACGCCCCGAGCAAACACCAGTGGGACGACGACACGGACCAGGCGCTGGACGGCTCGTTCTCGCGGAACTTCGCTCAGATCCGGAACCGCGACTGCTACATCGTCGACGACACGATCACCTCCGGGACGACGATGACAGAGACGATCGAGGCGATCCGCGACCAGGGCGGTAACCCCGTCGCCTGTGTCGTGCTGGCCGACAAACAGGGACTCAGCGACGTGAAAGGCGTCCCGGTCTACTCGCTGCTGCAGGTCATCCGCGTCGGCTCCGAGAGCTAAAGTGGCTTTTCGACCGATTTACGCGCTGAAGACGCCCGCTTCGTAAGGTCGTAGCGTTAGATCAGACAGGTCCCCGGACGGCTCGTCGTAGTTCGAGAGCAGACAGTCTCCCACTGTGTCGATCGGTAGTTCGACGGTCGAGACGTCACTGGAGACGTTCAGTACCACCACGATCCGATCGTCGTCGAGCCGTCGCTCGTAGGCGTACACCCGGTCGTGGTCGGGGAGCAGATCCGCGAAGTCACCGTAGATCAGCGTCGGCGTCGACGAGCGCAGCGCGATCAGTTCCCGGTAGTAGGAAAGCACCGATTTTGGATCGCTGCGTTCGCGTTCGACGTTGATCTCGGCGTAGTTCGGATTCACGTCGATCCAGGGGTCACCCTCGGTGAATCCCGCGTGTTCACCGGCCGTCCACTGCATCGGTGTCCGGGCGTTGTCGCGGGTCCGATACTCGACGATGTGGCGGATCTCCTCGTAGTCGCAGTCGCGGTCGGCCATCAGTTCACGGGCGTGGTTGATCGCGTCCACGTCGCGCAGGTCCGACAGCGACTCGAAGGGAGCGTTGGTCATCCCCAGTTCCTGGCCCTGGTAGACGAACGGTGTCCCACGCAGTGTCAGGACGAACGTACCGAGGAGTTTCGCGGATTCACGCCGGTACTCAGCCGGATCGCCGTATCGGGAGACGACGCGTGGCTGGTCGTGGTTCTCCCAGTACAGCGCGTTCCAGCCAGTGTCATCCAGTCCGGTCTGCCACCGCTCGGTGATTCGTTTCAGTTCTCGCAGGTCCCAGTCGCCGACCGACCAGCGGCCCTCGGGACCGTAGTCGAGCTTGGTGTGCTGGAAGTGAAAGGCCATGTCCAGCGGCCCGTCCACGCCGGTGTAGGTCGTCGCGTCGTCGACTGTCAGCTGTGGCATCTCGCCGACCGTCATCGCGTCGTACTGTGAGAGCACGCGCTCTTCGAGTTCGACCAGGTAGTCGAGCAGTTTCGGTCCGTCGACGAAGTGCTCGGCACCGACCCACCGGCTCTCGGGATCGCCGTCCGGAAGCCCGTCTACCTTCGAGAGGAGATTGATCACGTCCATCCGGAAGCCGTCGATCCCCTGTTGGAACCACCAGTCGACGACGTCGTAGACGGCTTTGCGCACGTCCTCGTTCTCCCAGTTCAGATCGGGTTGGCTCGTATCGTAGAGGTGGAGGTACTGCTCGCCGCGCACGTCGTCGTGCTCCCAGGCCGACCCGCCGAAGAAGGATTCCCAGTTGTTCGGTGGTTTCCCGTTCTCGCCCTCGCGCCAGTGATAGAAATCCTCGTACTCGGGGTCGCCACGCCGAGAGCGCTGGAACCACTCGTGATCGACCGATGTGTGATTGACGACCAGATCCATCACGAGTTTCATCTCCCGGTCGTGGATCTCGTCCAGCAAGCGACGCCACGTATCCATGTCGCCGAAAGTCTCGTCGATCGCTCTGTAGTCGCTGATGTCGTAGCCGTTGTCCCGCTGGGGCGACTCGTAGACGGGGTTGAGCCAGATGACGTCGACGCCGAGATCGGCGACGTAATCGAGTTTCTCGATAACGCCCTGCAGATCACCGATTCCATCGCCGTCGGCATCGTAGAAGCTCCGTGGATAGATCTGATAGACGACCGCCTCTTTCCACCACGTACGGTCATTTTGCATGTTCAGATGGACTAGCGAGAATCTACTTAGTTGTTTGCAATAGGGTACAACACTAGTTGTTAATTGATCTATTCGGTTGTCGAGTCAACCCGTTGCACAGCACCGTATCCGCAATCCAGGGCCTTCGGCGGCCGAAACTGTCGGTCCTTTTTTGTGCCCGAAGCCGAATGAGACGCCTCATGACGCGGCGATGGTGCCGACGTTCGTTCCTGGGGCTGCTCGCGGGAACGGCCGGTTGCCAGGGTCGGAGCAGTGACTCGACAGCCACGACGGGAACGCCGTCACCCACGAAACGGGTGACTGAGTCACCGACACGATCGGAGACAGAGCCACGAACTGCCGAGCCATCCGACGCGGAGACAGCGAGTCCGACGCCCGAGCCGGTCGAGGTTCGAGAGTGGCCCAAGGAGTACTACCAGGGTCCGCTCGTCTCGGCACACGAGCACATGCACGCAGGCAACGGCTACAGCGTCATTCAGGAGGAGGTAGAGTGGTTCGTCCGCTGGATGGATCGCAACAGGGTCGATCAGGTGATCGGTTTCGCGTCGGACCGGTACATGGACACGCTCGTCGAATACGACGATCGCTTTCTCCCCTTCGCGTTCGGCTGGACCGAACTGCGGAACGACCGAGACGACCTCCTCGGGGCGTTCGAGCGGCGACTCGACGAGTGGCCCTACGTCGGCCTCGGTGAACTCGGATTCAAAGACGTGGTGACGCCCGAAGGGGAGCCACCGCTCCAGCCGAACATCCCCGAAGCGCTGGCCCTGTGGGACTGGGCCGCCGACCGTGACCTCCCCGTCATGGTCCACGGAGCAGAGCCCTGGCGATACCCCCCTGATATGCGCGAGGAGTGGACCTCCGTCGACGATTGGCCGACGAAATCGACGATGGCCGACGCGATGGCACACAACAGAGACACCCAGTTTCTCGTCCACGCGACCTACACGTGGCACGATAGGCCAACCGGGCGACTGGTCGCGGACGCACTCGACAACAATCCGAACCTCACCTACGACCTCTCGACTCTCAGTCCGTTGGCCTACGGTGAGGGTCGCTTCAGCGAATCGGCGTTCCGCGACGAGATCGAGAACATGGGCGGCGTCGAGGCGATCGCCCAGGAGCACTACGACGAGTATCGGGTGATCCTCGAAGAGTATTCGGATCGGTTGACGTGGGGAATGGACGCCGCCGGCGAGTGGCACTACAACGACTGGGCGCTCGACACCTGGGTGGATACCGGGCGAGCGCTTCTGGGGATGCTTCCGGAGGAGAACGCGCGCAACATCGCCTACAGAACCGCCTCGGACCTCATGGGCATCGAAGTGGAGACGTCGGCGTAACACTCCGTACCGGCACGATACTCTCCCGACCGGCGATCTACAGCTGCAACACGTCGTGGCGCTCCAGCGTCAGGTCGTCGTCGACCGCCGAGACGTCTATCGTCGGCCAGTCACCCGTCACCGAGAGCGTCTCGACACCGTCGTCGGTGACAAGCTGCGTGTCCTCGCTCTTGGCACCCTGTACCGTCGGGTTCCACGAGTAGGCCATCGGAAGGTGGACCGGCGCGTCGTGGGTCGGCGTGGCGATCCACTCGCGGCCAGCGAATCCGGCGGCCCCGCCCTGGTGGTGGTTCTGCCACTCGCCCTCCCAGCCGAGTTCGGCGTAGGCGTCCTGGATCGCGGCGAACACGTCGCCTGCGGTACCGCCGTCACGACCCACGCGCTGGGTCGCTGCGACGGCGGAGGCCTCGACGCGGGCGGCGTCCTCGGTCCGCGATTCGAGCCACTCGGGGGCGTCGAAGGCGATCGTCCGCGAGGTACTCAGGAACAGGCCGTCGCGCATCGCTGTGATGCTCGCGAGCGCGTAATCGCCCAGTTCGGTGTCCGTCGACGTGTAGTGACGGTACGCGGGCGCGCGCTCGCCGCCGCCCACGAGCGCGACCGGAGCCCAGATCCCCTCGTCTTCGAGCGCTCCGTGGATGCGGGCCGTGACTTCTCGCTCGGTATCCGACGAATCCGCCTCGCGGAGCACCGACTCGAACGCCGCCGTCGCGTCGGCCGCGAGCGAGCGGTACTGGTCGATCTGGTCGTCGGTCAGTGGCTGGCGAAGCTCCCGCGCGTCGACGTGGCCCAGGCCGTCCACGTCGAAGTCGGCAGCCGCCGGCGTCGGCGTGTGTTCGAGGATCGCGTCGGCGACGCCGTCCTCGTACCACTGCACGGTCTCGACGGCTACGTCGCCGACCTCCTCGTCGATCAGGCGCTGGCCCTCGATGTTGTTCGAGACGACGATCCGCTCGTCGCCGTCGTAGCCGACCGCGGCGATGCCGATGTCGCCCGCACGGTCGACGATGTTGTTGCCCCCGCCCGTGAGCCACGCGAATGAGTTCGGCCGCGCGAACCAGACCGCTTCCAGCCCCTCGCTGTCGAGGTAGGCGTCGAGGCGAGCCAGCAGCGGGTCGATAGTCACGTCCGTCATTCGACGCTCACCCACTCACCGGACTCGTCGCTTCGCTCGATCGCGTCGAGGACACGCTGGGCTTGCAGCCCGTCAGCGAAGCTCGGCTCGTAGTCGGTGCCGTCCCGGATCGCGCTGAGGAACTCGTAGTTCTCGTGGACGAAAGTGTGCTCCCAACCGATGACGTGGCCCGGGGGCCACCAGTGGTCGATGTATGGGTCGTCGGGGTCAGTGACGAGGACGGTCTCGAAGCCGCGATTACCGGCGCGCTTGAGTTCGAGTTCGTTCAGGCGTTCGAGGTTGAACCGCAGCGCACCCTCGGAACCCTCGATCTCGATGGTGTGGTCGTTCTTGCAGCCGTTGGCGAACCGGGACGCTTCGAGCGTCCCCATCGCCCCGTTCTCGAACTCGACCTGCGCGCTGTAGGCGTCGTCGACAGTGACTTCGCGGGTCTCGTCGCCGCCCTCGACGGGGCGTTCGTCGACGAAGGTCCGGAGGTGGCCGCTCAGCCGGTCGATGTCGCCCGCGGTGTCACTGAGCAGGAAGTGCGCGAGGTCGACGGTGTGGGCACCCAGGTCCCCGAGCGCGCCGCTGCCGGCCATCCCCTCGTCGTTACGCCAGCTCCAGGGCGCGTCGGGATCGACGAGCCAGTCCTGCAGATATCGTCCGCGGAAGTGGTGGATCTCGCCGAGTTCGCCCGCCTCGATCAGGTTCCGCGCTTTGCGCAACGCCGGGACGAAGCGGTAGTTGAAGGCTGTACCGTGGACCACACCGGAGTCGCCCGCCGCGTCGGCCATCTCCTGGGCCGTCTCGAGCGTGGGCGCGAGTGGCTTCTCGCAGAAAACCGGGGTGCCCGCCTCCAGTGCCGCGATCGATGGCTCGGCGTGGACGTGGTTCGGCCCGAGGTTGTAGAACACGTCCACCTCGTCGACCACGTCGCGCCAGTCCGTGGCGGTGCGGTCGAAGCCGAGCGTGTCGGCGGCCTCGGCGAGTGCCGCCTCGTCACGGCCGACGATTACGTCGCGATTCGTCTCCGGTGCGTCGTCGAAGAACATGGGGAGTCGGTCCAGGGCGTTGGAGTGGGCCTTCCCCATAAATCTGTAACCGAGGATGCCGATATCGAGTGTCATGATGATCTTGGATTTGCGAAAACGACCGCAGTCAGTTTAAACCCAGTGCGCCTCGCCCGGCGTCGTCTCGAAGACGACGCGGTTCAGGAGATCCACGCCCTTCTCCAGCCCCTCGTTGGCGGAGGTCAGCGAGTCCTCGTGTTCGATCGAGAGTGCGCCGTCGTAGCCGACCATCCGAAGGGTCGAGACCACGTCCCGCCAGTGGTCCTCGCCGTGGCCGTAACCGATCGACCTGAACAGCCACGAGCGCTCGGGCTCGTCCGTGTAGGGTGCAGTATCGAGCACCCCTTTCGTGCGGGCCTGCTCTTCGTAGACCTTCGTGTCCTTGGCGTGGAAGTGGTGGATGGCGTCGTGCTCGCCGAGCAGTCGAATCGCGTCGGTGATCGAGATGCCCTGCCAGTACAGGTGCGAGGGGTCGAAGTTCGCACCGATGTACTCGTTGGTCATCTCGCGCAGGTCCAGCATCCCCTGTGGCTCGTAAACGAGCATGTTGGGGTGCATCTCGATGGCGACGTTCACGTCGTGAGCTTCGGCGTGCTCGGCGAGGTCGGACCAGTAGTCGACGGCCAGTTCCCACTGGTACTCGTGGGCTTCGGCGTGTTCGTTCGGCCACGGTGCCGTGATCCAGTTGGGCACCTCTCCGGCATCGCTGCCGGCAGGGAGGCCCGAGAAACAGGTGACGGCGTCGACACCGAGCTGGTCGGCCAGTTCGATGGCCTCGCGCAGTTCCTTGTCGGCCTCGTCGGCACGCTCGTCGTCCGGATGCAGCGGGTTGTTGTGTGTCGCGAGCGCGCTGATCCACATGTCGTGCTCGTCGAGCAGGTCGTGTAGCTCTGCCTGCGCGTCCTCGTCGTCGAGATACTCCTCACGGGGGAGGTGGGCCTCGCCGGGGAAGCCACCGCAACCGAGTTCGACGGCGTCGACGCCGATGCCGTCGAGATACGAGAGCGCTTCTTCGAGGGACTGGCCACCGAGCGGGACGGTAAGTACACCTACGTCCATAGGCGATTTTACAATGGTCGTTGTTATAAAAACAGGGGAGCCGGAACCGGAGCCAGGTTAGAACGTGAGCCGAACGGGTATCACTCGTCGATCGAGTAGCGATCGAACAGCGTCGAGAGCTGCTTCGAGCGCATCGTCAGCATCTTGACGTTGACGTACATCTCGCCCAGCGCGAGGTTCTGCTCCTCGGCGACCGCAGCGACGTGTTCCGCCTCACCGACGTTCTCGCGGGAGATCTCGGCTGCGTCGTCGGCGATCGAAGCGACCTCCTCGGAACTCGCGGCCTGGTCGTCGGCCGCGTTGCTGATCTCCTTGACACCGCTGGAGGTCCGCTGGACGTGTTCCATGATCGACTCCAGGGATTCGAGGCTCTCCTCGACGGTCTCGCGCCCGGTCTCGACGGAGCCCTGCATCTCGCGGATCTCGTCGGAGGCCTGTTCGGTCTGGTCCTGAATGTCGCCGATCAGGTCCTCGATCTGGTTGGTCGCGTCCTTGGTCTGTTCGGCCAGCGATTTGACCTCGTCGGCGACGACGCCGAAGCCGTTGTTGTTCGACCCCGCAGAGGCGTGGGCCGCTTCGATCGACGCGTTGAGCGCGAGGATGTTGGTCTGCTCGGCGATGTTGTCGATCAGGTCGACGATCTGACCGACTTCGTCCATCTGGTCGTTCAGTTCTTCGATGGAGGCGACGACGTCCTCGGTCTGCTCGGAGGTCTCGTCCATCGCATCGCGGGCCTCGCGACCGGATTCGATCCCTTCGACGGTCCGTTTCTCCGTCTTGTCCGCCATCTCGGAGACCTCGTTGGACGAGGCGGCGATCTCCTCGATGGTCGCCGACATCTCGCCCATCTCGTCGCTGATCTGGGAGATCTGCTGGTGTTGCTCGTGGAACACGTCGGCGATCTCCTGGATCGACTCGGCGACGTTGGCGCTGGCTTCCTTGACCGCCTGGGTCGCGGAGGTGATCTGCTCGCTGGAGCCTGCAACGTCTCCCGAGAACTCGCTACCCGCCTGAATGGTCTGCTCGAAGGTCCCCGCCATCTCGTTGTACTCCTCGCCCAGTTCGTTCAGGACGTCCGAGGGCGTGTCGGTGGCCATCCGCTGCCCCAGCTGGCCTTCGCTGGCAGCGTCGAGGATCCGACAGCTTTCGGCGATGTACTGGTCGAGTTCCTCGATGGTCGCCGCGTCCTTCGCGGCGACACCGCCGTCCGGCGTGGCGATCGCCTCTGGTGACCCATTGTGAAGAGAGGTACGTGCGTCCTCCAGATCGGCTCTGATCTCGTCTAGTTCGTCCTCCAGGGTCGAACGGCGCGATTCGACAGTTCGTTTCGCCGTGCGCAACTCGTCCAGTTCGTCCGAGAGCGAGCCGACCCGTCGGCGAAGCTCGACGACCGAGTAGCCGCCGCCTGCGCCGGCGACGACGACGCCCAGTGCAGCCAGTGGGAGGTACAGCGCACTCGGTGCGGCCGCGGCGAGAACCACCTGATAGAGAGCGTGGCAGAACTGCCCACCGACAGCGAGTGCGACACCCCGTTCGACGTTGTTTTCTATGGTCATTGGTTACAGTATTTGTTCGAGGCACTTGCTGGCCAATTCATAGGCTTACCCTTGATTTATCATCCAGTATAAAGTGCTGATGGGTCCGATTTCAGGTGCTGATAATACACTTGCCCCAGCGCGACGGTACCCTGTAAAGACATAGAATATCTTTTTACCGGGCGGTCGGAACGGCGGTACATGGGAAACGACATCAACTACGCTGATCTGCACGATCCCAACGCAGAGTACACGATGCGGGAACTTTCCTCTGAGACCATGGGAGTCACGGCCAAGCGCGGTGGTGGCCGCGACGTGGAGATTACCGACGTTCAGACCACGATGGTCGACGGGAACTTCCCGTGGACCCTCGTGCGGATCTACACTGACGCCGGGGTCGTCGGCACCGGTGAAGCCTACTGGGGCGCAGGGGTACCGGAACTCATCGAGCGGATGAAGCCGTTCGTCGTGGGCGAGAACCCACTGGACATCGACCGCCTCTACGAACATCTCATCCAGAAGATGTCCGGGGAAGGTTCCGTCGAAGGTATCACTGTTACGGCGATCGCCGGCATCGAGGTCGCTCTGCACGACCTTGCAGGCAAGATCCTCGAAGTCCCGGCCTATCAGCTGCTGGGGGGCAAGTACCGCGACGAGATGCGCGTCTACTGTGACTGCCACACCGAAGAAGAGGCCGACCCCGACGCCTGCGCCGCCGAGGCTCGCCGCGTCGTCGACGAACTCGGCTACGACGCCCTGAAGTTCGACCTCGACGTGCCCAGCGGCCTGGAGAAGGACCGGGCGAACCGTCACCTCCGCCCGGGCGAGATCCGCCACAAGGCCGAGATCGTCGAGAAGGTCACCGAGGAAGTCAAAGACGAGGCCGACGTTGCCTTCGACTGTCACTGGACGTTCTCCGGCAGCTCCGGCAAGCGCCTGGCCGACGCCATCGAGGAGTACGACGTATGGTGGCTCGAAGACCCCGTCCCGCCGGAGAACCTCGAAGTCCAGGAAGAGGTAACGAAGTCCACCAAGACGCCGATCACGGTCGGCGAGAACCGCTACCGCGCCACCGAGGAGCGCCGCCTCATCGAGAGCCAGGCCGTCGACATGATCGCACCGGACATGCCGAAGGTGGGCGGCATGCGCGAGACCCGGAAGATCGCAGACATCGCGAACCAGTACTACATCCCGGTCGCGATGCACAACGTCTCTTCGCCGGTCGCGACGATGGCCAGCGCTCACGTCGGCGCCGCTATCCCGAACTCGATGGCCGTCGAGTACCACAGCTACGAACTCGGCTGGTGGGAGGACCTGGTCGAAGAGGACGTCATCGAAGGTGGCTACATCGAGATTCCGGAAGAGCCCGGTCTCGGAATCACGCTGGACATGGACACCGTCGAAGAAAAGATGGTCGACGGCGAGACCCTCTTCGACGAGGAATAATTCCCACGTCGAGCTGTTTGATCGGCGAGACAGTGAATTATTTCGATTGAAACGTAGCGACGATCGCTCCGAGTGACTGTCTCTGTTCTGTAATTGGCCCCCGTGAATGGACACCGACGACCGGTAGCATCGGTGTCACCGCGTACATATCCGACCTCGGTTCATCTGACAAAGCAATGAGTCAGCAACCTACCTCGACACTCTACAAAGCGCCTCGGACGGACATCTCCCAGAACCAGGGGAAGTTCAGGATCCACCTCAACTTCCCGGGGCGGAACCATCCGGACCACGACGACCACGGTTACGGCCCGCTGGCGGCAGTCGTCGAGTCGTTCATGGACCCCGACACGCTGATCTCGATGCACCAGCACCGCGACGAGGAGATCGTCTCGTGGGTGCCCGCGGACGTGATGCGTCACGACGACGGTGAGGGGAACAAGCTCGTGACCGACGCAGATCACATGATGGTGATGGGGGCAGGAGAAGGCTTCTGGCACGAGGAACGCACGCTCGCAGACGACCCGCCGCTACGGATGCTCCAGATCTTCGTCCGCCCGCACAGTCTCGGGCTGGAGCCACAGATCCAGCACGAACCGATCCCGGAGCCGGTCGCGGACGAGTGGCGCCACCTGTTCGGGCCGGCGGGGACCGACGCGCCGCTGTCGGTCCGCAATCAGGTGGACTTCTACGACTGTCGGCTCGACGCGGGAGCCAGCGTCGACTTCCCGACGGCGGACGGTCGGGACACGTACTTCTACGTCTTCGAGGGGACGGTCTCGGCTGCGGGGACGACCGTCGAGGAGACCGAGAGCGGTCTGCTCGTGGGGGACGAGACGGTGACGGTCACCGCCGAGGAACAGTCGATCCTCGTTGCGTTCTCCATCGACCCCGACGCCCCGATCACTCGTCAGGGGACGGTCGGGCGCTGATACGGATAGTCGTAGATCTGTGCCAGATCGACCGCATGCAGTGATGCGGTCGACTGGGAAAACGTCGACAACGGTCCGTATGAGACGGACACGCGGGTCAGTATCTTTTTGCGCGGTCCTCCCCCACTCTCTGCCATGGTTTCGGAGCTGTTCGACCCCGACGCGTGGGAGTCCATCGACCGGTTCGACTTCTCGGATATCACCTATCACCGGGCCACAGAGACCGGCGCGGTCCGCATCGCCTTCGATCGCCCCGAGGTTCGCAACGCCTTCCGGCCTGAGACGGTCGACGAACTCTCGACGGCGCTGGATCACGCCAAGCGCCTGACCGACGTTGGCTGTGTCCTCCTGACGGGGAACGGCCCCTCCGAGAAGGACGGCGGCTGGGCCTTCTGCTCGGGCGGTGATCAGTCGATTCGAGGCGAGTCAGGCTACGAATACGAAGCCGACGAAGACAGCGAGTCGCGACGCGACTCGGAACGGTCGAGCGGGGAGGGTCACGACCCGCGAGACATCGGAAACGAGGATGCTCCCGACAACGTCGGTCGCCTCCACATCCTCGAAGTCCAGCGCCAGATCCGCCACATCCCCAAGCCCGTCGTCGCCGTCGTACCGGGATGGGCCGTCGGCGGCGGCCACTCGCTGCACGTCGTCTGTGACATGACGATCGCCAGCGACGACCACGCGAAGTTCCTCCAGACTGATCCCGACGTGGGAAGTTTCGACGGCGGCTTCGGTTCGGCGTATCTCGCCAAGCAGGTCGGCCAGAAGAAGGCCCGGGAAGTGTTCTTCCTCGGGAAGACCTACGACGCCGAGGAAGCCGCAGAGATGGGCATGGTCAACGAGGCCGTGCCCCACGAAGAACTGGAGGCGACGGCGCTGGACTGGGCCGAGCGGATGAACGGCAAGTCCCCGACGGCGATGCGGATGCTGAAGTTCGGTTTCAACGCGACCGACGACGGCATGGTCGGCCAGCAGGTGTTCGCCGGCGAAGCGACGCGACTGGCGTACATGACCGACGAGGCCCAAGAGGGCCGGGACGCCTTCAACGAGGGGCGAGAGCCCGACTTCGACGACTACCCCTGGCACTACTGAACAGGCGAAAAGGACGGGGTGTTACTCGACTACAGCAAGGCGATGCCGAGACTGTAGGGCCACGCGGCACCGGCGAGTGCGACGAACGCGAGCGCACCGGCTGCACCGAAGACGTTCTTCAGGAAGCTGGTCATCTCGTTTTGCTGTTCCTCGGGGTCCTCAACGGTCCAGAAGTCGTGCATGAGCACGCCGGACGCGAGCAGGAACAGCGCGAGTGCGAACCCGGCGAGGACCGGAAACGCGCCGACGACGATGCCGAGCCCGCCAAGCACGAGCAAACCACCCGAAGCGAGCACCGAGAGCCGCGGGGCCGGCAGCCCTTTGAACTGCGCGTATCCGACCATGTCTTCGGTGTTTTGGAAATGATTCAGACCCATGAACGCGAGGACGCCGCCGAACAAGAGCCGCGCGAGCAGGAACACCTCCGCGCTGCCGGCCGTCGCGAACACGTCGGTCTGGAGCGGAATCATGCTAACACCGTCATACTAGCTTTCGTAAAGTTATCTACTTTCATCACGTTACCACCAACACGAGTGCGGTATATATCGATTTGGCGACACTGCAGTAACCGGGTGGCATCGATGCCACGCGGGGACACTGATGCCAGCAGCGAGGGCCAGAACCGCAGTCGCTTTGGGTCTGCCAGCCCGAGGATCTTGCAATGAGTACGGCGACAGCAGACGTCTCCAAACGCAGGGCCTGGGTGATGGCCGCGCGTCCCCAGACACTCCCGGCGGGTTCCGCGCCGGTGATCGTCGGCGCTGGACTCGCACTCCACACGGGAGAGTTCGCGGCGCTCCCGTGGCTGGCAGCGCTCGTGGGCGCGCTGCTCATCCAGATCGGGACGAACTTCGCGAACGACTACTACGACGCGGTGAATGGTGCGGATACGGATGACCGCGAGGGGTTCACGCGGGTGACTGCCGGCGGCCTCATTCCACCGAAGCAGGTCAAGTACGCGATGGCGGCCACCTACGGGCTCTCCGTACTGATCGGGATCTATCTCGTCGCGCTCGGTGGCGTCCCGATTCTCGTTGTCGGCCTGACGAGCATCGCCGCGGGCATCCTCTACACCGGCGGCCCGTACCCCTACGGTTATCGAGGGCTGGGCGATCTGTTCGTGTTCGTCTACTTTGGCGTCGTCGCTGTCACCGGGACCTACTACGTGCAGGCGGTCGCCGCCGCGAACGTCGGTCTCTTTCCAATGTGGATCCCCGACGGGATCGGGCTCGCGACGGCCGCGACCGCGAGTCTCCCCGCTGCGGGCCTGTCGACGGCGATTCTCGTGGTCAACAACGTCCGCGACCGCGAGACCGACGCCGCGACCGGCAAGCGGACGCTCGCGGTCATGCTGGGCTACCGGTTCAGTCGGATCGAGTTCCTCGCACTGGTCGGGATGGCCTACGTCGTCCCGGTCCTGTTCGCACTCGACGGCGATTTCGGACCGCTCGCTCTCGCACCACTGCTGTCGTTACCGCTGGCTGCATCGGTCTCGAAGACGGTCCTCGAACGGACCGACGGCGAAGCGCTGAACCCGGCACTGGAGCGGGTCGGGCAGACCGTGTTCGTTCACTCGGTACTGTTCGCCGCCGGACTGGCGCTGGCTCCACTATGACGGTGACGCGATTCTCGCTCCCGCTCGCAGAGCCGCTCTCGACCGCCGACGGGACGATCGAGCGTCGGGAAGGATTCGTCGTCCGTCTCGACCGTCGCGACGCCGTCGGGATCGGGGAAGCAACCCCGCTGCCGGGCTGGACAGAAACGATAGGTGACTGCGAGCGCGCGCTCGAAACCGGGCAGTCGACCTACGAGGAGGAGGGATACAGGGCCGCGCTGGCCGCCCTCGAACCCGACGAGGTCCCAGCCGCTCGTAACGGCATCGAGACCGCGCTGCTCGACGCCGAAGCGCGAGCGGACGGCGTCTCACTCGCCGAGTGGCTCGACACCGAAGCGCAGTCGGGCTCGCCGGTGTCGACTGTCCCCGTCAACGCGACCGTGGGCGACGGACCGGTCGACGAGACGGTCGCAGCAGCCCGCACCGCCGTCGACGGCGGCTTCGGGTGCCTGAAGCTGAAGGTCGGCGTCGCTGACGTCGAGCACGACATCGAGCGCGTCGAGGCCGTGCGCTCGGCGGTCGGTGAGGATGTGACCCTCCGTGTCGACGCCAACGGGTCGTGGGACCGCGCGACCGCGAGTGCGGCCATCGACGCTTTCGCAGACCTCAACGTGAGCTACGTCGAGCAACCACTCGACGGGAGCGACCTCGACGGGCACGCTGCCCTGCGAGGTCGTGGAGTCGAGATCGCGCTCGACGAGGGACTGCGCGAGCACGCGATCGAGTCCATCGCCGACGCGAACGCCGCGGACGTACTGATCCTCAAACCGATGGTCGTCGGCGGGCCGGGAGCGACGCACACGCTCGCACAGCGGGCCCGCGCGTTCGGATTCGATCCAGTCGTGACGACGACGATCGACGGCGTCGTTGCTCGAACCGCCGCCGTCCACGTCGCGGCGGCGATCCCGGACGTTCGACCCTGCGGTCTGGCGACCGCGAGCTACGTCGCCGACGACCTGGCAGCAGACCCAGCACCCGTCAAAGACGGGCGGATCACGGTCCCGGACGGCCTGGGGCTGGGGATCGGTCCCGACGAGGTGTCGCCGTGACGCTCCCGCCCCCGACGGAGTGGCCCGTCGACGACCCGCTCCCCGACGAATCGGCGGACCTGCTCCACGAGCGGGCGACGGCGACGCCTGATGCGACAGCGATCGTCGATACGGACCGTGAGCGGACCTGGAGCTACGCCGAGTTCGACCACCGGGTCGACGAGTGGTGTGCCGGGCTTGCCCGCCACGTCGATCCCAAAGGGCGGCGGATCGCCGTGCTCCTGCCGACCGGCATCGAGTTCGCCACCGCGTACTTCGCGATCGCTCGCCGGAACGGCGTCGTCGTCCCCCTGAATCTCCGGGAGTCCGACAACGTCGTCGAGCGACAGGTCAAACAGGCGGCCGTCGACGTCACGCTCTGTACGAGCGAGACAGAACGGATGGCACGGTCGGTCACGCCGACGGACGCGCACGTGCTCTCGATCGACGAGACGGACGCTTCGGACGTGACGGCCTTCGAGCCCGGCGATCCCAGTACCGATCTCGCGACGACCGCCGGCATCGACACCGACCGGCTCGTCCTGTTCACGTCGGGGACGACGGGCGACCCGAAGGGCGTTCGGCTGACGCGAGGGAACCTGCTCGAGAGCGCCGTCGGTTCCGCGAAACGGCTCGGCGTCGAGACCGGGGACCGGTGGTTCGTCTGCCTCCCGATGTATCACATGGGCGGACTCGCCCCGCTCGTTCGGTCGACGCTCTACGGCACGACGACGGTGCTACAGCGGGAGTTCGATGCACGCGAAAGTGCCAGAGAACTCGCCGCAGCACGGGTCACCGGCGTCTCGCTGGCCCCGACGATGCTACGCCGACTCCTCGACGAGGAGTGGGTCCCCCCCGAGTCGCTCCAGTTCGTCCTGCTGGGCGGCGCGCCGGCTCGACCGGCGTTAATCGAACGCTGTGCGGCACTCGATGTGCCAGTGTATCCGACCTACGGCACGACCGAGACGGCCTCACAGATCACGACCGCGACTCCCACGGAAGCGTTCGCCAACCCGGACACCGTGGGCCGTCCGCTCGACGGGACATCACTCACACTTCTCGACGACGGTGTCGAGTGTGCTCCGGAAGAGGTGGGTGAGATCGTCGTCGAGGGGCCGACGGTGACGCCGGGCTATCTCGACCCCGACCAGACGGCGGCCGCGTTCGACGACCGGGGCTTTCACACCGGTGACGTGGGCTACCGTGACGAAGCTGGGCGCTACTTCGTCGTCGGGCGTGTCGACGACCAGGTCGTCACGGGCGGTGAGAACGTCCAGCCCGCGTCGGTCGCACGAACGCTCGAATCCCTGTCGTCCGTCGAATCGGCGGCCGTCGTCGGCGTCCCGGACGACGAGTGGGGACAGCGCGTCGCCGCCGCTGTCGTCCCTGCCCACGAAGGCGTCACGCCAGCGCGAGTGCGCGACGCGGCCCGTGTCGATCTCGCTGACTTCGCCGTCCCGAAAACAGTTCGACTGGTCGATTCGCTGCCACGGACAGCCTCGGGGACGATCGATCGAGAAACGGTCGGCGACCTGTTGAGCGACGACGGTTAGCTCCGGATCCGAACGACGCCGGCGCTGAACACTCTGCTGTTCGGAACGATGTACTCCTGTCCTTCGCCCTCGATGTGGGTGACGAAAATATCGACCTCTTGGACGATCCCCTGTTGATCGTCGATCCTGACCTCGTCCCCGATGCTGTAGGGCTGTGTCAGGACGAGATACAGCCCAGCAGCGCCGGCCGACAGGAGATGCCTGAACGCCAGTCCACAGAGGAACACGAGGCCGAACGCGTACGCCGCCAGCAGTATCAACAGCGCGGCCGTCGCGACGCCGAGTTGGCCCAATGCGATCAGCGAAGCCAGGAAGATGATGCTGTACTTGACGAAGTCGGGCAGCAGTTCGACCTGGGGGAGTTTGACACTCCGGAGTCGCTCACTGACGGACAGTCTGGCCTTGTCGCCCGCGATCAGGCCCACGATCACTGCGAAGACCGCGACGAACAGGTTCGGGAGGAAGGTGACGAACTGCGACCAGAAGGAGACGTCCTTGAGCAACTGTGAAACGTTCAGTGCGAGGATGATCGCCCCGACGTAGACGGAGACGGCAGCCAGTGTCGCGACAAGCCCGACCGTCGACGTGCCAAAGCGCTGGGCCGTTCGCTCGAACGGCGTCCCCTCGACGGCTTCTCGCACGCCCGCGTCGCGGAGGAAGTAGTGTGTGTACCGCCAGACGAGGTACGCGAGCAACACGCCCAGGACGAGTATCGCAACCGAAGCGGCGAACGCGGCTTCCTGAGAGAACAGTCTGCGAATCAGGGCCGGCCAGTCGAACTGCATCAGTACTCCTCCGGATCGACTTCCAGAATGATTTCACCGCCCTTGAACGCCCGAACCAGCCCGTCACTCTCCGAGAGGACGATCGCGACGGCGTTCGTGTCTCGCGTGACCGCCCCGGCGGCCATGTGGCGCGCACCGAGCCCCTTCGGGATGTCGACTCCCTCTGCCGAGGGTTCGAGATACCGGTAGGCCGAAACGATCTTGCCCGCATCGGAGATGACGAAGGCCCCGTCGAGTCGCGAGAACTCCTTGAGCATCACGTTCACGATGGGGTCGCCGACGTGGACGTGTGACTTCTCGAAGGGGTTGTACGACAGTGGCCTGGACTTGTTCATCACCTTGCCGGCGTCGCCGACGACGAACAGTGCGCCCACCGGCTTGCCCTTCTGTCCTTTCTTTCCCAGTTCGATCGCGACTTCGAGCACGTCACGGATCACCGACGGCTCGGCTCGCGAATTGACGAACAGGTCGTAGACGCCAGATTTTGAGAACTCCGCGACGTTGATCCTGACGACGGCGTCCGGCGCGTCGTCGAACACGTCTGCGATACAGATCACGTCCGCGTCCTCCTCGACGTACGCCTCGTCGAGCGCACCCTCGACGCCAAAGCGAACCCGCTCCGACAGCTCGTTGAACTCCAGGGGCAACTCGACGAACGTCCCGGCGTCGACCGTGTTCTCGGCCGCAATCACCACGACATCGACGTCCTGCTCGTCATCGAACGACTGGTACAGCGAAGCGCTCGGAGCGAACAGGAACACGGCGTCGATGTCGGCGACGACGTCATCGAGGAAATCGGACAACGCGCTCATCGTTCCACGTTCAATGTGGCACGTGAAAAAGGTTTGCTGGCCGTCTGACGCCTGTGGGGTAGCTGCGAGACACTCATCGCTCTGCCATCAGCTCGTCGGCGAGCGTAGCGACACGTTCGCGAACGACAGTTCCACTGAGACCCGCCCGCTCGGCCAGCGCCAGCAGTCCGCCCATCCCGACGCCCTCTTTGGCTTCGCCCGCCTCGTACCGCTCCATCGCGACGTGATCGCTCTCGTCGAACCCGGGGTCGCTCACGGTCAGGCCCAGCTCCAGATCCGACGCCAGTCCCCTGATGTCTGCAGACGAGTCCCGGGCGACGTACGCCGTCGTCGCGAGTGCAAGTCTTCCGTCGACGCCAGCGTGACGCAGGAGCGCACCCACCGTCGCCATCTGGGTTCCACCCGCGAACGTGACCGCACAGTCTGTCTCGACCGCACCGAGCGCGATCCCCGAGGCGACCGCGAGCACGGGATCACCCATCCGCCGGACTGCCCGTTTAGGCTGGTCCGCCGCGTCGCCGGGTTCCAGCGCACTCGCCGCCAGCCCCTCCTCCACGATGGCTCGTTTGCGGTCGATCGGGTTCTCTGGCAGCGACGACGAGACCGCCTCTCGCTCGCCCAGCGCCCGCAAGACACCGAGCGCCGTGGTCGTTCCGCCGGGGATCGACTCGCCGAGCACGATTTCGTCGGCGGGCAGCGCCCGACCGAACTGCCGGGCCGCCTCGAACGCACCCGGTGCCGACGGGACTGGATCCTGCTCGCGAACGTCCCTGCCCGGCCTCGCACCGACCGACGTGGTCGGCGCGCCGGTGGGCTCTGCCAGCCCGCCGTCGACGACGGTTACGTCCAGATCGAGCAGTTCGACGACCGCGCGAGAGACGACCGCAGGCGTGAGACAGCCAGTCGGGCTCTGTGGCACGTCGCTGGCCCTGACGAGATCGCCGTAGCGGACGATCTCGGCGTCCGCTGCGGGCGTGTGTGCGAGCAGATCGGGATCGCTCCCGGCCGCTGAGATACCGTCTATCTCGGCCGTCCTGGTGGTACCGGTCACCAGCACGAACCGAGTGCCGCCGTGTCCATCCATGTCTCACCGGGCGCCCCGTTCGGCCTTCAACGCGTCGGTCCCCGGGGAAGCGCCACATCATTTATTGCCAGCGCCGCCGCCGTTGCCAGTATGGAGGACTTCGAAGAACTCGTCTCGTCGCTGACGCCGCGAGAGGACAACGACGCCATCTCGTCGTACCAGAACACGACGGCCGTCGCCTGCCCGGCCTGCGAACAGCCCTTCGACGACATGGTCGTCTGCAAGAACGAACTCACGTCGCTCAATCTCGACATGGAACTGGATCTCTGTACGACGATCCACGACGGCAACGTCGTCCTCTTTACACACAAACCCTGATCGCGACTGGGAGTTCGTTGCACAACCTTCGGTACGTTTATAACAGTTGCATTGTGACGTGATGACACGAATCATGATGGGGGCTCAACTGGGGCGTACGGTGGGGAACCGAGCACAGCAGTCACCGCTGCCGAGGTGCGAGTTCACACGATGGACCGGCGAACCGCGCTGCTAACCACGCTGGTCGTCACACTCCTGGTGACACTCTCGGTGACCGGTCCAGCAACTGCACTGGAACGCTCGACATCACTCACGACGGCCGCACCGGCGTCGGTCTCGGTCGACGAACGCGTCACTCTACAGGCCGAACTCCAGAACGCGACCGAAGCGTCTTACACCTGGGACTTCGACGACGGCTCCACCGGGACCGGATGGCTCGTCTCGACCACCTACGACGAGCCCGGACAGTACTCGGTCATCGTGACCGCCTACGACGGCGGCGTCCGGACGACTGATACGATCAGAATCAACGTCTATCCTGACAGCCTCGACACCGGGGAGTACAGCGACTCGTGGATCAGGCGGTGACGTGTGTCAGGCAAGATCTCGGATCGAAAACGGGGAGACCGGGTCGAGAACTGCGGGACCGGATTTGAACCGAAAGCAGACGTGCTCGCTTTGCTGCGCGCGACTGATAGAGCCCAAATCCGGCTGTCTTACAGTTGCGACTCACGAATTTGCTCGTCGCAAAGTGCGCGAGACCGGATTTGAACCGGAAGAAGACTCGCTACGCTCGTCTTCTGGGGTTCAAATCGGTCCTGCTCTTCGCTCACTCCGTTCGCTCATGCGCGGGACCGGATTTGAACCGGCGGACCCCTACGGGATAGCGTCCTAAGCGCGGATGTGCCGTAGGCACGCTGACGCGCCAATTCCGGGGTGGCACGTCCCGTTTTCGCCTTGTCTACCAGTAAGATTGGCCGGGTTGTTTATAAAACTTGACCGGGACAGCGTTAAGGGCTAATCACGCTGTCCGACTGATTACCTCCAATGGTCGAACTCCTCGTGGAATCCACGCTCCGTCATGTCTCCGTCGAGAACATCTGCACCGTGACGGAGGAACGCGATAAGGTCGCGGGTGTCCCCTTCGCCCCAATCTTCGGCGGCCGATACCTGTTCCACCCGAGTCGCAATATCACGGGCTTCGCTGGCGGAGAGGAACGCCGATTCCCCGCGACAGGCGAGCATTATGCCTTCGGCTTCGAGCGCGGCAGTCACGCGGTGGTCCGTCTGTCCGGCCCGCCCCTGCGTGAGTGATGCCTCGAACAGTTCCGGGTGCGATGGCTCGTCTCGACTGGGGGCGACGGAGTCGTCAGCACCGAGAAGGGTGCGGCGAACGCGGTGGGCCGTTCTCGTCTCGCCGTCAGCGATAAGGTCGGCAATCAGACGGAACACTCGGGCTGTCGGAACCGCGCCCTTCTCGCGGCTGTCAGTCGAATCGACCTCTGGCTCGGCGACCTGCTGGATATTTCCATCTGCGTCCACCTCTACGCGTGGGAAGTCCGAGGGTTGGTGTCGGTCCTTCGGGTTCGCAGGGTGATTCTTACGGCCTGCCGTCTGGCCGAGGTGAATCATCAAGCCCTGCACGCCAGCGAAGGTCTGCGAGCAGTAGGGGCACAGCCGGGCGTGTTTCTCGTTGTCGCGCTCGTCCGGGTAATCCATCTCGACTTCGCGCTCGCCGACCGTTTCGAGATTTTCGAGCGAAATGCTGTCCGGAACTTCGCCCTGCGGTCCGTGACCGCCGCCGCTTGAGCGCATGATATGAAGGTTGATACCACGAGCGAGCGGCGTACTTTCACAGCCTTCAACCGGACAACGAACGGTACGCTCGTCGTTCTTGTCGGTCATTGGTCCACCTCGAAGCAGTCGAAGCAGGGGAACCCCGCACCGTCAGGGCCGTCGCAACGGTCGTCACCGTTCGGGCAGGTGTCCGACTCATCGGCGACGGTCGTCGTCCCGCCGTCAGTCTGGAGTTTGTCGGCTCCAGTCGTGACGCCGTCCGTGGCTGACAGCGATAAGCCCGCCGGAGAAGAGTCCCGGCGAATAGATGCCTCGGTATGCTCCCCGAGTTGGGAGTCTATCGCTTCGGGACTGGCCCACTTCGGAACTGGCCGCTCGCCCGTAGCGAAAGCAACTCTCGAAAGATGCTTACAGCGTTCACGCCCGCTGTCAGTCGGTAGATTGTGTTTGTAGTCCGGGCAGGTACAACGCTCTTCAAGAGCGTCAACACGATACTCAGAGCCACTTTCTGTAGTCACAGAGTATACGTCCCCGCCTTGCGGAAGAGTCGTCATGTACTCCGTGAGCGCACGCACGTCTCGTTTCTCAAGGTCGGTACAGCTGTCCGTGACGGCACGTTCAAGTGCCGCCGAGTCTTCGATTTGCATGGCTTCGGGTCCAATCGAAGCCAACCGCGCTCCCTGTACCAGCAGGGGGCGCATTTCTACGCACGGCGGCTGACTTCGACACTTGCACGTCTCCCCTCTACTCACTTAGTTCTGTCCCTATAACGCCAGAACTAACTACCCGGCGTTATATTGCCATTACAATGGCTGAGGACCGTGATTCAGAAGGTGGCCGTCCCCGCGAATATGATGCAGATGATGTTCTGCTGGCCTTGCGAGAATTAGACGACGGGTCTGGTGTTCGGACTGGCGAAGTTGCGAAGAGGGTGGGGTGTTCCACACGGACAGCCCTACGGCGTCTTTCCTCTCTGGAAGAGAAAGGCGAGGTTGAGAGTGTCGAAGTTACCGAACGGATGAAACTCTGGTCGGTTCTCTCTGTGACAACGAACAGTTGACCGGCAAGGACATTGGTGGGAGAAACACGATCTGGTGGATACCGGAAAGTGAGTAACGTTATAGCTTGATTTCTGAGACTTCTGCTTGTCTGAGGAAGCGGGGAGCATGGATAATATGCACAATAGTAATAAGAACTGCCCGGTTATTACACCAGTCGGGGTCCGAGCGCGTTTCTTTAGTAACTCGGCTTACATTACAGACACCGCTCAGTCAGATTTTGGCCGATTTTCGGAGAACCGGCGACATATGAAAAGAATTATACTCCTGCACCGTCTTATGTTAAGTAGAAGCTGATTCTCGGAGCGTCCCTTAGTTTTCCTCCGAGCGTGTCGTGGACCACACCACTCCGTAGTGTGAACCACGGCCTGCTTCGTCCTAAAGTAAACTTGACACTCGCCACCCAATCAGTCGGTAGTGATGCACAGGCCATCAACTGGCAGTCTGTTTTCAACCAAGCATATGACCGTTCGTTGGACTTCGAGGCAGGGGACGACCTGAAGCATGGGAACATCGTGGGTTCCCTGCAAGACCTCGGGAAGGCCGGTAACAACGCTGCCGCTGGAGCAACCATACGGCAGGCTGTTCAAGCGGGCGAACTCTGTGAGACAGCAGAGGGATACAAAATCGTCCGTGACGGTCCCGGTACAGGTGACATCCGTCAGTCGCTCAAGACGCGACTCAGAGTGATAATGCAGAACGGCGAGAACGGGGTAATTCAATCACCCACGTCGTCAGGGAAGACACACACCCCGAGTACGACCCGCTGGCGAAGCCACCCGGAGATTACCGGCGGCCAACCCGTCGTCTTCCTGTCTGGAACGAAAGACGCCCGTGATGGTGCGATAGCAAAAAGCAGGGAATCATACGCGACTGCTGAAGTCCTGTACGGGCGTAAGGATGCTTGCCCACTCGCCAGAGGAGAATACGACTCGAAGAACGAAGCAGGGAACGCCGCTATAAGGTCGCCGGACGGCTCCGAACCGTCGGAGTGGTTCAATACCATGTGTGAGAAGCGCGGGCTACCCGTCTCTGTCGCGCACGGCAAGTTTGCACGCGAATATGACGGGACACTCCCTTGCTGTGAGAACGGGGAAGGTTGTCCTTCAACGACGCAATGGACAGACATCCCTCGAAACGGCGACGAAGAAGTTGACTACGACGTTCTCCACGCTACTCACCAGTTCGCTCGGGTTCCGCAACTCATCGAGGATTGTAACCTCATCATTGACGAACGCCCGGACTTCACTCGTCATACGGACACGGGACGATGGCGAGAAAAAATTAACAGTTACCTCAGAGAGATTGACGCCCCGGTGAAACGGTGGGAGAAATTGATGATGGGGATAACCGGGGACTATGATGTAGACCTCAACCAACTTCAAGATGCGCTAACGGAACCAGAACCCGACTGGTTCACGACTGACCCTAATGCCCACGCTCTTGTTCCGGGCATTGTTGAAGCGATTGTCACCGCCGAGGAGCGCGACCACGAGCGATGGGTCGGGAAGACAGATTACACGTATCCCACTCTCAACCCCAACCACGAGGGACCGGAACAGAAGGGAACTATTCGCATCGTCTTCGACAGCCAGAACGACATCCGACTTCTGCAAGCGATTCCCGACTTCAGCGAAGCCCGGTGTGTCATCGGTCTTGACGCCTACCCGACAATGACGAAGTGGAAGGCAAACACGGTTCAGAACCTCAAGAGGGAGAGCCTTGTCGAGACTGGCGACCTGCATGACTGGCGTCGGAATCAGCGGAATCTGACTATCGTTCAAGTAGGGGATGACAAGAACTCGTGGACAAGGCGAGGATACAATCGCTCGAAGGTAAGGGTACTCTGTAACGCTCTCCGACGAAAGTACGGGAATGGGTTCGCAACAGGGATTACCTCAAAACGGTTCGTAGATAAACTTGAAAAACAACTGACTGAAGCCGGAATAGAGTCTCCCGATACAATCTACTTCGGGAACGAAAAATCAGTCGAAGACTTCGACTCAGAACGGGTCGGTGTCGTTGCAGGTTGTATCAGCCCAAGTGACGAAAGCATCAAAGACTGGATAGCACTCCTTGACAAAGACGCCACTCCGAAGCGCGAAGTCGTGGACGGCCATCAGGGACAAGAATGGCTGGGGGAAGACCACAACGTTGCCTACGAAATCCTCGCTGACGTTCGGGAGAAAGGTGTCATGCAAGCCTGCGGTCGATATGCCCGCTCACCCCAGCAACCAGACGACGGCGCGACTGTGTTTGTACTAACGAACGTCCTGCCTGACGAGTACGTTGATAGGAAGGTAGCCGACGGAAACGAGTTCGGACCTAAACAAAAGCAGATTCTCGACTACGTCGCCTCAAACGATGGGGTGACTCCCCGAATGATTGAAGAAAACACAGATAGCGGGAGACGACATGTCTACGATACCCTCGGGGATTGCCGTGGCTACTCTTGGATGCGAGTGAGAGAACAATCGGGCAATGACCCGGGTGTATTCTATGCAGACTTCAGTCCAGACGGACATATAGAAGTGTAGGATGTCGTAGGTGTGAACTCTCCTCTACTAAGCATCTAATACCGCTCAGTTCACACCTTGTTTTTTTGACAGCGATAAGGGGCGGGAGTTGAACAGCGAGGTTCTGCTTGGTGTTGTTGTAGACCGGGGTTTCTACCTGATAGCAACACAGCGGTCACACCACGGCGACCTTATCGCTGTCAGCATCGCCGGAGTGTCCCAGATGGAGAGACAGGAGAAACATCACCTGTTACCGAAACTGCTGTTGGACACCGAGAATAGCGTCTCACCCCACAGTTTACGGGTCGAAGTGTACCCTCCACATCGAAATTTCGCTCTGGAACAGCAATCGAGACGGACTAACTCCGGGGTCGCGCCGAGCAGAGTGTTGGTCTATATTTGGAACGGGGCACATGGACGGTAAGCATAATTACCTGCAACCACTGGCTGTCCCGCCCGCCCCTTATCGCTGTCAACAGTTGGCTATCCAATCAGTTTGAATAGAACTCCTTCTACAAAAAGAACAATACCCATACCAAGGAGCAGTCCTGTAATTACTCTGAGCAGGTTGGTACTTTCACGATTACCGAACATTTGGGTTGTACCATCTATACCACCGGGCAGTAACAGTCCCGCTCCCAGTATGATACTGAGAGTAGGAGAGAGTAGTTCCCCTCTCAACGGGAACGTCAGAATCATCAGAACCCCGGTGAAGTACATCCCCGTACATCTGGCGCACAGTCCAAAGTACCTCCCACGGTAGCACAGCGAACGGTCAGGGCGGGAGTGACAGAGGGGATACGGTCTAAGCACTCTGTTTGAGGCACGAAAAATAAAATCCAATAGAGTCATCCCGATTTACCAAGTTCAGAGCCACAGTCATGACAGTAAGAATTTTCTTGCGGGTTCTGCCATCCACAATCCGAACAAATGCGCTTTGGCTTTGACTGAGTAGAGTTCTGCTGTACTTGATTTCCATCTTCCATCTCTTCCTGTACGGTTTTCAGGAACTCTCTACCACCCTCGGTTAGTACCAACGGTACGACAATAGGTAGGGAGAGGAAGATTAGCCCCCAGCCCGGATTTCCATTTAACGAAAACAAGATTGAAAGGATTATTGCCAGCACACCACCGCCAATACCACCGAACAACTTCCATTTCGGAATCTCGTTCCAAGGATTCTTTTCTCTCTCACCGTTTTGGAACTCGTCAACTTTTTCGTGGAACGACTTATCAGACTGTACCTGTGTGTTAGATTCCGCTGTGTCTGATTCTTGTTTTTCGCTCTGTTCACTAAAGGTCGGCTCTGGCTCGTTACTCATCCGTATTTTCTCCAGACGGCTTGAAATCAAACCCGCAATCACCACAATACTCAGCATCTCGCGGATTTTCGATTCCGCAATCTGGACAAACTCTCTTCGGCTTGTCGGTATTATCTCCTGTTACCGTAATCTGCTGTTGCTGTTGTTGTTGGTCAGGACAACAGCAACCAATGACACCCAATCCAACAAGAGATAGGGCTGTCGTCCCCAGCCATGTTGCTTCAATTATCATGGTCTAAACGATTAGACCCTTCATTGATAGTATTATTTGTTGAGACATCTCAGCCCATGTTATCAAGAGCGTCACGCCGGTCTTCGACCGGGACGTTATCGTACTTGAGCGTGGTCTTGACAGACTCGTGACGCAACTGAGCCTGCGTAGCGGCGAGGTCACGCTCTTTGGTCATGTGAGTCCCGACCGAGTGGCGGATTGCGTACCATGACATCTGCCGATTCTCGTAACTAATCTCGGCACGGTCGCAGAGGTCTTTGAGTATCCGGCTCAGTTCGTTGGAACCGTAGCGGTTCCCGTGCCGAGTGAGCCAGAGTTTGTCGGTATCCTCGTATCTCGGGTGGTCGGCTCGTTCGTCTATCCACCGCTCTAACGCGGTCGCTGTCCGGTCGGTGATGCCTACCGTCCAGTTCCCTTCGTTCTTGGCTGAATCCTCTCTCGGGATACGTAGCAGGCCGTTCTCGGGTTCACACCAGCCCACGCGTGCATTCCCAACTTCGACCGGACGAAGGCCGGCGTCGAGGCTCGTCCAGACGAGAGACGTGAATTTCCAACTGTCCGGGTCGGCTTCGAGAAGGTCGCTGTCGGTTCCGTAATTTGGAGTGCCGTCCTTCCCGAGTGCGGCCTGTCGAATCTTGCGACGTTCCGGCTTCGTGAGGAAGTCGCGCGGGCCGTTGTTGCCTCCGCCGGACTGGAAGTTCCAACTGAACTCCCACTCGTCGCGGTTGTACTTGTGCTGAAGCCACTTTGAGTATCGACCGAGCGCACCGAGGATTTTACCTTTCGTGGACTCCGTCACGTCACGGAACGCGACTTCCTCCATGTAGGCGCGGGCGTCGTCTTGGTCGGGCGGGGCTTTGTAGCCCCCACGGTTCTCCCATACCCACAGGTCGAAGCGTGCCGTTCGGTGTCCCGTCTGGCAGACCGTGTACGGTGAGTATCCTTTCGCCTTCTCGGGGTCTTTCCCCATCCGAAGCAGGTACGTGAGGAAGGGTTTGCGGTACTCGTAGTAATCTACCGCGCCCTTATCGGATAAGAAGTCGCGTTGGTTTTTGCGGACGATTGTAATCGTTCTATTCGGCTCCATCATGTCCGAATCGAAACCGGGACAGCGTTCGAGCGTATTCGGCTTATCGAGGTTCATTTGGGGTCTTGTCGTTGTTGGACAAGCCGAAAACGGGAGGTAGAGAGTGCGCGGGACCGGATTCGAACCGGCGGACCCCTACGGGATAGCGTCCTAAGCGCTACGCCTTTTCCTGGCTTGGCTACCCGCGCGCAAGATGGCGTATTCCCGACCGCTTCAAGTACTTATCGCTCTCGGGCGCGCTCTCGGATGGCATCGGCGAGGGCGTCGGGATCGTCGAGTCGTTCCACCACGGTGAGATCGTCCCCGACTTCGAGACTGCCGGACTCAACCACGTCCGCACAGATACCGCCGCGTTCGTCGCGGAGTGCGCGGGCAACCCCCTCCTCGTCGGCGACTTCCTCGACGTGGGCGCAGGGCGGCCGTCGACGCGTTCCCTCGAACACCGCGTCACCGATACGAAACCGCGTGTCGAGGAGATCGACCACCTCGACGCCGTCGACGACGATGTTCCGCCGGTGGCGACCGTCCGAGAGATCGATATCGAACTCCTCTCGCACGTACGCCAGGGCAGATGACGAAACGAGCGTGACCTGGCAGACGTCGTAGGGTGCGTAGTGCCCCGTCCCGAGGAAGTAACGGTCACCGCGGAGGCCCCCGTCGACGACGGCTTCCAGCGTCTCGTGGTGCTCCATCGGCGCACTGCCCTCGGGCGCAGTCCAGAGTTGGGAGACGGTCGGCATGACGGGACGTTGGGGACCGCCAGTCAAAGCCCCGGCGACGAGTGTTTAAGTCCGATGGCGACCAAGCGAGGGACATGTATCGCGCGAGCGACCGGCGGGAGCACGAAGAGTGGCTGGACGATCTGGAAGCGGCGGCCGACACGCTGGACCTCGAGAGCACCGCACGGTCGCGGGCGGTCGACCTCTTCCTCACGTCGATGCCGGTCGACGAGGACCGGTCCAAGCAGGCGGTACTGGCTGCGAGTCTCTACGTCGGTGCACTCGTGAGCGGTCAGGAGCGATCCCAGCGCGTCGTCGCCGACGCGACCGGGGTCTCTCGGTTGACGATCCAGCAACGCTGGAAACCGCTGCTGGAAGAAGCGGGTCTCGATGCACCGGACTGGTGACCGACAAGAGAAGACGATGCTGGAGTGGCTCTAGACAGTAATCAGAATCATACGGACAGTTGTCGGTTTGTCCCAGATCGACCGCAGCCAGTCGTACGATCGACTCGGAAAACGTCGACAACCGTCCGTATCAGGTCCGCTCGGCGCGGCCGTCGCTTTCGGGCGTCACGTTCCCGTGTCGATCGATCTCGCCCCGGACGATTCGCGTACTGGAGATGATGTCGCCGTCGTCGGCGTAGACGTGCGGAACGACTTCGATCTCCAGTGGATCGTAGCCTCGCTCCTCGCGGATCTCGTTGATCCGTTTTCCTCCGGTCTCGGTCTCCGGAGAGACGACCAGCACGTCGAACTGGGCCTCGGTCGCGATGCCGGTCGGCTCCGTCAGTTCGCGGATCTCGTACTCGCGGTCGTATTCGGCCGACAGTTCCGCGAGTTCGTCGTCGAGCGCGCTTCGCCGGGCGTCGTACGATCGGATACTCCGTTCGGCGTGGCGGGTCTTCGGCGCGAGATCGTCGCTGGTCAACCCTACGGTCACGTCGCCGAGTTCGAACGCGCGGTCGAACAGCGCACGGTGACCATCGTGAACCGGATCGAACGTCCCACCCAGCGCGACTTTCATACAACGAGGCAGAACGCCTCCGGGTTTATGGGCTTCGACTCCGGCAGTCCTGTCAGATGGTGGCGTGTGCCACGGGCCGGACGATCACGCTTCGGGTAATCACACTTCGTTGTCGTCGCTGTCCCAGTCGTCCGCCGTCTCGTCGCCATGGGCTTCGTCGTCCTGGCCAGCGTCGTCTGCTGCTCCCTCGTCAGTACCGGCGTCGTCTTCGTCCTCGCTCTCTTCGCTGACGCTGATCGTCACTGGTTCGCTCTCGGTCTCGGTGGTGTCCGCGTCCAGTTCACCGAGATACTGATCGAGGTTGAACACGGTGTTGAGTTCCGACTGTACGTCGCCGACGACGTCGCCGACGAGATCGCTGGGTGCGATCGCCGCGTACTCGTACGGGTTGTTACCGGCACCGCTGTTCTCGCGCTTCTTGCGAGTGACTCTGCCCTCGTCGTGAAGTTCCGCAAGGGCCTCTCTCACGGTGCTCGGGTAGAGGCCGGTCCCGTCGGCGATCTCGTCGCTCGTGCTGTGGGGTTCCTGCCGGAGGTGCACGTAGATCCGGGCCCGGGTCTCGGTGTCGAGCACCCACGAGAGGAGGTCGACGATCCCCTCGTCGAACGACTCGACGGCGCGATCGGCCTCCTGTTCGAGTCGCTCTCGAACGTCGCCATCGTCACCGGATTCGCCGTTCGGTTCGTCGTCGAACGGATCGTCGTCGAACGGATCTGCACCGAAATCGTCCTCCGATCCGTCGGCCGGATCGTCTGAACTATTTTCGTCTGTCATGTCCTTTCTAGAAGGACGAATGTCGTTCAGTGGGCAAAAGTCTTGGGACCTCGAGGCGAGGTCAGAATTACCTTTGCTAATTATTTACTTAAAGAATGTGTGAAATGGCAACCAGTTATCGCCAGTGAGACGGCTCGGTAACTATTTACCATTATCTTCGCAATGTACGCGTAGCGGTGTGGCATGGGATAATACACCGCAGGTGGCCGCATCGGTTGGACTGGTGACCCAACCGGCACCGGGATGCCCTCGTTGGGCACGAACGAAACGAAGTGGAGTGGGGGTGGTACCCGTTCGCACGTTTATTCTATCAACAGGTTCTCAGCGAGCGTAGCGACGCCTTCGTCGTGGCGCAATCTGCGTTGACGGGTCGCGCCACTCTCTTCCTCGTAGATCGTTCGCAGGCCGTCGACGCCGAGTCGATCCGGACCGACCAGCCACTACCCGAGACGGACCTACTGATCCGCCGCGGGCCGGATCACCGCGTCCGCGGCGCCCTGTTCGACGAGGATCAGCGGTTCGTCGGCGCCTCGGGGACGACGGTCACCGTCTATCCACGGGAGAGTCGCCGGCCGCCACTCGTCCGACGGCTACTCGAGCGGTACGTGCTCTGAGCGCCGCTGTCGGGGCGAGCGCTCACAGAAAGGGAATACGGGACCGTGCGCGACGTCGACCGGTGCGGACGAGCCCATCCCGGATGCCCTGCCTCTGACAGAGGACACCCCCACAACCGTCCTGGACCGTCACCGTCGCGCCGTCGTCGCCGCCTCCCGTACCACGGGGAGGATGGGCGGATCGTCAGCGCCGATCAGCCGCGATCGGCCGATCAGTTCTTGCCGTTGCCGTTCCCGTTGCCTGGGTGCTCGTCGTCTTCGTCGTCCTCCTCATCGTCTTCGTCAGACTCCGCTTCGTCTTCCGCAGCGTCGTCATCCTCGGATTCCGCGTCCTCAGACTCTGCCTCCTCACTCTCTTCGTCCTCGGACTCTGCTTCCTCGCTCTCCTCGTCGCTTTCGTCCTCACTAAACGGCGCGCCGCGATCCGAGTCGTTCTCGGAGTTGCCCGGCGCCTCACCGCTGTTTCCGGGGCTCTCGTCGGAGTTACCCGGTTTCTCGTCGTTGCCCGTCGCGTTCTGGATCATCTGGCCGAGGCTCCCCTCGGCGTCGCCGTTGAGCCAGCTCTGAACGATCGCGAACACGGAGTGGGCTCGCTCGGAGGCGTTCTCGTCGGGGCCCTTCTCCTCGTCACGCTCGTCCTCGTCGTCATCGTCGTCGCTCTCGGCGACTAGTTCGCCGTCCTCGATCTCGTACTCGAGTTCGAGCTCCTGCTCGCCGGACTCGACTTCGATCTCGAGTTCCTCACTCGCGTTCGTCTCGAAGGTGAGCGTGCCGTTCGCGTCGGTCGTGCCGACCTCCTCACCGTTGGCGACGACCGTCGCGTTCTCGACGCCGCTGTCGTTCTCGGTCACCGTCAGGTCGACGGTGCCGTTGTCGTACGTCGCGTCGGCCGAGAGCGCGGACTCCTCCTCGTCGTCGTCGCTGACGAGCTCACCGTCCTCGATGGTGTACTCGAGTTCGAGCTCCTGCTCGCCCGACTCGACGGTGATCTCGAGCTCCTCGGTCGCGTTCGTGTCGAACGTGATCGAGCCGTTCTCGTCCGTCGTGCCGACGGCCTCACCGTTGGCTTCGACCGACGCGTTCTCGACGCCCGTGTCGTTCTGGGTCACCGTCATCTCGACGG
>ENA-ORCS01000310-ORCS01000310.1-marine-metagenome-genome-assembly--contig:-NODE-310-length-41355-cov-5.388875_pt1 | contig 41355 bp, 39 predicted proteins | sample MGYA00237781_ERZ508513 | MGnify/ENA primary metagenome ERZ508513 (study PRJEB26184, sample SAMN06268793) | marine metagenome | isolation source: Eden Landing Ponds, San Francisco, CA, USA | place...
CGTACGTCTCCGGGCGCTCGCCCGCCAGCCCGTGGACGAGGTTGATCCCCGGCAGGAGCTTCGGCAGGCGGTTCTCCTCGGGGCGCCAGCCGCCGGCCTCGTTGACGACGCGGACGGCCTCCAGGCACTCCTCGGCCGTCACGAGGAGGTTGTTCTGCTCCTGCACGACGGGATCGGCGCTTTCGAGGCCGAACGCCGCCGTGTCGCCGGGCGTGTTGTGCTCGGCGATGATCTCGATGGCCTCCCGCGACGCCTCGGGGTAGTCCGTGATCGTCACGGGGTTCATGTTGTCGAGATGCAGCGTCTGCAGGTCCGGTGCCACCTCGCGGATCCCGCCGTAGAGCTCGCGGATCGCGTCGGGGTTCGGTGCCTCGCCGTCGCCGCCGAACGCGAGGATGTCGGCCTGCCGGCCGAGCCGGAAGTGTTCGACGCCGTGGTCCGAGAGCCGGTCCACCTCGTCGACGACCGAGGCGGGCGTCCGGAACGCGGGGTTGCCGTACAGCGGTTCCGTGCAGAACGAGCAGCGGTACGCACAGCCCCGCGAGGTCTCCATCTCCGCGATCAGGTACTCGGGGTGGTTGGGGTGTTGCTCGACGACGAACGCGCCTTTGGCGGCCCAGCGGTCCAGCTCCTCGTTGTCGCGCATCCGGTCGTTGAACCCCTCCAGCCCGGCGTCGACGAGGTCGTAGGCGGCGGCCTCGATGTCGCCTTTCGCGACGAACTCGTAGTCGAGATCCTTGCGCTCCATGTCCTGTGCGCCGGCGTTCTCCTCGCCGACGCCGAAGCGGACGGGGCCGCCCAGCAGCGTGGTGCCGTTGGCGGTCCACGCCAACTCTTTCACCTCGTCGGGCTCGGCGGGCGTGCCGCCGACGTACTTCCCGGGGACGGTCATCCCGCCGACGTAGATGAACAGGTCGGCGGTCGACACGTCGCCCCACTTCATCCGGTCCTCGCGGAGTTCGTCGATCGTGTGGTAGGTGATCTGCTCGCGGGGGACGCCCGCGTCGACGAGCGCGCCAGCGGTGAACCGGGGGTAGGTGGAGATGTACGGCGGCACCCCGAAGTGGGCCGGCTCGTCGACGTAGCCGTCGACGATGGTGACGGAGAGCGAACCGGGGTCGGTCATACCTCGGCTTGTCGGCCGAGGGGTAAAACGCGTGTGGTGCGGCGTGTGAGCCGCTCTCGTGGGTCAGACGTAGATGTAGCCCTCTCGATCGTCGTAGTGGTCCTCGTCGTGGGCGAAGCCGTCGTCTACGGCTCGATAGGTCGCGGCCGCGGCGACGACGGCGTCCAACGCGTCGCCGCCGGTGTCGTCGACGATGGTCGCGTGGTCCCCGTCGCACACGGAGACATCGACCGACGACGTGAGCCCGTCGAGGTTCGCCCGGCGTGCGTCGCGCTCGGCCTCCCTCGCGCCTTTGTAGTTGCGTCGCTGCAGACCGAGATCGTCCAGTACGCCCGCGGGGTACGTCTCCAGCAGCGTCACGGGCGGCTCGAACCTCGTCGTCTGCATCGGTGCCGCCTCTGCGACGCCCCGCCCGTCGTCATCGCCGAGAATCAGCGGCGCGAGAACGTCGCGGATACCGTAGAACGTGATCGTGCTCCCGATGAAGCCGTACGGCGAACTGGCGCCGACCTGTTCGTCGGTCTCGCGTTTCAGAAACGCTCGCTCCCCGTCGGTCGCCTCGCGCGTTCGCTCCTTGCCCCAGTCCTCGAACGAGTCCGGATCCGAACAGCCGTCCGGCGGGAAGGCGTCGAGGAACGCCAGCCAGTCGTTCGGTTCTTCGTCCATCGCCGCAAGTAGCTCGGCCGGCAGGCCAAAGGAGAAGTCCAGCCCGACGGCGGCCGACTCCCGCTCGCGCAGCCAGTCCACGAGCGCGTCGTGAGTCGCTTCCCGCCCCGAGGCATCGCCGAGTAGCTCCCGGGCCGAGCCGAGCGTCTCGATATCGACACCGTCGTCCGTCAGCGGGCCGCCGGCGATCCAGACGTTCCGCTCGGCGTTCTGTGCCCCGCTGAAGTCGACGCCGTACACGGTTTCGGGACGGTCCATACCCCTCACTCACACGACAGCCGAAAAGACGTGCCGCTCGCGTCAGTCCGCGCTCGCCGGGGTCGTGCCGTCGTCGGCGCCGACCGACGCCAGCGCGCCCTGTGAGTCCAGCGCCTCCTCCAGCAGTTCGGCCACGTCGACGATCTCCAACTCGTCCTCGAAGCCGCCGGTCTTGCGGCCGTCCTCGAACATCGTCGTACACATCGGGCAGGCGACGACGAACTTCTCGATCTCGCTGCCGGCGTCGGTGTCTTCGATCCCCTCGCGCAGGCGCTCCTCGCTGGGCTTGGGTTCGTCGTCGAACTCCATCCAGAGCCCGCCGCCGCCGCCGCCACAGCAGAACGAATCGTCGCGGCTGCGGGGCATCTCGTGGAGCTCACAGCCCGTCGCCTCGATCAGCGAGCGCGGCGCCTCGTACTCGCCGTTGTACCGCCCGAGGTGACAGGGGTCGTGGTAGGTGACGGTGTAGTCCAGATCGGCGCCGGAGAGGTCAAGCCGGCCGGCGTCGACCAGATCCGAGACGACCTGCGTCCAGTGGAACACGCCGATCTCGCCGTCGGCGTTCCACTCCTCGTCGTAGTCAAAGGGCATCACGGGGTCGTCGGCGAACTCGGCGTAGTCGATCTCGGGGTACTCGTTTTTGATCGTGTTGAACGAGTGGGGGTCCGTGCAGACGATGTGATCGAACTCCACCTCGTCGAACATCTCGACGTGGTGTCCCGCCAGCTCCATGTAGAGGAACTCCTCGCCGGTCCGGCGGATGTCGTTGCCGTCGTACTTCTCGTCGTCGAACAGGATGCCGTAGCTCACGTCGGCGGCCTCGAACACCCGGGCCAGCGCGCGGGCGACCTTCTTGTTCCGGTCGTCGAAGCTCGGGTAGTCGCCGACGTACCAGAGGTAGTCGACTTCCTCCTCCCGGGCGTCGGTCACGTCGAACTCCAGTTCGTCGGACCAGTCGCCGCGCGTGCGGTTGGGGTCGCCGAACGTGTTGCCCTTCTGCATCACGTCCTGGAACACGTCCTGCATCTCGCTGTTCACCTGCCCCGTGTCGACGAGCTCGCGGTTCATCTTCGTGAAGCTGGTGAGGTGCTCGATGTCGACCGGGCAGGCGTCCATGCAGGCCATACAGGAGAGACAGGACTCCATCGTGCTCGCGTCGATGACGCTCTCCCCGCCGTCGGCGATGATGTCGACCTCCTCGCCGCCGGCGTCCACATCCTCGCGGTAGCTTTTCAGGTCGAGAATCACGTCTCGCGGGTCGAGATTTCGTCCGGAGGCGTTGGCCGGACAGACCGACGAGCAGCGACCACACTTCGTACAGGCGTCTTGATCGAGCGTCTCGCTCCAGGTGAACGAGTCGATGGACTCGGCGCCGGTGTCGGCGTCGAGGTCGGCGGGCACCGAGGGGAGCCGCGCGCCGGCCTTCTCGTCACTGACGACGACGTTCGCGAAGCTGGAGATCATGTGGAACGGCTTCGCGTAGGGGACGAACGCGACGAAGCCGAACGCGATCAGCGAGTGGGACCACCAACCCCACCAGTACAGCGCCTCGGCGCCGCCGGCGTCGATGCCCACGCCCTCGATCACCATTGCGACGAAGTAGCCGACGAAGCTCACCGTCTCGAAGTCGGGAAAGCCCGTCGCGCGGATGCGCAGGCCTTCGAGCAGGTAGCCCCCCGCACCGAGCGCAAAGAGCGTCCAGACGAACGCGTCGTCCTCCAGACTCGTGTGTTTGCCCCAGAGCCGGCCGTCACGCCGGGCGTAGCGCTTGTAGATCGCCATGCCGACGCCGACGACGAACAGCAGCCCCATCGCGTCCATCACCAGCGAGTACGCGAGGTAGAACTCGCCTTTGAAGAACGAGGTGCCCGTGACGAGGCGGTACACGTCGATGTCGAACCCGAGGATCGTCGTCCCGATCAAAAGCGTCAGGAACCCCCAGAGGATGAACGCGTGCATCACTCCGGCGTAGGTGTCCCGATCGAACTGATTGCGGTTCGAGAGCACGGTGCCGGCGGCGTCGACGACCCGGCCGGGCAGGTCGTCGAGCCGCGGGAACGGGTCCTCCTTCGCCCGCGCGTAGCGGCGGAACCGCTCGTAGACGCCGACGGCGAACACGAGGATCGCCGCCGCCGCGAGGAAGTAGAACGCCGCCTTCCCCGTCGGCGAAATCGTCCAGAACGTCTCGCGCGTCTGTGCAAGCATACCCTGTACACTGCGCTGCCGTCACCTAAATGGTGCCGACTGCGAACTCGGTATCGCGAGTGTGTTTCGACTGGTGACGCCGGATCAGTGTGGGAGGATGTCGGTCGGTGATGACTGGAACGGCGACCGCAACAGCAAATCGGTACTAGATCACTGGAGCAGCGACCGCAACAGCAACTCGATCGTTGGCACCTTGCGACCGCACCGCCCCGAACAGCCCACGAACCTCGCCAGCCGACTCACTCGGCCTTCGGCCTCGTTCGTCCCTCGCGCTGGCTCGCCCACGGAGGGGCTCGCGTTTCGCGCCGACCGCAACCGCGGCTGCGGTGGCGGTGGACGTCTCGCGGGCGCCACGGTGGCGCCCGCGGGGGGAGGGGTGGGGACTCGGCGCTGCGCCGAACCTCGTGTTCGGCGCACTGCCGTCGCAAGTGGTCTACGTTCGAGCTGCTGTCGCTACTGCGGTTGCAAGGTTGTGCTGTCGCTACTGCGGTTTCACGGTTGGATACCGCAACGTCGTTCGGTTTCCCACCGTGGGACCTCCGTCTCCCATCGCTAAACGAACACGTACGCCACCAGCGCCGCCGCCACCAACAGCGCCGGCACGTCCACGTGCCCGAACCGGAGCCGCGGCAGCGTCGCGTTCCACGAGAAACACCGCGCCGACAGCGCCGCCGCCAGCCGGTCCGACCGAGAAAACGCCCGGTTCAGGCCAGCAGCGCCGATGGTCCGCAGTCGCTCGCGCGTCGGCCGCTCGTCGCCCAGCCGCGCCCGTTCGGCGTCCTGAATCGCCGCCACGTCACGGCGCAGCAGCGGGAGGAACCGGAAGACCAGCCCCACGCCCGCACCCAGCAGCCGGCCCGGCTTCCCGGGGATCGCCCACTGCACCGCGGCGCGTGACTCCCGGGCCGCGGTCGTCCGGACGTAGCCGGCCGCGACGGCGACGATCAGCAGCGTCCGGTAGCTCGCGAGCAGCGGATCCACCGCGGCCGCCGGCTCGATCCACGGCGGGCCGAGCGTCACCAGTTCGAACAGCACCGCCGCTGCCAACAGCGGGAGGAGGAAGCGGTAGCCCCACAGGATCGAGACCGGCGAGAGCCGCGCGCTCGCGAGCGTGACCCCCGTTACGACGGTCAGCACCGCCAGCCCCCGTGGGTCGGTGTGGGCGAACGCCGCGGCGGCGAAGGTGAGTTGGACCGCCAGCTTCGTCCGCGGGTCGAGTCGGTGGGCGAGCGAGTCGCCGGGCTCGTAGCGGAGCATCAGTCGGTCGCCGCCTCGGTCTCGGGGACGCGAACGCCGTAGTCGGGCAGTTCCGCGGCTGCCTCGTTCGGGGGGGCGTCCACGACGATCCGCCCGTCGGCGAGACAGACCACGCGCTCAGCGTCGCCGAGCAGATCACGCAGGTCGTGGGTGACGACGATCAGCCCCGTGCCGTCGGCGTGGAGCTCGCGCAGGTGGCCGAGCAGGCGGTCGCGTGCGGGCGAATCGAGCCCCGTGAACGGCTCGTCGAGCACCAAATGGTCGGGCTCCATCGCGAGCGCGCCCGCGACAGCGAGGCGCTCCCGTTCGCCGCCCGAGAGCGTCTCGATTCGGTCGTCCCCTCGCCCGTCGAGCCCCACCGCGGCGAGCGCCTCCGCCGCCCGGCGGTCGATCTCGTCGTGGTCGAGGCCGAGGTTCTCGGGGCCGAAGCGCACGTCGCCGCCGACCGTGGCCGCGACGAACTGGTCACGCGGCTCCTGGAACGCCATCCCCACGGCCGTCCGGGCGGCGACCGGATCTTCGGTCGCCGGCGTCCCGTTCACGAGCACGCGGCCCGCGTCGGGGGCGAGCAGCCCGTTCAGGTGCCGGACGAGCGTCGACTTCCCCGAGCCGTTCGCCCCACAGAGTACGAGAAACTGCCCGTCGGGGATCGTCAGCGAGACGCCGTCGACGGCGCGGGCGTCGTCGTACTCGTGGACCAGCCCGTCGAGTTCGAGCACGTCAGGTCGCCTGGACCTCTTCGGAGCGGACGATCCCGACGGCGGCGGCCATCTTCACCAGTTCGGCGGGGACGAACGCGACGCCCGCGGCGAAGACGGCGGCGACGAAGCTCGTGTCGAGGTAGTACCAGTAGACGGGGATGCCGAACCCGTAGATAACGAGCACGCCGACCCCCATCGCCCCGACGAGTCGGGGGAGCGAGACGCTCTCGGGATCGACGAGCCCGTCGACGCCGTGGACGATCGCGCCGATCAGCCCGGCCGCGAACGGGTAGGAGAGCAGGTACCCTCCCGTCGGGCCGAATATCTCGCCCAGCCCGGCGCTGGCACCCGAGAATACGGGTGCGCCCAGCACGCCGGCAAGCAGGTACAGCGCCATCGCGAACCCGCCCCACGCGGGGCCGAGGTAGATCCCCGCGAGGAACACGCCCAGCACCTGTGCGGTGACCGGGACGCCCGGGCTGAGTGGGTTGGGGAACGAGACGAACGCGAACGCGCCCATCAGCGCCGCCAGCAGGGCGGCGCGGACGAGGTTGACGGCGACGTCGTCGCCGACGAGGTCGACGGAGTCGGTTGCGGTTGACACGGTCGACCGTTCTCGTAAACCTACCTTAACGCTACGGTTTACGAGCGTGCTACCCGGGCGCTACCCAACCCTTATTCGCCCGTGGCACGTCCGTTCACCCCTATGGACGAACAAACCGAGGAGCTCCGGGACCTGTTCGTCGAGACCACGGGCGCCGAGGAGGTGACCGAGGATCAGGCAGAGGACCGGGGCGACCTCGCCGACACGGTCGCCGCCGAGGACGCCGAGGCGCGCATCCGGGAGCTGATCGGGCGGATGCGCGAGCGGTACGCGTTCGAGTCCGGGCTCGACGACGACGCGCTGGTCCGGGTCGTGACGTCCTTCTTCGCCGACGAGAGCGACGCCGAGATCGCCGACGCGCTGGGGACGGACGAGCCGACGGTGTTCGACGCGCGGATGGATCTCCACCTCGTCCGCGAGCGCGACCGTGAGGCCCCACTCCCGATGGACGAACTCCGGGAGCTGATCGTCGAGGACGTCCCACTCGACGAGCGCGCCGAGCGGCTGGACACCGACCCCGACACGGTCGAGCACTACTCCCAGGTGATCGCGGCCGACCGGCGCTCGACCCGCGCGAACGGCCGCTTCGCCGACGAGTTCGCCGAACTGCTGACCGACGCGGATCTCCGGGACAGCCACGCCGCCGACGCCCGCGAGTCCGGACTGGAGGAGGCCGCCGAGGACATCGAGACGAACACCCAACTGTAGCCCGCTTTTCAAGTGGGATGACGGGACCACCGTTCCCGTGTCCCTCGTCGCCGCCAGCGACCTCGGCCGCGCCGCGTACTGCCCGCGCCAGCTCTACTACGCCCGCCTGTCGGACGACCGTGGCCCGCCGGCGGAGGTCGAACGCCGCCGCGAACTCGCCTTCCGCTACCCCGAACTCCGGACCGCGAGCGACGCGACCCTCGACGGTCTCCCGCTGGCTGTCTCGCCCGCGGAGTTCCGCGAGAACCTCGACGCCATCGCCGCCGAACCGTTCTGGGACCGGCTCGTCGACCCAGCAGAGCGCGACGCGCTCCTGACCGGGAAGGACTGTCGCGGCGTCGCGCACAAGCTGCTCGCCGCCGGCGACGGTGACGACCCAACCCCGCCGACGCCGGTGCTCGTCTCCGGCGGCGTCCCGCCGCCCGCGGGCGTCTGGGAGCCGCAGTCGGTTCGCGCGGTCGCGCTCGCGAAGGCGCTCTCGTGGGAGCGTGAACGCGCGGTTCCGCGCGCCCTCGTGGAGTACCCCGCCGCGGGCGTCGTCCGAACGGTCCGGCTCACCACACGGAAGAAGGCGCGCTACCGGGAGCTTCGCCGGACGGTCGAGACGCTCGACGGGCCGCCGCCGCGGCTCGACGACGACGCGAAGTGCGAATCGTGCGAGTACCGCGAGACGTGCGGGGTGAAGAGTCGGTCGCTCCGGTCGCTGCTGGGGCTCTGAGTGTCGGGCCGTTCAGTGCTCGGCCAGCCACTGCTCGACTGCGTCGGCCCCCCGGCCGCGGCGGTGGATCTCGTCGTTTCCGGGGTCGACGACCGTGCTCTCGCCGCCCGGGAGCTCGCCGCCGTCGACGACGGCGCCGACGCCCTCCCGGATCGCGTCGTCGAGCTCGTCGGGGTGGGTGGCGTTGGCCTCGCCGCTGCGGTTCGCGCTGGTGGCGGTGATCGGCGCGAACTCGTCGAGCAGTTCGAGCGCGAGCTCGTGGTCCGGGATGCGGATCCCGACGCGGTCACGGCCGGCGGTCAGCGCGTCCGGGACGTGGCCCTGTCGTTCGAGCACGACCGTCACGGGGCCGGGGAGGAACTCGCGCATGAACGCCTCCTCGCGCTCGGTCGCGGTGACGTGTTCGAGCGCCTCCTCCACGTCGGGCACCGCCATCGAGAGCGGGTCGTCCCGGGAGCGGCCCTTGAGCTCGTAGACGCGCTCGACGGCGTCGGCGGCGATCGCGTCGGCGCCCAGCCCGTAGACGGTGTCGGTCGGGTAGACCGCCAGCTCGCCCATCGCGAGCATGCTGGTGGCCTGAACGAGGTCGTCGCGCATACCCCTGCTGGGGCGTCGGCGGGAAAAAAGCGAGCGATACCGCCTACAGCGACTCGATCGCGGCCTCGACCTCGTCGTAGTCGGGGAAGTCCGGCCACTGCTCGGCGACCCACGCGTACTCGATCGTTCGGTCGTCGTCGATGAGGAACACGGCGGGGCGGTGCTCGGTGATTCCGGCCATCCCGTCGAGGTCGTGCTCGATGCCGTACGCCGCGGCGACGCCGGCGTCGGGGTCGGAGAACAGCCGCGCGCCCTCGCCGCGCTCGGCGAGCAGGTCCTTGTGCTCGTACGGCGAGGAGACCGAGAGCCCGACCACGTCGACCTCGTCGGTCCACTCGCGGTCGTCGATCTCGTTCCAGACGTAGGTAGCCGGGAACGCGCCGTCCATGGGGTGGGCGACCAGCAGCACGGCGCCGTCGTCGACGAGCGAGGCGAGCGAGCGGTCCTCCCAGAACTCCTCGTTCACCAGCGGGCGGGTGAAGTCGGGCGCCTCGTCGCCGGCCTCGGGGTGGTCGGCGTCGGGCAGGTCGACGACCTCGAAGTCGAGCCCCATCGCCATCAGGCCTCACCCCCGTAGGTCTTCTCGAGGTACTCGACGATGTTGCCCGACTCCGACATGGTGAGCCGGGTGTTCTCGTCGACGATGGCGGGCACCGAACGCTTGCCGCTGATGCGCTTGACCACGTTCCGGTCGGAGTGCATCGGCTCGACGAACCGCGACTGGTAGTCGAGCCCGTACTCGTCGAGCTTCCGGACGACCCGCTCACAGAACGGGCAGGCCTGGAGCCGGTAGAGCGTGATCGGTGGGTCCTCGGTCATACTCTCCGATACGGAGGCCCAGCGCCTAAAGTCGTCGGCGACGGCACGGCCACACGCGCCGGATCGGCCGGGAACCGGCGGCTCTCGCCCGGGAGGGGAACGCTTAATCCGGATGCCCGGTAATCACGACGGGAAATGGGCTTGCTTCCCACGGTCACCCTCGCCCTTAGCAGGGGCGTTCTGCAGCTACCGGCGCTCGGACAGGAGGCCAAAACGGTGTTCGGCGTCGCCATGCTGGTCGTCCTCATCGGGTTCTCCGCGTTCTTCTCCTCCTCGGAGATCGCGATGTTCGGCCTCGAGAGCCACCGCGTCGAGTCGCTCGTCGAGGACGGCGTCCCCGGCGCGAACCTGGTGCAGGACCTCCTCTCGGACCCCCACCGGCTGCTGGTGACGATCCTCGTCGGCAACAACATCGCCAACGTCGCGATGTCCTCGATCGCGACGTGGCTGTTCGGCTTCTACCTCTCGGAGGGGCAGGCCGTGCTGGCGGCGACGTTCGGGATCACGACGGTCGTGCTGCTGTTCGGCGAGAGCGCGCCGAAGTCTTACGCCGTCGAGAACACCGAGTCGTGGTCGCTGCGCATCGCCCGGCCGCTGAAGTGGGCCGAGCGGATGCTCCTCCCGCTGATCGTCGTCTTCGACTACCTCACGCAGGTGATCAACCGCGTCACCGGCGGCGGCTCGGCGATCGAGGACTCCTACGTCACCCGCGACGAGATCCAGAACATGATCCAGACCGGGGAGCGTGAGGGGGTCATCGACGAGGAGGAGCGCGAGATGCTCCAGCGCATCTTCCGGTTCAATCAGACGATCGCCAAGGAGGTGATGACCCCGCGGCTGGACATGACCGCGGTGCCGAAAGACGCCACCGTCGAGGAGGCCATCGAGGAGTGTATCCAGTCCGACCACGAGCGCATCCCCGTCTACGAGGGGAACCTCGACAACATCATCGGCGTCGTGAACATCCGCGATCTGGTGCGGGCGGCCCACTACGGCGAGGGCGAGCCGACGCTCGAAGACCTCGTCCAGCCGACGCTGCACGTCCCCGAGTCGAAGAACGTCGACGACCTGCTGGAGGAGATGCAGGACAACCGCCTCCGGATGGTGATCGTCATCGACGAGTTCGGTACCACCGAGGGGCTGCTCACGATGGAGGACATGGTCGAGGAGATCGTCGGCGACATCCTCGAAGGCGACGAAGAGCAGGCCATCGAGTTCGTCGACGACGACACCGCGCTGATCCGCGGCGAAGTCAACATCGACGAGGTGAACGAGGTGCTCGGCGTCGATCTCCCCGAGGGCGAGGAGTTCGAGACGCTCGCCGGCTTCATCTTCAACCGCGCCGGCCGGCTGGTCGAGGAGGGCGAGACGATCGAGTACGACGGCATCCGCATCCGCGTCGAGGAGGTCGACACCACTCGCATCAAGCAGGCGCGGGTGACGGTGACCGAGGAGTACTACACCGACGACGCCGACGAGGTCGACGAGGAGACGGCCGACGTCGACACCGCCGACACGGAGTAGTCAGCCCCCGCCGACTACTTCTCGCGTTCTCGCAGTCGCAGTTCTACCGGACTCGTCGGCGCCAGCGTCATCGACGCCGTCAGGTCCAGCCCTTCGGTGACCGGTTCGACACGGAACGCTTCCAGTAGCCGCGCGAGCACCAGCCGCGCTTCGAGTAGCGCGAACTGCCGGCCGATACAGATCCGCTTGCCGGCGCCGAACGGGAAGTATGCGTACTGCGGGCGGTCGTCCGTCTCCCACCGGCTCGGTCGGAACGACTCGGGGTCGTCGTAGAGGGCGGATCGGCGGTGGGTCGCCCACTGCGAGCAGAGCACCAGGCTCCCCGCGGGGACGTGGTAGCCGCCGACGGTGTCGTCCTCGATCGCCTCCCGCATCACGAGGTGGACCGGCGGGTAGAGCCGCATCGCCTCCCGGATCGCGCGACCGGTACGGGGCAGCGAGTCGGCCATCCCGGGCCGGCCGTCGATGTCGGCCACCTCCTCGGCGACCGCTGCCTGTTCGTCGGGGTGGGTCGCGAGGCAGTACAGCGTGTACGTCAGCGCGAGCGCGGTCGTCTCGTGACCCGCGAGCAGGAACGTGACGAGGTGGTCCCGAATCTCGGCGTCGTCCATCCCGGCGGCGAGCAGGACCGACAGCAGGTCCGAGCGGTCGTCCACCGCGGCGTCCTCCCCCACTCCTGCCCGCCGCTCGGCGAGGAGTCGATCCACGAACGCGTCGAGCCGGTCGACCGCGCGGCGGTACCGCAGGTTCCGCGGCAGCGGCACCCAGTCGGGCACGTGGAACGGCAGGCTCCCCCGCGGGCTGAACCGGTCGGTCACCGCGCGGGCGGCCTCACGGACCGCCGTCGCGCCCCGGAGATTGGTGTCGAACAGCGCCTCCCCGAGCACCGTTAGTGTGATCTCCCCGGTCGCGTCGAGCAGGTCGACCGTCTCGCCGGCTTCCCACTCCGCGATCCGGTCGTCGGCGCAGTCGACGATCGTCGACGCGTGGTCGGCGACGCGCCCGGGATCGAACGCGGGCTGAATCGCCCGCCGCGCGGACTCCCACGCCTCCCCCTCGCTGATCAGCAGGCCGTCCCCAATCAGGCCCTCGAGTTCCCGCCGCTGGAACTCGCCCTTCCGGTAGTTGTCGGCGTCGCCCACCAGCACGCGGCCGATCGCGTCGGGGTCGGCGAGCAACAGCCCCTCCCGGCGCGGGAGGTCGAGCGACACGATCGGCCCGTGGTCGGCGACGGCCCCCTCCACGAACCCGAGCGGGTCGCGAGCGTACGGCAGCGCGTGGCCGACGACCGGCGGCGCGTCGGGCGCCGGCGCGGCTGTGGCGTCGTCGCGTCTCTCGGCGTCCGGTGACTCGCTCATACCTGTCGTTCCGGGACCGTTCACCCCGGCTCTTTCCCCACCTATGGACGGTCGTTTATCAGGAAGCGCGCGAACCGAGCCGGTATGAAGCAGGCACGACTCCGCATCACGCCGCCCCGGGGCGAGACGCTCCCGGTCCACCGGGCAGTCCAGTCCGACGACGCGCTGGGCGACGCGGTGTTGCTCTCCGGCGGTGTGGACCCGACGGATCCGACGGAACTGTTCTCGATGGAGGGGTCGCCGGATGCGGTTCGCGCGGCGCTCGAAGACGAGTCGGGGGTTCGCTCGGTCGACGTGCTCTCGACCGCCGGGGTCGAGACGTACGTCCACGTGCGCGAGGCGGGCGACGAGCGGGCGATCGCCGACGCGTTCACCGCGGGGACGCTCGTGGTGACGCTCCCCATCCGCTTCCGCGCCGACGGCGGCGTCGATCTCACCGTCCTCGGTGCCGGCCCGGACCTGCGCGAGGCGCTGTCGGTGGTTCGCGAGGTCGCCGACGTGACGGTGTTGGTGGTCCGGGAGGGGTGGTCCGGCTCCGCCGACTCACTAACCGACCGCCAACGCGAGGTACTGGCGGCGGCGTACGACGCCGGCTACTACGATTACCCGCGGCAAGCGACGCAGGACGAGGTGGCGTCGCGGCTCGGGGTCTCGGGTAGCACGGTCGCCGAGCACTTGCGGCACGCGGAGGCGGCGCTGGTGGCGGCGGCACTCGGGAAAAACGGGAGCGCGGAGTAGCCGCAAACGGGGTTGCCGCCCTTACGGGCTCAGACGCTGCCGGTCGCGCGGGAACAGCACGGCTTCCCGGATGTTCTCCAGCCCGAGCATCGTCATCACGAGGCGCTCGCCGCCCATCCCCCAGCCGGCGTGGGGTGGCATGCCGTACTTGAACATCTTGGTGTAGTACTCGAACTGCTCGGGGTCGAGCCCCTGCTGCTCGAATCCTTCGACCAGCTTCTCGTAGCGGTGCTCACGCTGTCCGCCCGAGACGAGCTCCATCCGGGGGTGCATCATGTCGAACCCCGTCGAGAGCGAGTCGTCGTCGTCCTGATCCTTGATGTAGAACGGCTTGATCTCGCTGGGCCAGCCGGTGATGAAGTAGAACGTCCCCACGTCCTCGCCCAGCGCGCGTTCCGCCTCCGTCGAGAGGTCGTCGCCGAACACGAGCTGCTCGTCGAGCTCGCCGGTGGCGTTGATGCGCTCGATCGCCTCCTCGTAGCTCAGCCGGGGGAAGTCGCCCTCGGGCACGTCGAAGTCGTCGTAGCCGAGCAGGTCAAGCTGCTCCGCGCAGTTCTCGGCGACCGCCTCGTAGACGGAGACGACGATCTCCTCGGCGGCGTCCATCGCCTCGTGGTGGTCGGCGAAGGCGGACTCGAAGTCGATCGAGGTCGCCTCGTTGAGGTGTCGCGGCGTGTTGTGCTCCTCGGCGCGGAAGATCGGGCCGATCTCGAACACCGTTTCGAGGCCGGAGCCGGCCATCAGCTGCTTGAACAGCTGCGGGCTCTGGTTCATGAAGGCCTCCTCGCCGAAGTAGGTGATCGGGAACAGCTCCGTCCCGCCCTCGGTGCCGGTGGCGACGATCTTCGGCGTGTTGATCTCCGTGGCGTTCAGGTCGCGGAACGTCTCGCGGGCGGCGCGCATGACCTCCGCGCGGATCTCGAAGATCGCCTTGACCTCCGGCTTCCGGAGGTCGAGCGTGCGGTTGTCCAGCCGGGTCGGGAGCTCGGCGTCGACCTTGCCGGAGGGGTCGAGCGGGAGCTCGGGGTCGGCCTCGGCGACGACTTCGATCGACTCGGGGACGAGCTCGAAGCCGGTCGGCGCGCGGGGCTCCTCCTTCACGTCGCCGGCGACTTTGAGCACCGACTCGCGGTGGACGTTCAGGCCGGTCTCGACCAGCTCGTCGTCCATCTCGTCTTTCTCCAGCTTGATCTGGAGCTTGCCGCTCTTGTCCCGGAGGATGAGGAAAGCGATGCCGCCGAGGTCGCGGATCTCGTGGACCCAGCCGGCCACCGTGGCCGACTCGCCGGCGTCCACGTCCGCCGCGTAGGTTCGGTCCTGCATGGACGAGCGTTCGCTCGGGGCGTCTTTAAACGCCGCGTTTCCGGGGCGGAGCCGGCTCAGCGTCCCCGCCCGACGCTGACGAAAGAGGTATAGCGGCGGCGTGTCGTTCAACCGCCATGTCCCTCCACCGGCGCGGTGTGTTGGCGCTTGCGGCCTCGGCCCTGACTGGCGGCTGCCTCGGCTTCGCCGGCGGCGGCTGTGATTCGGGCGTCACCGTCGACGTTCAGTCGTTCGATCCGGTCACTGAACTCGACGGACGGGTCGTCGACCGGCAGCAGACTGTCGCCGCCGACGCCGTCGGGAACGACGGCACACGGCTGGCCACCTACGCGTCGTCCCCGTTCCGCGAGCCGACGATCGTCCGCCACGACGGCGCGTTCTACCGGGCCCGCGCCGAGCAGGTCGACACGACCGACATCCCGGCGTTCGAACTCTCCGCGAAGTGGCGCTCGGGGCACACCCCCACCGACGCCGAGCTCGTCCCGTTCGAGACGCTGCCCGCGAACGACCGCCGGGCGTTCCGGATGGCGGTTCCCGACCGCCCGGAGGCGGGAGCCCCGATCAAGAAGTTCACCGTCCGGAACCACTCGGTCCCGTACCCCGACGGCGGCGACGGCTCGGTGCTGATCGGGAACACGACGTGGGTCGAGTGGGACGACCGGCCGGTCCGCGTCGAGGTTCTCGGCGAGCGGACCCGGACGATCCGGCGGAAGACGTACGAGGTCACGACCGAACGCGTCGCCGAGGACGAGGCGGCGTTCCGGTCACATCTCGCCGAGGCGTATCTCGTCGATCTGCGCGACGCGCCCGAGGCACAGTTGGAGATTCTCCGGGACGCACGCGACGACGACATCTACGAGGTGTGCGACCCGCAGTCGGACGCGCTGGCGGCGCTGCGCGATCGGCTGGCGGACGCGCCAACGCTCCCGGCACCGTACCCCGAGGAGCTGTACGTCGCGTTCGACGACGAGCGCTCCCGGCTCTCAGTGGAGGCGTGGACCGATCAGGTCTCCTTGGCGCCGTCGACGGTCTCGGCGACCGCGTCGACGCCCTCGTCGTGAAGCAGGTCGCCGACGACGACCGTGTCGGCGTGCTTGCCCATCTCGCGGGCGCTCTCGTAGTCGTGGATGCCGCCGCCGTAGAACAGCGTCGCGTCGTCGAGTTCGTCGGCCGCGGCGGCGACGGTCTCGGGGTCACCGTACGTGCCGGAGTACTCGAGGTAGACGATCTCCTGCCCGAACATGCGCTCGGCGACGCCGGCGTACGCCGCCACGTCCGCGGCGGTCAGGTCGCAGTCGGCGTCGGTGTACTCGGCGACGGAGGCGTCGGGGTTGAGCACGACGTACGCCTCGGTGTGGGTGTTCGGCCAGTCGAGGTCGTCGTCGATCCGGGCCCACTCCTTGTGCGCGCCGGTGATCCAGAACGGGTCGCCCGCGTTCAGGACGGTGGGGACGAGGTAGCCGTCGAGCGCGTCGTGCTCGATCACCACCCCGGGGTTGGAGGGTTCCTGATAGATCGGCACGTCGTGGGCCGCACAGGCGTCGACGACCCGCTGCATCTTCTCGCTGGTCATGTCCATCGTCCCGCCGATCTCGAGCGCGTCGGTGCCCGTCGCGGCGACGTCGTCGAACGTCTCGCCTGCTACCAGTTCCTTGTCGGGGTCCACCTTCAGGACGTGGTCCCACGCTGCCCACGGGCCGGTCATGGAGTCCGATGTTCGGTCTGTGGCTAAAAAGTGCGCGGACCGTGGCTTGGTTCGCGAGGGAAAGCGCGGACCACGGTTCGGACTGCAGACGCTTCAGAGCCGCCGTCCCATCGACTCGGCTCGATCCATCACCTCGTCCTGACTTTCGACCTCCCCCATCGATACCCGACCCGGCCGCCGCTCGAACTCACACGCCGCGCACTCGTAGTAGACTTTCCAGCCGTTCCCCTCTGCTTTCGCCCCGAACCACAGCGCCGCACCACAGGCAGGACACGTCGCCGTGTCGTGTTTCACCATCTGCATCGGTCGTGGGTCCTGCTCCTGCCTTCCTACCTGAGTTTCGGGGTGGACACAGCGTGTGGGTTTTTGTGTTCTCCAGCGAGAGGCGTGGGTAATGGGTTACGACGGGCCGGAGATATACCGAGCACCGTTCGGTAGCGACGAGGCGCAGTCGAACTTCGACCGAACCGTGCTCACGGGCGTCGACGCCGACGAGATCGACGCGTCGACGGAGCGTGAACTGAGCGGCACCGTTCGACTGTGGGGGACGAAGGAATCTGTCGAAGGCTCGTGGCGGAAGGTCGAGTCAGGTGACTTCCTCATTTTCTACCGTGACGGCGAGTACGAGTACGCTGCCGAGGTACTCGGCATCGAGCGCAACGAGGAACTCGGCCGGGAGATCTGGCCGAACCACGAGGAGGGGAGCCCGTGGGTCTGTATTCTCTATCTGAAGGAGCCGGTCGAACTGGGCGTCGCGTCGGCGGAGATCCACGACTTGGCCGGCTACGAAATCGATCACACGATGGGGTTCAGTCCACTCAACCCGATGGGGATCGGTGGTATCCGCGGCCGTTGGGGATCGGTCGAGGAGTTCGCCTACGGATCGAGCGGTGACGGGGACGATTCACCCGACATCGACGTGCGAGCGACCCCGACCGTCGACGTGCCGGAATCGACGCTGGACGACCTCCACTTCCCGGGCGAGCAGCCGGCCGAGATCGTCGATCAAGTGAACGCCGCGCTCAACGCCGGCAAGCATATCGTGTTCACTGGCCCGCCGGGGACCGGGAAGACCGAAATCGCCCGCCGCGTTTCCCAACACCTCGCTGGCGCTCACGACGACGTGTACTCCGGGCACCAGATGACGACCGCGACGGCGGACTGGTCCACATTCGAGACTGTGGGCGGCTATATGCCCGAGGAGGGCGGCGACGGCGACCTCTCGTTCGTCGCCGGACAGGTGCTCAGACGGTTCAAGCGCGACGGCGTCCAGCGAAACGAGCCGCTGGTGATCGACGAGATCAACCGCGCCGACATCGACAAGTCGTTCGGGCAACTGTTCACGCTGCTCTCGGGGCAGGGGGTCCAACTCCCGTTCACTCGCGATGGCGAGGAGATCGAGATCCTCCCGGGCGACGAGTTCGACGGGGAACTGCGCCCCAACGAGTACGTCATGCCCGAGTCGTGGCGGCTGTTCGCGACGATGAACAGCTACGACAAGACCGCGCTGTACGAGATGTCCTACGCGTTCATGCGTCGGTTCGCGTTCATCCACGTCGACGCCCCCGAAATCCCGGAGGACGATCCGGGAGCGCTCGTCGCCGAGTACGCGTCCGTCTGGGGTATCGACGCCGACGAGGAGCTACTGGCCGACGTAGGTGAGGTCTGGCGGATCGCGAACACCACGATCGAGGAACGAAAACTGGGTCCGGCCATCGTCAAGGACATGCTCTCCCACGTCACTCACTCGGGGCTCCCTCGGCGAGCAGCCCTCACCCGAGCGGTCGCGGACTACGTCTTCCCGCAGTTGGAGGGCGTCGCGAGACGGGAAGCGATCGTTTCGGAACTCGCCGACCTCGACTGTCTCGACGGGGAGCGACTCGTCGCGCTCGCAAGAGACATTCTGCAGGTCAGGCTCGCCGACGGCCGATGAGGCGCGACGAACTGATCGAGGGGCTGTCGCAGGACGTGCTCGCGTACGTGATGCACGGCTCCTTCCCCGAGCAGCAGGTCGTCGAAGAGCTTCGCCCCGACGCGCTCGACACCCGCTTCGACGACTACGAGAGTCTGGTTCGGTTGCATTTCGTCCTTCGCCCCGATGTCGTCGACTTCGTCGAACGGCTCCCCCGCCGCCTGCGGAGTATCCGGACCGAGACCGAGAGCGTCTCGAACACGTCGCGTGGACAGGTCGACGGCCGGATCGACTGGAACCGGACCGTCCGGGAGCGCTACTCGCGCAACCCCAAGGACCGATCGCTGTTCGTCTGTGAGAACCGTGCAGAGAACTACGACACCGACGAGAACGTCGTCCTGAAGCGGCTGCTGGCGCTGATTTACGAGACTCTTGAGGACTGCGCACACCTGTTCGACCGGGAGTACGACTGGGTCACCGACCGCTGGCGGGAGCAGCGCGACCTCGTCGACGTGCTGCGGAACGTGTTCGAGCGGAACGTCCACGTCTCCCGAATCCGCGACCCCACGGAGTACGAACCGACCGACCGAATGCTCCAGCGCGCCGAGAGCGCCCGGAGCGATCTCTACCGGGAGGCGGCTCGCTTGCTTCGAGGCTACCGCGAGAGCCTCGCGGCCGATGCGGACGCGGTCGCCGAACTGCTCCGGGAGACGACCATCACGCCGGACGACGAGGAGACGCTGCTGGAACTGTACGTGCTGTTCCGGTACGTCTCGGCCGTCGAGTCGTTGGACGAGTCGGCGTTCACAATCCGGACCATCGAGTCCGGTTCGCAGGAGGTCGCACGGCTGGAACACGGGAACCGGGAGCTACTGCTGTACCACGATAGCTCTGCCCGCGACCGCGGGCTCTCGTTCGTCCCTGAGGAGTTCGAACGCTCCCGCGAGGAACTCTCCCGGGCGGGGCTCGTCCAGCGCGAGGCCCAGTCCGTGGCAGAGGCGTACTTCGAGGATCGAGAACTCCGGCAGTCGACGGGACGGCCGGACGTGATCGTGCTGGAGATCCGTGAGGAGGACCGCCGCGAGTACCTCGTGACCGAGGTGAAGAACTCGACCAACTACGACACCGTTCGGTCGGGGATCAAGGAGACACTGGAGTATCTCGCGTTCCTCCGACAGGACGAGGATTTGGTGTTCGACGACGACAGACCGTTCGGTACAGGCTGGAACGGCGTACTCGTGATTCAGGATCTCGAAGGTGAGGAAACGGCGGATCTGGACGAACAGGAATCGATCCGGATTCTGCAGGCGTCGGAAGTCGAGGAACGGTTAGCGCGAGTGTTGGAAGAAGTGCTCTGAACTCCACGCCTGCGCGGGCTCCCCCTCCCGCGTGTCGACGACGTGGCCGCGGGGCTGGCGCAGTACCGCGAGACGAAAGAGCGCGCCCACGAACTGGACGAGCAGATCCAGCGCACCGACGACCTGATCGACGAGATCGTGTACGAACTGTACGGGCTGACCGACGAGGAGATCGAGATCGTCGAGGCGAGCGTCGAGTAGCGCGAGCGAAGCGAGCGCAGTTTTGGTCGAGCTTTTGCGAGGAGCGGTGCGCCGTAGGCGCACCCGACGAGTAAAAGGTCGGGCCGGAAGCTTAAGTCCGAAACCGCCCAATTCACTGGTATGACCGAGATCGTCCACGACGACGACCACAGCGACGGGGCGCCGACCATCGGCGGCACCGGGATCCGCGTCGAGAACGTCGCCGACGCCTACGAGTACAGTGGCTACTCCCCGGACGAGATCGTGGACCTCTACCCGGCGCTGACGCTGCAGGACGTGCACGCCGCACTCGCGTACTTCTACGGACACCCCGAGGAGTTCGACTCGACACCGGAGGCGCGGAGCGACGACGAGGCGCCGGCGTGATCTACGCCGACGAGAACGTCTGGCAGCCCGTCGTGGACGGTCTCGACCGCCGTGGGTGGGACGTGACTACCGCCACGGCGGAAGGAACGCTCGGTTGGACCGACCGCGAGCACCTCCGCTACGCTACTGAACGTGACTGGACACTACTGACGTTCGACGACGACTTCATTCGACTCGCCGAAGGCGGTGAGTTCGATATCGACCACTCCGGGATCGTGTTCATCTCCCAGCACAGTCGCGACGTTGGCGAATTAGTCCGCCGGATTCACTCGGCACTGGAGCGGAACGGGGACCGAGATCTGTCTAACGAGATCGTCTACGCCTGAAAACAGAACCGAACCCCCCCTAATCCGCCTTCGCCTGCCAGTCCCGCACGGACCCCGCACTAACCCCCTCCACGCTCTCCGCCAAGTCATCAGGATCCGCGTCCTTCAGCCCCTCGACGTCCTTGACGCCCGCCTGTTCCAGCTTCTCGGCGGTCTTCTCGCCGATCCCCTCGACGGTCTCGAGTTCGGAGTCCGCCTCGCGGGCTTGGAACTCCCGGTAGTTACAGATCGGGCAGCCGAGCGCCCACGGCTCGTCGTCGTCGCCGTGGACCACGAGGTGCGGGAGCCCGTGTTCCTCGCACGCCTCGTCGGTCACCTCGATCTCGCCGCGACGGGGTAGCGGCAGCGAGTACTCGCAGTCCGGGTAGCGCGTACAGCCGACGAGTCGCGAGCCCGAGCGCAGTTGCTTGATCGCGAGTTCGCCGCCCTCCTCGTCGCCACAGTCCGGACAGGCGCCGATAACCCGATCGGCCTCGGCGTCGGCCGCCTCGGCCTTACAGAGCGGGCAGCCGTGGACGAACGTCTTCCGCCCGGCGAGCATCTTCACGCGGTTGAGCCCGTGCTCCTCGCACTCCTCGTCGAGGATCAGCGGCTTGCCCGTCGAGGGCAGCGGGAGCGTGTACTCGCAGTCGGGGTAGCCGTCACAGCCGACGAAGTAGCTGCCGTAGCGGGATTTCCGGACGAGCAGGTCCTCGCCACACTCCGGGCAGGGGCCGAGGATCTTGTCGGCCTTCATCGACTTCCGGAGGTGGTCGCCGACCTCCTCGCGGGACGCCTGGAGTTCGTCGAACACCGTGTCCAGCATCTCGCGGGACTCCTCGGTCACCTCCTCGAACCCCTTCTCGCCGGCCGCGATGGCGCGCATGTCCGCCTCCAACTGCGCGGTCATCTCCTCGCTGACGATGTGGTCGGCGAACTCTTCGGCGGCCTCGACGACCGCGTGGGCCAACTGCGTGGGTCGCGGTGGGTCGCCCTCGACGTAGTTGCGGTCGTACAGCTTCTCGATGGTGTTGTGCCGGGTCGACTTCGTGCCGACCCCCATCTCCTCCATCGTCTCGATCAGCCGCGACTGGCCGTAGCGCCGGGGCGGCTGGGTCTGCTTCGCGTCGAGGTGCACGTCGCTGACCGCCAGCTCCTCGCCGCTTGCCACGTCCGGCACCACGGTCTCGTCGGCCGAGGAGTACGGGTAGACGGAGTGGTACCCCTCCTCAAGCAGGCGCTTTCCGTTGGCCTTCAGCGAGAGGCCGCGCTCGCCGCCGGCGGGCAGGGATACCTCGCCCTCGACGCCGGCGACGACGCGCAGGTGCTCCCACGTCGCCGCGGGCGCACAGGTCGCGAAGAACCGCCGGACGACCAGTTCGTACACCTCCCACTCGTCGTCGTCCAGATCCGTCGGCAGCTCGCCGGTCGGGTGGATCGGCGGGTGGTCGGTCGTCTCCTCGTCGCCCTCGGTTGGCTCGATCTCCTCTTGCTCCAGTAGCTCTTCGACGCTGTCGCCGAAGAACGTCTCCGAGAACGACTCCAGTAGCTCCTCGGGGTCGAGATCGTCCGGGTAGACCGTGTTGTCGGTCCGCGGGTAGGTGATGTAGCCGGCGGTGTAGAGATCCTCAGCCATGCTCATCGCCCGCTGGGCCGAGTAGCCCAGCGAACTCGCCGCGCGGATGAACTGCGTGGTGTTGAACGGCGCCGGCGGCTCGTCGGTCCGGGTCCGGCGGTTCACCTCCTCGACGGTGGCCGCCGACGCGGCCGAGAGCGCCTCGTGGGCGTTCTCGGCGGCCGCCTCGTCCCAGATGCGCCGGGCCTCGTTGCCGTCCTCGTCGAGGTAGAAGTACTGTGCCTCGAAGCCGGACCCGCCGTCCTTCGTGAGATCGGCAAACAGCTCCCAGTAGTCGTCGGGGTCGAACGCCTGAATCTCGCGCTCGCGATCGACCAGCAGCTTCAGCGTCGGCCCCTGGACGCGGCCGACGGAGATGAAGTCCTCGCCCAGCTGCCCCGCAGAGAGCGAGAGGAACCGCGTGAGTGCGGCGCCCCACACCAGATCGACCGTCTGCCGAGCCTCGCCCGCTGCGGCGAGGTCGAAGTCGAGTTCGCCCGTGTCCGTAAAGGCCTCCTGCACCTCGTTCTCGGTGATGGAGGAGAACCGCGCGCGCTCGATGGGGACCGACTCGTCGACGTCGCGCACGATGTCGAACGCCTCCTTCCCGATGAGCTCGCCCTCGCGGTCGTAGTCGGTCGCGATGATCACGCGGTCGGCGTCGCGCGAGAGCCGCCGAAGCGCGGCGACGATCGCCTCCTGCGTGGGCTCGGTGTCGATCGGCGCCTCGATGAGTTCGTGGGGTTCGACGTCCCGCCAGTCGTCGTACTCCGGCGGGAAGTCGACGCCGACGACGTGGCCCGAGAGGCCGATCACCCGCGTGCCTCCCCAGCCGTAGACGTTGACGCCGTTGACCCGTTCGGCGTCGGCGGTGCCGTCGCTAAGGATCTCCGCGATGCGACGGGCCGCGTTGTCCTTCTCGGTGACGATGAGTTCCATTCGCTACCGGCAGTACACCGCTCCCGGGCCTAAACGTTTCGCGCTCCGGGATCGGAAGACATGTTCCCCGCGCGCGACCACGCTCGCGTATGCGCAGTTCACGTCGTGCGTTCCTCCGCCGTGGCACCGCAGCGATCGCGTCCGCCACCCTCCTCGCCGGCTGTTCCGGCGACGACGCGACCGAGACCAGCAGCTTCGACGGCCCAGTCGTCGAGGTCGGCCCGGGTGGGCAGAACGTGTTCACCCCGGGCACGGACCAACCGCTCCGGATCGAACCCGGCACCCGCGTCCGGTGGCTCTGGCGCTCGGTCAACCACAACGTCGTCGTCCGTGACCAGCCAGCCGACGCCGACTGGGGCGGCGAGCCCGATATCCACGACTCCGGCCACGTGTACGAGTTCACTTTCGAGGTGCCCGGCGAGTACCACTACGTCTGTGAACCTCACGAGCGGTTGGGGATGGTCGGGGACGTGGTGGTGGAGTCAGAGTAGTCGGAACGGCCGCAGCAGCCGTCGCGGCAGCCACCGTGCGGCCGAGACGAACGGCTGCAGCGTCCCCCAGCGTGGTTCGACTGCCTGGTAGCGTTGGTCGTCGACGCGTTCGACCTGTCCTCGCGTCTCGAGGTAGTCGAGCGCCGACCCAGCCCGTTCGGTCGCGAGACCGAGCGTGTCGGCGATCTCGCTGACGGTTCGGGGATCGTCGTGTTCGCGCAGCTCCTCGTGGATCGAGCCGAGCGTCTGGATCCGGAGCATCGCCTCTCCACTGTTCGTCCCGTTCAGGGCGGCGGCGTACTCGTGAGGCTCCGAGCCGGCCCCCGAACGGACCGTCGCCGCGCCGTCGAGGACGAACCATCCCCCGACGACCGCGGCCACGACGCCAAGTTCGACCGCACCTCGGACTGCGATATACGTGCCGACGGCGGCGACGCTGGCGCCGTAGGCGATCCACTTCGTTCCGTCGGAGAGGGCGTAGCGTTCGTCCAGCAGGTCGTGGAGGGCTACCGACCCGAACAGCACCACCAGCGGGACCGCGGCGCGTAGCGAGAAGTCGGTCAGCCAGACCAACACCGCGAACCCGACGGCTACGAGGAACAGCTCCCGGACTGTTCCGTCCCCGGAGAGGACGGCGCTTCGCTGGCTCATCGCTACCGGATCGGGAGGGAAACCACTTAGCAATGGCCCCGTTCGTCGACATCTGCGAATAGATAAACCACATAGTGTGATACAGAACACTCCTCGGGACGCCGTGGGCGGAGAGGCTTTGCCCCCGGCACCCCGACCGTTCGACATGAGCCGTCCCGCCGTCGTCGACCGGGAGTCCTACTGGGGCTGGGTCGGGACGGCGCTGTTCCTCCTGCTCCCGGTGGACCTGTTCACGACGCTGCTCTGTGCGGCGGTCGTCGGGCCCGCGGCGGAGTCGAACCCGTGGATGGCGTGGCTGCTCGCGCAGTCGCCGCCGGTGCTCGTCGGCGTCCACCTCGCCGTCGGCGTCACCGCGGTCGCGGGCTTTGCGGCTTACGAGGCGCTCTCCCGGCGCTCGGAGCGGTTCGGCGGCGTCATGCTCCGCGCGGGCCGGGCGTATCTCGTCGTGTTGACGGCTGCTGGCCTTCTCGTCCTCCTGAACAACGTCTCCGTGCTGCTGTTCCGTCGGAGCCTCCTCCCCCCGCTTGGGTGATCAGGCCGCCCGCAGCCGCCACCGGTCGATCAGCAGCGACACCGCCCCGTCCTCGATCCGGAACTCCACCGGCTCACGCCGGCCCGCGGCATCGACGGTCTCGTACTGGAACACTGCGTCGGCGTCCCGGTTCTCGGTGCCGTCCGATTCGGCCGGGAACAGTATCGTCTCGCCGTCTTTCAGCGGGTGATCGAAGTCGACGCGAAGTGTCGCGCCGTCGCGCTCGACGGTCGCGCCCATGACGCCCTCGTACGCGCTGTACTCCCCGGTGAGTCGACGGTGGCGCCGGCGCAGTCGGAAGAACGGCGCCGACTTCGCCGGATCCTCGCCCAACACTGTCGCGAGCACGCCCTCGCCGACGACACCCAGCGGGAACGCCGGCGAGGTGTTCGCGGCCAGCGCGACGCCGACCTCCTCGTCGGGGAGAAAGCCCTGATACGCCGAAGAGACCGTGATCGATCCTGAGTGACCCAGCAGCGTTCGGTCGCCGAGAAACCCCTCGTCCCGGAACCAACCGTAGCCGTACGTCCGGTCCGGCCCCTCCCGACCCGGAGAGCGCCCGGGCACGTCGACGTGGCCGGTGTGGGCCCGCGCGAGGGTGTCCGCGTCGAGCAGGCGCTCGCCCTCCGCGGCCCCGCCGTTCAGGTGGAGCCGGAGGTACTGCGCCAGCTCCGCGACCGAGGTGAGGATGCCGCCCGTCGCGGCGCCGATGTCGCGGGTCGGCAGCGACGACGCCATCAGCCCGTCGTCGGTCTGGCGGTACTGGGTCATGTGGTCATCGGCCATCGAGAACTCGTGGTCGTCGAACGTCGAGCGGTCCATCCCCAGCGGCTCGAACACGTGTTCGGTCACGTACTCCTCGAACGGCTTGCCCGTCAGCGACTCGACGGTCTCGCCCAGCAGCGCGTAGCCCGTGTTGCAGTACGCGAAGCGCTCACCCGGCGGATCGGTGCGCTCCGCGTCGGCGGCGTCGACGTGGGCGTAGAAGTCCTCGATATCCCCCAGCGGGACGTTCGGGTCCGGGAGCCGCAGTCGCCGGGCGAGCAGCGTCTCGCTCACGCCCAGCGAGGGGAGCCCCGAGGAGTGGGTCAGCAGGTGGTGCAGCGTCGGCTCCGGCTCCTCGAACTCCACTGGGGTGTACGCGGAGACGGGATCGTCGAGGTCGCAGATGCCGCTCTCGACGAGCTGGAGCAGCGCCACCCCGGCGAACGACTTCGTGCAGGAGGCGATCCCGTACAGCGTCTCCGGGGTGGCGGGGCGGTTCCCCGCGAGGTCACGGGAGCCAAAGCCCTCGGCGAACAGCGTCCCCTCGGCGTCGGTGATGGCGACGCTCAGCCCGGGGAGGTTCTCCTCGCGGACGACCCGGCGACAGAGCCGGGCGATCTCGCGCTCGGTGTCGGCGTCGATGGACATACCGCCGCTGGGGGCTCCGACCCGAAGAAGGTGCGGGCGGGTCGCCCGTTCCCGTAGCTCTTTGCCCCAGCCCGCCGCAGGGCCGCGTATGCCCGAGACCGACGACGACCTGACGACGATGACGTGGGAAGACGCCGAGAGCGCGTTCGACGAGGCCGACGCCGCGCTCTTGGGGACGGGAAGCGTCGAACAGCACTCCGTCCACCTGCCCGTCTCGGTGGACACGCTCCGCGCCGAGCACCTGACCGAAGAGCTCGTCGACGCTGCGGAGGAGCACGACTTGCGGTTCGTCCGCCTGCCGACGATGCCGTACGGAATGAGCGAGCACCACATGAACTTCCCGGGGACGATCACGCTTGACCCGCTGACGTACGAGGACGCGATCGTCGAGATCGGCGCCAGCCTCGCCCGCCACGGCGTCGAGCGGTTCGTGATCGTGAACTGCCACGGCGGCAACCGCGAACCGCTGTCGAACGCCGCCGACCGGCTCGTCCGGGAGTACGATCTGTCGACCCACTTCGTTCACTGGACGGACTTCGCCCGCGAGCGCCTGCAGGAGGTGTTCGGCGAGGGCTGGGGTCACGCCGGCGACCACGAGACAAGCGTGATCGAGCACTACCGGCCCGACCTCGTGAAGGAGGGGAAGAAGGAACCCCAGAACGCGAAAGCGATGCCCGAAACCGCCAGCTACGGCTACTTCGACCGCGTGACCGACCTCGGGGGGCTGGGCGACCCGACGAACGCGGATCCGGAGGCGGTCGCCGAGGTGATCGACCACGGGACCGAGCAGATTCTGGAGGCGCTGAAAAGCGACATCGACGCCGGGTGGTGAGTCGGCGGCGGCTGAGGGTAGTGACAGGTCTGTTTTGACTGGGGTGTGCGGTGGCGCGAAGCGTCGGCGCCTCCGTGCGCCGACCGAGCGCGAGGGACGAGGGAGCGTTAGCGACCGAGTCGGCTGGGGAGGCGTGTGGGCTGTGCGGGGCGGTTGCGGTCGCAAGTGGTCAACGATCGAGCTGCTGTCGCGGTTCGCGGTGCCGTCGGAGCACACCGTGTGCCCGAAAACACCCCAGAAACGAGGCCCGCCGACTCAGACGTGCTCCGCTAAGAACGCCGAGATCCGCTCGAACTCCTCGATCAGGTTCGCCCGGTCGGTCGTATGGTGGCCCTCGTCCTCGAAGATGCAGGTCTCTACCGGAATCCCTCGCGCCTCCACAGCTTCGGCGATCTGCTCGGCCTCGCTCACTGGCACGCGCGGGTCGTTCGCGCCGTGCTGGATAAAGAGCGGACACTGGATCTCGTCCACGTCGTGGATCGGCGAGATGCGTTCCAACAACTCCGGGTTGTCGAGGCTCCCGTACTCCGCGGCACGGTGCTCGCGGCGCCACTCGCCCGTGTTTTCGAGGAACGTCTGGAAGTCGGCGATGCCGACGAAGTCCACCGCGGCGGCCCACAGGTCGGGGTACTGCGTGATCGCCGAGAGCACCATGAATCCGCCGTAGGAGCGCCCGTAGGCGATCAGGCGGTCGGTGTCCGCCGCGGGCTGTTCCTCCAGCCACTCGACGGCGTACTCGATGTCCCGCACCGAGTCGAGGCGCTTCTCCTGATCGTCGAGGTGCGTGTACGTCTTCCCGTAGCCCGAAGAGCCGCGGACGTTCGGCTCCAGCACGGCGTACCCCTGACCGAGGAAGTACTGCTTCGTCGGGTAGAACCACGGCCGGCGCTGGTGTTCGGGCCCGCCGTGGATGTCGACCATGACGGGGACCGCGCCGTCACTGCCGTCCTCGCTCACGGCGTCGGGGAGCGTCCAGTACGCCGGAATCTCCCGCCCGTCGAACGTCTCGTAGCGGATCGTCTCCGAGCGCAGGAACCGATCTTCGGGAATGCCGAGCGTCCCGGGATCGGTCCAGCGCTCCGTCTCTCCGGACTCGGGGTCCGCGACGTACACCGAGTGTGGGTGATCGTCGGCGCTGAACTCGATCGCCGCGCGCTCGCCGTCCGGGCCGAGTTCGACGCCGGCGACGACGCCCTCCGGGAGCTCCGGTTCCGTGGTGTCGACGATCTCGCTCTCGTCTGCTGAGAGCGCACCCAGATACGTCTCCGAGTAGCCGTCGACGTTGAGCGTGTACGCGATGCGGCCGCTCTCGGCCTCGATCTGCAGTGAATCGACGTTCCAGTCGTCGTGCCCCGGCTCGATCGTCTCGATCGCGTCGACGCCACTGCTCCCGCGGTTCGCGGTGTCGAGGCAGCCGACGTACGCCGTCTCGGCGCCGTAGTCGGTGACGGTGTACAGGTCACCGTCGGGACCGAACGCGACGTGGTGATAGCGCGCTTCTTCACTGCTGTCGGTGAGGCGTTCGGCCTCGCCGGACTCGATGTCGAGCCAGTAGAGCACCTGATCCGCGCTGGAGTTCGACTCCTGCAGGACCAGCGCGTCGCCAGCGGGGTGCCACGCGGCGACGCCGACGAAGCCGCCCGGGCCCTCCCAGACGAGGTCGGCCGATTCCGCGTCCCGGCCCTGCACGTACACGTCGAACGTGTCGCCCTGCCGGCGGTTCGCGGCGAACGCGAAGCGGTCGCCGTCGGGGCCCCAGCCGCCCCAGAGGTGCTTGGCTTCGGGGTCGTTGGTGAGTTGGGTCTCCTCGCCCGTGTCGAGGTCGTAGCGGTAGAGTTGGTCGCGCTCGTTGCTCCCCTCGTCCATGCCGAACATGAGTTCGTCGCGGGTCGGGGAGGCGTCGACGAACGAGACGCGCTCGTCGTGGGCGGTCAGGCGCTCGGGGTAGCCCCCGGGCTCGTCGAGGCGGTAGACCTGCGGGGTGCCGGTGGTGTCGCCGAGGTAGGCGAGTGTGTCGTTGACGGTGAAAGTGGGCGTGTCGGTGCTGTCGATGCCGAGGTAGCGGGCGATGTCGTAGCTCATGGGGACGTGTGGTGGGGGGTGGGGGAAATGGGTTCGGGCGGGGGCTGTGTGTGCCGGTATGGGTTTGTGGTTGTCTCGGAGACAGTGTGACGAACGGGGTCAGCAACACCGTGAAAGCCCCTGCTCGCTCGGCTCGCGCGGCTCGCTGCGCTCCTCGCTTCGCTGTCGTTCGAGAGAGCGAAGCTCTCTCGTGATGACGAGAGACGCCGCCGGCGTCTCTCGAACCACGGTGCTTGTGTCGCCGTGCTTCGCCGAGCGACCAGCCCCTTTCAGTCCCACCCGACCGCACAGCCCACTCACCTCCCCAGCCGACTCGCTCGCGATGCTCGCTCGTCCCTCGCGCTGAGGCGCGGCATGAAGCCGCGCCCGTCTCGCGCCACCGCACACCCATCTCGGAACGAGAGAGAACCCCACCAGTTCGACCGCAACGGCGGGATTTATCGGCTCCCAACACCACCCCCTCCCCGTGAGCGACGACGCCCGCGTCGACATGACGACCGGCGCGATCACGCCCAAACTGTTCGCGCTCTCGTGGCCGCTGGTGCTGGGCAACCTCGTCCAGACGCTGTACAACCTCGCGGACATGTTCTGGGTCGGGCGCGTCAACGCCGAGGCGGTCGCCGCGGTCTCGCTGATGTTCCCCACCTCCTGGATGTTCGTCTCGGTCGCGATGGGGATCACCGCCGCCGCCGTCGCGCTGGTGTCGCAGTACGTCGGCGCCGGCGAGCAGCGCGAGGCCGACCACGCGGTCGGGCAGACCGTGCTGCTGACCGTCGCCGTCGGCCTCGCGCTCGCGGCGATCGGTTTCACGATCCGTTACCCGCTCGTCTCGCTGATCGGCGCGCAGGGACAGGTGTTCGACTACTCGCTGGCCTACCTCGAACCGATCCTCGCGGCGATCCCCTTCACCTTCCTCTTCTTCGCGTTCCGCGCGGTCCTGCGCGCCGCGGGCGACGTGCGGACGGCGATGTGGCTGGTCGTGCTCTCGGCGGGCGTGAACGTGATCCTCGACCCGTTCCTGATCCTCGGCTGGACGCTCGTCGAGGGCGCGCCGCTCGTCGGCACGATCACGTTCCCCGCGATGGGCGTCCGCGGCGCGGGGATCGCGACGCTCATCTCCCGCGTGCTCGCCGCGGTGGTGGGACTCGGCGTCCTGCTCCACGGCGGCTGGGGGGTCCGCCTCCGAATCCCGGACCTGAAGCCGGATCGCGAGGTTCTCACGGATCTGGTCCGCATCGGCGCGCCCGGCACCGGCGACGGGCTCGCACGCTCCTTCGCGGCGGTGTTCTTCGCGGCGCTGGTCGCCCGGTTCGGCCCGGTCGCGACCGCTGCCTACGGGATCGGGATCCGGCTGATGTCGGTCTCCTGGACCGTCTCCGGCGCGGTCGGGCAGGCCACTGCGACGGGCGTCGGGCAGAACCTCGGCGCCGACACGCCCGAGCGCGCCGAGGAGGTGACGTGGAAAGCGACCGCGGCGACGATGGCGTTCCTGTTCGCGGCGGGCGCGCTGGTCTACGTCTACCCCGCGACGGCGGTCGGCGTGTTCGTCGACGAGCAGCCCGTGATCGACGCCGGGGTCGTGCTGCTGCGGATCATCGCGCCGTTCTGGGCGTTCATGGGCGGGCTGATGGTGATCCAGGGCGGCTTCCGCGGCGCCGGCCAGACCGCACAGGCGATGGCGCTCTCGCTGGCCTCGCGCTGGGCGTTCCGCATCCCCGTCGCGTGGCTGCTGGCGTACTACCTCGCGTGGGACGCCGCCGGGCTCTGGTGGGCGATGGCGTTCTCGGGCGTGGTCACGTTCGTCATCGGCGCCGCGTGGTTCAACCTCGGCAACTGGCAGGAAGGCGTCGTGGATACGGGGCCGGACATCGACGTCGGCGAACCGAGCGACGCGGAGGCCGTCGCCGGCGAGGACTGAGCGTGCCGGTCGTCGTGGAACTTTTTCCTTCTCCGCCACGACCGCCCCCGCATGCGCCCTCCAACGCGACGCGAACTCACGGTGCTGCTCGCACTCCTGCTGATCGCGGTCCCGATCTGGGCGCCGCCGCTTTCCGTGACGGGGCCGACCTACGAGTATCAGGTCGCGACGCTCTCGACGGGAGACGGGAAGCTGGTCGTCGAGAACGCCGAGGGGAGCGACCTCGACGGCGTCGAGGGGATCGACTGCTTCGACCGCTCGTTCGACTTCCCGCGGCGATGTCTGTACGACGGCGGCGCGCTCGACGGCAACGTCACGGGCGTGAACCCCAACATCGTCGGCGTCTCGGGGCCGACGGCTGGCGACCAACTCACCCGGACCGTCAGCGACGAGTACGTGATGCTCGGCGACGAGATCTACCGCCGCTCGACGACGTTCGTCGAGGCAAACGAGTCCGTCGGGACGACGGTGAAACTCGGCGTGGAGCGCGTCGACCCAGCAACGGCGCTCGAGGACGTGGCCCGCGAGGAGGAGTACGTCTCCGACGCCGCCAAGCGGGCGGTCCGGCAGGGGTCGATCCGGACCGACGAGCCGATCGACGACGCTGACGAGGTGCTGCTGATCGACGGCGAGTACTACGTCGTGTACGAACGGAGACAGTCGATCCCGTACCCGGCACAGCCCGGCGTCGAACGCCTGTTCGAAGCCGCCGCGGTCGGCGCGGGCGCGTGGCTGCTGCTCCGGGACTGAGCTATTCGAGGCGCTCTCGCAGTAGCTGATTCACCTGCCCGGGGTCGGCCGAGCCGCCGGTCTTCCCCATCACCTGCCCGACGAGGAAGTTCAGTGCGCCGTCGTCGCCGGACTCGTAGTCCGCGACGGCGTCGGGGTTTTCCTCGATCGCTTCGTCGACGGCCTGCTCGACCTCGCCGCCGCTTGCCTTCCCGAGATCCTCGTCTTCGATGATCGTCTCTGGGTTCTCGCCTTCGTCGAGCATCCGGCGGAGCACGACCTCCTCGGCGTTCTTTGCGGTGAGTTCGTCCTCCGCGACGAGGCGGATCACATGCTCGATCTCGTCAAGGCGGTCCGTGATGTCGGCGATCTCCATGTCGCGGTAGTTCAGTTCGCCGAGGAGGTTGTCCGCGACCCACGTCGCCGCGAGGTCGGGTTCGAACTCCTCGGCGAGCTGTTCGTACAGGTCTGCGACCGATTTCCGGGAGGTGAGCTTCGAGGCGGCCTCCTCGCTCAGCCCGTACTCCTCGCGGAAGCGGCGCTGTTCGGCGACACTCTCGAAGAGGTCCTCTCGGTAGTGGAAAATCTCCGGCCCGTCGTGATAAGGGACACCGTATGTCGTCCCCGCCCACGTGACGAGTTCGCGCATACTCTCGGCCCAGCCGCCCGGCCAGTCGGCGGGCGGGTCCGTAGCGATGTAGTCGTCAAGCGGCACAAGCAACCCTTGTTCGGCCGCCGCCGGGAGCCAGTCCGAGAGACAGAGAAACAGGTCGTACCTCCCATCGGTGAGACCGTCTCCCTCGACCAGGTCCTCGTGCATCTCTGGCAGCGGCCGGTGGTCGCGTTCGAACTCGACATTGCGCGTCTCGGCGAACGACTCCATCTGGCGGTCGAGCGCACGTTCGAACCCCTCGAACGGGCGACCGACGAACCGAAGTGTGGTCGTCATGCACTGACGATGGACAGACCCGACAAAGAAGATTGTGGCGGACAGGAGCGCTGACCGGTGGTACACATGTAACTGGCGCTCCCATTTGCGGCACCGCTAACTTAAGCGATTCACCGGTTGCGGAGGAATCCATCAGAGTCGTCGCGGTCGGACGATTTTGGCCACCAACAGATGATTGGAGACGTGATCCGCCGCGCGTGCCGACTGCTAAGTTAGCGGTGCCCCATTCGCCGCCAATCCGCGCTATCTTGATGATGTCTGCACTCATATCGGCGAGTTTCTATGTCGCCCGGGGCTCCTGTATCGTCTGCGTAACGTCCGTGACGGTCCCGTAGATTCATACGCCCGTCCCGAGAGTGTTCGTTACATGGCCACTGACGTCGATACGGAGTCAGCACTTGAGGCCGTCGTGACGCGTGTCAGGACGACCTACGAGGCGACGTGCGAAACATTCCCATACTTCGCCGACCCCGACACCGGCGAGTGGACGACGACCCCCGACGGCAACTGGTGTGGCGGCCACTGGGTCGACCTACTCCGACTCGCGGCCGATCGACTCGGCGGCGAGGCAGGTGAGCGCCTGCACGCGGCCGCGGCCGCCCACACCGACCGGGTAGTCGAGTACATGCCCCGCGACTCTATGTTCTGTGGTATGAACTTCGCTTACGCCGGTTTTCGTGGCTACGACCGGACCGGCGACCGGTCACTGTTCGGGCTTGGACTCGCAGGCGCCGACGCGATGGCTGGGGCCTTCCACGAGAGAGCCCGACAGATCCCGCTGGGGGAACTCGCGATAGAGGGCCCAGACGAGTTTCGCGGTCCCGAGTCCGACCACGGTCCGTCAGGTACGCGGATCGGCGCCGTCGACAACATCTACACCGCACTGCCGGTCCTCTGGCGGGCTTACGCCGAAACCGGCGATCCGACGTTCAGGGACGCGGCCGTCTCCCACGCCGACCGTCACCTCGACTGGTATCTCAGGCCCGACGGGTCGACTTGGCACCACGCAGTCTTCGACCCGGAGACCGGCAGACTGGAACGCAAGTACAACGAGCTCGCTCGGTCCGACGAGACCTGCTGGGCGCGGGGTCAGGGGTGGCACGTCGCCGGCCTCTGTCGAGCCTACGTGGAGACAGGTGCCAGTCGCTACCGCGCTGCGCTCGAACGCTCGGTGAGGTACTACCGGGAACACTCGCCCGCTGACGATGTGCCCTACTGGGACTTCGCTGTCTCGGACTCCACGGAGCCCCGAGACACGAGCGCCGCTGCGCTTGTCGCGTACGGCCTCGCACACCTCGAGTCCGACGACGACGCGGTGGCCGACCTCCGGGAGTACGGACTGTCGGTTCTTGCGAGCCTGATCGATGACTACCTGGTCACCGACCGGGATGCCCCGAACTACGGCGCCGTGTTGGAGGGCTGTTTCAACCGTCCCGGGGAGTATGCGACGACCCACGAACTCCTGTGGACGAACTACTACTTCGCGCGGACACTGGATTCTCTCTCCGACGAATAATGGGACTGATACACCGTCGAACGACCACTGGGGGTAGCACACAGCAAATGACCGGCACGACACCGGCCGTCGAAGCGGTCACGGGAGGGACGGTCCGCGCGTGACCCGTGGGTACAGGCTGCCAGTGCCCGGCGACGAGAACACCGACGGGGACCTGTGGACGGAGTTTGAGTGGCAGGTACCCGACACGTATAACATCGCCGCCGTCGCGCTTGAACAGGACCCGTCGCGAACGGCGCTCAAACACGTCGCCGTCGACGGGAACCGCCGGGTGTTCACCTACGGCGACCTCGACGAGGCCTCGGCTACCATCGCCGAATATATGCACACAGTTGGCATCGAGTCAGGGAACCGAATCGCGGTCTGTCTCCCGCAGTGTCCCGAACACCTGTTCGTCCACCTCGCGGCTTATCGACTCGGGGCCGTCGTTGTTCCGATCTCGATGCTTCTCGGGCAAGAGACGTTCGAGTACCAGCTCTCACACGGGGACGTGCAGGTGCTATTTGTCGACGCCGAACGTCGAACAGCGGTCCCGGACGGCGTCGTCTCCTCGGTCGACAACGTGGTCGAGGTCGAGCCGTGTGCGGCCGACGATACGGAACTGTTGGGAGGATTAGCGACTGCCGTCACGGCACAGCCGTCGACGAACGGCGGGGACCTCGCCCCCACAGCGCCCGACGATCCCGCGATCCTCCTCTACACGTCGGGGACGAGCGGTCGCCCGAAAGGCGTCCTCCAGGGTCACAGCTACCTCCTCGGGTCGCTCCCCGGCTACCACTGCTCGTTTCACCTCTTTACCGATTCGGAGTGCCGGTCAGCGCGGGTGTGGACGCCCTCGGAATGGGCCTGGGCCGGGGCGCTGTTTGACGTCGTCTTCCCCACGCTCGCCGTCGGCGGGACAGTCCTCTCGACGGAGCGTCGATCCGGATTCGATCCCGACCGAGCGCTAGACACGATCGAACACGAGCGGGTCACACACGCCTTCCTCCCACCGACGGCGCTAGCCCGGTTGCGGGCCGAGACCACGCCTGGTGCCTACGATCTCTCGTCGCTTTCGGTGATCCAGGCGGGCGGGGAACAGCTGCCACCGGCGGTGTTCGAGTGGGCCGAGGAAACACTGGACGTAACGGTCAACGAGGCCTACGGGCAAACCGAGGCGAACTTCCTCACGGGAAACTGCCAGCGCTGCTACGAGGCGAAACCGGGATCTATCGGGAAGCCGTATCCTGGGCATGATGTAGTCGTCGTCGACGAGAACGGACGAGAACTGCCGCCGGGCGAACTCGGCGAACTCGTCGTTGAACCGCCCGATCCGGTCACGCTCCTCGCGTACTGGCGTGACCCGGGGGCGACCGATCAAAAGTTCTTCGACGACGGGCGCATGCGAACCGCCGACCTCGTGCGACGCGACGAGGACGGCTATCTCTGGCACGCCGGACGGCGTGACGACTTGATCGTCTCCGCTGGCTACCGGATCAGTCCACTAGAGGTCGAATCGGCACTCGCGGACGACCCCCGCGTCGCCGACGCCGTCGTCGGCGGCGTCCCGGACGCCGAGCGCGGACGGCGAGTGAAAGCGTATGTCGTCCTCACCGAGAATACCGACGAGGGAGACGATGTGAACGATCTCGTAGACGTGCTCAAAGAGCAGGTTCGCGAGCGCCTCGGCGCGCACAAGGGCCCACACGAAGTCGCGGTCGTCGAGTCGATACCGGAGACGCGGTCGGGCAAGACCGACCGCGACGCGCTGTTCCCGGACTGACTGCGGCCGTGCGTACGGGGGCAGAGAGGGGGGTTCCCGTAGCGTCGGGCGGTGTCGATCCGTTCGCTCTCGAATCGACCCGAATCTTTATTTCGTCGACTAGTGGGGGTATGGTATGGAATTCGGTGTCGTCGGCTGTGGACGGATAGCTCAGATGATGCACCTCCCCCACCTCGCGTCGATCCCCGGGGCGGAGATCGGTGCGATCGCGGACCCGGCACCGGCAGTGCTATCGGGCGTCGGCGAAAGATACTCCGTCGACCGCCGCTACCGGGACAGCAATCGGTTAATAGCGGACGCCGGCGCTGACCTCGACGCGGTCGTCGTCGCTACGCCGCCAGAAGTCCACGCAGACGTGACGGTCGCAGCGCTCGAAGCAGGACTCCATACGCTCGTCGAGAAGCCTATCGCCCTCACGGTCGAGGACGCGGATCGGATGGTCGCAGCTGCCGAGACCGTCGACGCCACCGCAATGGTCGGGTACATGAAACGCCACGACCCCACGTACCTCGAGATGCGAGAGCGCGTCACCGACCTCGAGACGGTCAATCGAGTCGTCGGTACGCTCGTCCTCGGACAACACGACGAGGGTATCAGAGAGATGTACGACCTCGTTCGGGGCGACCCGCCCGACGACATCGTTGAGGAGAGTAACGCGGCGCGCTCGGACCAGATCGAACAGGCGATCGGCTCCGACGACCCCGCCGTCCAAGCGTCCTTTTTCGCGCACCTGGGGGCGTCGTGTCACGACGTCAGTGCTCTCAGGGGTCTGTTTGGTGACATTGAGACCATCGAGTACGTCGACCTCTACAGCGGCCGGGACGTCCTCACGGCGGTATTCGAGTTCGAGAGCGGCGAAAAGTGCGTGTTCACCTCCTCGTTCAGTGAACGCAAGGAGTGGGACGAGTTCGTCCGCGTGGAGACGCCCGATCAGATCATCACGCTGGAGTTCACGAACCCCTACCTGCGGAACGACCCGTTCGCGATCACGACAGCGCATGGAACGGACAGTGTCAAGCGCGAGTCCGTGTCCGCTTCCTACGAGGAGAGTTTCAAGTGCGAACTCGAACAGTTTATCGAGTGTAGTCGGTCAGGAGGGGCCGTTCGCACCACGTTCCGGGAGGGACGCGACGATCTCGCCTTCCTAGTCGAGTGTTTCTGTCGACAGCTCGGGACCGACCGACGTCTGTAGGGTCAGCTCCGTGTCAGGTGAACTCGGGCATGACCTCGTCGGCAAATAGCTCGATGCCGGTGGTGTCAGGGAAGTCCATGAACATGAGCTGGAGCTTGTCGAAACCAAGGCCCCGGACATGCTCAATGCGCTCGGCTACTTCCGCTGGGGTCCCGACGATCACCTGTCCTTTCTCCCAGGCGTTCTCGCGAGTGAGTTGGTTGTCGATGTCCTCCTCCTCGCCCCACGGAAGAGGGAATATCTCTTCGGAGACCGCTCGGAGATCCTCCTCGCTCTCTCGGACGAGGACGTGTGCGAGCCACGACCGGTCGACGTCGCTTGGGTCACGTCCCTCGTTGCGGAGGTATTCGTCAAGCTTCCGGCTCTTGTACTCGACCGGCGGACCGCGGTTACGCCCGCTTATTTCGACGTTCCACTCGTCGGCGTACTTGGCCGTAAGGCGCAACATCTTCGGACCGCCACCCCCGATGAGTATCGGGGGATGGGGGTCTTGGATCGGTTTCGGTTCGTTGAACGCGCCGGAGATATCGTAGTGTTCACCGTCGATTGTCGGTTCCGGTTCGGTGAACATAGTGGTTATCACGTCGAGTCCTTCGTTGAGCATTTCGATACGCGTCTCGATATCGGGGAAGTCGAAGCCGTAGCGCTCGTGCTCTTCGCGGTGCCAACCACAGCCCAGACCGAGTATCAGCCGGCCGTCCGAGAGATGGTCGACCGTCGTCGCCATCTTCGCCAGCAGTGCCGGATTTCGATAGGTGATGGCGCCGACAAGCGGCCCTATGTCAACGTCGTCAGTCCGTTCGGCGATCGCCGACAGGAGCGTCCAGACCTCGTACTCCTCGTGATGGGGCCCGAGGATGAAGTGGTCCGGAACCCACAGTCCGTCGAGTCCCGCGTCGACGACCGCATCTACGCCAGCCATCACGGTATTACGGTCGAGATGTTCCATCATCGGATAGTCACGGTGGACACCGTCGCCCGGGTAGCAGGCGACCATCCAGTCGAATTGCATACAGTCAACGGTCGGCTGCTACCCCCTTAATAACGGGGTTCACAGCAAGTCTGGTCCTCCGACCTGGCCCGGATCAAAAAACTGTTCGAGGTGATCGGACGGACCGAGGAAGACGTCCAAGACGGCTGTCAGGTCGTCATCCGTGGTCGGTCGACCTCCACCCGGTTCGGAGCACGGATCCAGGCGGTGTCCTCGTAGACACCGTGGGTCACCTCTCCGAGAACGGGGGCGAGGTCACCGGACTCGGGTCGGCCCTCGCCAGACATCTCGTCCCAGCGTATACAGACAGGCCCCGTTCGTGCTGCTGGGACCGGTCGAATCCACCGATACTCCACGGGTTGCCGTGCCGACCGAGTACGCCACGGCGTGCATCGACTACCTGGTCGTCGCCCGCCCTGTAGAGGACGCGCAGGCGCTCGATGACTTGAAACGGTACCGCTTTGATACGGGGCCCTATCGCTGCTTCCCGGGACGGTTGCATGTAGTCGAGCAGTCGTGCGGTCTGGCCGGAACCGGCAGGAGTCGATCTCAGACCGTCGCCACGACCTCGATCTCGACTCCGATATCCACGGGAAGGTCGGATACCTCGACGGCGCTCCGCGCGGGATACGGGGGGGAAAAGTGCTCGGCGTACACATCGTTTATTTCGTCGTAGTCGTCCATGTCGCAGACGTACACAGTCGTCTTGCGGACATCATCGAGCGATGCGCCGGCCGCAACGAGGACTGCGGCCACGTTCCGGAGCGTTCGGTCCGTCTCGTCGCGGATGTCGCCGTCGATTCTCTCGCCGCTGTCGGGGTCTATCGGACCCTGTCCGGAGACGTGGACTGTGTCGCCGTCTCTGATACCCTGTGAGAAGGGCCCGATACTCGGCGGAGCGTCGTCAGTGGTGATCTCCTCCATAATCAGGAAACGACATCGTGGGAACGTAACGTTGTCTGATCCGATGTCGTCGACAGTTCGCGGGGTGTCGAGGTTGGCCGGTGGCATCGTGCAATGCAGTAAAGTTACAGGATCCGCCGCTACGGGGTGTCGAACTCGACGACTGTCTTGATGCGCTCGCCGCCGGTCTCAAACGCGGCGTCGACCGCATCGGGTTCGAAGACGTGGGTAACGATCGCGTCGGTGAACCAATCCGGATAGGCGGCCAGCGTCTCACGGGCAGCCTTGAAGTGCGGGACGTGGGAGTTGACGCTCCCCACGAGCGCCTTGTTCTCGAGGACGAACTCGCGGTGGAGTTGTCCGCCGTCGACCTCGAACCGCCACTCCCCGGGGATACCCAGGAGTGCGCCGACACCGTTGGCCGCTAGGGCGTCCATCGTCTCGAACGCGTGCTTCGCGTAGCCGGTCGCCTCGTAGACGAAATCCATCGGCTCGTAGGCGTCGGCGAGTTCGTCGACGGGCGTCTCCCGGGAGTCGACGTACGTCGCACCGAATCGCTCGATGATATCGATCGTCGGGTCCGGCCGGTTGCGCCGGCCGAGGCAGTACGTCCGCTCGAAGTCCGTCTGGTCGAGCATCGCGAGCGTCAGCAGGCCCAGCGGACCGTTGCCCAGGACGATGGCGGATTCGGGCCGCCACTCGAAGGTCGACCGCGAGGCGTAGGCCAGGTCCAGCGCCTTCTCGGAGTTGCTGATCGGCTCCACGAGGAATCCGGTCTCCGCGAACGCGTCCGGCACTGGTACTAGATACTCGGGCAGGCTCGTGAAGAACTCGGCCATGTACCCGTGCGCCCCGGCGATCCCCCGCTCGACGTACTCGCCAGCGGGCGCCATATCGGGCTCGTTGCGCTCGAAGTACTCATTCGACTCGTCGCCTGGCGGTCGCCGGACCGTCGGTACGACCAGCTGGCCGGCGTCGAGGTCGCTCCCGTTCGGGTCCTCTATGACGCCGACTGCCTCGTGGCCGAGAACCTGGTAGTCGGCCCCATCGGGATAGCCGCCGTGGCCGCCACCGATGACCTCGTGGTCGGTGCCGTCGATTCCGACCCGGAGCGTCCGGACGAGTGCCTCGCCGTCATCGGGTTGGGGCTCGGGAACGTCGACCACGCGCGGTTCCGAATCGCCGCGCTCGACGGCGATCGCCCGCATCTCAGGTACCCCCCTCGCCGCTGCGATCGCTGAAAGTCCCTCCGGTCCCGGCCTCGCCGCCCAGGTTCGCGCGGATCCGCTCAACCACGTAATCAGCCTCGTCGTCGGTGAGACACATCGGGTTGACCGTGAACTCGGCGTCGGCGAGCGCGTCGGCCCCGACAAACACCCGGGGCTCCTCGCGACGGAGCGCGCGGACGAGCTCGGTCGTCGCGACGGGGGCGACGCGCTCGTCGACCGAGACGACGACCGTCGGCGTGACCGACTTCGCACTGTCGTCGATGCTCGTCGACAGCGCTTCGAGGCCGTCCAGCGTGTCAGCGACGCGGTCCGCGCGCTCGCGCCACTCGGCGCGGGTCGCGTCGTGGTCCTCCTCAATGAACAGGTCGAGCGCCCGGAGCAGACCGACGAGTTCCTCCTTGCCAACCTTGAGTGGGCGGCCGATGCCTTGGGCGGGCACGCCGTCGACTGTGTCGGTATCGAGGAGGTTACGTGGCGGGTTCCAGACGTCATCGGCGGCGTGCATGTCGATGTGCTGGAACGCGACGGACTCAATCAGGTCAGCGCGCCCGGCGAGGATCCCCGTCGTCTGTGGACCGCGGACCGCCTTGCCGCCGCTGAACGCGACCAGGTCGGCGCCCTGCTCGGTGAACCACGAGAGGTTCTCGATCGGCGGGAGCTCTGCGGCAGCGTCGACAATCACCGGGACATCGTGCTCGTGGGCAATCTCGCTGACCTCGGCGAGTGGCGGGGTGCCATAGGACTTGTAGACATGCGCGACCGCGGCGGTCTCGTCGCCGATGGCGTCGGCGTACTCCCAGGGCTCGACGTTCCGGGATCCGGTGCCGAGGTAGGCGTCGTTGGTGCCGACATCGACGATCGACGCCCCCGCAGTCCGGAGCGCGTGGTCGTAGCCCGTCCGGTGGGTGCGTGGCATCACGAGCTCGTCGGCGACGCCCTCGGTGTCCGGGAGCCGGGACATGGCTCCGGGATCGTCCTCGGCGATACAGGCGGCCGCAGACAGGAGAAGCGCGCCTGCTGCACCGTTGGTCACGTGCCCGGCCTCCGCGCCGGTCAGGTCCGCGATGCGGTCGCTCGCGGCCGCCTGTAGGTCCGAAAGGCGGACGAACGACTCGGCCGCGCGCTTCATCGCTTCCAAGGCTTCCTCACGGATGCGGCTCCC
>ENA-ORCS01000311-ORCS01000311.1-marine-metagenome-genome-assembly--contig:-NODE-311-length-41349-cov-24.857506_pt1 | contig 41349 bp, 36 predicted proteins | sample MGYA00237781_ERZ508513 | MGnify/ENA primary metagenome ERZ508513 (study PRJEB26184, sample SAMN06268793) | marine metagenome | isolation source: Eden Landing Ponds, San Francisco, CA, USA | place...
CCCCGGCCTCGTCGCCGGCGGCCACGCCGCCGGCTGCCAGAGGCGTCGCGCCTCGCTGCCGCTCACGGCCTGTTGGCGGTTCGCGGCGTCCCTCGCACGCGCTTCTCGCGGCCGCCGAGGGCGGCCGCTCGCAGGTGCGCGCCACCGCGACTAACTACATCCGGTCCTCACGTCTCAGTCGTCGGCCGTGTACGCCCCGCTCCGGTGTTCGATCCGATGTACCTCGACGATCGATGAGTCGTGATCGAGCACGCACGCGAGTCGGTACTGTCCGACGCGAAGCTTGGAGAACGGACCACCGGTCAGCGGTTCGACGAACTCCGCGGGCTCCCGCCACTCCGAGTCGACGACCTCGTCGAGCTTCGAGGTGATCCGGTCTTGCACGTGTGCGTCTAGGACCTCGAACTGCTCGGCTGCACGCGACGTGAACGCCCACGTCCACTCTTCACTCACGGTCCTCGTTCTGGTCCATCATTTTCATGACTTCCTCCCGCGAGACGAGTTCGGAACTCTCGGTCCGGAGCTCGTGCTCGCTCGTCGCGATCTGTCGCCATCCCTCTCTCGAAAAGTCGGGATGCTTGACGGCGTCGCGGACGGCGTATCGTAGGAACTCGCTGCGAGAGTTGAACCCCTGTTCCTTCCACGTCGCGTCGATGTCGTCGAGGAACGGCTTCCCGAGGCGGAGATTGATCTGCACCGTCTCCGGGCCGCCGTCGTCGGTTCCCGTGTCGGCGTTTGACATATACGTGTGCTTTACGCACGTATACGTATAGCTGTTTTGCGGAGAGCGACCGCGCGATTGGACGAAAACGTTTCCCCGCCTCCCCGCGACGCTCTCCGTATGCGCATCGCCGTCCCCAACAAGGGCCGCCTGCACGATCCGACGCTCTCGCTCTTAGAGCGCGCGGGGCTCCACGTCGAGGAGACCGCCGACCGCCAGCTGTACGCCGACACCGTCGACCCCGACGTGACGGTGCTGTTCGCGCGCGCGGCCGACATTCCCGAGTACGTCCGCGACGGCGCCGCCGACATCGGGATCACGGGCCTCGACCAGGCCGCGGAGTCCGGCGGCGTCGTCGACGCCGCGAGCGCGGCGGCGGAGGGCGACCTCGTCGACTTACTCGATCTGGGGTACGGCTCCTGTAAGCTCGTTCTCGCGGCGCCGGAGGACGGCGACATCGAGGGCGTCGGGGACCTCGCCGGCGGGACGATCGCCACCGAGTTCCCGGCGGTCACCCGCGACTACCTCGACCGGGTCGGCGTCGACGCCGACGTGGTCACCGTGACGGGCGCGACCGAGCTCACGCCGCACGTCGACATGGCCGACGCCATCGTCGACATCACCTCCACGGGGACGACGCTGAAGGTGAACCGCCTCGCCGTCATCGACGACGTGCTCGACTCCTCGGTGCGGCTGTTCGCTCGCCCCGATGTCGTCGACGACGCGAAGGTCGAGCAGGTGCTGACCGCCTTCGAGTCCGTGCTCGCGGCCGACGGCCGGCGCTACCTGATGATGAATGCCCCGAAGGAGCGCCTCGACGAGGTGAAAGACGTGATCCCCGGGCTCGGCGGGCCGACGGTGATGGACGTGGAGGCCGACGAGGACGGGAACGGGATGGTGGCGGTCCACGCCGTCGTGGAGGAGCGCGACGTGTTCGCGACGATCTCGGAGCTGAAGTCGGTCGGCGCGACCGGCATCCTCGTCACCGAGATCGAGCGGCTCGTCGAATGACTCCGGGATGAGACCCTACCCGTCGCCGATCAGCCGCTCCTTCTCGGCGCGCGTCAGCGACTTGACCGCGTGCTCGCGCGACATCGCGGCCGACTTCGAGTCGAACGACTCGACGTGGCGCAGCGTCACGGGGGTCCGGCCGCGGGTGTACTTGGCGCCCTCGCCGGCGTCGTGCTCGGCGACGCGCCGCTCCACGTCGGTGGTGTAGCCGGTGTAGAGCGTGCCGTCGGCGCACTCGATGACGTACACGTGATGACCTGACACGAGAGCGGGTTGTCTTCCGGCCTCAAAACCACCGCGATCCCCGCATTGCCGGTGGGCCACGCCCCGAACTACGAGTCGGACGCCGCGTCGACCGCGCGGGCGATCAGGCCCGCCTGCGCGCCGGCGACGAAGCCGGCGTCGACGTTCACCGTCGTGAGCACCGAGCAGGACTGGAGCGCGCCCTCCAGCGCCGCGACCCCCTCGCCGCCGACGCCGTAGCCGGCCGACACCGGGAGCGCGATCACCGGCGCAGCGACGAGTCCCGCGACGACCGTCGGGAGCGCCCCCTCGCGGCCGGCGGCGACCACGACCACGTCGGCCTCGCGAATGCGATCGCGCTGGTCCAGGATCCGGTCGAGGTTCGCGACCCCCACGTCGTCGACCCGATCGATCGCGGCACCGATCTCGCGAGCGACGACCGCCGCCTCCCCCGCGACCGCCGCGTCCGCGGTGCCGGCCGCGACGATCGCGACGGTCGCGTCGAGGTCCGGGCGCTCGAAGTCGCCCGCGTGAACCACGACGGTTCCGGTCCGCTCGTCGTGGTCGACGGTCGCGTCCAGGGGGTCCGGCGTGTCGAGGTCGAGGTCGGCGATCGCCGTCTGGATCGCGGTCGCGTCGTCCGCGTCCGCCCGCGTGACGAGCGCGCGGCCCGTCGTCTCCACCGCGGTCGTCGTCAGCGCGGCGACCTCCGCGGGCGTCTTTCCCTCCGCGAGGATCGCCTCTGGGATCCCGCGTCGTCCCTCGCGGGCGGCGTCGAACCGCCCGGCCGCCGTCGTCGCGTAGCCCGCGAGCCGTGACTCCGCCTCCGCGACGCCGATCTCTCCGGCGTCGAGCGCCTCAAGCGTGTCGCGCATGGTCACCTGTCCGGGTCCGACGGTGTCGTACCTATCGATTTGATCCGATTTGGCCACCGATCGCCTCTCGCTCTCACAAGGTTTATAAGCACGCGTTCTTGGACACCGCCGCGAACCGCCCGCACGACGCCCCTCGCGGTCGAATTCAGGAACTCTTATTAACTATCGACGGATAGCGTCGACCGCATGGCAGACCTTATTGTCAAAGCGGCCGTCAAGGAAGCCCTGGACGACAAGAACGTCGCTTCGGACTTCTACGACGCGCTGGACGACGAAGTGGACGAGCTGCTCGAAGACGCCGCGCGCCGCGCCGAGGCCAACGACCGGAAGACGGTCCAGCCTCGCGACCTCTAAGACGGACGCGCTTTCCGTTCTTTATTTTTTGACGCGACCACCGACCGTCGAGCGACGCGTCCGCCGATCCCTCAGCGACGCGTCCGACTATCTGCCGGCAGGAGCCGGCCCGCCGTCACCTCCTCGCGACCCGCACACCTGTCTCCGTCCCGACGTGGACCTCGTCCGCGAGGTCGACGAAGACCCCGTGCTCGACGACGCCGGGCGTCGTCGCCAGCGTCGTCGCCAGCGCGCCCGGATCGTCGATCGCGCCGAACGCGCAGTCGAGCACCAGGTTCCCGTTATCGGTGACGACCGGCCCGTCCTTCCGCTCCGCGCGCCGTAAGGCCGGCTCGCCGCCGGTCGCCCGCACCGCCTCGGCGACCGCGGTTCGGCCGGCGGGGAGCACCTCCACCGGAACGGGTCGATCGAGGACCGGCGTCTCCTTCGAGGGGTCGGCCACGACGAGGAAGCGGTCGGCCGCCGCGTCGACCAGCTTCTCGCGGGCGTGGGCGGCGCCGCCGCCCTTGATCAGGGGGCCGGCGGTCGGTCCGTCGTCTTCACCCCCGCCGACCGCGACCTGATCCGCCCCGTCGATCGCGACGTCGATCCCGGGCGCGTCGGGGCCCGCCGCCTCGTCGAGGTCGAGCAGTGGAATCCCGCAGTCGGCCGCGAGCTCCCGGCTCGCGAAAGAGGTCGCCACGCCCCGGATGTCGAGGCCGGAATCGACTCGGTCCCCGAGCCGTCGGATCGCATGGGCCGCGGTCGATCCGGTTCCGAGACCGACCACCTCGCCGTCGGCGACCGTCTCGGCCGCCGACTCGCCGGCGCGTCGCTTCGCCGCGTCGCTGCCGCCGCTCGTCTTCATGCAGTCGAGTGCGTGCGGCGCCGTTGAAAAGGCGTCGGGGTTTCGAGGGCGGGTCGGCACGCGGCGACGCGCTCACTCCAACCGGTCCAGCACCGCCTCCGACTCGTAGGCCAGCGAGAGCTCCCGCGAGCGCCCGCGTCCCTCCACCTCGGCGTACTCCGCGTCGATCACGCCGAGCTGGTCGAGCTTGTTGATGATCTCCGAGTAGCGGGTGTAGCCGAGGTCCGTCTCGTCGTGGAACGCCTCGTACACCGTCCCGGCGCGCTCGCCGTCGTTCTCGGCGAGCACGCGGACGAGGGCGCGCTCGGACTCGGAGAGCCCGCGGAGCGAGCGCGAGAGGTGGACGTGTTTGGACTTGTCGTAGGCGGACTCCACGTCCTCCTCGGCGATCGTCTTCGAGGCGCGCATCTCCGCGTTGAGTCCCGCCCGGCGGAGGAGGTCGATCCCGACCCGGAGGTCGCCGCTCTCGGCGGTCAGGTCCGCGACGCGCTCCAGTTCCTCGTCGTCGATGACGCCGTCGTGGAACCCGCGCTTCGCGCGCTCCAACAGGATGTCGTAGATCTCGGTCGCGTCGTAGACGGGGAAGTACACCTCTTCGGGCCGAAAGACGGACTGGACCCGGGTGTCGAGATCGTCGATCACGTCGAGCCCCAGATCGGAGGAGACGACGATGACGCCGATCTTCGCGCCCGAGTGCGCCTCGTGGGCCCGAAGCAGCGAGTAGAGGGTGTCGGAGGCCTCGTTCTCGTAGAAGAGGTAGTTCACGTCGTCGAGCGCGACGACGAGCACGTCGTCCTCCTCGACGAGCCGGTCGGTTATCTGGCCGAACAGCTTCTTGAACGATATTCCGGAGGATGGCGGCTCGTAGTCGAATATCCCCTCGAACAGCCGCGAGAAGACGGCGTACCGCGTCGAGTCGACCTGGCAGTTCACTCGTACGGTTCGCACGTCGGTGCGGGCGCCGAGCTCGCCGAACAGCTTCTGGACCGCGGTGGTCTTCCCGGTGCCCGGCGGCCCGCGCACCATCGTGTTGAGCGGGCGAGAGCCGCGGACGGCGGGGCGGAGCGCGTACTTCAGGCTCTCGAGCTGGCTCTCGCGGTGGCGGAACGTCTCGGGAACGTGGTCGATCTCGAACACCGACTCGTCGCGGAACACCGACTCGTCCCACGAGAGCATGTCGCCGCCGGCGTCCCCGGTCATGTGCACACCACGAGAGGCCGCCCACTTAACCGTTGCCCGCGGGGACGGTGAAACTGAAACTTGTCGCCTGCGACGCTCACCCGCCGGGTATCGCCGGTCGATCGTTCACTCTCGGGACGGTGGTCTCGGGGTGTCCTCGCCTCGCCAACCGCCGCTCCGGGTCACTCCCGATCGAGCACGAGGACGTGTCGCGTGAGCGATCGGTGGACCCGGCGCTCGAAGGCGGCGTCGACCGTCCAGCCGGCCGCGAGCGCCTCTCCGCGCCAGTCGCGGTCGGCGACCACGACGGCTCGGGGCGCGACTCGGGCGGCCTCCGTCAGCGCGCCCCCGACGAGGTCCGCGAGTTCGTGGCGGGCGATCTTCGACTGGCGGCCGTACGGGGCGTCGAACGCGACCCCGTCGACCGCGTCGTCGCGCAGGGGGAGATCCGTGGCGTCGCCGCGGGCGACGTGCCAGTCGGGGGCGGATCGCTCCGCGTCGCTCTCGGCCCCGCCCACGTACTCCCGGAGGTTCTCACGCGTCCCGCGGACCATCTTCGTCTGGGCGTCGCACGCGATCACGTCGCTCCCGACGATCCCGGCCTCCAGCGGGAGCCCCCCGGTGCCGCACATCGGGTCGAGGATAGCTCGTCCGGGCGCGGCGCCGGCAAGGTTCGCGTACGCGCGGGCGTCGACCGGCGCCATGCTCCCCGGCTGGAAGAAGGGTCGGTCGGTCGGCTTGGGCGCGAAGTCGCGGGCGGCCTCGACGGCGACCCACCCGAGCGCGCAGGTGTCGGCGTCGTCGCCGTCCGCCCCCCGCACCGCGTCGTGGTCCTCGCGCTCGCCGGCCGCGAACAGCGCGCGCAGGACGTGATCGGGGTCGTCTAGGTCGACCTCGAACCCGCGGTCGACGAGGACGCCGCCCAACTCGCGTTCGGCGGCGCTCGTCGACACCCCCGTCGTGTTCCGGACGTTGCGGGCCCGGACCGCGACGGTCCCGGACCGGTCGAGCGGCGCCGCGTCGAGGGCGGCCGCGGCGGCGTCGATCTCGGCGTCGGTCCGGGCGACCGCCTCGTGGGCGGCGCGGGTGTACGCGAGCCGGCGGACCGAACTGCCCACGCTACCGCCGCCCCCCTCACCGCTGACGGTCCCCCTTCCCCCGACGCTCCCGGCCCGCGCGATCCCCGGCGCGAGCAGTTCCACGCCCGTCGCCGCGACGGCGGCCTCGCGGGCGGCGAACGCGTCCTCCTCGCCGGCGAGTTCGAGCCAGTACACGCCGCGGAGTCGGGCCGCCGGTCGCAAGAGGATAGCGGTTCCGACCAGCCACCTTTTTACGTGCTTCAACTGTGTACCGAGGTAGTAATGGCCGATCCGAAGGAGACAATCACGATAGAGAACGTCGTTGCCTCCACGGGGATCGGGCAGGAGCTCGATCTCCAGAGCGTCGCGATGGACCTCGAGGGCGCCGACTACGATCCGGAGCAGTTCCCCGGGCTCGTCTACCGCACCACGGACCCGAAGTCGGCCGCGCTGATCTTCCGGTCCGGGAAGATCGTCTGTACGGGCGCCAACTCCATCGACGCCGTCCACGAGAGTCTCGATCTGGTGTTCGACGAGCTTCGCAAGCTCCAGATCCCGATCGAGGACCCGGAGATCACGGTCCAGAACATCGTCACTTCCGCCGACCTCGGCGAGAGCCTCAACCTCAACGCGATCGCGATCGGGCTGGGGCTCGAACACATCGAGTACGAGCCGGAGCAGTTCCCCGGGCTCGTCTACCGGATCGACGACCCCGACGTGGTGGCGCTTCTGTTCGGCAGCGGAAAGCTCGTCATCACCGGCGGGACGACCCCCGACGACGCCGCGGCCGCCGTCGACGTGATCGTCGAGGAACTCGACGGCCTCGGGCTGCTCGACTGACGACGGTCCCGCTCGATTCGATTCCGCGACCACTTTTACCCGCCGCCTCGTAGGTCGCCCATGCTCCTCCAGACGGTGACGCCGATCACGGTGCTGGGGACGACCGTCCTGTTCGCGCTGTTCCTCTCCGTGACCGCCCATCTCGCGGCGCGGAACGTCCTCGGCGACGTCGATCCCCGCCGGGCTCTCTACATCGGTCCGCTTCCCGCGGTCACCGCAATCGTCGGCGTCACCTACGCACTGCCGGAAGCCCTGATCGTTTTCGTCGCACTCCTTCTCGACGCCGCCATGTTCGCGTGGAGCTACGACCAGCCCCGTCGCCTCGTGGTCGGAATGACCGTGATCCACGCCGTGATCACGACGCTGCTCGCGGTCGTGTTATTCAGCGTCTCTCTGCTGTTTGCGACGATGCCGGGATGAGCCGTCACGGTTCCGGCGGCCCTCCGTCGTACGCGTCGTGGTCGCCGTAGAAGTTCAGCGTCGCGAACTTCAGTTTCTCGGGGGCGATATCGAGCAGTTCCTCGCGCTCCTCGAGCGGAAACGCGCTGCGGACTGAGTACTTCCCCATGTCCGCGGACGTGTATCGGCGGTCCGCGAGGATCCGGACGCCGAAGTCGTCGGGACCGCGGACGACCCGCCCCAGCGCCTGTCGCGTCTTGCGGATCGTCGGGATCTCGACCGCGTACGCCCAGCCGGGGTCGCGCGAGCGGTCGCGGTCGGCGAACGCCCGGTCGTAGGCGTCTTGGACCGCCTCCATCCGGTCGGAGAGGTGCGGGTACGGAACGCCGACGACCACCACCGTCCGGGCGTCGTCGCCGTCGAAGCTCACGCCCTCGGCGAGCGTTCCCCACAGCGAGGTGAAGAGGGTCGCGTCGTCGCTCTCGACGAACCGCCGGCGAAGCTCCTCCTCGTTCTGCCCGGGTCCGTCCAGATAGAGAGGTCCGAGGTCCGCGTCTGCGCCGCTGCCACCGGCCGACCCGCCGAGCCGCTCGTAGTAGCGCTCGGCCTCGGCGTAGGAGGGGAAGAAGGCGAGCGTGTTCCCCGGCGTGAAGCGGATCGCGTCGCGCAGCAGCGACGCCACCGTCTCCTGCGTCTCCGGATCGCTGCGCTCGGAGGCGAACAAGGGGGGCGTGTCGACGGCGAACGTCCGCCGGTTCTCCTCGGGATATCCCATCTCGTACGCGAGCGTCGCCACGTCCTCTAAGCCGAGCACGTCGTTGGTGACGTCGAACGGGCGGAGCGTCGCGCTCATCAGCACCGAGGCGGCGACCTCGCCGAACAGCTCCTGCGTGATGCGTCGGGGGATGCAGGTGTACAGCTCCGCGCGGCCGTACACCTCGTCGGTGGCGCCGTCGCGGCGCACGGAGACGACCGGGTACTGTCCCAGTTCGGTCCCCTCCTCCATCCACGTCGAGACGAACCGCGCGACCTGCAGGGTCTGACACTCCGTGCGGGTCGTGGTCTCGCCGTCGCGGTAGCGCCGCTCGTACTCCTCGTCGAGCGCCTGTCCGAGCTGGACCGCGAGCTCCGTCTCGGTGTCGATCCCCTTCCCCTCGTAGTTGCGGAGGAACGCGAGCGTGAGGTCGTCGCGGCGGTCGTCGTTGGCGATCGACAGGTCCTCCCAGTTCTCGCCGACCGACTCGCGCCGGCCGACGCCGAGCGCGTCGTCGCGGGTCTCCACGAGGGCGTCGCGGAAGGCGCGCACGACGTTCTCGGCCGCCTCGGCGCGGGAGTCGTCGCTGTCCGCGAGCTCGTCGAGGGCGGCGTCGAGCGTGTTCTCGGTGAGCGTGCGGGTGGCGTGGTCGCGGGCGGCGTCCTCGACGTTGTGGGCCTCGTCGAAGACGGTGATTATCTCGGAGGGGTCGCGGTCGATCCACCGGAAGAACTGCTCGCGGATGTTGGGATCCAGCAGGTGATGGTAGTTACACACCACCAGATCGACGCCCTCCATCCCTTCCTTCAACAGCTCGTAGCCGCACAGCTCGCGCTCGTCCGCGTACGCGTACACGTCCTCGGGGGTGCGAACGTCCTCGAACAGCCACCCGAAGAACTCGTCGGTGTCCTCGACGAGGTTGTTCCGGTAGTGGGCGCAGACGTTCGCGGTCTCGTACTCCTCGATCTCCGCTTCCAGCTCGTCGAGCTCGTCCATGACCGACTCGCGGGCCTCGGCGGCCCCCGCGTCCCCCTCGCGGCTCTCGGCCAGCAGCTCGCGCTGGCGGGCCTCCAGCTCGCGGACCTCGCTCTCGGTCTCCACCATCTCGCGGGTGGTGTCCCGGAGGGTCTGACACTCCTGGTAGTCGACGTCGATGTGGCACATCGACGACTTCCCCTTGAACACGACGGCGCGGATCGGCTCTTCGCCGGTGATCGCGCGGGCGTCCTCGACGAACTGCCGCATCTGCTGGTGAACGCTGGTCGTGATCACGACCGTGCGGTCGTGCTCGCGGGCGTGTTCGAGGGCGGGCACGAGCGCGGAGAGGGTCTTCCCGGTTCCCGGCGCCCCCTCGAACAGCACGTCCTGCCCGCGGTCCAGCGCGTTGGCGATCCTGTCCATCGCCTCGCGCTGGTTCGGGTACGGCTCCTCGTACGGGAAGAACCGCAGATGCGGCGACTCTGACACGGGACGAGGTTCGTCGTCATCGGCTAAAAGGGGTGGGGTGCCGGAGCGGAAGTGGTCGACCGCGGGATCGCGCTCCTCGCCGTCGTCGTTTCAGCGAACTTAACCGTTTGGGATCTGTGCACCGTACACACACTTTTCCGGCGTTTATTACCGGTTCTCGGGCGATGTCGCATCCGCTATGGCAACCGAAACCGCGACGGCGACCGACGTATCGACCGAAAACGGCGCTTGGAAGGCCGGCGTGGCAGGCGGACTGGCCGGGGGCTTCGTCTTCGGCGTGATGATGTCGATGATGACTCCCGGCGTGCTGGAGATGGCGCTCCCGGCGATGTACGGGGTCGAGGGCCCCGCCGGCGCCGTCGGCTGGGCGATTCACATGTCTCACGGCGCGGTCATCGGTCTCGGATTCGCCGCGATCGCGGGCCTGCGGCCGGACCTCGGCGGCTCGCTCGGAACGAGCCTCGGCGTCGGTGCGGGCTACGGCCTCCTCGTGTGGCTCGCGCTCGCGGTGATCGCGATGCCGATCTGGCTGGGGGCCGTCGGGTTCCCGGGCGCGCCGCCGCTGCCGAACGTCGGCGTCGAGAGCCTCGTCGGTCACGCCGTGTACGGGACGGTCCTCGGCGGCGTCTACTCGGCGGTCGCGAACTGACGCCTCGCGGTACCTCGCTTTTTAACCCCTCGGCGACGACCACCGTAGCAACGCATGTTCGACGAGATCCTCGAGAAGTTCGAGGGGTCACCCAGCCAGCAGGCGGTGATCCGACTGTTCTTGGAGCGCGGCTTCTCCGTCAACGAGGAGGGGCGGGTCGTCTCCGGCGGGATCGAGATCCCGTACACCGGAATCGCGCGCGAGCTCGACGTCGACCGTCGCGTCGTCGACTCGACGACGGACGCGATCCTCGCCGATCCCGAACTGAAGCGCATCTTCACCAACATCTCGTCGGTTCCGAGCCTGATGGACCTGGCTCCCGTGCTGGACCTGACGGTGCTCACGATAGAGGTCGCGGCCGCCGACGAGGCCGGCATCGTCGCCGAGGTGACCGGGATTCTCGCCGATCACGAGATTTCGATCCGGCAGGTGCTGAGCGAGGATCCGGAGTTCACCGACGACCCGAAGCTGTACGTGATCACCGACGCCGACCTCTCCGGCGATCTGCTCGTCGAGATACGCGACCTGGAGTACGTCCGCCGCGTCGGATTCTGAGGCGGTTGGGCCGAGGGACCGCCGCTGACCGGCAGATCGAACTGACCAGTTCCACCGGCTCCCCGCGTCGGCGCGTCCGCCCTGCGTCTTATATACGGTCCCGAGCCAGTTCGGAACGCGTTCCTGCCCGATTTTCACTTTCACTCGGGTGTAAACCAGTCTTTATACGGGATGGCGAACAAGGGACGCGTACATGCCAGAAGACGAACTCGAGGACCTCCCCGGAGTCGGCCCCGCCACCGCAGACAAACTCGTCGAGAACGGGTTCGAGAGCTACCAGTCGATCGCCGTCGCGAGCCCCGGCGAGATGTCCAACACCGCCGACATCGGCGAATCGTCGGCCGCGGACATCATCAACGCCGCCCGCGACGCCGCCGACGTCGGCGGCTTCGAGACGGGCGCGACCGTGCTCGAACGCCGACAGGAAATCGGGAAGCTCTCCTGGCAGATCGACGAGGTCGACGACCTGCTCGGCGGCGGGATCGAGACGCAGTCGATCACCGAGGTGTACGGCGAGTTCGGGTCCGGGAAGTCGCAGGTGACCCACCAGATGGCGGTCAACGTCCAGCTCCTGCCGGAGAACGGCGGGCTCGACGGCGGCTGTATCTTCGTCGACACCGAGGACACGTTCCGCCCGGAACGGATCGACGACATGGTTCGCGGGCTCGACGACGAGATCCTCGCCGACGAAATGGAGCGCCGCGAGATCGAGGGAACACCCGACGACGAGGAGGCGATGGAGGAGCTGATCGAGGCCTTCTTAGACCAGATCCACGTCGCCAAGGCGTTCAACTCCAACCACCAGATCCTGCTGGCCGAGAAGGCCAAGGAGCTCGCCGGCGAGCACGAGGAGGGCGAGTGGCCCATCCGGATCGTCTGCGTCGACTCGCTGACGGCCCACTTCCGCGCGGAGTACGTCGGGCGGGGGGAGCTCGCGGAGCGACAGCAGAAGCTCAACAAACACCTCCACGACCTGATGCGGATCGGCGATCTGTTCAACACCGCCATCCTCGTCACCAACCAGGTCGCCTCCAACCCCGACTCCTACTTCGGCGACCCGACGCAGGCGATCGGCGGCAACATCCTCGGGCACGCCTCCACGTTCCGGATCTACCTCCGGAAGTCGAAGGGTAACAAGCGGATCGTCCGACTCGTCGACGCGCCGAACCTCGCAGACGGCGAGGCCGTGATGCGCGTCCAGGGCGAGGGACTGAAACCGGAGTAACGGGCGCTCCTCGCGGATCGATCCTCCGAGTCCAGCACCGCTATTGCTTTCGCCCCGTCTCCCGATTTGGACAGAATTTTGCGGACGAAACGCATCGAACACGTGACGCTGTGTGATGTCGTTCTCCTGATCGCACAGCGGAGCCGAAATCGGGTTGACAAACGTCAGTTTCCCGAAGAACATCACCGAGACACCCGATATCCGGGTAGTCGGGCTATCTGGCGGTTTTCACGGCGATCTCTGCGGTGGCAAGTATTTCCACCACCCCCCGCGCACGGCGCTTTGCGGCTCGAAAACCTCTGTTCCGGCAGATATTGACAGTAAATTAATAAAACATCTGTTCGCTTCGAGTGCAAATATTGCTACCGACTCCCGGGTCATATGACCTAATACAACATTGACTTGTCCTTATATTGAACACCTTCCGTATCATCAAGCAGATTTCTTGTGAAACTCAACTCGAACGTTTATATATTCCTATTCCCCGTTGTCGGAACGTGATTCAGAACATGAACACGGACGAAATGCACGGTTTGGATAACGAATGTTCAGTTGAGGTGATCGAAGCGTGACGACCGGCGTACTCGCGAGCATCGACCCGAGCGTCCTCGCGGAGGGCGTGAACCTGATGTGGGTCGCGGTGGTCTGTTTCCTGATCTTCTTCATGCACGCCGGCTTCGCGATGCTGGAGGCCGGGCAGGTACGCGCGAAGAACGTCGCGAACCAGCTCACGAAGAATCTCCTCACGTGGGGAGTCGGTGTCTTAGTGTACTTCCTGATCGGCTTCGGGATCGAAGGCGTCGCCGGCGGCGGCGGATTCTCTCCGGCGTCGGCCCTCAGCGACGGCGGTTGGGTCAATAGCTGGCTGTTCGGCGCCGTCTTCGCGATGACGGCGGCGACGATCGTCTCCGGTGCGGTCGCCGGCCGCGCGAAACTCCGCGCGTACGTCGCGTACACGGTCGCTATCTCCGCGGTCATCTACCCGGTCGTCGCGGGAATCACCTGGGGCGGCGGCTTCCTCGGCGGCGCCGGCCTCGGCTTCACCGACTTCGCGGGCGGGATGATCGTCCACGGGGTCGGCGGCATCGCCGGTCTCACCGCGGCGTACATGCTCGGACCGCGCATGGATCGCTACGCCGAGGACGGGTCCACGAACGTCATCCCCGGTCACTCGATGACGTTCGCGGTGCTCGGCACGCTCATCTTAGCGTTCGGCTGGTACGGATTCAACGTCGGGACGACCGCGACCGTCTTCTCGGTCACGGAGTCCGGCGAGCTCGCGCTCGGCGGCTACGCCGCGGTCGGCCGCGTCTCCCTGACGACGACGCTCGGCATGGGAGCCGGGGCAATCGGCGCGGCGCTCGGCTCGATGTACCTCACGAAGAAGGTCGACACCCTGTACGTCGCCAACGGCGTGCTTGCGGGACTCGTCGCCGTCACCGGCACGGCCAACGCGATCACCTGGTGGGGCGCCATCGCGGTCGCGCTGATCTGCGGCCTCCAGCTCCCGCTCGTGTTCGAGTTCGTCTCGGACAAAATGAAGATCGACGACGTGTGCGCGGTGTTCCCGGTTCACGGCTCTGCGGGCGTCATCGGCGTCCTCGCGCTGCCGTTCATCCACGTGGACGGCTTCTCGATGGACCTGCTCGTCTCGCAGGTGATCGGCGTCGTCGTCATCACCGCGTGGACGGTCGTCGCGACCGGCGTGGTGTTCGGCGTCTTCAAGGCCGCCGGTCAGGCCCGCGTCACCCCCGACCACGAGCGTGACGGACTCGATGTCAGCGAACACGGCGTCGAGACGTACCCCGAGTTCGGTAAAGCGAACGTCGCGACCGACGGCGGTCCCTCCGTCGTCGACACCACCGACGAATCCCCGCGCGCCGACGGCGGCGAGGAGGCGGGCTCGGAGATCAAGATGGTCACGGCGGTCGTCCGCCCCGACAAGCTCGGGGCCATCAAGCAGGCGCTCGCGGAGATCAACGCGCCCTCGCTCACCGTGACGAACGTCTCGGGCCGCGGCAGCCAGCCCGCGAAGACGGGCCAGTGGCGCGGCGAGGAGTTCACGGTCGACCTCCACCAGAAGGTGAAGATCGACGTGGTCGTCGCCGACATCCCGGCCGACGAGGTCGCGGACGCGATCGCCGACGCCGCGAAGACCGGCGAGCCCGGTGACGGCAAGGTGTTCATCATGCCGGTCGAGGACGCGTTGCAGGTCCGCACCGGCACGACCGGTCCGGAGGCGGTGTAGAGGTCGGATTCGACGCCTTCGACGCCTTCGACGACTCGGACGGCGGCTTTCGGTCGACGCTTTTTCCGCGGTGCGACGCCACCGACGGTGTCGCCCGCGTTTCCGGTGGCCCTCCGGCGATCAGATCGCCTCTCGTCGCCCGGTTCGGCAACAACTTTCACGCTGCCGACCGAACGCCGGGACATGAACCACGAGCGCTCTCGCGGGCTGTACGACCGCGCGCTGTCGGTCATGCCCGGCGGCGTCAACTCCTCCGTCCGAGCGACGATGCCGCACCCGTTCTTCGTCGAGCGCGGCGACGGCGGGCACGTGATCGACGCCGACGGCAACCGGTACGTCGATTGGGTGATGGGGTACGGCCCGCTGCTGTACGGCCACGACCTTCCGGAGCCGGTGGAGGCGGCGATCCAGTCGCACGTCGCCGCGGGCCCGATGTACGGCGCGCCCACCGAGATCGAGGTCGAACACGCCGAGTTCGTAGCCCGACACGTCCCGAGCGTGGAGTCGATCCGGTTCGTCAACTCGGGGACGGAGGCGACCGTCTCGGCGGTGCGGCTCGCGCGCGGCCACACCGGCCGCGACAAGATCGTCGTCATGCAGGGCGGCTACCACGGGGCACAGGAGTCGACGCTCGTGGAGGGGCCGCCGGACGACCCGCACCCCTCGACGAAGGGGATCCCCGAGGAGTTCGCCGAGCACACCCTCCCGATCCCGTTCAACGACCCGCAGGCGGCGAAGGAGGTGTTCGCCGAGCACGGCGACGACATCGCGGCGGTCCTCGTCGAGCCGATCCTCGCCAATATGGGCATCGTCACCCCGATCGACGGCTACCACGAGACGCTCCGCGACCTGTGTGACGACCACGGCTCCCTCCTCGTCTTCGACGAGGTGATCACCGGGTTCCGCGTGGGCGGCCTCGGCTGCGCGCAGTCGAAGTTCGGCGTCACGCCCGACGTGACGACGTTCGGCAAGATCGTCGGCGGCGGCTTCCCGGTCGGCGCGATCGGCGGGCAAGCCGAGATCGTCGAGGAGTTCACGCCCGCCGGCGACGTGTTCCAGTCGGGGACGTTCTCCGGCCACCCGGTGACGATGGCGGCCGGGAAAGCCACCTTGGAGTACGCCGCCGAGAACGACGTGTACGAGCACGTCAACCGCCTCGGCCGGAAGCTCCGCGAGGGGATCGCCGAGATCTGCGCGGAGCGCGCGCCCGAGTACACCGTCGTCGGCACCGACTCGATGTTCAAGACGGTCTTCACGCGCGACGCGCCCGACGACCCCGACGCCTGCTGTCCCGGCGGCTGCCGACAGGACCCCGACTGCGACCGCTACGACGGCTGTCCGAAGACCGGCGCCGACGTCGCTCGCGCCGCCACCGACCGCTGGGAGCGCGTGTTCTGGCAGGAGATGAAAGAGCGGGGCGTCTTCCTCACCGCGAACCAGTTCGAGTGTCAGTTCACCTCCTACGCGCACACCGAGGAGGACGTCGAGGAGACGCTGGCGGCGTACCGCGAGGCGCTATAACCGTCGCCTCCGGGCGGCGCCGTAGCCGACGACGCTGACCGGCAAACGTTGCGACCGGCCGCCAGGTGCGGAATCTTTTTATACCGAAACTCGGGTAGATACAGGTGATGACCGCGGAGGCTCGTCTCGACGCCGCTCTCGTCCGAGGCCGACGAGCCCCGCGACCGCGACGAGGCGTCCGACCGCCGCGACCGGCTTCCGGCGCGGCGCGACGACCGGCCCCTTCGGGCCGATAACTTCCTCCCTCGTCGCGTTCGCGCCGTTCCGTTCCGGAGAGTGACAGCTACGTCCGTCCGTAGCGTCGCCGCCGCCATTTTCTTACAACATCTAAACCGACGAATTTAAGGGGTAGAGTCTATTCTACTCCGGTAATGGCAACCGTTGCACTCGCGTTCAGTGGGGGACTCGACACGACCGTCTGCGTGCCGCTGTTGAAAGAGGAGTACGGCTACGACGAGGTCATCGGCGTCAACGTCGACGTCGGGCAGCCGACCGAGGAGTTCGACGAGGCGGAGGAGACCGCGGAGGCGCTCGGGCTCGACATCCACGTCGTCGACGCCAAAGAGGAGTTCGCGGACCTGTGTTACGACGCGGTGAAGGCGAACGCGACGTACCAGGGCTACCCGCTCGGGACCGCCCTCGCGCGCCCCGTCATCGCCGAGGCGATCCTGGGCGTCGCCGAGGAGCAGGGCTGTGACGCGATCGCGCACGGCTGCACGGGGAAGGGGAACGACCAGCTCCGGTTCGAGGCCGTCTGGCGCGGCTCCGACCTCGAAGTGATCGCCCCCGTCCGCGAGCTCGGGCTCACCCGCGAGTGGGAGATCGACTACGCCGCCGAGAAGGACCTGCCCGTCGAGGCCGGCGACGGCGGCGTCTGGTCCATCGACGAGAACATCTGGTCGCGCGCGGTCGAGGGCGGGAAGCTGGAGGACCCGAACTACGAGCCGCCGGAGGACATCTACGAGTGGACTGCGGAGCCGGAAGGGGAGACCACCATCGAGGTCGCCTTCGAGGAGGGCGTCCCGGTCGCCGTCGACGGCGAGGAGATGGACCCCGTCTCGCTCATCCAGCACCTCAACGAGTACGCCGGCGGCTACGGCATCGGCCGCACCGACGTGATGGAGGACCGCATGCTCGGGCTGAAGGTACGCGAGAACTACGAGCATCCGGCCGCGACCGTCCTGCTGACGGCCCACCAGGCGCTCGAAGACCTGGTCTTAACCAAGAACGAGCGCTCGTTCAAGAAGGGGATCGAGCAGGAGTGGTCCGAGAAGGCGTACCAGGGTCTCGTCTTCGCCCCCGTCGTCGACGCGCTCGACGCGTTCATCGACGAGACGCAGGACGTGGTGACGGGCACGGCGACGGTGAAGGTCTCCGGCGGCAACTGCCGCGTCGTCGCCCGCGACTCGGAGTACGCCGTCTACTCCGAGGAGATGGCCTCGTTCAACACCGAGGACGTGGCCGGCATCGCGCAGGAGGACGCCACGGGCGTCGCGAAGTACCACGGGCTGCAGGAGCGCCTCGCCAACGACGTGAAGGCGAACGTCTCGAAGCCCGAACTGGCCACCGACGGCTCCGGAGAGACGGACGGAACCGACAGCGACCAGCTCTAAATGACCGACGACGACCCCGGCACGGCCGTTCGCCGCGACCGCTTCAGCGGCGGCCCCGCCCGCGAGTTCCTGTCGAGCCTCGCCGCCGACGCGGCGATCTTCGAGGCCGACCTCGCGGTCGACCGCGCGCACACGGTGATGCTCGCCGAGCGGGGGATCGTCGATAGCGCGGTCGCCGGCGAGATTCTCGGGGCGCTCGACGACGTGGAGGCCGCCGGCCACGACGCGCTTCCGGACGGCGAGGACGTTCACGAGGCGATCGAGACCGCCGTGATCGACCGGATCGGCCCCGACGGGGGGCGGATGCACACCGCCCGCTCGCGCAACGACGAGGTGGCGACCTGCATCCGGTACCGCCTGCGCGAGGACCTGCTCGCGGTCGCCGAGGCCACGGTCGCGCTCCGCGAGGCGCTCGTCGAGGTCGCGAACGAGCACACCGAGACCGTGATGCCCGGCTACACCCACCTCCAGCCGGCCCAGCCCACGACGGTCGCGCACTATCTGCTGTCGTACGAGGGCGGGATCGCCCGCGACACCGAGCGCCTGCTCGACGCGTACGACCGGGTGAACCGGTCGCCGCTCGGCGCGGCCGCGTTCGCGGGGACGCCGTTCGATATCGACCGCGACCGGACCGCGGAGCTGCTCGGGTTCGACGGGACGGTCCGGAACTCGACGGACGCGGCGTCGGCGCGCGACTTCCTCGCCGAGGGGTCGACCGCGTGTGCGACGCTCGCGACGACGCTGTCGGGGCTCGCGGAGGACCTCATCCTCTTCTCGAACAAGGGGTTCGTGGAGCTGTCGGACGAATACGCCTCCACCTCCTCGATCATGCCCCAGAAGAAGAACCCGGACACGCTGGAGCTGACTCGCGGCGTCGCCGGCGACGCGATCGGCGAGGCGACGGGGACGCTGAGTCTCCTCAAGGGACTCCCGCGCGCGTACAACCGCGACCTCCAGCGCGCCCACGCGAGCGTGTTCGAGATCGCCGACGACGTGCGGGAGGCGACGGAGGTCGCCGCGGGCGCGGTCGCGACCGTCGACTGGGACGAGGCGGCGCTCGCGGACGCCGCGGGCGAGGGGTTCTCGACGGCGACGGGGGTTGCCGACCTGCTCGCGATGGGCGGGATGCCCTTCCGGACCGCCCACGAGATCGTCGCGAGCGCCGCCGAGACCGTCTCCGACGACGACTCGCCGGCCGCCGCGGCCGCAAAAGTTGACGAGGCCACTCGAAAGGTGACGGGCGAGTCCCTCTCGGCACACGTGAGCCGCGAGGACGTGGAGTCCGCACTCGACCCCGCCGCCAGCGTCGCGAGCCGCGACTCGGCCGGGGGACCCGCCCCCGACGCCGTCGACGACGAGCTCGCGAACGCGACGGTGAGGATCGAAGACGACGACGCGGTGCTCGCCGACGAGCGGGAGTCGCTCGCGGCGGCGGCGGAACTGCTGGACGCGGAGGTAGCCGAGTATGTGTGAGCCGGCGACGGCCGCCGCGAACCGGCGACCGCGGCGACCGCAACCACCGCGACTGCGGCGACCGCGACCACCGCGACCACCGCGACGACCGGTGCCGTCGACGGTCGACCCGCGACCGCCGACGGCGCCGCCGTCCCCGCGAGGGGACACACTAACTACTGAAATCTGACATCGGATTTCACACGGCGGTTGTACGACCGATCTTCATCCGTTAGCGGGTAGCCTATTTATTGTAATCTAAATTACAAGTTCGAAGGGTTTATGCGGGTTCACGGTCGAGTAGGGGGTACGATGACGAGCGACACCGATCCAGTGATGGCAGAGGACCCGATCACGGGCGAAGAGATCGAGCTTCCGGCCGACGTCGAGGTCGGCGAGATCATCGACAGCCCGGTCACCGGGACCGAGCTGGAGGTCATCTCGCTGGACCCCGTCGTGTTGGAAGAGGCCCCCGAACTCGAGGAGGACTGGGGAGAGTAGATGGCGACGATCGCCACGACCGCAACACGCGAGTGGTCGACATGCAAATAGGGATCCTCTACTCGCGGATCCGGAAAGACGAGAAGCTGCTGCTCGCCGAGCTCCGCGACCGCGGCCACGAGGTCACGAAGATCGACGTGCGCAAGGAGCGGTTCGGCCTGGAGTCGACCACGGCCGACGTCGCCGACCTCGACTTGGTCGTCGACCGCTGCCTGTCGACGAGCCGGTCGCTGTACGCGACCAAGTTCCTCGACAGCTACGGCGTTCCCGTGATCAACTCCCCCGAGACGGGCGACGTCTGCGCCGACAAGGCGAAGAACTCGCTCGCGCTCGCGGAGGCCGACATCCCGACTCCCGCGACCGAAGTCGCGTTCACGAAGGAGACCGCGATGGAGGCCATCGAGGAGTTCGGCTACCCCTGCGTGCTCAAGCCCGTCGTCGGCTCGTGGGGCCGGCTGATGGCGAAGATCGACACGCGCAACGCCGCGGAGGCGATCTTAGAGCACAAGGAGACGCTCGGCCACTACGAGCACAAGGTGTTCTACATCCAGGAGTTCGTCGACAAGCCCGGCCGCGACATCCGCGTGCTGGCGGTCGACGGCGAGCCGGTCGCCGCGATGACCCGGTCGTCCGACCACTGGCTCACGAACGCCGCGAAGGGCGGCGAGACGAAGTCGTTCGACCTCGACGACCGCGCGCTCGATCTGGTTGAGCGCGCCTCTGCGGCTGTCGGCGGCGGCATGCTTGGCGTCGACCTGATGGAGGTGGGCGGCACCGGCTCCGGCGAGTACACCGTTCACGAGGTGAACCACACGGTCGAGTTCAAGGCGCTCGACTCGGCCAGCGACGTCGACGTGCCCGCGAAGGTCGTCGACTGGTTGGAGGCGAAGGCGGCCGCGACGGCCGACGACGAGGAGGTCACGGCATGACCGACGAGACGTACACCGCGAGCGTCGTCGGCGGCACCGGCTTCACCGGCGGCGAGCTGTTGCGGATCCTCTCCGGACACCCCGGATTCGACGTGGTGCAGGCCACGTCGCGGTCGGCCGACAACATGACGGTCGGTCGGTCGCATCCGAACCTGCGCGGGCTCGACCTGCGCTTCTCGGACCCGGACGACCTGGAGTCGGTCGACGTGCTGTTCTCGGCGACCCCCCACGGCGTCTCGATGGGGCGGATCGACGAGTACTTCGAGGCCGCCGACACGGTCGTCGACCTCTCGGCCGACTTCCGACTTCCCGAGGCCGAGCTGTACGACGAGTGGTACGACGGCCACGAGTCGCCCGAGTACTTGGAGCGCGCCGAGTACGCGCTCCCCGAGATCAACCGCGAGAACCTCCCCGGCGCCGACCTGATCGCCGGCGGCGGCTGCAACGCGACCGCGACGATGCTCGGGCTCAAGCCCCTCGTCGACGCGGGCGCGCTCGGTCCCGACGCGGGCGAGGTCGTCGTCGACGTGAAGGTGGGCTCCTCGGAGGGCGGCGCCGGCGGCGGCGCGGCCTCCTCGCACCCGGAGCGGTCGGGCGTCGTGCGCCCGTACGCGCCCACGAGCCACCGCCACGAGGCGGAGATCGGGGCGTACCTCGGGCTCGACGTCTCCTTCACCGTCCACGCGGTCGAGATGGTGCGCGGCGCGAGCGCGACCTGCCACGTCTTCCCCGACGAGCCCGTCTCGAAGGCGGACCTGTGGCAGGCGTACCGCGGCGCCTACGCCGACGAGCCGTTCATGCGGATCGTCTCCGGCGGAGGCGGCGTCTACCGCTACCCCGAGCCGAAGGCGGTCGCCGGCACCAATCACGGCGAGGTCGGCTTCGAGCTCGATCCCGGTAACCGGCGTATCGTCGTCTTCTCGGCGATAGACAACATGATGAAAGGCTCCGCCGGACAGGCGGTCCACGCGGCGAACGTCGCCCTCGGGCTGCCCGAAGACGCCGGCCTGGAGTTCCAGGGGCTCCACCCCGTGGGATCGCCATGAGCGGGGAACAGGCTGACACCGGCGGACGCGCCGCCGACGAACCCCCCGTCGTCGTCAAGATCGGCGGCGCGAAGGCGGTCGATCCCGCCGGCGCGGTCGGCGACGTGGCGCACCTCGCCGCCAACGGGCGGCGGGTCGTCGTCGTCCACGGCGGCTCGACCGTCGTCGACGAGACGATCGAGCGGCTCGGCATGGTGCCCGAGTACGTCGAGTCCGCCTCCGGCGTCACGGGCCGGTTCACCGACGCGGAGACGATGGAGGCGTTCACGATGGCGATGGCCGGCAAGCTCAACACCGAGCTGACGGCGCAGTTCCGCGAGGCCGGCGTCGACGCGGTCGGACTCTCCGGCGTCGACGGCGGGGTCCTCTCGGGGCCGCGCAAGTCGGCGGTCCGCGTGGTCGAGGACGGCAAGAAGAAGATCCGCCGCGGCGAGCACTCGGGCCGGATCGAGTCGGTGAACGCCGACCTCCTCTCGGGGCTGCTCGCCGACGGCTACACCCCCGTCGTCTCGCCCCCGATGGAGGGGAAAGAGGGCGACGGCGGCGTCACGCCCGTCAACACCGACGCGGATCGGGCGGCCGCCGCGGTCGCCGGCGCGCTCGGTGCCGACCTCGTCCTGCTGACGGACGTGGCCGGCGTCTACGCTGACCCCGACGACCCCGACACGCTGATCGAGTCGGCGTCCACGCCCGACGAACTCGCGGCGGTCGAAGCGGCCGCCGAGGGGTTCATGGGCAAGAAGGTGATGGCCGCGACGGAGGCGCTCTCGGGTGGATCCGGGCGCGTCGTCGTCGCCGACGCCAACGTTCGCGACCCGATCGTCGCCGCGCTCGGCGGCGAGGGGACCACGATCGAGCGCTCCGCAATTGCGGAACAGGCGGAAACGGGAGGTGAGACCGCATGAGCGGCTTCGTCTTCTCCGAGAAGCCGATCGAGATCGCCTCGGGCGACGGCGTGACGCTCACCGACGCGAACGGGACCGAGTATCTCGACTTCGGCGCGAGCTACGCGTGTACCCCCGTCGGCCACTGTCACCCCGAGGTCGTCGACGCCGCGACGAGCCAGCTGGAGGAGCTCATGTACGTGCAGGCGTCGTACCCGCACGCGGCGCGGACGGCGCTGTACGAGCGGCTCTCCGAGGCCGGGCCGGGCGACGTCGACGACGTCTGGCTCTGTAACTCGGGGACCGAGGCCAACGAGGCCGCCCTGAAGTTCGCCCGGCACGCGACGGGCCGCGAGAAGATCGTCGCGACGACGCAGGGGTTCCACGGCCGGACGATGGGCGCGCTCGCGGCCACCTGGAAACAGAAGTACAAGCAGGGGTTCGAGCCGCTCGCCGGCGGCGTGGAGTTCGTCGAGTACGGCGACGCCGACGCGATGCGCGAGGCGGTCGACGACGAGACCGCCGCGGTGATCTTAGAGCCGCTGCAGGGCGAGGGCGGGATCAACCCCGCCGCCACGGAGTACCTGCAGACGGTCCGCGAGGCCACGGCGGAGGCGGGGGCCGCGATGGTCCTCGACGAGATCCAGACCGGGCTCGGCCGCACCGGGTCGATGTGGGCGGCCGAGCGCCACGACGTGGTGCCCGACGTGCTCACGACCGCGAAGGGGCTCGCCAGCGGGCTCCCGATCGGCGCGACGCTGTGTCGCGACTGGATCGCCGAGGACGCCGGCAACCACGGCTCGACGTTCTCCGGCGGACCCGTCGTGTCGGCGGCAGCGGGAGCCACGCTCGACGTGATCGAGCGCGAGGACCTCCCCGACCACGCCGCCGAGATGGGCGCGTACATCCGCGGACAGATCGAGGAGCGCCTCGGCGACGACGTGCGCGACGTGCGCGGCGACGGCCTGATGATCGGCATCGAGGTGAAACGCGGCTCGAACCGGCTGCTTCGCGACCTGGCGATCGAGCATCAGGTGCTCGCGCTGCCGGCGGGCCGCACCGTGTTGCGCCTGCTCCCGCCGCTGACGCTCGAACGCGAGCACGCCGACGCGGTGGTCGACGCGCTCGCGGAGGTGATCGGGTGATGTCGACCGGGAAGGAGCGGGAGGCGGCCGATACGGACGAGTCCACTGCCGACGACTCCGCCGCCGACGAGTCGTCCGCGGCCGGGACCGACGTGGTCGCCGGCGGCGGCTACCCCGAAGCCTGCGACACGCCGGCCCGGAAGCTGCTGTACGACATGGTCTCCATCCCCTCGCCCTCGGGCGAGGAGGAGCAGGCCGCGAAGCGCCTCGTCGACTTCTTCGAGGCGAACGGGCGGGAGGCGTGGATCGACGAGGTCGGCAACGTCCGCGCGCCCGCCAGCGACGCCGTCCTGCTCACCTCGCACATCGACACGGTACCGGGCGACATCCCGGTCGAGGTGAGGCCGGCGGCAGAGGACGACGAGGCCGGCGAGCCGGGCGAGCCCGTCCTCTGGGGGCGCGGGGCCGTGGACGCCACGGGCCCGCTCGTCGCGATGGCGGTCGCGGCGGTCCAGACGGGCGTCTCGTTCGTCGGCGTCGCCGGCGAGGAGACGAACTCGCGGGGCGCCCGGTTCCTCGTCGAGGACCGCAACGCGCCCGAGGCCGTGGTGAACGGCGAGCCCTCCGGCTGGGACGGCGTCACCCTCGGCTACCGCGGCTTCCTCGCGGGGACGTACGTGAACACGAGCGAGTCCGGCCACACCTCGCGGCCGGAGCCCAACGCGATCCAGCACGCGATCGACTGGTGGCACGGCGTCGAGGAGACGTTCGACCCCACCGACGACGACACGCCCGTCTTCGAGCAGGTGACGACCAAGCCCGTCTCGGTCGACGGCGGGCTCTCCGACGACGGGCTGGCGGTCGAGGCGACGATGGACGTACAGCTCCGCGTTCCGCCCAACCGGACGGTCGACGAGATCCACGAACTGGCCGAGACGGAGCTGTCGACCGGTTCGGTCCACTGGAAGGAGCCGATCCCGCCGGTGATGGAGAGCCCCCGCACGGAGCTGGCGCGGGCGTTCCGCGTCGCGATCCGCGGCGCCGGCGGTGACGTGCGCCTGCTGCGCAAGACCGGAACGAGCGACATGAACCTGTTCGCGGCCGCGTGGGACTGCCCGATGGTCACCTACGGCCCCGGGAACTCGGACCTCGACCACGCGCCCGACGAGCGGCTTCCCCTCTCCGAGTTGGACCGCGCGACGGCCGTGTTGAGCGATGTCTGCCGGGACCGACCGTAGGCGTCACGGCACCGACCGTGACGCCGCCTCCTTTTGAACCAGACCGTTTCGTCGCCGCCGACTGATCTCACCGCTGTCACGACACCATCGCTCACAGACCCCATCGCTCACAGACCCCACCGCTCACCGACACCACCCACCGACTTCACACTCACACTCATCTACCCATGCCACTCGCCACCGACGACTTCCTCGACATCGACGACGTGACGCCAGCCGAACTGGACGCCCTGCTCGACCGCGCCGCCGCGATGAAGGCGGGCGAGACCAATCCCCGACTCGGAGACGCGACGCTCGGGATGATCTTCGAGAAGCCCTCGACGCGCACTCGCGTCTCCTTCGAGACGGGGATGACCCGGCTCGGCGGCCACGCGATGTTCCTCGGCCCCGACGACATCCAACTGGGCCACGGCGAACCGCTGCGTGACACCGCGCGCGTGCTCGGTCGGTACGTCGACGGTGTGATGGCCAGGCTCTTCGACCACGAAGACGTCGAGACTCTCGCCGAGCACGCCGACTGCCCCGTGATCAACGGCCTCACCGACGAGGCGCACCCCTGCCAGACGCTGGCCGACCTCCTCACGATCCGCGAGACGGTCGGCGAGGACGCCACGGTCGCGTGGGTCGGCGACGGCAACAACGTCGGGCAGTCGTTCGTCGTCGGCGCGGCGATGGCCGGGATCGACGTCGATGTCGCGACCCCCGCAGACTACGAGATGAACCCCGCCGTCTTCGATCGCGCCGCGGAGTTCGGGGCGGACGTGACCCCCTCGACCGACCCCGAGGCCGCGATCGACGGCGCGGATATCGTCTACACCGACGTGTGGATCTCGATGGGGCAGGAGGACGAACGCGAGGAGAAACTGGCCGCCTTCGAGGGGTTCCAGGTGAACGCCGACCTGCTCGCCGGCACCGACGCGAAGGTGATGCACTGCCTGCCCGCGCACCGCGGCGAGGAGATCACGAACGACGTGCTGGAGTCCGATCGCGCCCTCGTCTGGGACCAGGCCGAAAACCGGATGCACGCCCAGAACGCGCTGCTCGTCGAACTGCTCGGCGGGGAATGAGAGCGGAGCGGGAGTCGGTTGAACGACGACACTATTTATAAACAGACATGCGGTGGCGTGCGCCTGCGAGCGGCCGCCTCCGGCGGCCGCGAGGAGCGCCGCGCGAGGGAGTCAGTCGCCGGAGCGAAGCGACGGCGACTGACGAGGCTGGGGAGGTGGGAGGTGCGGTGCTGTGCGGGGCGGTGGGACTCAAAGGGGCAGTCGCGAGGACGAAGACGGGCGACGTAAGGACCGCAAGGAGGGAGCGCCAGCGACTGACTGAGGACCGCAGCGAGCCCATCGAGTCCTCGCGGCTGGGGCTTTGGCGGTGTTTATCAGGAAACGGTCGATCACGTATCGCCGAGCGGCTGGGGCTTTGAAGACCTGAACCACGATGTTATACAACTTATAAAAAACCGATCCGCAATCTAGTTCCCGGTCCAGCGCAGCACCGCCAGCGTCCCCTCGTACAGCACGATCATCGTCAGCGTCACGATGATCGGCGCCATCCCGGTCGGGTCGGGGCTGAAGAGGAACGCGATCCCGAGGAACGACCCCCAGAAGATCAGCCGCTTCGCCTCCAGCCACTGCCGGGTGACGAGGTTCATCATAATCGCGAGCATGATGAACAGCGGGATCTGGAAGACGATCGCCATGAACGCGAGCATGATGACGATCAGGTTGAACGTCTCCGCGAGTCCGAACGCGATCGTCGCGGCGTCGGAGGTGTAGGTGGTGAAATACGAGAAGATCGCGGGCAACACGAGGAAGTGCGCGAACGCGATCCCGATCCCGCCGAGGACGAGGCTCGTGGGGACCGCCGCGAGGTAGTAGCGCCGCTCGTTCTCGTACAGCCCCGGTCGCATGAACCGGTATGTCTGGTAGACGAACGCCGGGAGCCCGACCACGACGCCCGCGAGCCCGGCGACCTTCAGCCGCGTGAGCGGGAGCTCGAGGGGGCCGTACAGCCGCGGCCGGTTCTCCATCGGCGCGGGGATGTGGTAGCTCCAGAAGTAGTTGATGAGCTCCGTCGACTCGGTGACGACGACGAGCGTCGCCAGCCCGCCGAAGACGAAGACGACGGCGAGCCGGCGCATCATCTCCTCGATGTGGGCCGCGAGCGGCATCTCCTCGTCCGTCTCGGGCGCCTCCAGCCCCGCGAACTCCTCGTCGCTTCCGGCGGCTCCCTCGCCCGCGACGCCGCCGTCCTCGACGGTCGGTGCGTCTGCGTCGTCTCCGGTAGCGGAGTCGCTGTCGGACGAATCGCCCTCGAGGTCCGGTTTGCTGTAGTCGAGGTGTTTCGCGCTCCCCGGCTCGTGCGCGTCGAACGTGTCGTCTTCGTTGTCTTCGCCGTCGCCCGCGTCATCATCCCCATCGCCGTCGTCGCCGCCGATTTCCGACGTGACTTCGGGCGACACCTCCGGCTCCACGGACGTCGACTCGTCGTCGTCCCCGTCTTCGTCCCCGGCGGATCGACGGCCTACGGAGGGATCGAGGTCGCTTTCGGTCGATTCGTCATTCGTGGCGTCGGCACTATCGACCGTCCCGTCGTCGACCGAGTCGTCCTCGGGGGCCGAGGGCTCGTCACGCGACCGGTCCGAGTCGTCCATTCACTTCTTCTACGCAACCGGGTGACTATAGGCCTTTTCGGATGGCGACGAGCGACGGGCCGGTGCGACGGGTCGGTGCGACGACCCGAACGCGGTCGAAAAGGTTGATAACGGCGACGGACTTCCGGTCCCGTATGGCGAGTGCCCTCGACGAAGATACCCAGCAGTCTCTCGCGGACGGACGCGAGTCTGCGAAGGCCTTCCTTCGGTCGATTCAGAAAGACCTCCAGAAGGTGTTTATCGTCTTCCTGTTGGGATTTCTTGCGACGTTCTGGGCGCTCCGCGTGTTCATCTGGGACTTCCTGTATAACGTTACCGAGTCGAACATGTCGGCCGCGGTCGCCGCCGACACCGACGTGATCGCGACGACCCCGTTCGAGGTGATCCTCCTCCAGGCGAAGATCGGGCTGATCGTCGGCGTGATCTTCGCGATTCCGCCCTTCATCTACGTCGCCCGTGACGAGCTCCGCGCCCGCGGGGCGTGGCCGCAGTCGCCGGTCGCGCGCTGGAAGCTCGCGGGGATGGGGCTCCTCGGCTTCGGGCTGTTCGCGGTCGGCGTCGCCTACGGGGTCTACGCGTTCTTCCCGATCATGTTCTCCTTCCTCGCCGGTTTCGGGCTGGAAGCCGGGCTCCAGCCCACCTACGGGATCGTGATGTGGACGGAGTTCATCGTCTTCCTCTCGCTCTCCTTCGGGCTTGCGGGGCAGATGCCGCTTCTCATCACCGGACTCTCCTACTCCGGGATCGTCCAGTACGAGACGTTCCGCGACAAGTGGCGCTACGCGGTCGTCGCCATCTTCGTCTTCGGCGCGATGTTCTCCCCGCCGGACCCGTTCACCCAGCTGATGTGGGCGTTCCCGCTCATCGCCCTGTACGGCTTCAGCCTCTACCTCGCGAAGCTCGTCGTCACGGCCAAGCGGAGCTCCGACCGCATCGACGTGCTCGGCGCGGCCCGGAACCACTGGAACGTCGTCGGCGGGGCGGCCGTCCTCGGCGGCGGGATCGTGTACGCCTTCTACGAGTACGGCGGTCGAACCGCGGTCAACGACCTCCTCCGACTCGCAAACAGCGACTGGCGCTTCCTCGACCCCGGCGCGGGGCTCGGCGTCGACCCGACGACGGCGGCCGGGATCTACGCCGCCGCCTGGTCGCTTGCGTTCGTCGCCGTCGCGACGCTGTGGGCCGTCTACGCCGACCTCGACACGACGAGCGCGGGGTACCAGTACGGCGATCCCACCGCGGTCGACGTGGGCGAACTCGACGCGCCAGGCGTGCGCGCCGCCCCGGACGACGCCTTCGCCGAAATGGACGAAGAGGAGTCGCTCGCGCTCGCGCAGGCCGCGATCGACGACGACGACCCCGAGAAGGCGCAGGCGATCCTCGACCGGTTCGATGCGGTGCATGACGGCGACGAGAGCGGCGACGAGGACGGCGACGCGACGGAAGCCGGAGGCGGAGCCGAGGGCGGTTCCGGTGGTGACGGCCTGATGGGAACCGTTCAGGACCGCACCTCCCGGGCCAGTTCCACGTTCCTCTCCGAGCTCACCGACGGCGACGAGGAGGAGGCGGAAGACGACATCGGCGGCTACTACAAGGACCTCAAGTTCATCTTCGACTCGCTGCGATCGCGGTCGTTCCGCCTCGTCGCCGTCTTCGGCGGCGTGATGGCGGCCGCGTTCACGTGGCTGTACCTCGGCGGGCTCGCGACGGTGCGCAACGACTTGGAGTCCCGCGTCCCAGCCGAGATCGAGGGCGGGATCAACATCATCACGCTCCACCCCGTCGAGGCGCTGATCTTCATGGTGAAGTTCTCCGTCCTGCTCGGGATCGTCGCCGTGTTCCCGGTCGTCCTCTACTACGCGTGGCCCGCTCTGCGGGAGCGCGGCTTCGTCGCCGGACGCATCTACCAGGTGTACCTCTGGGCAGGGGCGCTGTTCGCCGGGCTGATCGGCGGCTTCGCGCTCGGGTACGCCTACATCGCGCCCGGGATCATCGGGTGGCTCGTCACCGACGCCAAGCTGGCGGACATGATCATCACCTACCAGGTGAGCGACTTCCTCTGGCTCGTCGTCTACACCACCATCGGGATCGGCTTCCTCGCGGACATCCCGATCGCGATGCTCCTGCTCAACAACGCCGGCGTCCCCTACCGGGTCTTCCGGAACCGCTGGCGCGAGGTCACCGTCGGGATCATGCTGTTCGCGGCGGTGTTCACCCCCGCCGACGTGATCACGATGTTCCTCGCGACGCTCCCGCTGATGGCGGCGTACGGGATCGGCGTCGGCGTCCTGTTCCTCGTCACGTTCGGCGGTCGGCGGAACCTCTCGCCGCCCTCCGAACTGGTCGAGCCCTGACGAGCGCCGCGAACGCTTTTCTTCCCCTCGCTCCGTCGCGGGCGCGTTAGACGGCGAGACCGACGGGGGTGGACCGCCGAGACCGACGAGTATTCCCGCGCGCGCACGCAACGAGGGGACAAGATGAGCAAGGACTACATCGAGGTCCGCGGCGCCGAGGAACACAACCTCAAGGACCTCGACGTCCGGATCCCGCGCGAGGATTTCACCGTCGTCACCGGGCTCTCCGGGTCGGGGAAGTCGTCGCTCGCGTTCGACACCGTCTACGCCGAGGGGCAGCGGCGGTACATCGAGTCGCTGTCGGCGTACGCCCGCAACTTCCTCGGGCAGATGGACAAACCGCAGGTGGAGTCTGTCGAGGGACTCTCGCCCGCGATCTCCATCGATCAGAAGAACGCCGCGAACAACCCCCGCTCGACGGTGGGGACCGTCACCGAACTGCACGACTACCTCCGGCTGCTGTACGCCCGCATCGGCACCCAGTACGACCCCGTCACCGGCGAGGAGGTCGGCGAGCAGTCGGCACAGGACATGGTAAACCAGATCCTCGAACTGCCCGAGGGGACCCGCGCGAAGATCGCCGCACCGGTCGTCCGCGACCAGAAGGGCGCCTTCGAGGACTTATTCGAGGAGCTCGTGAGCGACGGGTACGCCCGCGTCGAGGTCGACGGCGAGCCGATCGACCTGACCTTAGACGACCCCGACCTCGACCAGAACTACGACCACACGATCGACGTGATCGTCGACCGCGTGACCGTCTCGCCCGACGCCCGCTCGCGGATCACGGACTCCGTGGAGACCGCCCTGGAGGAGGCCGGCGGCTCCCTCAAGCTGATCGTCCCCGATCCGCCCGCGGACGTGCCCTTCGCGTCGAACGCGCGCTCGACCGGATCGCTCGCGGAGGACGCCGACGCGGACGACCGCCTCGTCGTCGAGTTCTCCGAGGAGCTCGGCAACCCCAACTCCGACGTGCAGTTCTCGGCGATCGAGACGCGCTCGTTCTCCTTCAACAGCCCCTACGGCGCCTGTCCCGAGTGCGAGGGGATCGGTTCGACGAAGGAGGTCGACGAGGACCTCGTGATCGAAGACCCCTCGAAGCCCCTCAAACACGTCTTCGAGCCGTGGAGCTACGACCGCACCTACTACTCCCGCCAGCTCGACAACGTCGCCGACCACTTCGGCGTCTCGCTGGAGACGCCCTTCGAGGAGCTCGACGAGTCGGTTCGTCGGCAGTTCCTCTACGGCACCGACGACCTCGTCCACTTCGAGTGGACCACGAAGAACGGCACCCGGGAGAAGACCGAGCGCTTCGAGGGCGTCATCCCGAACCTGGAGCGCCGCCACGTCGAGACCGACTCCGAGCGCGCTCGCGACCACATCGAGGAGTACATGGCCGTGACGACGTGTCCGGAGTGCGAGGGCACCCGCCTGAAAGAGCAGTCGCGGCACGTCCTCGTGGGGGACACCGCGATCACCGAGGTCAACGAGATGTCGATCGCGGAGGCGCGCGAGCACTTCGAGGGGATGGAAGCCGACCTGAACGAGCGCGACACGACGATCGCCGCGGAGATCCTCAAGGAGATCCGCGCGCGGCTCGGCTTCATGGAGGAGGTCGGCTTAGAGTACCTCACGCTCGACCGGGAGGCGTCGACGCTGTCGGGCGGCGAGAGCCAGCGCATCCGGCTCGCCACCCAGGTCGGTTCGGGGCTCGTGGGCGTGCTGTACGTCTTGGACGAGCCGTCGATCGGGCTCCACCAGCGCGACAACGACCGCCTGCTGAACACCCTCGCGGGGCTCCGCGACCTCGGGAACACCCTCGTCGTCGTCGAGCACGACGAGGAGACGATGCGTCGCGCCGACGAGATCATCGACATGGGGCCCGGCCCCGGTAAGCGCGGCGGCGAAGTGGTCGCGCAGGGCGACTTCGACGACGTGATCGACGCCGACGAGTCGGTCACGGGCGACTACCTCGCGGGCCGCAAGGAGATCCCGGTGCCCGACGAGCGCCGCGATCCGGACGGAAAGCTGACGGTGCGGGGCGCCCGCCAGCACAACCTCAAGGACCTCGACGTGGCGCTCCCGCTCGGCACGCTGACGACCGTCACCGGCGTCTCCGGCTCCGGGAAGTCGACGCTCGTCCACGACGTGCTGTACAAGGGCCTCGTCCGCGAGATGAACGACAACACCTCGGTCGACCCCGGCGAGCACGACGCGATCGAGGGGATGGATGAGATCGAGACGGTGCGGCTCATCGACCAGTCGCCGATCGGGCGGACGCCGCGGTCGAACCCCGCGACGTACACCGACGTGTTCGACTACGTCCGCGAGCTGTTCGCGGAGACGAAACTGTCGAAGCGCCGCGGCTACGAGAAGGGGCGGTTCTCCTTCAACGTGAAGGGCGGGCGCTGCGAGGAGTGCGGCGGACAGGGGACCGTGAAGATCGAGATGAACTTCCTCTCGGACGTGTACGTCCCCTGCGAGGAGTGCGGCGGCGCGCGCTACAACGACGAGACGCTCGACGTGGAGTACAAGGGCGCGACCATCTCGGACGTGCTCGACATGAGCGTCGACGAGGCGTACGACTTCTTCGAGAGCCACCAGGGGCTCCAGCGCCGCCTGAAGCTCTTGAAGGACGTGGGGCTCGGCTACATGGAGCTCGGTCAGCCCTCGACCACCCTCTCGGGCGGCGAGGCCCAGCGCGTGAAGCTCGCCGAGGAGCTGGGCAAGAAGGCGACCGGCGACACCCTCTACCTGCTCGACGAGCCGACGACGGGGCTCCACAAGGAGGACGAGCGCAAGCTGATCGACGTGCTCCACCGCCTCGTCGACGCCGGCAATACGGTGGTCGTCATCGAACACGAGCTCGATCTGGTAAAAAACGCCGACCGCGTCATCGACTTAGGTCCCGAGGGCGGCGACGGCGGCGGGGAGCTGGTCGCGAGCGGGACCCCGGAGGCGGTGGCCCGCGAGGAGGACTCGCACACGGGGCGATATCTGCGGGACATGCTCCCCGATGTCGACTTGGAGGGGCCGCGCGACGACCGCCGGAAGCCGGCGGTGGCCGACGACGACTGACTCCCGTTCCGACTGCTCCGTTGGACTCAGAACTTCTCCAGTAAGTCCCCGTAGAAGTCGGTGTCGCGGTCGCCGGCGAGCTTCTCGACGATGAGCTCCGGCGTCGACCGCGCGAGGTGGCCCTTGCGCGGCGAGCGGTTCACACGGAGCTCGCCGTCGACGAGTCCCGCGGCCTCGATCCCGTCGACGGCGACTTCGAAGTCGGCGGCGTCTCTGATCTCGCGAGCCAGGTGAGAGACGAAGACGGCGGTGGCGTCCTGCTCGTCGAGCGCCTCCAGGATGCCCGCGATGATCTTCGCGGAGGCGCCCGGCTCCGTGATCGACTCCAGCTCGTCGACGAGGACGAGCCGACCGTCCGCGCCCTCGACGAGGTCGCCGAAGTCCCGGAGCGTCGCCTCGAACGCGCCGGCGTCGAGGGTCCCCTGCGACTTGGCGTAGTAGTGGACCTCCTCGAAGCGCTCGACGGTCGCCGACTCGGCGGGGACGGGCATCCCCATCTGCGCCAGGACGACGACGAGCGCCACGAGGTCGAGCGTGGAGGTCTTCCCGCCGGAGTTGACGCCCGAGAGGAGCGTTGCGCCCGACACCGCGTAGTCGATCGGCTCGGCGTCCCCGAAGTCGACGTCGAGGAGCGGCGAGCGCCCCCCCTCGATACGGAAGCCCGCCGCTTCGGCGGTTCCGGCCTCGTCGCCCCCGTCCGGCCCGACCACTTCCGGCATCGCGCAGTCGAAGTCGCGTTCGAACCGCGCGATCGCCAGCTCCACGTCGAGTTCGAGCGCGTCCCGGACGAGTTCCTCGACCGGCTCGCGGAGGTCGCCGAGGTCGCTCGCCAGCTCCGCCTTCAGGCGAGCGGCTCGGCGGTCGCGCGCCGCCGAGAGCTCGGTCCGAAGCCGCGAGACCGCGCTCTCGTCGCGCTCGACCGGGAAGGAGGGGTCGCCGCCGAACACCCGATCGGCGAGCTCCGCCTCCTCGGGCTCCAAGCGGAGCGCGTCCGCGAGGTGTTCGCGGGCGCGCTCGATCGCCTCGTCGTACTCGTCGGCGAGCTCGCGGTCTAACAGGGAGTCGACGCGGGCGCCCTGCTCGACGAGCGAGAGGAAGTCCGTCCCCTCGATGGTCACGTCGCGCTCGCGGATCGCCTCTCGGAGCCGGTCGTCGGCGACCGACTCCGCGGTCGACACCGCGGCGTCTAAGTCGTCGACGGCGGCCGTCAGCCGGTCCAGTTCCGCGTCGCCGACGACCGTCCCGTCGTCGTCGAGCCGCGCGAGCGCGTCGCGGAGCCGATCGAGGTCCGCCGCGGGGGAGAGGTTCGCCGCCTCGTGGATCGTCGCGGCCGCTTCCAGCCGCTCGCGGTTCGCGGCGAAGAAGGCGAGCAGGCGCTCGGGGACGGTCTCGGCGGGCTCGTCGAGCGCGTTCGGCCGGACGTGCACGTCGCCCTCGACGTCGAGCCCGGCGAACTCCTCGTCCAAGACGATCACGGTGGCGTACGACCGCGCGAGCTCGGAGACGTCGCGGGCCTCCTCGACGGTCTCGACCGACAGCTCCGGGACCGCCGACTCGGCGCGAGCGAGCGTCTCGGCGTCGGCCGTCGCGAGACACCGGTCGCGCACCCGAACCGTCGGCGGGTCGGTGAGGGGTTCGACCCCGGAGAGTGCCTCGCGGACGGCGGGGTCGGGCTCGCGTTCGATCGCGCTCGCGACGAACGACTGCGCCTCCTCGATCCGAGAGGCCGAGGCGCTGGGGTAGAACGTCTCCAGCCGCTTGGCGGCGTAGTCGGTGACGGTGCGCTCGCGCAGCAGGTCGATCGCCTCCCGGTACACCTCGCGGGCGCGGTCGGTCGCCAGCACGCGCCCGTCGTCGCCGTGTCGCCGCCGGATCGCCCCGCGGGCGATGCGGGCCGCGCGGGCCTCGTTGACGCCGGGGGCGCGGGCGATCGCGGCCACGTCACCGGACTCGACGGTCGCGACCGGGTCGTCGAGCTCGCGCAGCGCTGCGGCCGTCTTCGCGCCGACGCCGGGGATCGCCTCCAGCTCCATCTGTCCGCCGATATCGCGGCAACGCGCAAAAGGATAGGGGGTCCCGATTCGCGAGCGCGACCCCTCGACCCGCTACTCTCCCCGATCGTCCGCGGCCGACGCGCTTTTTCCCGCCGACCGCGAATCCCGGTCTATGAGCCAGCACACCCTCGCCGCCGACGGGAGCGATCTCGCCCCGGAGACGGCGGCGAAAGCGGCGGCCGCCCGCGACGCGCTCGCCGAGCGCGACGCGGTGCTCGTCGCCTTCTCCGGCGGGGTCGACTCCTCGGTCGTCGCGGCGCTCGCGCGCGACGCGCTTGGCGACGACGCGGTCGCGTGTACGGCGCGGAGCGAGACGCTGCCGGCCGCGGAGCTCGACGACGCGAGGCGCGTCGCCGACGAGATCGGAATCTCCCACGAGACGGTCACCTTCTCCGAACTTGACGACCCGAACTTCGTCGCCAACGACGGCGACCGCTGTTACCACTGTCGGACGATGCGGCTCGGCCGGATGTACGAGACGGCACAAGAGCTCGATATCGGCACCGTCTGCGACGGGACGAACGCCGACGACCCCGGCGAGGGTCACCGCCCCGGACTGCGCGCGGTCGAGGAGCTGGACGTGTTCTCGCCGCTTCTCGACGCGGAGATCACGAAAGACGAGGTCCGCGAGATCGCCGACGCGTACGGCCTCTCAGTCGCCGACAAGCCGTCGATGGCGTGTCTATCCTCGCGGATCCCGACCGGATTGGAGGTGACGGAAGAGCGACTGACCCGCGTCGAGAAGGCCGAGCGGGTGCTCCGCGAGTGGGGGTTCGAGGGGTTCCGCGTCCGCGACCACGACGGGCTCGCGCGCGTCGAGATCGCCCCCGACGAACTGGAGCGCGCGCTCGACCCGGCCTTCGCCGACGCGGTCCACGAACACCTCACCGACGTGGGGTTCGAGTACGTCACCCTCGATATGGCCGGCTATCGAACCGGGAGCGTGAGCCCGGGCGGCGACGCGGGCGAAGGGGAAGAGGAGGAGACGGAGCAGAGCGACGACGCCGACCGCGGCGGAGCGGACATCGACCTCGGTCGGCAGTACCCCCGCTGAGACGGTCGCGGGTCAGACTGGACACGGCCAACCGCGAGCGAGCCGTTATCACCCGAGAGAACCCGACGCGAACGTTTATCTCCCGTGTTGGTGAACCGACACCTATGAGCGAAGCGAAGACGCTCGCGATCATCGCGGGCGGCGTGGGCGGGTCCGTCGGCGCGTTCGTCGGCGTCGCCGTCGGCGGAGACACGCTCGGCGTGACCCTGACGACGCTCGTCGTCGCGGTACTCGTCGGCGCGGCGGTGATCGCGAGCGCCGTCATCGCCGGCGACGTGGAGTTCTTCGCGAGCGCCGACGGGGAGTAGTCGGTCCCCTGCGGGCGTTGCCAAACGGCGGCGGCCACTTCAGAACACGCCGGGACCGCCCCCGGCCTGCTGCTGTCGGCGTCCGGTGATGGCGCTCGGGGTTCCGCCCGTCTGGATGATGTTGAACGCGGTCATCAAGTCCGTGCGGGAGATGATCCCGACCAGTTCTTCGTTCCGGTCGACGACGGGGAGCCGGCCGACGCCGTTCTCCTGCATCGTCTGGAGCGCGGTCATCGCGTCGGCCTCGGGCCCGACGCCGACCAGGTCGGTCTCCATCACGTCCGCGACCCGGTAGGCGTCCCGCTCGACCTCCTTGACCGACCGCGCGTCCTCCAAGGTCACCATCCCGACGAGATCGCCGCCGTGAAGAACGGGGTAGCCGGTGTGGCGCTCCTCGAACATCCGGCTCATCAGGTCCGCGACCGAGGTGTCCTCGGTGACGGTGTGGAGGTCCTCGCGGCGGGTCATCACGTCGGCGACGGTCACGTCCTCGAACGCGGCCTTCAGCGTCGTCTGCTGGGCCTCGCCGGAGGCGGCGATGTAGATGAAGAAGGCCAACACGATCAGCAGTAGCTGGAAGTTGAGTACCCCGATCAGCCCCATGAGGAAGGCGAACACCTTCCCGATCGCGGCGGCGCGCTGGGTCGCTTGGGCGTGCGGCTGGTTCCGCGCGAGGATCGCCCGGAGGACGCGCCCCCCGTCCATCGGGAAGGCGGGCAGCATGTTGAACACCGCGAGCACGACGTTCAACAGCGCGAGGTAGCCGAAGACGAACAACACGGCGTTCGAACCGACCGGCGCGAGCGCGAACACGCCGTAACAGGCCACCCCGACCGCGACGCTGACGACCGGCCCCGCGATCGCGATCCAGAACTCGTGTTTCCAGTCTTCCGGGAACTCCGCGAAGTTGGCGAGTCCGCCGAGCAGCCAGAGTGTGATCGATTCGATCTCGTAGCCGTAGCGCATGGCGACGATCGAGTGCCCGAACTCGTGGAGGAGAACGCCGCCGAACAGCCCCAGCGCGGCCGCCAGCCCGAGCGCCCACGGCGTGACTCCCGCGCCGACCGCGGCGGGGTCGATGCCGGCGCCGAACGCGTCGTTCATCACCCCGGCGATCACCCCGACTTGTGAACCGATGAGATACGCGAAGAGCGGCAGTACGATCAGAAACGTCCAGTTGAGTCTGACCGGGATCCCCAACACCGTCCCGATCTTGATTCCACGCATACTCGCGAGTTAGACGGGTGGGCGGTTAAACGTCGGGGCGCCGGCGGAGCGGCGCCGGCGGAGCGCGGTCTCGGCCCGCCGCCGTTTATAAGCCGGCGGCGGGCGATCGGTCGGTATGAGCGACATCACCGACGACGCGGCGACGGCTGGACCGGATCCCGTCGTGAAGCGCGGCGCCGAGATCGGCTACGAGGCGGTCGACGCCGCCGAGGGGCTCCGGAAGGGCGTCCTCCTCGACGAGTCCGACGGCGCCCCCAACTTCGCGATGCGGCGGTTCGAGCTCGCCCCCGGCGCCGCGGTCCCGCGCCACACGAACGCGGTCGAACACGAGCAGTACGTGCTCGCCGGCGAGTACGTGGTGGGGATCGGCGACGAGGAGCACGTCGTCGCCCCCGGAGACGCGCTCTTCATTCCGGCCGGCGTCGAGCACTGGTACCGGAACGAGAGCGAGGAGCCGGGGGCGTTCATCTGCGCGGTGCCGAACGGGGACGACGAGATCGAACTGGTCGAGTAGCTCGTGCGGCCCGCGCTCACTCGATCGTGCCGACCCGGTCCGCGACGTAGCCGAACTGGTCGCGGTAGCCGTACGGCGACAGCAACACGGGGTAGAAGGGGTCGTCGGCGCGGAGCTGCTCGTCGTCGGCGGCCGCGAAGGCCTCGCCCGCCTCGACGCGTTCGAAGTTCCGCGCGAACACCTCGTACACGTCGGCGTCCGGCTTGGGGATGCGGTCGCGGAGCCGGAACACCTCCACGTCCTCGCGACCCCCGGCGTCGACCACGCTCTCCGCGCCGGGCGCGGTAATGACGCCGGTGGCCGCCAGGAAGGCCCGCGCGAGCCAGTAGGCGTTGTCGGCGGCCGCGTCGGAGCCCTGCAGACCGGCCTCCACTTCGAGGGTGTGCGGGTGTTCGATGAGGCGTCCCTCGGTGAACGCGTCGGTCTGGATCACGGCGTCGACCGGGAGGTGCGGGGCGACCGCGCGGGCGACCTCGTCCATCGAGTCGACGACGGCGAACGGCTCGGCGTACGACTGCGTCGAGTGGATCGCGAGCGTGGAGCAGCCGTCGAGCGCGTCGAGCAGTTCGGCTGCGAGGCGCTCCTCGTGCGCTTCCGCGTCCGGATCGCCGGGGAACGCCCGGTTGAGGTCGGCGTCGAGGTACCGGACCCCGGCGTCGAGCGCCGCCTCGTTGGCGACGATCAGCCGCACCGGGCGCTCGAGGTCGAGGTCGGCGTCGAGGAGGCGTCGGACCGCGCGGGCGCCGCAGGGCTCGTCGCCGTGGATCGCGCCGACGACCGCGACCTCCGGCTCCCCCTCGCCCAGGTCGTGAACGTCCATACGACCGAAAGGGGACCCGCCGATAAGTGGCGTTCGGATCGGGGACGCGGCTCAGGCCCGTCGTCGGTTCACCCCCCTTCGTCGGCTCAGTGCCCGTCGTCGAGCCGCTCCGCGTACTCGTAGTCGGCGGGGTACGCCTCCGGGCGGGTGCCGTCGATGGGGATCGCCCACTTGTCGACCGCGGTCGGGTCGTCGAGCGCGGCCCGGAGCGTCTCCCGGACCTCGTCGAGGTCGACCCCGTAGAAGTCGTCCGGGAGCCCGCGGAGGTACTCCAGCGCGGTCTCGAACAGCGAGCGCATCCCGTCGTCGCTCTCGAAGTCGACCCGCTTGTACGCGCCCGCGGCGACCTGCACCATCCCGTGGAGGAAGGCGCTCTCGGCGGTGCCGCTGCCGTAGTTGTACCACTCGTCTTCGAAGCAATCGTGCGACTCGTGGTACGCGCCGGCGTTGAACAGCCGGACGCCGTGCTCGGTCGCCCGCCGGAGGGTGGCGTGCTCCCAGTGTCCCCCGGCGATCCGCGTGTCGGGGGCGGGGTCTCCGTCCGCAGCGGCGCCCTCGCCTCCGTCGCCCTCGCCCCCGTCACCCTCGCCCCCGTCACCCTCGCCGGCCGCGTGCCACCCGGTCGGGTTTCCCAGCGGCGGGGCAACGCCGGGATCGCGGGTGTGCTCGTCCATGGACACGCGTCGCGCCCGCAGCGACCTAACCGTTTCGCGGGAGACGGCCGTTTCCCGGGAGACGTGCGGGGAGGCGCCCCGCGGACCCGGCCGCCCCCCTCGCGTCGACCGGCCTGCTCCGCCGGATCGAACGGTTCTTTCCCGCGCCGGGCGTCGGGTCGGTCAATGGACGCCGGTCTCCTCTCCGCGATCGGCGCCGCGGTCGTCTGGGGGACGTACGTTCTCGTGCTCAAGCGGCTCTTCTCGGGATACCCGCCCGCCGGGCTCACGGTGCTCCTCAACGCCTCGGCGATCGCGTGGTTCCTCCCGGTTACCCTCGCGACGACCGATCTCTCCGCGGTCGGGTCCGCGCCCGAGTCCACCGGCGGGTCCGGGGGGATCGTCCGGGCGGCAGCCGGCGTGGATCCCGCCGCCGTCGCCGTCGTCGCCGGGACCGCACTGGCGACCGCGGCCGCGTTCGTGCTCTTCCTCCGGGCGATCGACGAGGGCGACGTGTCGTACGTGACCCCGATCAACAAGGTCGTCCCGATGTTCGTGCTCCCGCTGGAGGTGCTCCTGCTCGGCGAGGTGCTCACACCGATACAGGTCGCCGGGGTCGTCGTCGCTACCGCCGCGGTGTACGTCGCCAACTACGAGCCCGGGAGTCTGCTCGCCCCGCTCGCGAGTGCGGTTCACTCGCGGCCGGCGCGGTTCGCCTTGGTGAGCGCGGCGTGTTACGCCCTTTCCGACCTCGGGAAGCGGGTGGGGCTCCAGGAGCTCGCGATCCCCGGGACGCTGTGGGTACCGCTGTTGCTCGCGGGCGTCGCGCTCGTGTTGCTCCCGAGTGCGGTCCGGAATCCGCCGAGCGTGACGCGCGGCGACGCGCCGAAGTTCCTCGCGACCGGTGCCCTGATCGCGCTCGGCGAGCACCTGACCACCGTCGCGTTCGCGGCGCTGCCCGCGAGCGTCGCCTCGCCGGTGATCAACACGCAGGCCATCGTCGCCGTCGTGCTCGGCGGGGTGATCCTCGGCGAGCGCTACTTCCGGATCCGGCTCGTCGCGGCCCTCCTCGCGGTCGTCGGCGTCGGGATGATCGCGCTGTAGCTCACCCACCGTGGGACTTCGACTCGAACCCAATGCCCGGACCGAGCGCGACCAACCGACGAAATAAAGGGGGGCGACGCCGAACCCTCGGTCGCGTGCGAGGGTAGCCAAGCCCGGAAACGGCGGCGGATTCAAGCTCCGCTCCTGTAGAGGTCCGTGGGTTCAAATCCCTCCCCTCGCATGAGCGCGTCCACAACGCGCGAATGCATCAGGGGGGAGGATTTGAATCAGGGAGCGCCTCTGGCGCGACCGTGGTTCAAATCTCTCCCCTCGCATCGCCGGGGTCCACCCCCGTGATGCGGAAGACGCTCTCGGAGCGCTCTTCCCTCGCAAAACTTCACTCAAACTCGGCGAGCGTCGGCTATTTATAACCCGGATCGCGGTGGCGCGCGCCTCCGAGCGGCCGCCACCGGCGGCCGCGAAGGAGCGCCGCGCGAGGGAGTCGGTCGCCCGGAGCGAAGCGAGGGCGACCGACGAGGTTGGGGAGGCGTGAGGTGCGGTTGCGGTGCTGTGCGGGGTAGGATTCAAAGGGGCAGCCGTGAGGACGACGCAGGCGACGCAAGCACCACAGGAACGAGCGAAGCGAGTGACGAGGAGCACAGCGAGCGTGCGTCGTCCTCACGGCTGGGGCTTTGTGAGTGTTCACCGACGATCCGGGATCAACCACGTATAGCCGAGCGGCTGGGGCTTTGGAGGTGTTCACCACCGATCACGGATAACTACTTATAAACGACTAACGGTCGCGTTAAGTTAGAGGATGAGGCGGACGATTTCTGAGTGTCTATGACAGAATTCGACCGCCTCAGCGAACGTAT
>ENA-ORCS01000312-ORCS01000312.1-marine-metagenome-genome-assembly--contig:-NODE-312-length-41318-cov-7.869596_pt1 | contig 41318 bp, 31 predicted proteins | sample MGYA00237781_ERZ508513 | MGnify/ENA primary metagenome ERZ508513 (study PRJEB26184, sample SAMN06268793) | marine metagenome | isolation source: Eden Landing Ponds, San Francisco, CA, USA | place...
CGGTCGTAGTGGTGATCGCGGATGACCTCGATTCGCGCCGCGGGATCCTCGATCGGATCGCGGTGGCCCGGCCACGCGGTCTCGAGGCCGTGACTCGCCAGGCGGTCGAGGCTCTCGAGGTACGTCGCCAGGGGTTCGTCGACGCGGAGGTCCGCGCCGCCGATGTTCGGCGTGTACTCCGGCAGGATGACGTCCCCGACGAACGCCGAGTGGCCGCCGTCTTCGGTCTCGAATGCGAACGCGATGTGGCCCGCGGCGTGTCCGGGGAGGTGACGAACCGTCAGTTCGCCGTCGCCCGCACGGATCTGATCACCGTCGGCGAGCGTCTGCACGTCGACGGGGTCGCCGGCGACGCCCTGGAAATCCGACTGGACGCCTAAGAGGACCTCGCGCTTGTCCGGCGGGATCCCCCACTCGCTGAACCGGCGATCCCGGAGTTCGTCGAGCGCCTCGGCGGTCTCGTCGTCGCCGGCGATCAGCGAGGCGTCCATCTCGTGAGCGAAGACGTCCGCGCCCGACTCCGCCTGGAGTTCACCCGCGAGGCCACAGTGATCTGAGTGCCAGTGGGTCAGCAGGATGCGATCGATGTCGGTCACCGCCACGCCGGCCGAGTTGAGACCGGCTTCTAAGTCGCTGCGGACGGACTCCGTCGACGCGCCGACGTCGACGAGCGTCGTCAGGTCGCCCTCGAGGAGGTAGGCGTTGTTCTCGCCCTCGAACACGGAGTTGCCGAGCGCGATGCGTGTGAAATCCATACACAGAGGACCCGGGCGAACGACTATGAGGGTTACCATCCCGGCGAGAGGGAGCGGGCCGCGACGCCCGTCGGTACATTCAATTCGGTCGGTGTCAAACTCCGCCCGAAGAGGATGGACGACTTCTACGAACTGCTCGGCGTCTCGGAAGACGCCTCTGCCGAGGAGATCGACCGAGCGTGGCGAGAGCGCGTCCGCCGGTATCATCCGGACGTCAGCGACGACGCGCGAGCCACCGCGCAGTTCAAGACGCTCAAAGCGGCCCACGAGGTCCTCAGTGCGGAGGAAAAGCGGGCGGCGTACGACCGGATGGGCCACGCGAAGTACGTCCGCAAGCGCCTCGACGGCCTGCCGACGGCCGGACAGCCGGGGCCGGACGCAGCGGACGACGAGACGGTCGGAGAGGAGTCGACCCGGAGCGGCGACCGATCGTCGACCGATCGGCGGAGTGCGACAGGGACCGGGCGGAGCCGAAGCGGACGTTCGTCGAGCAGTCGATCGGGCTCCACGCGTCGTTCCGACTCGACGGGATCCGCGACGAGCGATCGAACGCGGTCGTCGTCACGAACGAGCGCGAACGGCCAGAGCACGTCGCGGACCCGACAGACCGAGTCACAGAGCCGATCGAGTCGGCGCACGCGAAACACCCAGCGCACCGAGCGCAATCGGCGCGCGCAGTCGACGACCGACAGCGGGGACTCTGCGGCCGACGCCGGAGCGAGTCGCGAAACAGCAGCGACGGCGCGGCGCGGGCTCTCTCGACTCCAGTACGCCTGGATCAGCGTGGTGTTGGCCGGGGCGATCTACCTGGCCGGGCTCTGGCAGTATCTCGCCGCGAACGCGGGAGCGCTCGGGACGCTCCGTCCGGCGGTCGTCTCCGACCCGGTCAGTGCGTTGGCCGCCACCGGGGCCCTGACGCCGCCCGGGACGTTCGCCCTCCGGGCCGTATCGGGTATGGCAACGACGACGCTGTTGTTTCCGATCGGATCGGTCGTCCTCGCCATCGCGTTCGTCGCCGTCGTCGTCGCCGTCGGCCGGGGGTCAGCGTATCTCTACGCAGTGGCCGGATTGGCGCCGCTGGCCGGGCTGGCTGTCGGCCCGGTGGCCCTGCTTCCGACTGGGGCCGTCCTGGCGCTCGTCGTCGTGCTCCCGGTCGGCGGGACGGTCCTGTTTGCACTCGACGTGGGACGCTACGTGACGTGACTGACAGAAGACCGACGCGGTCGTCGGGGTGCTCGCTCGAAAGGAAGGGGACCGCAGTGTGCGGTCCGTGACTGACCAAGCCACTGCGAAGAGCACCAGTCTCGCAGGTCCTTACCTGACGCGCCCGGTATCGACCACGCGCGTCATTTTTGATTTCCGCGTTTGTAGTGAAAAGCTCTGTGATTGGACCAATATCGGCCGTCCTTCACCAAACGACTACGTGAATTAGAATACTTCTCGGTGTATTGGTTCAATAAATGAAAAATTTGTTTCTCTGCGGCGCAGCGGTGTACGTTCTCGATATGTCTCGGTCAATTGTTGCAAAATGAACAAAAAATGCTGTAGAATCGGTTCTCCCGGTGACTCAGCGCGAAATCACCGGACGAGGTAGGGATCGTTCCCGGCACCGAAGCGCCCGAGGTCGGCCTCGCGCCGGTAGTCAGTCGACGTGAGCGTCTCGAGACCATCGACGAGACGGCCGGGATGCGTCTCGTCCCACGTCGCGGGCTCTGCGATCGGGACGACGAGGAAGCCGCTGCCCCGGATCTCCGTCCCGTGGAGCGCGTCCATATCGACGGTCGTCTTCCGCGCCTGTGCGGTGTAGGTTTCGAGCACGTGTCTCGTCGCCCGCTCGCCGACCGGGAGGAGGACGTGCGCGGCGATCGCCCGGAGTTCGGCGTCGAAGAACCGTTCGAGGTCGTCGTATGACGACTGCGAGGGCTCACCGTCGCCGGCGCACAGGTGCAGATACGAGAGAAACGTCTGTTTCGGGTTCGGACGGTCGCCCACGGACTCTAAGAGACCGGCTTCGGCCAGGGCCGCCTGGAGCCGACGGCCCGCGTCGTTGGTGAACGGAACGCCGGTGTCGAGGCCGCCGTGGCGTTCCGGGCGGTCACCGACGACGTGAAAATCCGCGTTCGCGTCGCCGTACCCGGGGACGAATCGCTCACAGGGGGGCCGCATATCGAAGGGGTTGCTCGTCCGGTCTGTGACGTTCTTCACGGGTGAACCCTCACAGCGAGTCGGAGAAAACTGAACCGATTCGACGCCCGAATCGTGGTCACGGCTCGACGCGCACCCCCGCCGTCACAGCTCGACGCCGGAGGGGATCAGGCTGTGCGATCGAAGGAGATTGCCGTCGGCGTCGTACACCAGGAACGTCTGTTTCTCGTAGGTGACGACCTCATCGCCGTCCATCGTGACCTCGACGCGGTAGCGCCCGTCGTTCACCTCGGCGTCGTGACCGTACTCGCGAGCGGCGCGGATGAACGTGAGTACGTCGTCTGCGTCCTCGTTGAGTTCGAGGACGAAGTCGCCAGTGATGCGATTCGTGACACTGACGACGCCCGTCGCGTCCGGTTCGTCCAGTGAGTTCTGCAGCCTGAACGCGACGTCTGTCTCGCTCGCGTCGAGATATGTTCCACTGGGATCTGAGAGCCGGCGGTCCAGTTCCTCGCTCGGTCCGTGGAAGGCGATCCGGACCAAGGGCTTGCTCGGGTCGCCGTCGTCGTCGACCCAGGAGATGTTTTCTACGTCCAACTCGAAGTAATCCCGCCTCATTCCGTACGTTCTGCTTGGACGTCATCGGGTATGAACGTAACGCCCGCGTCAGACAGTAGCCGGGTCGTTCGATCGAATTTCTGCGGGTCCGACCGGCGTCACCGAACTGGGCCGTCACGCGGGGGCCGCTGACTCCGATAGGATATTTTGCCACGACTCCTTCGAATCCGGTATGGTCGAGCGATCGATCGCCGTTGTCGGCGGTGCAGTTGCGGGACTCGCTGCTGCGGACCGGCTCGCGTCGGCGGCCGACGTAACGCTCTTCGAGCGGCAATCGTACGACGACAAGCGCGTCAACTGCGGGGAAGCGATCAACGATACGTCGTTGATCCCGCTGGCGAAGACGCCCGAGAACGGGTTTCTGAACGACGTCGACGGCTTCGAGTTGCGCGTGTTCGAGGGGCAAGAACACGGACCGAACGCGCCGCCGCTCGGGACCTCGCTGATCCGGTGCCCGCCGGGATACATCACCGACCGGGACGTCGTCGAACGGACGTGGGCCGAGAAGGTCGCCGCCGACGGCGTGGACGTCAAAGAGAACGCGGCCGTCGGGCCGGACCGGTTCCGCGAACTGTGTCGGTCACACGACTACGTGATCGATGCCACCGGACAACCGGCGCTGTCGATGCGAGCGTTCGGCGATCTGGACGCGTACACGGGTGAGATCGTCGCCGTGAACGCCGACGTGGATGGCGACTTCGGCTCGATCGCGTCGTCTCCACAGATCTTCTTCGAGGGATACGTCGGGTACGCGTGGCTCTTTCCGAAGTCCGAGACCCGGGCGAACGTCGGCATCGGCTGGGCGGGCGAGGAGCGTCCAGACGAGTACTACGCCGCGCTCGAAGGGGCGTGCCGCCGGAACGGCCTCCCCGTTCCCGACCGCTCGGAGACGAACATCTACACCATCCCGCGCGGGCCGAGTCTGGATCCGGCGGCGACCTACCGCGCGGGCGAGAACGTCGTCCTCGTCGGCGACGCGGCCGGGATCGCCAATCGGTATCAGGGTGAGGGGATCTGCCAGGCGATCCGTTCGTCGTCCCTCGCCGCCGAAGCGATCCTCGAGGACCGCCCCGAGACCTATCCCGACCGCCTCTACGAGCTGATGCAGTCGGAGTACCGACTGGCCCACCTGATGCGGGGGGCCTGGGTCGAACACGGCGATCCGCGACTCCTCGCCAGGGTGGCCGAGGCACTCGACGGCCTGACCGTCGACGACATCACGCGCTCGCCGGGACGCGTCGCCGCCCGCCTCGCCCGACACCCGGTGACGGCGTCTCGGCTGTTAGCCGACGCCGGAATGCGCCAGCGACTCGTGGACGCCTATACCGACTCCTGGGAGTACACTCGGGGACCGCACCCCGCGGATTGACCGTTCGATATCGCTGTATACGATTTATTTCGGTGAGACGCAGTGCGGTCTCGAACGATGGAACTCGCACAGAAACCGTCGTCAGCGACTCACGAAGCGTGATTCCGAACGGACTCGAAGTCGCCGGCCGCGACGCTGTCGTTGACGCTTTCGACGTCGACGTCCGGGAGGTTTCGCGGGTACTTTCGATTGAAGTACGAGAGGAGGTTCTCGACGTCGCGATCTAAGAGTTCGCGGGCGTTCTCGTGATCGGTCGGGACCGACTGCGGCCAGTCGAAGACCGTCACCCCGGACTCGCTGATCGCGACGTTGTACTCGCTCATGTCGGCGTGGACGTACCCCTCGCTGTAGGCCGTCGCCATCTCGTCGAGGACGAGATCGAGGACCGGGACGACCTGCCGATCAGTGAGTTTCGTCCGCGCGAGCTCGACGCCGTCGACTTTCTCCATGACGAGGGCGTGGCGATTGTGGTCGATCGGCTGGGGGACCGACACGTCGGGATACAGCGTTTCGAGGGCGTCGTACTCCCGTTCGGCGGCCTTGCGCGCGGTGTACTGCCAGGAGACGTGGTCGCGGTCGGCGGTGTACTCCCGCTCTTTCATCACCTCGCGGAAGTTGGTGTACCCCTCGCGGTGGAACTTCAGTGCGAGCGGGCGGAAGGAGCGCACCTCGTAGACGTCGCTTTCTTTCCCGACGCCCAGGGGTGCGCCGACGCCGTCGAAGGTGTCGCGCTCGACGAACGCATGCAGGGCGAGGGCGTCGTACCCCTCGAAGGTGAGCTTGAACCCCTCGTACTGGATGGTCTTGCGCTCGACCAGTCCGCGGTCCTCACAGCGGTCCAGCCGGTAGTCGACGTTCTCGGCGGTGAGTCGCGAAAAATCGGGGAGTTTCTCGCGGGCGACGTACTCCGAGAAGCGCATCCCCTGCTCGACCCCCGACAGCAGATAGAAGTCCTCGGGCTCCAGCTCGCTCATCACGCTTGCGACGTTCTGGACCATTAGCGGCCCGTACTCGCCCGAGGGGCAAAAGGCCGACGCGTCGCCCCGACGAGGCGGTAAATCGTATGGCGCTATATCGAATCGGCCGGACTGGAAGTTGAGACCAGCCTTCTCAATGCATAGACTCTGTTGGGAGGCACAAGGAAAAAAGAGCAGAGAGTTTTGTTGAATGCCCTAACAACGTACAAAGGTAAAGTGGCTTTGTCGCGGACACACTGATATGACTGACGAGGAGATCGACGATGTCGACAAAGCGATCCTGTATGCACTCCAAGAAGACGCTCGAAACATGTCGTCCGGAGACATCGCGGAGCGGACCGGTACCTCCGACAGTACTGTCCGCAAGCGCATTCAGCGTCTCGAATCCGACGGCGTAATCAAAGGATACAGCGCTAGCGTCGACTATCAGAAATCAGGCTATCCGCTCCGAATGCTGCTTTACTGTACCGCTGCGATCCCCGAACGTGGTGACCTCGTCCCCGATATTCTGGACATCGATGGAGTGGTATCAGTTCAAGAGTTGGTCACTGGTGAACAAAACCTTCTCGTCACTGCAGTCGGCGAGACGGACAGCGACATTACACCCGTTGCACAGGAACTTCTCGATATGGGGCTCACCGTTGCCGACGAAGTCCTCGTTCGGAGTCACGAGACGACGCCCTTCGGAAAGTTCAATCCCAAGACTCAGACAGGAGACGATTCCTAAACGAGAACACGTTTGACGTCCGACTCGGTCGCACGACGAACGACTGCCTGTACTGGATCAACAGAGCCCGTCAGATTGTCCGAGTCACCGTCGAGGACGAGGAGTGCTGCGCGCCGGCCGGGAGCGATGACACCACAGTCAAGTCCAGCGATATCGGCACCGGCCGTCGTCGCCATCCGTAACACCTCTCGGGCAGTCACGTCGAACTGTTTCACCGTGTACGCCATCTCCCGAAACATCGACGGGGGATTCAGCATGACGTTGTCAGTCCCGAGTGCGACTGTCGTGTGATCGAGCAATTCCCGTACTGGAGGGGTTCCAACGTCGAGAACAGTGTTCGCGCGCGGACAGACCGCCACCGGGACTGACTGCTCTGTAACTCGCTGCAGGTGGTCCTGTTCTGCGTGCACCATGTGGACGAGGAGGTTCGGCTCCAGATCGAGTGCCGGATGGATGTCAGTCGCGTCGGGTTCGCCAGCGTGGATCGCAAAGGGCACGTCGCGTTTCCGGCAGGCAGCACGCTGTTCGGTGAAGTAGCCGTCGTTTGCCCCGGAGGCTCCGTACCCGTCGGCGACATCGAGGACGGACTGCTTTCCGCTCCCGAAAATGAACGGGTCGAGGGAAACGGACGCTGCCGCCTCACGGAGCGCGTGTGCCCCGGCAGCTCCGGACTCCCGGAAGTCCAAACAGGAGACCGTCCCCGTTCGCTCCATAAATCGGAACGTCCGGCGCATCGCTGATACCAAGTCGGAACGGTCAGCAGCGGCTAATCGTCGGTGTTTCAGACTGTCCGGCGGTGCCACTGCTTCGTCGAGCGATAGCCCTACAGCCGCTTCCTTCGCGACGGAGTCACCCAGATGCGTGTGAGCGTTGACGAACGCCGGCAGTATGATATCGGTCGATGTCGTTTCTGTCTCCTCGATACGCTCGATCTGACCGTCCTCGATAACAACACGACCCCGCATCGGCTCGAACGACCGGCCGACGAGGAGAGTTCCCGAGAGTGCTTCCATACCAGCACCTCCACGCCAATAACGATATGATTTTTTGTATGGGTATATCGAACGTTCCGGTAAGGTAATGTTGATTAAGAACCAAAGTGGTCGAAGAAATCCGATGGCGGCAGTAATAGGTCCGAGCGGAGGTGGCATAGCGTAGAATGAACCGGAACGATCTCGAATCTGTCATCGAGTCGGTTCAAGACTGGGCCGGGCCTCAAAGCGACATGGGACACGAATCGGATGCGCAGACGGCACTCGTCGTCTCGTGCTCGATGAGCAGTTACAAGCTCCAGGGGCCGCTGTGGCCGGTTGACGCTACCTGGAACGTCGTTAGCGTCGAGACTCTCGGGAATCAGACACAGGAACGATACGAGGAACAAACGGTTCCAGACAGCACCATCGAACACCTCAGAACCCAGCACGACATCACAGCGGTCATCGTTGTGGGACACACGAGTTGTGAGGTTCTCGAAGACGCCTATGAGCGGTGGGTTGCACCCGATGCAGAGTCACCTGTCGGGATCGAAGTACGGTTGGATCCGCTCCGCTCGCTCGTCGGAGAAGCGTTCGAGGAGGGAGTCGTGACGGAATCGTTACCGCTTCAGACGGTACAGTACCGACTCGCCGAGTACAATGTTCGCCAACAGGTCCAATTTCTCCAGCAGGCACTCCCCTCGTCGGTGACGGTCGCTGGCTACGTTTACGATCAGGACGGTGCGTACAGTTCGTTCCCAGACAAGCGGTATCTGGTCGCCCTCGACGGTGCGACAGACCCGACCACAATCCGGGCTCGTCTCCCCGACGATGCGTCGATACGTGTCGCAAGCCTCCTGACCTGACTCCTCTACCAGGCGACTCTGTGCACCGCCAGACAATCATAATGTTCTATAATGCCCATATACCGAACAGAATGTGAATTTAGATAGATTTAACAACCGTTCTGTTCAATCCAGGGGTGAAAGCGACCAGAAGCGGATCCGTTGGGACCGTCTCTGGTGCCGCAATAAATCGTACGATGGGCTGAACGATGTCAGGACACAGTTCGAAACCGACGGTGGGAGCGCTCCCGGACACGACGGCGGATTCGCCGTTCGTGCCCGTTGCACTAACGTGGCTCGTGTGGTCGCTGTTCGTCGCGAGTATCGTCGTCCTCATCGCCAGAATCCGGTTTGGTGCCGCATGGGAAATCCCTGGATTGGTTGCCATCGACGGCCTGACTGTGCTGATGTGGGTGGTGGTCACCTTCTTCAGCGGTATCGTTCACAGCTACTCGCGCCGTTACATGGCCGGTAGCACCCACAAAACGGGGTTCTTTCTCGCTATGTTCGGGTTCACCGCAGCCGTGATGGCACTCGTCGCGGCCGACCACGTCGCACTGTTCGGATTCCTGTGGGTGGCGATGGGTCTGGTGATGGCCGAACTCATCGGCATCACCGAGGGCTGGAAACAGGCACAGGCCGCCGCGACGGTCGCTCGCAAGTACTTTATCGCCAGTAGCGTACTGCTTGGGATTGCGCTGACGGCGCTGTGGTGGGCGACCGGCTTGACGACGGTCTCCGGAATTGGCGCGGCCGCCGACACGCTCGGTGGTTCGGTCTGGCTGGTCGCAGCCGGTGCGCTTGTGCTCGCGGCAATGATCCAGTCCGCCCTCATCCCGTTTCACAACTGGCTGCTCTCCTCGATGACCGCACCGACGCCGGCGTCCGCGTTGATGCACGCCGGGTTCGTCAACGCGGGCGGCATCCTGCTGACTCGCTTTGCCCCGGTTATTACGGTCGACTCCACGCTCATGCTCGCAGTGGTCGCCTTCGGCGCGGCGAGTGCTGGCGGCGGGAAGCTCCTGAAGTCCGTCCAGACGGATATCAAAGGAAAACTCGGCTGCTCGACGGTCGGTCAGATGGGCTTTATGATCATGCAGGCCGGCCTCGGTTTCTTCGGGGCTGCGATCACCCATCTTATTCTACACGGGTTCTACAAGGCCTATCAGTTCCTCAGTTCGGGCGAACAGGTCGAACACACGAGTCCGAGCGAGACCACCGAGCACACGATCGGCCGTATGACGAGTGCCGTCGGCTTCGTCGTGGCGTTGCTGACCGGTCTCGCCGGTGGGGTGGTGTTCACGGTGCTGACGGGAAAGGGAGCAAGCGTCGACAGCGGCCTCCTGTTGACCTTCTTCGTCGTCTTCACCACGCTCCACGCGGCCCGTAGCGCGGTCCAGCACACCTCACTTCCGACGCTCGCCCGCTATGGGGCCGTCCCGCTGGTGTTCTTCCCGGCCATCGTCGTCTACGCCGTTGTCTACGAAGGTGTCTCGGGCCTCTTGACAGTCGGCACGGCAACGACCGAACTGACTCTGCTCCACGGGGTCATCGCCGTCGGCTTCGTCGGCATCTATGTCGCCATCGAGACCGGGGTCCACGAACACAGCCAGCGGCTCTACGTGGCACTGCTGAACGCCACCCAACCGTCATCGAACACCTTACTGACTTCCACGGAGGATTACAATGAGTACTGAATCCGCCATCCGCGACAGCATCGACGAAGCTGCGACCACCGTCGGTTCCCTCTGGCCCATTCACTCGTTCGTGACGGCAAATCCCCTCTCGGGGTTCGAGGACCAGCCGTTTGGAGAGGCTGTCGAACAGGCCGCTACTTTATTGGGCGGCCGTGGCTACCCCAGCGCCGAGACGTTCGGAACGGCGCTGGAACGCGGCCAGATCGACCGGGAACTCCTTGGGGCGGAGCTCACTGAAGCAGGCTACGAGAACGACCCAGCGACGTTACTCGACCGTATGGCCGACGCGGCCGGTGCCGAGAACAGTGACACGGACACCGCCACGGACCACGTCGACAGGGTGTTGACGAAGTGGTTGTCAGCCTTCCTCGACGAGGGGAGCGCCCACTGGTCGATGCCGAACCGTGAGGCGGGGTTCTACACCGCCTTCCGTGGAATGGCCGAATACGACAGCGACATCCCCGACGAGGGGGTCGTCGCCGACCTGCCCGAAGCGCCAATCGAGGCTATTGAGGCGGTCCTGAAGTCGTACCCTGAGAGTCAGTGGGTGCCAATCCTCGAGGAACAGCTGGCTGCGCTCCCGGGCTGGACCGGGTTCATCAAGCAGCGCGCCGAGGACGAGGGTGTATGGCAGTCGACGTACCCGATTTCGCTGGAGGGATATCTTGCGGCACGTCTGGCACTGCTGGATGCCGTCGACGCTGACATCAAGCCGGACGACGACGCCGACGTGAACCCGACAGATGACCTCGATCAGGCGTTCCTGCGTGCGTGGGAAACGACCTACCGCGAAGACCTCGTCGGGACCGTCGCGGCCCAGAGTCAGTCGATGGACGACACCGATACGTCGGGTCGCCCGGACGCTCAGTTGGTCTTCTGTATCGACACCCGCTCAGAGACCATCCGCCGCCACATCGAGGCGACGGGCGACTACGAGACCCACGGGTACGCTGGCTTCTTTGGCATCCCGATGGAGTATCAGGGCTACGACGCCGACGTGTCGGTCGATGCCTGTCCACCGATCCTCGACCCACAGCATCACATCACCGACTTCCCGACCGACGATGACACGCAGGCGCGCCACGACCGCTGGTCCGGCATGCGTGCGGCCGCCGACGAAGTCATCGAGATACTAGAGGCCAACGCGGCCACCGCCTACGGATACGTCGAGACTGCCGGGAGCGGCTACGGCTTCTCACTCGCGGCTCGGACGCTCGTTCCAGGACGCGTCCACGACCTGATCGACGCCGCCGCCGAGTTGGTGCCCGACGACCACGAGTTCTGTGAGCCGCTGGTCCACCACCAGTACACCTACTCCGGCGACCTGCCGGTGGGGTTGACCACCGAGGAGAAAGTCGAATACGCCGCAACTGCCTTCGAGTTGATGGGGTTCGAAGAGTTCGCTCGCCTCGTCGTCTTCGCGGGGCACGCCAGCGAGACGGCAAACAACCCCTACGACTCAAGTCTGGACTGCGGTGCCTGTGCGGGCAACCCCGGCGGCCCGAGTGCCCGCGTTCTCGCGAAGATTTGTAACGATGACGCCGTCAAGACCGAGCTCCGCGAGCGTGGGTTCGACATCCCCGGGGATACGGTCTTCATCGCCGGTCAGCACAACACGACGACCGACGAAGTGGACCTGTTCGCGGACGACGTGCCCGAGAGCCACGTGGACAACCTCGACCAGTTGCGGGCGGATCTTGCGACGGCTCGCGAGCACGCGACGGCCGAACGCGCCGAGGCGATGGGGACCGACGGCTCGGCCGGCGTCACCGAGACGGAACGTCGTGCCGCCGACTGGGCCGAGACGCGTCCCGAGTGGGGGCTGGCTGGCAACGCTGGCTTCGTGATCGGCCCCCGCGAGTTGACCAGCGGCTGTGATCTCGACGGGCGTGCATTCCTCCACTCGTACGACTGGTCGACTGACCCCGACGGAGACGCGCTGGAGGCCATCTTGACTGGCCCCATGGTCGTCACCCAGTGGATCAACACCCAGTACTACTTCTCGACGGTCGATAACGCCGTCTACGGCAGCGGGTCGAAGGTGACCCAGAACCCAGTCGGCAGCGTCGGTGTCTATCAGGGCAACGGCGGCGACCTGATGGCCGGGCTCCCGCTCCAGTCGCTGATGATCGCAGACAACGAACCGTATCACCAACCGCTCCGCCTCTCGACGATCATCCACGCGCCAGTCGAGCGCGTCACCGACATCTTGGCCGACCACGAGGAACTGACCGAAATTCTGGACAACAACTGGCTCTCACTGACAGTCGTCGATCCGACTCAGGATCACCGCGTCTTTCACTACGAGGAGTCCTTGGAGTGGATGGCAGTGTCCGAACAGACCGAAGCACATCCGGAGATGCCGAACACTCAGGCTGTCGCAGACGACTAGCCGCTCCGGAACCCGTACTGGACGGGAAGCAGTGGGCTGCTCTGACCCTTCTCTGGACGCAGGAATCCGACCTCCTTCGATACTCTACCCAACAAGATGACACAAACAAGAACCTATCGAAGAGATGTATTCCGGCACATTGCCGAAAAATCAACTGTCGATTGGCCAGTGTACGACTCAACATCACTGTACGATCGCAGTTCTCTTGAGGCCCTGCAAGCAGATATCAGAACTATTTCACGTCGGTGGTTCGAACACGAGGAACACCACTCAGTCGAGCAATTTGTCTGCCAGTATCCACTCAACTACGTCGATTTCGGAATCCACGACTGCTACGCTGGCTCGGCGCGCTACGAGGTAGACACTCTCTTTCGGGTGTTCACATTGAAACAACTCCACGGTTGGACTCACGAAACAGCCCTCGTTGAGTACTTGGATCGACAGCCGGAGCTTTGCGAACAACTTAATTTGGAATCAATTCCAGATCAGTCGACACTATAGCGCAGTTGGCACAATCGGTTTACAGCTGATCTTCGTGAAACCGTCAGGATAGCGGCGCGGACGGTCCTCATCAGAGCCCAGACCGCGGATGTCGCGGTCCCTCGTGAACCAGACCAAAAACTCCGGCTCCACGAGGACACGTTCAGGGAGTCAGAACCAGACGATCACACCATCCTGCGGGAAGCAGAGAAAATCACTGATCATGTCGGTCGTATTGTCTATCCCGTGTTCTCGCTAGAGCGTGGGGATGGCTGTGAGATCCACGAGAACGCATACTGGGACTTACAGACGTATCTCGGCCTTCGTGGGAATCTGGCTGCAAATGAGGGGGCACGGAGCTTCATTCACGAGTCGGAGCGGAACCGGACACCGATGGGTCACGCCCACCGTGACCACATTCGTGGCCTCTCGGTACCGGCGATTCGAGAGATGTACCGACAAGCGGTCGGTCGACTGCTGGATGAGGTCGCAGAGACTGAAGAGTTTTTTCGGGCGGGTATCGTCGCAATCGATATTACCGAAGCCGATCCCTTCACCGGCGACCGCACCGGCCACGAAGACGAAATCATCGGGACGAAAGAGAAGAGTGACGAGTACGCGTACCAGTGGGCGACGGTTCAGTTGGTCGGGAACGCCGTCCCGCTCGTCCTTGATGCCCGCCCGGTACGGAAAGGCGAGTCACGGCTGGAAATCGTCGAGGACTTGCTGGATTCGGCTGAAGAGTTCGTCCACGTCGATAATGTCCTAATGGATCGGGAGTTCGACAGCCAGCACGTCCTGGAGGTGATCAGCCAGCGCGGGCTCTCCTACGTCGTGCCGAAGCGGATGCAAACCAGCGAGAAGGCCCAGGCGAAGCGGTTACTCCAGCGGGATCGAGACCGGTATGAAACCGACCGCAAGCTCCATCTGGGCAAGAACGAGTGGTACGAGACGACGCTAATCTACCGCCGGAAAGAAGATTCCGAGCACGACGATCACTGGCGGTATTCGGTGTTCATGACCAATCGGGGGAGTGGTCACCTCACGGAGTACGGCTACCGGTGGGAAATCGAGAGTGGCTACAGGTCGATCAAGCGGTTCATGGCAGCGACGACCTCGACTGATTTTGGGCTCCGATTCTTCTACTTCGCGTTCGCCTGTTTGTTGTACTCGATTTGGCGCGCTGTCGATTTGCTCGTGCAGGTCGAGTTGACTGGTGAGTACGAACATTCGCCGATCGTAACAGCCGACAACACGCTGACGTTGCTGAAGAAGGAAACGGGAATCGGATAGAGAGACACTCAGTCCAGGTTAGCGCGCCGTCTGAGTGGCTACACTGTTGGAAGTCGCGAAAATTCGCCCATACAATTGGAAGTATGACAGGAATGGTTGCTTGGGGAGTGATTTGAGGTGGTCTGCGTTGACTGAATCGGCCAAATTCACGCATCAAAGCCCCGCTAAACCCGGTGTAGTCTCAACTTCCCGGCGGGACTCACAGGTCGAAACCGGGCCTCACCGCGTAGAGTGCCCATCTCAGAAACGCGCTCCGTGGCCCGTTCGGTACGCAGCATCGCTCCCTTTCCAATGTCAGAGGGACAACAGGCATAACCGTCCAGCGCCCCTCTCAGTAGAGAGCCACAGATGGATATCTCAGAGATTCTCTCGACGAAGTTCACGGAGTTCGACATCGGCACGCCGCTCTCGAAGGTCGCCGGGGCGTTCGAGAACCAGGAGCTCGACGCCGTCGTCGTAACGGACGGCGAGGAGTATCGCGGCGTCGTGAGTCGCCGACAGCTGGCTTCCTCGTCCAACCAGCCCTCGGCGAAGGTCGGCTCGCAGGTACAGCACGTCCCGACTGTCGACCGCACCGAGGACGTTCGCGAGGTCGCGCGGCTCATGATCGGTAGCGACGCCAAAACGCTCCCCGTGCTCGACGACGACCGTGTCGTCGGCGTGGTGACTGCCGACGCCGTTCTCGAGGCCGTGCGTCCGTTTCTCGACGCGGTGACCGTCGACGACGCCTACACCGCGGAGCTGATCAGTGCGACCCCTGAAACCACGATCGGGAAAGCGCTCAATACGCTTCGAGACGCCGGGATTGCCCACCTCCCGGTCGTCGACGGGGCCGACCTCGTGGGAATGGTGAGCCTGTACGACGTCATCGAGTTCACGACGCGGGGCGGCACCAGGAGCCAGGGCGGGTCGTCGAGCAATTTCGGCGGTCGCGGCGGCGGCGGGCAGAACCGCGGTGGGTTCGGCGCGCGCGAGGGGGATGCCGACCGCATGCTCGACCTGCCGGTGCGGAACCTGACGTCCGACGAGGTTGCGACGGTCGAGCGGAGCGCGCCACTGGACGAGGTCGTCGCGACGATGTTCGAGCGGGGGGTCTCCTCGCTGGTCGTCACGGCCGACGACACCGACGAACCGGTCGGTATCGTCACGAAGACGGACGTCATCGAGGCGCTCACCTGGGAGCGCGACGACCGGAACGCGGTGCAGGTGTTCGGCCTCGACCTGCTGGAGGGGATGGACTACGACGACGTCTCCGCGCTGATCGAGAACACGACCTCGAAGTACGGTGAGATGCAGGTGATCAAAGCCAGCATCGAACTGCAAGAGCACAAGGAACGGCGCCGGGGCGTGCCGCTGGTACTGGCACGGATCCGGCTGGTCACCGACCGCGGCTACTTCACTGCCGATGGGGAGGGGTACGGTGCCTCCCACGCTCTTCGACTCGCGGCGAATGCGGTCGAACGACAGCTCCTCAAGGGGAAGACGTACGGCGAGTCGAAGAAGCACTCGGACGCCGACGAGCAGGCGCGACTGTACGGGTGGTGGCTCGGCGGGTGATGGATTCGGAACGCTATCGGGTTCCTCCCATAACGCGAAGCTACCGACCCCGTACGCGGATACGGCACTCATAACAATCCACCCGAGGCCCGTCCGGGAGTACGCGATGGACCGAACGACCATAGCTGACAGCGACGAAGGAAAGCGAGTAGTCAACTCCGAGGGGAGCAAAATCGGGATGATCTCGGAGGTCAGAGACGGGACAGCGTTCGTCGACCCGGATCCCGGCATCACAGACTCCATCCGTTCAAAACTCGGGTGGGGGGACGCGGACGCGGACGATTACCAGCTCGAATCAAACCGCATCCACACGATCACCGACGACGAGGTTCGGCTCAAACACTGACTGCAACCGCCGGCGGTATCGGGGCGGAAACGCGGTGACAGTTGTTTGAAAATAGAGTCCTGTCACCGACGTGCTGGAATCGCACTGTCGGTCAGGGTGAGCGGGAAGACGCACAACTCCCGGGCGTTCAGGAAGTTCATCCACCGCCTCGCGCACTCCGTGCGGAGTGCGACATCTCTCCGCGCGTACCGACCGGTCCGGTCGACCCCGCGTGGCCGCTCATACGATCGGTTGTAGGTCAGTTCCGGGATTCGACGGGCCGCCCGGCGAATCACCGGTCTCTCGTCACAACCGACCGTATCAGCTCTCTCCGGTCGCGGACTCGATGTCGAGGAGCCCCGTCCCCATCAGGCGGCGGACGATGGTCACGAGACCGTTGTCGAACCCCCCACCGAAGACGCCCTGCTCGTGTGTTCGACCCGCCTCGGTCGCCGTGAACGAACTGACCAGAATCGCCGAGTGGTCGACCAGCAGCAGGCGGCTGATCTCCGTCTCGTCACCGGAGAGCGCGGACTGGCGAAGCCACTCCAGCCCCGAGACGAACGATTCGACGTCCGGGAGCGCATCCCGCACCATCTCGCGGAGTTCTTCGGTGACCGTGCCGACGATCACGTCGACCCCGCGCTCCTGGGCCGCGCGGAGCCGTTCGGCCAACTGTTCGGTGAAGACGCTCTCGTCGCCGATGACCAGGACACACTCCTGGTCGGCGTCGTCGATCAGTCGCTGGGTGCGACTCGTGATCCCCTGGCCGCCCGAGAGCGCCCACACCTCGTGGGTGACGTCCTCGTGGCTCTCGTTATCGACCGGTTCGAGGTCGGCGAGCGAGTCCCGCAGACGCTCTGTCCGGTCCCGATACTCCGCCTCCAGCGACGAGACTGCCTCGTCGATGGAGACGGCGCGAAACACTTGCGGGTTCGAGTGTTGCGTCTCGACGAGGCCTTTCGATTCCAGTACGCGGATCGCGTCGTAGACGCGCGTCCGGGGGACGTCCGACGTCTCGCTTATCTCTTTGGCCGTGCCGCGCTGGCGTCGCGTCAGCGCGACGAACGCTCGCGCCTCGTACTCCTTGAGTCCGAGTTGCTGGAGCAACTCCACCGCCCGTTCTTGCTGTGAAATGTCGTTCATGGGTCCCAACCGTGTACCGTGTCACCTACGTTCGCCCCCCAGCCGTTTAGTAGGTGGCCAGTCGGTTTCCCGATCACCGCCCGATCGCTGTCACCCGACGAATCACAGAATCCGCTCCCGAACGGTGTCTGTGTCCCGCGGTATCGCACCACTTACGCCTGTTCACTCACTTAATCACAGTACTTCTATACGGGGCGCACACTGAGGTTGGGATGGCGCCCCGGCGGACTGGGTCCCAACCGATCCGCTGGGCGCCGAGTCACCTCACGGTGGCTTTCGCGCGGGAGTCCTGTTTCAATGTCATCCGATCCCTCCGACCAGGCACGGTCGACGGCCGTCAGACAGCTCACAGCCCTCGGACTCAGTACCTACGCCGCGCGGACGTTCGTCGCGCTCGTGAGCCTCGGCGAGGGGACCGCGGAGGGGGTCAGCGAGGTGGCCGACGTGCCCCGGACCCGCGTGTACGACGCGGCCGAGGAACTGCGCGAGCGCGGGCTCGTCGACGTGAAACAGGCGAATCCCAAGCGGTTCTGGTCCATCTCGACGGAGACGGCGGGCCGCCACTTCCAGCAGGAGTACGACCATCGGGTGGCGACGCTGACCGACGCCCTGGAGTCGCTGGCCGCCTCGGACCACACCAGCGAACAGCGCGGCGTCTGGACGGTGACCGGCCGCGACATCGTGACCGAGCGCGTCGTCGACTTCGTCTCGGCCGCCGACGACGAAGTCGTGTACATGACCCTCGCGGACCTGCTCACCGAGGAGACCGGTGAGGCCCTCGCGGCGGCGAGCGACCGCGGCGTCTCGATCCGACTCGCGGATATGTCCGACACGTCCGAACGGCGACTGGCGACGAGCGTCCCCGACGCCGAAGTGTTCGACTCGCTGTGGGACTGGTCGGACACGCCGGCCGGTCGCCTCCTCATGGTCGACGAGGAGCGGACGCTCGTCAGCGTGCTCGTCGACGGGGACGAGGCGCGCTCGTCGGACACGCGCGACGAGACGGCCATCTGGGGCGCCGGCCCCGCGAACAGCCTCGTGGTGGTCCTGAAGGCGCTTTTCACGTGGCAACTCGACGGTGACCGCGAGTAGCCGTTCTGTTACCCGGACACTCACAACAAGACTATACGCGTCGGTGTGGAAAGTGTAGCCGTTGTGACGAGCGGCCGTTGCCGTCGACTACGACCCTCCGATCTACTATGTCTCACGAAACTCCCGACCCGAACGCGAGCGAGGACGACGCGGCAACGAACCAGCGGTCACACGCGAATCGGTACGAGTGGGAATCGACGGTACCCGCACTGGCGATCGTCGATGCGGTCGCGACCGCCACGGGTCGTGCGCCGACCGACCTGCCGCCGCTCCAGCACACCGTGGACCCGGACGCCGTCGACGCGCTGTTGACCGCCGACTCGTCGTCCGTCGAGATGTGTTTCACTTACGCCGGTACCGAGGTGCTGGCGCGCGGCGAGGGGGTCGTCGAGGTCCGGCCGGAGTGACCGTCGGTCGGGCGAAAGACGGGTCTCCGGGCGGAGTAGCGACCTGTCTCGCGACGAGTGATAGGCCGTCGTGGCGACGCGTCGGTCTCGGTGTCCCCCCGCCACCGCCTGACGGCGTTATCTCGATCGCGCGAAGCCGTCGTCGAACCCGAGGTCGGCCGCCGTGGGGACGGCTTCGACTTCGCTTTCACACCGGGGGCAGTCGTCCATCGCCGTGTCGATGAACGTCGTCTGGCAGTTCTCACACCGATAGAGGCCGCTCTGGACCCCGCCGTCCGGCGACGCGGTCGCGTCGGTCGGCGAGTCCTGGGCGCCGAGTCCGGGGACGAGAGTTTCGATGAGTCGCCGGAACATCGAATCAGGAACTCACCGCCGGCACGTCTGACCGTTCGTTCCCGATCGCGCTCAACAGCGAGGCCACTTCGGCGAAGTGTCGTCCGCGGTCGACCACCCCTCGCTCGGGGTCGTACTCGATCACGTTCTCCTCGGCCAGCGGCGGCAGGTGAACGTGCCGGAGTTCGATAGTCAGCTCGGTCCGGTCATCGTCGACCGTCGAGTCTCTGCGCGGTGCCAGCGCCGTGACGAGGTGTTCGACCGTCAGGGTACCGTCTCGATCGTCGAGCGAGCGGAGTACCGCTCGCCGTCTCTCCGCACTCAACAGTCTGAGCGCGGCGTCTGTTGTGACTCCAGATTGTGTGTCGGATATTTGAAACCAACTGCAGTGTCGAGCGCGGCTCGCACTCTCAGTTAGTAGATAGAGCACCGCCTAGGAGAAAGGGGTGGTGTTAACTCGGATCCTCAAACTACGATCGGAATCTGGTACGTATCTGTCCAGCTACCGGGGCATATCTCACCACAGATCGACAGCGGAAGCGGTCATCCGTCTTCACAGCGGTCGCTGACCACGACGCTATCGGGCGTGTATCGGACGACGACGAGTTTGTCGCGACACTCGCGGCCGGTCCAGCGGAGCGTGGCGCTGTCGAGCGCGAACGCGAGTTCGAGTTCGTAGCGGCCGGCGGGCAGTTCGCGAGGGTCGGTCGTCCGCGTCGCGCCTGGTTCGACGTTGGTGATCTCGAAGAACTCGTAGCGGTCTGCGTCGGGCGTGGTCGACGTGAGCCTGACGGCGACCCCGCGGGCGGTGTCGGTCTCGTTCACGACGCGGACGCGCAGCCGCGAGGGCGCGATCTCGGTGGACGTCGCGGTGGCGGGGCCGTCGGAGATGGAACAGCCGGCCAGTCCCGCGGCGAGGCTCGCGCCGAGGGTGGCCACGAGGCGGCGGCGCGAGGTCGCCCGCGGACAGTCCCGGGAAGTCACTCGCCGGCGAGGGCCTCGACGGTCGCGTTCGCGTCGCCGTCCTCGCGCTCGGCGCCCTCGCCGAGCCACTCGTCGGCCCACTCCTCGATGGAGTCGAAGACCGGACACAGCGACCGCCCGCGGTCGGTCAACGAGTAGAACGTCGCGACGGGGGCGTCCTCTTCGAGTCGGCGGTCCACGAAGCCCAGGTCCTGCAGGTCGTCGAGCACGCGCGAGAGCGTGCGGGAACTCGCGCCGGTCGAGCGCTTGAGTTCGTTGAACCGCTTCTCGCCGTCCTGCAGGTCGTAGAGGACGACCAGTCGCCACTGCGAGCCGATCTGTTCCAGCGAGTCGACGACCGGACACGCCTCCTGGTTTTTCGCCTCGGGGTCGGTGTTCGTTGCCATATCTCTCATAACACCGGCCACGCACTTGAGTGGTTCGTTTCCGCACCCGGTATCACGACGAAACCACGATGGGTCGTCGAGGGCGGCCTACCAGCGCCGGCGCACGAGCAGTCCGGCGCCGACGGTTCCGACGACCGCGACGATGCCGGCGACGACCGGCGCGAGTCCCGGACCCGGCGAGTCGTCGGTCGAGTCCTGCTCGTCGGCGAACGCTTCGGGCGTCTCCGCGGGCGACGGCGTCGTGGCCGGGGTCGCGGGCGGTGACGTCGCGGTCGGCGCGGTGTCGGTCGGCGTCGAACCCGGCGCGGCCGTCGGCGTCGGTGCGGACGCGTCGACCGGTGTGGCGGTGGCCGTCGGTGTCGCAGTGGCAGTGTCGCTGGGCGTCGCGGTGTCGGTGGGCGTCGGCGTGTCAGTCGGGGTGGCGGTGCGGGTCGGCGTCGCGGTTGGCGTCACAGTGTCGGTCAGCGTGGGAGTGTCGGTCGGAGTTGGCGTGGGGGTGCCGGTTGGAGTCGGCGCGGGAGTGTCGGTCGGAGTTGGGGTGGCGGTATCGGTCGGAGTTGGGGTGGCGGTATCGGTCGGAGTTGGGGTATCGGTCGGAGTCGGCGCGGGAGTGTCGGTAGGCATCGGCGTGGGGGTATCGGTCGGAGTCGGCGCGGGAGTGTCGGTAGGCGTCGGCGTGGGGGTGTCGGTCGGCGTCGGCGTGGGAGTGTCAGTGGGCGTCGGCGTGGGGGTGTCGGTGTCGGGTGCGGCCACCTCGGCGGTCGCGGACTCGTCCGGCGCGTCGTCGTTCCCGACCGCGTCGCGGACCCGGTCGAGCGCGACCGTGTACGCGCCGGCGGCGGGCGCCGGGACGCGGGCGACGTAAGTGACCCCCTCGTCGGTGTCCGTCCGCTCGAAGTCGGCGCGGTCGAGCGTCGCCGACGTGGGGCCGGAGACCGTCCCCGAGACGGCGGCGAGCGGTTCGTCGACCGTGACGACGACGCGGAGCGCGCTCCCGGCGTGGCCTGTGGCGGCGGCAGAGAGGTTCGTCACGGTCGGCGCCGCGGTGTCGACCTCGACGGCGTCGCTCCCGTCGCCGGTGTGGCCCGCGCCGTCGGTCGCCGTGACCGCCAGCGACACGCTTCCGCTCGCGCTCGCCTCGGTCACCGTGAGCGTCGCGGCGTAGGTGTCGGCCTCGCCGTCGGCGGCCGGCCCGGTTCGCGCGAGCGCGAGGGCCGCGGGACCACCGAGGGCGGAAGCGTCGACGGTCACCCGGTCGACGCCGGTGGCGCCGTCGGCGACGGCCGCGGTGACGCGGACGGTGTCGCCGGGCCCGACGACGCTCGCACCGCCCGTCCCGCTGGCAGTGACGCTGTCGACGGTCGGTCCGGCCGCGTCGAGAGTGAGCGTCTCGACGGCCGAGGCCGCCCGGCCGACGCGGTCGGTCGCACTGACCGACAGCGAGACGGGGCCGTCGGCCGCGGGCGGGTCCGCGACTGCGACCGTCGCCCGGAAGTAGTCGCTGGCTGTCTCGCGTTCGTCCCGGACGAGTTCGAGGTCTGCGGGCCCGCCGAGGGCGGTGGCGTCGACGGTGACGCGCTGGACACCGGCGCCCGCGTCGCCGACGGCCGCCCTGACCTCGACGGTGTCTCCGGGCAGGACGACGTCGTCGCCGTCCGCCGGGGCGACGCTGACGTGGCCGATCGTCGGTGGTCGGGTGTCGAGTACGACGGTCGCGTCGACCGTCGCGGTCGGGCCCGCGGCGTCGGTCGCGGTGACCGGGAGGCGGACGCGCCCGTCGCCGGCCGGTGGGTCGGTCACCGTGAGAGTCGCGACGTAGGTGCCGCCGTCGGCGTCCGGCTCGGTCGGGGTGAGCGAGAGTTCGGCGGGGCCGCCGAGGGCGCTCGCGTCGACGGTGACCGAGTCGACGGCGCTGGTGGCGTCGGTGGCGGTGGCGGTGACGCGGACGGTGTCGCCGGATCCGACGACGCCCGTTCCGTCGGTCCGACTCGCGCCGACCGCGAGGTCGGGGGCGGTCGTGTCGAGGACGACGCCGTCGGCCGCGGCGGCGTCGTGCCCGGCGAGGTCGACGGCGGTGGCGGTGAGCGAGACGGGACCGTCGCTGGCGGTGGGGCTCGCGACGGCGAACGTCGCGGCGTAGCTCCCGTCGTCGGTGGCGGTGAGCGTGAGGGTCGCGGAGCCACCGAGGGGTGAGGCGTCGACGGTCACGCTCTCGACGGCGCTGGTGGCGTCGGTCGCGTCGACGGTGACGCGGACGGTGTCGCCGGTGGTGACGGTGTCGTCGCCGCCGGCCTCGGTGACGGTGACGTCCGCGAGGGCCGGCGCGGTGGTGTCCAGAGTCACGGCGTCTGCGCTGGTCCTCGCAGTGCCGGCGACGTCGGTGGCGGTGGCGGTCAGCCAGACGTGACCGTCGGCGGCGGACGGCTTCGCGACGGCGAACGTGGCGGCGTAGGTGTCGCCGTCGGCGCCCGACTCGGTCGGGGAGAGCGCGAGGGCGGCGGGGCCGCCGAGGGCGCTCGCGTCGACGGTGATCCGGTCGAGACCGCTGGTGGCGTCGGTGGCGGTGGCGGTGACGCGGACGGTGTCGCCGCCCGCGACGACGTCGTCGGCGTCGTCGGCGTCGGTGGCGGTCACGGACGCGACGGTCGGTTCGGTGGTGTCGAGCGTGACGGTGTCGGCGGCGGTGGCGTCGTTGCCGGCGACGTCGGTGGCGGTCACGGCCAGCGAGACGCGCTCATCGGGAGCGGACGGATTCGTGACGGCGAACGTCGCGGCGTAGGTACCCGACTCGGCCGCGGTAAGCGCGAGGTCGGCGGGGCCGCCGAGGGCGCTCGCGTCGACGGTGACGGTTTCGACCTCGCTCGTGGCGTCGGTCACGTCGACGGCGACGCGGACGGTGTCGCCGGCCGTGACGGTGTCGTCGCCGCCGGCCTCGGTGACGGTGACCGCCGAGAGGTCGGGAGCGGTCGTGTCGAGGGTCGGTGCGGGCGCGGTCACCGTCTTCCGGTTCCCGGCGCCGTCGACGACGGTGAACGCGACCGGGTGGGGGCCGTCCGCGGCGGCCGCCGCGGCGTCGACGCGAGCGGTGGCGGCGTAGGCGTCGCCGGACGGGGAGAGCGCGAGATCGGCGGGACCGCCGACGGCCGAGAGGTCTGCGGTCACCGTCGTGCCCGCGGGGTCGGTCACCGTGAGTGCGACGCGGACGGCGTCGCCGTCGGCGACGACACCGTTCCCGTCGGTCGCGTCCAGGGCTGTCGGGTCGGCCGTCGTCGCCGGCGTCGTGTCGAGGGTCACGCCGTCCCGAACCGTCGTCGTCCGGGCGACCCGGTCGATCGCGGTGACTGCCAGTGAGACGCGTCCATCGGATGCGGGTGGCGATTCGACGTCGAACGTGGCGGCGTAGTCTCCGGGTTCCTCGGTTTCCGCGAGCGCGAGGTCGGCGGGGCCACCCAGCGGCGAGGCGTCGACGGTGACGCTCTTGAGGCCGCTGGTGGCGTCGGTCGCGGTGGCGGTGACGCGGACGGTGTCGCCGGCCGTGACGGTGTCGTCGCCGCTCGCGGGGCCGTCGCCGCCGGACTGGGTGACGGTGACCGCCGCGAGTCGGGGTGCGGCCGTGTCGAGCGTGACGGCGTCGGCGGCGGTGGCGCTGTTGTCGGCGACGTCGGTGGCCGTCGCGGTCAGCGAGACGGCCCCGTCGGGAGCGGGTGGCGATTCGACCGCGAACGTCGCGGCGTAGCTCCCGTCGCCGGTCGGGGTGAGAGCCAGGCCGGCAGGACCGCCGAGGGCGCTCGCGTCGACGGTGACACGGTCGAGACCGCCGGTGGCGTCGGTTGCGGTGGCGCTGACGCGGACGGTGTCGTCGGCCGTGACGGTGTCGTCGACGGGACTGGGCTGGTCGCCCGGCGCTGGGGCCTGCGTGACGGTGACCGCCTCGAGGTCGGGGGCGGTCGTATCGAGCGTGACGTCGTCGGCACCGCTGCCGTCGATGCCGGCGCTGTCGGTAGCGGTCGCGGTGAGCGTGACCGCCCCGTCTGGGGCGGGGGGATCCGCGACGGTGAACGCGGCGGCGTAGGTGTCGCTGTCGGCGTCCGACTCGATCGGGGCGAGCACGAGGTCGACGGGACCGCCCAGGGCGCTCGCGTCGACGGTGACCGAATCGACTGCGCCGGTCTCGTCGGTGGCGGTGGCCGTGACGCGAATGGTGTCACCGGGCCCGACGACGTCGTCGGCGTCGTCGGCGTCGGTGGCAGTCACGGACGCGACGGTCGGTTGGGTGGTGTCGAGCGTGACTGTGTCGGCGGCGGTGGCGCTGTTGCCGGCGAGGTCGGTGGCCGTCACGGCCAGCGGGACCGACCCGTCGGCCGCGGACGGCGACACGACCGCGAACGTCGTGGTGTAGGTGTCGGCCTCGCCGTCGGCGCCCGCGCCGGTGGCGATGAGCGCGAGGTCGGCGGGCCCGCCCAGCGCGCTCGTGTCGACGGTGACGCTCTCGAGGCCGCTGCCGACGTCGGTCGCGTCGACGGTGACGCGGACGGTGTCGCCGGTCGCCACGGTGTCGTCGACGGGACTGGGCTGGTCGTCCGGTGCCGGGGCCTGCGTGACGGTGACCGCCGCGAGGTCGGGGGCGGTCGTGTCGAGGCCGACGACGCGTTCCTCGGCGTCGGTGAGGCCGGCCCCGTCCGTGGCGGTGACGGCGAGCGAGACGGCGCCGTCGGCGGCCGGCGGGGAATCGACCCGGACGGTGGCGGCGTAGGTGTCGCCCTCGCCGGTCGGGGCCAGCGCCAGAGCGGCGGGGCCGCCCAGCGGCGAGGCGTCGACGGTGACGCTCTCGATACCACTGGTGGCGTCGGTCGCGGTGGCGGTGACGCGGACGGTGTCGCCGGGCCCGACGAGAGCGTCGTCGTCGCCGGCGTCGGTGGCGGTCACGGACGCGACGGTCGGTGCGGCGGTGTCGAGCGTGACGGCGGCGGACGCGGTGGCGTCGTTGCCGGCGGCGTCGACAGCCGCCGCGGCCAGCGAGACGGGGCCGTCGGCGGCGGTGGGATCATCGACCGCGAAGGTAGCGGCGTAGCTGTCGCCCTCGCCGGTCGGGGAGAGCGAGAGGTCTGCCGGGCCACCCAGCGGCGAGGCGTCGACGGTGACGCTCTCGAGGCCGCTGGTGGCGTCGGTCACGTCGGCGGAGACTCGCACGGTGTCGCCGTCGGTGACGGTGTCGTCGCCACCGGCCTCGGCGACGGTGAGGCTCGCTATCTCCGGCGCGGCCGTATCGAGCGTGAGGCTGTCGCTCACGGTCACCTCGTTGCCGGCGACGTCGGTGGCGGTCACGGTGGGCGAGACGCGGCCGTCCGGGGCGGTCGGGTTCGTCACCTCGAACGTGACCTCGTGGGAGAACTCCCAGTCGTCGGCGAACGCGAGGTCGCTCGGGCCGCCGAGAGCACTCGCGTCGACAGTGACGCTCTCGACGCCGCTCGTGCGGTCGCTGATCGTGGCGGCGACGGTCACGGTGTCGCCGGTCGTGACGGTGTCGTCCCCGCTCGCCTCGGTCGTCACGACCTCCCCCAGTACGCCCGGCGCGGTCGTGTCGAGCGTGACGGCGTCGGCCCCGGTGGCGTCGTTGCCGGCGACGTCGGTCGCGCCGACGACGACCGAGACGCGCCCGTCGGCGGTTGGGGGCTCTTCGACGGTGAACGTGGCGGCGTAGGTGTCGGCGTCGCCGGTCGGTTCGAGAGTGAGGGCGGCCGGCCCGCCGAGCGGCGAGGCGACGGCCTCGACCGCGTCGACGCCGCTGCCGACGTCGGTGACCGTGGCGCTGACGCGGACGGTGTCGCCGGTCGTGACGGTGTCGTCGGCGTCGAGCTGGGTGACGGTGGTTCCCGAGACCCGGGGCGCGCGGGCGTCGACGGTGACGGCGTGGGACCCGGTGGCGTCGTTGCCGGCGACGTCCGCGGCGGTGACGGCGACCGGGACGCTCCCGCTCGACCGGTCGGGGTCCCCGACCTCGAACGTCGCGGCGTAGCTCCCGTCGCCGGTGGCGGTGAGCGCGAGGTCGGCGGGGCCGCCCAGCGGGGAGACGTCGGCGGTGACCGACCCGATGCCGGTCCGCTCGTCGCTCGCGTCGGCCGTGATCCGGACGGTGGCGCCGTCCACGACGAGGTCGTCGCCGCCGGCCTCGGTGACGGTGACGCCAGACAGGTCGGGGGCGGTCGTGTCGAGCGTGACGGCGTCGGATCCGGTGGCGTCGTTGCCGGCGACGTCCGCGGCGGTGACGGTGAGCGCGACCCGGCCTTCGGGCGCGGACGGCGATGCGACCTGGAAGGTGGCCGCGTAGGTGCCGCCGTCGCCGGTGGCGGCGAGCGCGAGGTCGGCGGGGCCGCCCAGCGGCGAGGCGTCGACGGTGACCGAGTCGACGGCGCTGGTGGCGTCGGTCACGTCGGCGCTGACGCGGACGGTTGCGCCGGGGCTGACGGCGTCGTCGCTCCCCGCGTCGGTCACGGTGACCTCCGACACGCTGGGGTCGCGAGCGTCGACAGTGACGTCGTCGGATCCGGTGGCGTCGTTGCCGGCGGCGTCGACCGCGGTGGCGGTCAGCGAGACCGGCCCCTGCGTCGCGTCGGTGGCGCCGAGGTCGAACGTGGCGGCGTAGGTGTCGACCCCGTCGGTGGCGGTGAGTTCGAGCGAGGCGGGCCCGCCCAGCGGACTCGCGTCGACGGTGACGCTGTCGACGCCCGTCCCGGCGTCGGTGACGGTTGCGGCGACGTGGACGGTGTCGCCGTCGGCGACGACGCCGTCGGCCGCGTCGCCGGTCGCGGCCTCGCTGACGCTGACTTCGACCGACGGCGCGGCGTCGTCGACGAGGACCGTCCGACTGAGGGCGACGGAGTCGTTGGTCAGACCCTCGACAGGCGTCAGGGAACGCAGGGCGACGTCGTAGGTGGTCGCCTCGCCCGCCGGCGCGACGATGCTCGTCGACCACGTGGTGCCCGACCCCTCGAGCGCGATGCTCGCTTCTCCCCCGGGGCCGTCGACCGTCACGGTCGGTCCCGTGACCGGTTCGTCGGTTTCGAGGTCGACCACGAGCGCGCGCTGGCCGTCGACGGTCCCGGCGCGGGCGTCGAACGTCACGGCCTCGGGGAGACTGGCGTCGACGTCGGCGCTCGCGGTGGCCGAGAGGTCGGTGGCGGTGTTGTCGCTGTCGTCGGTCAGCGAGGCGACCGAGACGGTGTACTCCTCGGCGGTGCCGGCCGGGACGTCCACGGTGCCGGCGGCCGCGGGTCCGCCGACTGATAGCGATTCAGTCCAGGTATCGCTCGCGTTGGAGACCCTGACGGTCGCGGCCAGAAGGTCGTCGTCGGCGGTGAGCGAGACGTCGAGCGTCCGCGGGTCCGACCCGGTCGCGAGGGTCAGGTCCGTCACCGACGGCGCCAACAGATCGATCGGGATCGTCGCCTCGGTCGAGGCGGGTTCGTCGTTGACCAGGCCCGACTGCGGGTCGAGTTCTGCGGCGCGAAAGCGGAGTTCGCCCTCGAAGTCTTCGGGCGCGGGGATCTGCGCGGTGGCGGTCTGCGGGGTTTCGAGCGTGGTTCCGTACGTCGACTGGGTCACCGTCCCGTCGTCGGCCTCTTCTGTGACGATCAGTTGCGGGGCGCTGGCGAGGGGTTCGTCGACGGCCAGCGAGTACTCGAGCACTGGTTGGCCGTCGATGTAGGTGCCGGTCACCTCGGCGTCGCCGGTCGGGACGCTGGCGTCGACGGTGACGGTCCGGCTGAGGCCGACGGACTCGTCGGTGTTGCCGACGGTGTCGGTCACGTTGTCGACGGTGACGGTGTACTCCCGGACCGTGTCGCGCTGGCTCGGGAGCGTGACTGTCTCGGCGAGGCTACTGGCGCCGCCGAACGCGAGCGTGGTCGACTCCTCGCCCCGCGAGACGGTGACGTTCGCGCTCCGCACCGTCTCGGAGGCGGTCAGCGACACGTCGAACGTCGCCGTCTCGCCGTCCGAGTCGGCGGTGACGTCGAACGTGTCGACCGTCGGCGCGCGGTTGTCGACGTGCGCCGTCGTCGAGATCTCGTCGCCGCCCTGGTACTCGAACGGGACGCCCTGGTGGTCGGTGGCTTCCACCCGGAACTCGTAGTCGCCGACGTAGGCCGACCCGCTCGGGAGGGAGAGGGTCACCTCGGCGGTCGACGACGGGCTGTCGAGCGTGAAGTCCCACGTCTCTTCGAGGGAGACGCCGTCGTACATGGTCATCCGGCCCGACTGGATCCGGTCGGACGCGGTGACGGTGACGTTGAGCTGGTCGTCGTCCTGCTCGACGGCGAACGACTCCAACTGCTCTCTGGTCAGGTCGACCGTCTCGGTGAGGCCGACGCTGTGCCAGTCGTCGCCCCACTGATTGTCGCCGCGGCCCTCCTCCCAGCGGACGAGCGTGAGCCTGTACACCCCGCCGAGCGCGATCTCGGTGAGACTCGTGTGGTCTTTGACGTTGCCCGACCAGGTGTCCTTCCGGGAGTTCGAGGTGCGCTGGCTCGGCCTGACCGTGAACGTCTCGCCGCCCTCCGGGAGGTTCGGGCCTTCGAGGCGCAACTCGACGTCACCTGCGGGGTCCGTGATGTCCGGGGGATTGCCGTAGGCGTCGGTGTACATCGCGTCGAACTCGGCCGCGATGGTCACCGACGCGCTGCCGTCCCTGGACATCGAGACGTCGACGTAGTCGATGTCGAGGAGGCTCGACCCGGTCCGCGCCGCGAGGAACGGGCCCCCGACTCCCGGCCCGATGGCGGCGGTCGCGGACGGTCCGCCGTCGATCGCGGCGGAACCGCCTCCCTTTCGGTCGATATCACCTCGGTCGGGGGTCGGGGACCCGGGACTGTTCGGTTCGACCGCGGCGACCGGTGCGGCGCCGGCCGCGCCGACCAGCAGCGCGAGCGCGAGCGCGCCGACCAGCAACGCGGTGCCGGTCGTCGCTCGGTCGCCCTCGTTCGGCGGTCGCGTCGCTTTTCGGTCGCTCTCGCTCGACGGTCGTGCCCGAGCGGAGCGCCCCGTCGGTGAGCGGTCCGTCATCGCTTCCCCCGCGGTTGGCCGACCCCGCGCTGTCGGCTCTGGGTCGCGCGTGGGTAACCTCGCGGTCGGTGACGCGAGCGATACGTCGCGGTCGTTTCGTGGTCGGTCGCCGCTCCCCGTGTACTGCGTGTCGGATCCCCGTGCATTGGTGCCCTGCCTGCGGGTCGACTCCGTTCGACGGTCCGGACGGCGGAGCCCACCCTGTCTGTCTCCAGTCACCACGACGCCCCCGTTTAGTCTCGACACCAGCATGCGGTGGTGCCGGCGCGCTCGCGCGGCGCAAGCGGGAGTGTTCGAAGAGGTACAACTAAGCGCAAGCGCACTGGATACAGGGGGAACGCCGGTCGAGAAACGGCGGGAACCGGTCGAGCGAGCGACGGAGGCCACTGTGACCAACTACGCCATCGCGTTCGGGTACGCGCTCGCGACGCTGACAGGCGTGTTCGCAACGTGGCGCGGCTGGCGCGCTCGACCGGGGCCCGCGGCGCGCTGGTTCGTCGTCCTGATGGTCGGCGCGACGGCGTGGTCGGCGCTGTCGCTGGCGGCGGTGATCTACGGCTATCCGGTCGACTCCGTGGTGATGTTGATCACTCGGCTGGAGTGGGCAGCTATCGGCGTCGTCGGGCTCGGGATGCTCGGGGGCGGACTCGCGCTGAGCGGACGGGCGGCGACGCTGACACGTCGCCGGGTCGCGGCGCTGTCTGTCGTGCCGGCGGCCGCGAGCGTGATGGCGCTTTCCGACCCGCGGATCGTCGACCTCTACGTCGCGGCGGTCGGGCCGCTCGGCCCGCTCGCGGACGTCTTCGCCGCGCTCTCGTCGGCATGGTCGGCGTTCTACTGGGTCGCGCTCGCGTACGTCTACCTCCTGCTCGCGGCGGGGACGCTCTTCATCGTCGAGACGCTCGTCGAGCGGCCGACCTATCACGTCGGCCGTCTCCTCCTGCTCGGGATGGTCGTCCCGCCGTGGGCGGTGAACGTGCTCTACCTGAGCGGCTTGCTCCCGTTCGGCGGGTGGGACCCGACGCCGCTCGGGTTCGCGGTCACGGGGATCGCCGGCGTCGCGGCCGTCGGTCGCTTCCGCCTGCTGGACGTCCCGCTCGCGCGGGCGAAGGTGGTCGGTGACCTCGACACTGCGGTGCTGGTCACCGCCGCCGACGGCACCCTCTACGACTACAACGAACGGGCGTCGTCGCTGCTGGACGTCTCGACCGCGGACGTCGGCGCACCGGCGGGCGCAGTCCTGTCGGCCTCGCCGCTCGCGGTCGACGAGTCGGTCGCCGACGGCGCGGCGCTGGCCGACGTCCTCGACGGTCGCGAACTGTCGCTGGCGGCCGACGACGTGCCGGCGTCCGACGGCGAAGCGACCGGCGGGGACGATGACGGCGACCGGCGATTTCTCGTTCGAGCGTCGTCGCTCGACGGCGGCGGGCGGCCGCTGGGGTATACGATCCAGCTCGCGGATATCACGGAGAAACACCGGCAACACGAGCGCCTGCGCGAGAAGAGCCGGCGGCTCGAACACAAGAACGAACAGTTAGAGCGGCTGGCGGGGATCGTCGCCCACGACCTGCAGACGCCGCTGTCGACCGGGCGGGGTTTGCTCGACCTGTTGCGGATGGACGTCGACACGGACGACCCGGAGATCGCCCAGTCTCTCGCGGACCTCGAGCGCGTCCACGACCGCCTCGACGAGTTCGCCGAGCAACTGCCGAAACTGGCCCGCGAGAGCACGGACGTCGACGAGCCGGTGGTCTGTGACCTGGTGACCGTCGCCCGCGAGGCCTGGGACGTCGTCGACACCGGTCCGCTCGAGCTGGCGGTCGAGGGAACCTGTGAGATCCGTGGCGACCCCGTCCGTCTCCGGCAGGTCTTCGAGAACCTCTTCGCCAACGCCGCCGAGCACGCCGTGGTCGCGGACGACCGGGACGCGGCGGCGGACCGCCCGGAGGCGACCGACGGCGGCGGCGAGAGCGCGACCGTGGTCAGGGTCGGTCCGCTCGACGCCGGGGGCGGGTCGACGGGCGCCGATGACGGGTCGACGGGCACCGGCGACTCCGCGGACGAGGCGGCGGGCTTTTTCGTCGCGGACGACGGGCCGGGAATCTCGCCGGACGTGCGAGGCGACGTCGCCGAGTTCGGCGTCGGGACGGGCGACGGGTCGGGGTTCGGTCTCGCCATCGTCCGGACCATCGTCGAGGCTCACGGCTGGACGCTGACGGCCGGCGCGGCCGACGACGACGGTTCCGGCGCTCGCTTCGACGTTCGCTTCGGCGAGTGAGCGTCCGCACGCGCGTTCGGAGGCGGCCGCGCGCCGGAACTACCACCATAGGGTGGCAGCAGCTTTATTCAGTCGCGAAGGGACGATGGGGTAACGACGGTGTCCGGTGGGGCGGCGCGGGTGTCGACTCGGCCGATGGGCCGAGTGTCGGCCCGGTCGGTGGGCCGGTGTCGGTCCAGGGGTCCCTCCCGGGCGACGCGTCGAGGACAGAGGATGTACGACGGTGGTACGCGGAAACGACGGGGTCGCACGGCCGTCCGCGACGGGGCGGGGCGCGGACGCGAACAGCGGCGCGGTCCGATGGCAGTACCGCAACGGGTCGGTGAGCGGACGTGACTCTCCACCGGACCGACGCTGTCGACGGGGCGGTGTCGCTCGGCGAGGTGTCGGTGTTGCTGGTCGACGACGACCCGACGTGGGCGCGGACCGCCGGTCGCTTGCTCGAACGCCACGCCGCGGCGGTCGAGGTGACGACGGCGACGGGGCTGTCGGCGGCCCGGGAGGCGTTCGCGACCCTCGACCCGGACTGTGTGGTCTGTGACTATCGGCTGGGCGACGGCACGGGACTGGACCTGCTCGCGGAGGTCCGTGAGGCGGCGCCCGACCGGCCGTTCGTGCTGGTGACCGGCGAGGGGAGCGAGGCGGTCGCCAGCGAGGCGATCGGCCGGCAGGTCACCGACTACGTACGGAAAGCGGAGGTAGGCGAGGGGAGCGACCTGCTCGCCCGGCGGGTCGTGGGCGCGGTCCGCTCACACCGCACCGAGCGGGCGCTGGCCCGCGAGCGCCGGAGCAAGGAGGCGATGCTCGACATCGTCACCGAGACGACTGCGCGCGACGACCTCGCGAGCGCGTTCTGCCGACACCTCGTGACCGAACACGACTACGCCTGCGCCTGGCTGGGAGTCGTATCGGACGGCGACGGACCCGCCGCGGGGACGCCCATCGCCCTCGATACGCAGGCGGTCGCCGGTGCGGAGAACTATCCAGATGCCGTCGTCGCCGACGCCGACGCCGACGAGACTGGTGAACCGGCGGTGGTGGCGCTGGGTCGCCGCGAGCCGTACGTCGTCGACTCGCTCTCGACCGGCACGGGGGGTGGGGACGCGGACGGAACTGGCTCATCGACCGACGCGACCGGTGCGGAGACGTCCGCCGACGCCGCGCCGGACTGGCGGCCGGCGGCGGCCGAACACGGCTTCGAGAGCGGAGCGGCCGTCCCTGTTGCCTACGAAGGCACGATCCTGGGCGTGCTGGCGGTGTACGCGACAGAGGCAGGCGCCGTGGGCGACCGGGAGATGGACCTGTTGGCGGAGTGTGCCGACACCGTCGCCTACGCGTTCCAGACGACCGAGTGGAAGCGGTCGCTGCTCTCGCCGACGGCGACTGCGGCGGAGGTCGAGGTCGGTGACGAGGCGCCGCTGGTCGCGCTCGCGACGCGGGTCTCGGGAGCGATCGACGTCCGTTCGGTGGTGTTGCGCGACGACGGGCATCTGCTGTATCTCGCGCGGGTGGCGGACGCGGACCCGGACGAGGTGCGCACGGCGGCCGAGGCGGTCGAGGCGGTCCGGTCGGTCGAGGTGAGCGGTGGGGGCGGCGCCGACGGCGGCGAGGTCAGCGGCGGGGAGTCGCTCCGGTGTGAACTGCTCGTCGAGACGCCCACGCCCGAGAGCGTGCTCGTCGAGCAGGGTGTGCGCGTGACGGGGACGCGCGTGCGCCACCGGACCGCGACGGTGTCGTTCGTCTGTCCGGCCGACGGTGACGTGACGGCGGTCACCGACGCGCTTCAGTCGGTCTACGCGGACGCGTCGGCGGTGACCATTCGCTCGAAGGCCGCGGCGGGCGACCCCGACGTCGTCCCGGACGTCCGCGAGGCGCTGACCGACAAGCAGCGACAGGCGCTCGAACTCGCCTACCATCAGGGCTACTTCGAACGCCCGCGCGAGCACAACGCGACCGAACTCGCCGAGAAACTCGACGTCACGCGAGCGACGTTCACCCAGCACGTCCGCTCGGCCCACCGCAAACTCGTCTCGCGACTTCTCGGCGAGCAGTGGTGACCACCGCGACACTCCGCACCCCTGCTACGTACCTGTGCTACCCGGCCTTCCTGCCCACCCCGCGCTCACCCACTGACATCGATGTCCCCCGGTTACATCAGTGTCAGATAACGTATATGTGTGCGGGGCGCGTCTACTGTAGTGATGTCAGAGCCACGATTCGGATTCGGTATCGACGCGGACAGGAGCGAGACAGAGAGCAGCGTCGCGGCCGCGGAGGTGACGGCCTGATGGTCGTCGAGACGGCCGCGGGCGAGGTGGCCTTTCTGGCAGCGCGCGTGCTGTTCGGCGGCGTGCTGGCCTTCATGGGCCTGAATCACTTCACCTCGGTCGACGAGATGGCCGGCTACGCGGAGTTCAAGGGCCTGCCCGCGCCGCGGTTCTCGGTCGTCGCTTCGGGCGTGTTGCTCGTCGCGGGCGGCCTGGGAATCGTCGCTGGAATCTTGCCCGTGGTCGCCGCGGGCGCGCTCGCCGTCTTCCTGCTCATCTCCGCGGTGGTGATGCACGACTTCTGGGCCGCCTCGGAGGAAGACGCCCAGGACGAGATGACGAGTTTCCTGAAGAACGTCTCCATGGCCGGCGGGGCGCTCGCGCTGCTGGCCGTCGGCGGCCAGGAGTGGCCCTACGCCGTCGGCATCGCAATCTTCTGAGGTCGAGTCGGTTCTCCCCTCTGGGTCTTAGTCGTGTGGGCGGTGCGTTTCAGTGACTGCACCCGCAGCAGTGACCGCACCCGTCGTTTCGGCAGTGAGATGGACGCCCTCGACGCGCTCGCTAGCTGTCGTAACCGCGACTGCAAGCGACACCGCGACCGCGGACGGTCGTGAGAGATGGAAGCCCTCGACGCGCTCGCGGTCGCTGCGCGGGATATCCGCGCTCTCCGCACCGCCCGCGCGGATAGAGCCCGCGCAGCGACTGAAGTGTACGCGAGCACGCCTCACGGCGGAGCCGTTCGGCATCGAGGCGCAAGCGCCTCGCACGCCTCGCCCTTCCAGTCCGCCAGGGAACAGTCTGTGAGGGCAGCCGATCCAGCGTTCCACGTCGAGAAAGGCTGTGCAACATTCCACGTCAAATCGGCCTGTGTAATCTGGATTTCCTGGTGGACTGATAGTGATTATTGTAGCGATTTACCGGTACGCGCCGACGACGGGGTCGGCGCGATCCGGAAATAATCTACAATAATCACTATGAAAGGGCGAGGGCCGCTCGCGTTCGCGTGGTCGCTGCGGGACCCCTATCCGCGCGAGTGCGGCGCGGTGCGGCTGTTCGATGCGCGGATATGTCCCGTCAGCGACCGCGAGCGGGCCGAGGGCTTTCGACTATCAGGATTACTCGCGGTCGCGGTGCTGTCTGCGGTCGCGGTGCTGTCTGCGGTCGCGGTGCTGTCTGCGATCACAGTGAGGACAGCTAGCGAGCGGGCCGAGGGCTTTCAGCGGTAAAGATCGAGTGCGGTCGCGGTAGCGTCTCCGGTCGAGACACCTCGAAGCGAACGCGCCGGAACGCACATCAGGAGGCCGGAACCCGCACCTCTTACCGGTCGACTTCGCCCATGATGGTGTCGAGGCTGCCGAGCGTGGCGATCAGGTCGGGGACGTGTTCGCCTTCGGCCATCTCCGGCAGGGCCGCGAGATTCGAGAAGGAGGGGCCGCGGATCTTGAACCGGGCGGGTTTGTCCGTCCCGTCCGAGCGGATGTAGATGCCGAGTTCACCCTTCGCGCCCTCGACGGCGCGATAGACCTCGGTGTCGGGGTCGGGGCGCAGGGTTCGGGGGACGTTCGCCTGGATGGTGCGGTCGTCGTCGGGCCACTCCTCGAGGAGGTCGATGCACTGCTCGACGATGTGGGCGGACTCCTCGACCTCACGCAGGCGCACGAGGACCCGCGAGAAGTTGTCGCAGCCGTCCTCGGTGGCGACCGACCAGTCGAGGTCGTCGTAGTAGCCGTAGGGGTCGTCCCTGCGGATATCGTAGTCGACGCCCGACCCGCGGGCGACGGGGCCGGTGACGCCGTGCTCGCGGGCGGTCTCGGGCGGGAGGACACCCGTATCGACGGTGCGCATCTGGAACACCTCGTTGTCGGTGAGCAGGTCGTGGTACTCCGCGAGCTTGCGGGGGACGTGGTCGAGAAAGGCGCGGACCTCCTCGAAGAAGTCCGCGCGGGGTTCAGGCAGGTCCCAGGCGACGCCGCCCAGCCTGAAGTAGTTGAACATCAGGCGCTGGCCGGTCAGGTCCTCGAGGAGCGACTGGACGCGCTCGCGGTCCTCGATGGCGTACATGAACGCGGCGGTGAACTCGCCGACGACGTCCAGCGCGTACGTGCCGACGGCGAGGAAATGCGAGAGCATCCGCGAGAGTTCGGCCGACATCGTGCGGACCACCTGCGCGTACTCGGGGACGTCGATGTCGGCGAGGTCCTCGGCGACGCGGGCGTAGGCCCATTCGTTGCAGAGGCCGGCGCCGCTCCAGTCCCACCGGTCGGGGTAAGGCATGATCTGATGGCGGTAGGTGCCCTGCTCGCACATCTGCTCCTCGCAGCGGTGGATGTAGCCGATGTCGGGCTCGACGTCGGCGACCTGCTCGCCGTCGAGGGTCACGCCGACGTGGAGCACGCCGTGGGTCGCGGGGTGGTGGGGTCCGATGTTGAGATACATCGTGTCCGTGTCGCTCTCGTGGCGGTCCTCCGCGAGCGGGTTGGCGTGCTCGCGAAGCGTGACGACCTGCGGTTGCGTCTGGTCGAAATCGGGTCCGAGCGGGTGGCCCTGCCAGGTCTCGGGCAGCAAGATTCTACGGAGGTCGGGGTGGTCGTCGTAGTCGATGCCGACCAGATCGTAGGCCTCGCGTTCGTGCCAGTCGGCGGTGCGGTAGACGGGCGCCCCGCTCTCGCTCGCCGGGTCGGTTGCGGGGAGGGGGACGACGACCGACAGTTCGGTCGTGGGGTCGGCGTAGCTGCGGAGGTGATAGATCGACTCGTAGCGGTCGTCGTAGGCCTGTGCGGTGACACAGGCGCAGTGGTCGAAGCCCGCCCCGCGGAGCGCAGCGAGGGCGGCCTGCACGCGGTCGGCCCGGACCACGATGGCTGGCGCGTTCAGGTGCTGTTCGGTGTCGGTGACTGCGTCGTCGGGGACGACTTCGAGTGCGCGCGCGAGCAGCGCCTCGCGGTCGTCGGGGAGGTGTGTGGCCTGCTCGTCCACGTCCGTCTCGAGCGCGTCGGGGCGCTCGCCCACCTGTCGCTGACTCGACTCTGCCATACGGGCACTCCGTTCGGTCGGGAATTCGCTCTTGGCCCTCACGCCTGACCGGGGTTTATGGGGTGCGCGTCCCAGCCGCAGGTATGCGCTACCTCCGCGTCGCGGTCCACCAGGAGGCCGCGGTGCGCCACCCGATGCACCAGTACGTCGTCGAGCACGAGGGCTTCGACCGCTCGCGCCTGTTGCAGTACGTCCACGCGACCGAGAACCCCTCGACCTTCCTCTTTCACGTCGAGGGCACGGACCCCGATTTCGACGCCTACGAGGCGGCGCTCGACGACCTCGAGAGCGTCGTCGAGCACGAACTGTCGCGGTGTCCGGACGACACCGCCTATCTCTACGTGCGCGAGGCGGTCCCCGAACACGCGGCGGACTTCGTCGGTGCGTTCGCCCAGCCCGGCCTCGTCGGCCTGCTGCCCGTCGAGTACCGGGCGGACGGCACAGTGCGAGTGACCGTCGTCGGTCCGGCGGGCCGGCTGCAGGACGCCGTCGACGAGACGCCCGACCGGATGACCGTCGAGGTGCTCGAAGTCGGGGAGTACGACGCCCGCCGACTCGACGCGGGCGGGGGGCTGACCGACCGGCAGTTCGAGGCTGTCGCCGCGGCGGTCGACGCGGGCTACTACGACACGCCGCGGGAGGGGAGCGTCGAGGACGTGGGCGAGCGACTGGACTGTGCGCCGGGGACCGCCGCCGAACTGTTGCGCCGCGCCGAGCGGTCGGTGATGGAACGGGTCGTCGCCGACGAGTCGGTGTGAGAGGGTCCGGGACCGGACAGCGTCAGGTTGATTCGCCGCCCGACCGAATCGCGTGTATGACTCTCGCCGACCGGGAGTGGCGGCTGATCCGCGAGGAGGTCCGACCGGGCCCGCCCAACATGGCTCTCGACGAGGAAGCTGCCCGGTCGGCCGCCGAGCGGGGGGTTCGGACGCTCCGCGTCTATCGCTGGGAGCCCAGCACGCTCTCGCTCGGCTACCATCAGGACCCCGCGACGATCGACTGGGAGTACTGCGAGCGCGAGGGGATCACCGTAACGCGCCGGCCGACCGGCGGCGGCGCCATCTATCACGACTCGTGGGGCGACATCTCCTACTCGATCGTCGCCCCCGCCGACGAACTCCCCGGTGACCTGCTGGAATCCTACGAACTACTGTGCGAACCGCTGTTCGCTGCCCTCGAAGGTATCGGCGTCGAGGCGGGTTTTGCCAGCGAGGAACGACCTGCGGTCCACCAGCCCGCGTGTTACCTGCGGGCGCTCCACCCGGCCCACGACGTGGTCGCGGGCGATGGGCGCAAACTCTCGGGGAACGCCCAGTATCGCCAGCGCGACGCCGTCGTCCAGCACGGCTCGCTCACGTTCGCCCGCGAAACAGAGCGCCACCTCGCCTGTTTTTCCGAGTCGGGGACGACCCCAGAGGAGTTCGAGGATCGAGTCACGTCCGTCCGCGAGCAGGTCGACGCGAGTCGCGAGGCGGTCGTCGATGCGCTGGAAACCGCGCTGGCGGACTGGGGTGATGCTCACGAAGGAAATTGGACGGAAGGGGAACTCAACCGCGCCCGATCGCTCGCCAGCGAGAAGTACGAGGCGGCGCCGTGGGTTCGCGATGGGGAGGATCCGACCTGAGTGCTGGTGGAGTCCTCGCTTCCGGTCGCTCGCGGTGCTGTGTGGGTGCGGTGGCGGTGTGGGTGTGATGCCAGTGCGGATGCGGTGGCGCGCGCCGTCGCGCCCTCCGTGGCGCGACGTACCCGTGCGAGGGATGAGCACCGAGGAGCGAGCCGCGCGAGCGACGAGACGCGAGGAGGCTGGGGAGGTGTGAGGCCGTCCGCGGTCGCGGTGCGGGACGGGACGGGGCGGTGCTGTGCGGAGCGGTCCTGGTGGACTGAAAGGGCGAGGCGCGCTCGCGCTTGTTCAGTCGTCTGCGAGACCACTATCCGCGCGGTGCGAGGCGCTTGCGCCTCGAAGCGAACGGCTCCGCCGTGAGCGGGCGGTGCGGAGAGCGCGGATATGTCTCGCAGCGACCGCGAGCGTGGCGAGGGCTTTCAACTCAGAGGATCGAGTGCGGTCGCGGTGTCGGTTACGGTCACTACGACAGCTAGCGAGCGGGTCGAGGGCGTTCAACGCACACGACCGAGTGCGGTCGCGGTGTTGTGTCCGCTCACTACGGCAGCTAGCGAGCGGGTGGAATCGTTTCGAGTCGAACCGCCAGTCGCCGCCCAGTCAGCCACACTCGGAACCAACGGACATTTGAGCGCCGGCAGACCACTGAGATCCAGTGCGAGAGTTCAGCGCGGACTACCTGGAGACGACGCGACAGGGCATGTGGGCCGACTCCAGGGACGCCCTCGCCGACCTCGACCTCGACAGTCGCGAGCGAGTTCTCGACGTGGGCTGTGGCACGGGTGAACTCACTCGCGTCCTCGCCAGCGAGACCGACGGCGAGGTCGTCGGCGCCGACGCCGACCCCTCCCTCCTCGAAGTCGCCGGCGAGCACGTCCCGGTCGTGGGCGCCGACGCGACGCGCCTCCCCTTCCGGACGGACGCGTTCGACCTCGTCGTCTGTCAGGCGCTGCTCATCAACCTCCCCGACCCCGCGGCGGCGGTCGCGGAGTTCGCCCGCGTCTCCTCGGATCTCGTCGCGGCCGTGGAGCCGAACAACGCCGCGGTCACCGTCGACTCGACGGTCGACGCTGAAAGCCCGCTCGCCCGCCGGGCCCGCCGGCGCTTCCTCGACGGCATCGACACGGACGTCACCCTCGGCGCGGACGCTCGCGAGTTGTTCGCCGACGCCGGGATCGAGGTGGTCTCGACGACGCGGTACGACCACGAGCGCGTCGTCGCGCCGCCGTACTCCGAACTCGATGTCGAAGACGCCCGGAAGAAGGCCACGGGCGAGGGGCTGGCCAGCGACCGCGAGACGATGCTCGCCGGCGAGACCACGACCGACGAGTACGAACGCCTCCGCGAGGCCTGGCGCGAGATGGGCCGCGACGTCGTCTCCCAGATGGGCGACCGCGACTACGAACGCCGCGAGGTCGTCCCCTTCTTCGTTACTGTCGGTCGGGTCGCGTGAGTGGGTCGTGTTGGCCTCTGTTTCGGGTCGAACGCACGTCGGAATCGAGCAAACTCGACTGACTCGCTAGCTATCGTTTCGACCGCAGACGACACCGGCACTGCATCTGATCCTGAGTGATGAAAGCCCTCGGCTCGCTCGCGGTCGCTGAGCGGGATATTCTCGCTCTCCGCACCGCCCGCAAGAATAGTGCCACGCTCAGTCGACCAGGCAAGCGCGAGCGCGCCTCGCCCTTTCAGTCCACCAGGAACCGCACAGCACCGTCCCGTCCCGCACCGCGACTGCAGACGGCCTCACACCTCCCCAGCCTCTTCGCTCAGACCGCCTTCGCTCATCCCTCGCACGGTGTCGTCGCGCGCATGAAAGCGCGCGACAGCGCGCGCCACCCGCCACCGCACCGCCACCCGCCACCCGCCACCCCACCGCCACCCGCCACCCCACCGCCACCCGCCACCGCACCGCCACCGCATCCGATCAGTCGGGGGTCTACTCGCCGCGGAGTTCGCGCACTCGCTCGACGTTCCACGCGAAGCTCTTGCCGTCCTCGGTGGGCGTCTCGAGGACGAGCGGCACGTCGCGCAGGTCCTCGTGGTTGACGAACGCGCGCATCCCGTCCTCGCCGATGAGCCCCTCGCCGATGTGGGCGTGTTCGTCCTTGTTCGTGCCACACTCGTGTTTCGAGTCGTTGAGGTGGACACACTCCAGGTGCTCCAGCCCGACGACCTCGTCGAACTCGGCGACAGTCTCGTCGACTCCCTCGGGCGTCGAGAGGTCGTAGCCCGCGGCGAACATGTGGGCGGTGTCGAGACAGATATCGAGGTCCTGCTCGGAGCGTTCGAGGACGGCGGCGAGGTGCTCGAAGTCGCCGCCGAGTTTCGTGCCCGAACCGGCGTCGGACTCGACGAGGACGGTCACACCGTCGGGAACCTCGAGTTCGTCGAGCGCGCTCGCGGCGTTGTCGAGGCCGCCCTCGACGCCGGCGCCGGTGTGGGCGCCCAGGTGGACGTTGACGTAGCCGATGCCGAGTTTGGCGGCGGCGTCGACCTCTTTCTGCATCGAGTCGACGGACTTCTCGCGCAGGTCGTCTTTCGGGGTGCAGAGGTTGAC